>Ga0302314_10006040_pt1 | contig 22010 bp, 19 predicted proteins | sample III_Palsa_N2_3_FD_200533 | JGI IMG/M metagenome (GOLD analysis project Ga0302314, IMG submission 200533) | Peat permafrost microbial communities from Stordalen Mire near Abisko, Sweden - III_Palsa_N2_3 | ecosystem: Environmental > Terrestrial > Soil > Palsa > Peat permafrost | place: Sweden...
AAGTTAACACCAAGTCAGAAAAGTTAACAGCCCCTAAACCTAATTTCGCAATAGCTTCTAAGCCTGACTCGACCCAAGCCTGACTCTCGACGCCTGTGAAGCGCCGCGTAGGCGGCTTCCCACGCCTCGCTGTCTTCTGTTCTAGGTAAAACCCCTTATTTCCCTGTCAGCCCAGCCGCGTAAAATCGCCTTCGACAGAAAAACAGAACGTCGTTCTGTCAGAGAGAACGACAGGTGTCAGCTCGAAAAGCCGGCGAAATTCCAGGAGAGATATATGGCAAGCGCATCGATAGAACCGACTCCCGAGTCGCCGTTACCCCGGGGCGGGGCAAGCGCGCTAGGCGCAGCAGCCACACTTGGCGTACATGGTGTCAATGCGCGTATCGACCGTCTGCCTGCAACACGGTCGATCTGGATGCTGGTGTTTTTGCTATCGATCGGCGGGTGGTTCGAGTTCTACGACTTGTTTTTTACCGCCTATGTCGGTCCAGGCCTGGTCAAGAGCGGCATGTTTTCCACGACGACCGCATCGTTTTTCGGCTTCTCGGGTCTGGGCGCTTTTGTGGCCGCATCGTTTGCCGGACTCTTCATCGGCACGTTCTTCTTCGCCGGCATGGCCGACCGCTATGGCCGCAAGGCCGTATTTACCGTGGCGCTACTGTGGTATTCGGTAGCGACGCTGGTGATGGCATTCCAGACCACTGCGGGCAGCATCAATCTCTGGCGGTTGATCGCTGGCATCGGTGTGGGCGTGGAGCTCGTCACGATCGACACCTACGTCAGCGAACTGGTGCCCAGACATCTGCGCGGACGCGCGTTCGCATTTGTGCACGCGATCCAATACAGCGCCGTGCCCGCAGTGGCGCTGCTGGCATGGTGGCTCGTGCCGCAGGCGCCGTTCGGACTCGACGGCTGGCGCTGGGTGGTCATCATCGGGGCGCTCGGCGCATTGGTGGTCTGGGCGATCCGCCGCAGCCTTCCGGAAAGCCCGCGCTGGCTGGCCCAGCAAGGTCGAGCCGCACAGGCGGACGAGGTCCTGCGCAAACTGGAGAAAAAGGTCGCCGCCCAATATGGGCGCGCCCTGCCGCCGCCCTTGGCGACTGTTGAGCCTGCCACGACCAAGGCGTCGTTCCGCGAGATCTGGCAACCACCGTATCGCAAACGCGCGATCACGCTGTTGGTGTTCAACCTGTTCCAGTCGATCGGCTTTTACGGCTTCGCCTCTTGGGTGCCCACCTTGCTGGTGTCCAAAGGCGTCACGATTACCCACAGCTTGATGTACGCTTTCGTGATCGCGATTTCGAACCCGGTCGGTCCGCTGCTCGGTATGGCGATTGCCGATCGGATCGAACGCAAGTGGCTGATCGTGTTGTCCGCGCTCGGCATCGCCGTGTTCGGCACCTTGTTCGCGACGCAGACGTCTGCCTGGATGTTGATGGTGCTCGGTGTCCTGATCACGCTGTGCGGCACGTTGCTGTCGGTTGGGTACCACGCGTACCAGACCGAACTGTTCCCGACTCGGGTGCGGGCGCGCGCGGTCGGGTTTGTTTATTCGATGTCGCGCATCAGCGCGATGTTCTCGGGCTTTCTGATTGCCTTCACCTTGCGCCATTTTGAAGTGACGGGGGTATTTGCCCTGATCAGCGCATCCATGGTGATGGTAATGGGCGCGATCGGTATTTTCGGGCCGCGCACTAATGGGCGTAACCTCGATGAGATCTCGCAGTAAATTGATCGCACTGAGCCGCACGCAGTGAGTCCGCTGCAGCACGCTCACCCCAGCGAGTCCACATTACGTTGAAGGAGTTTGACCATGGCGTTACCGTTGTCCGGTGTTCGGGTACTGGATCTCTCGAACGTGCTGGCTGGCCCGTTTTGCGCCTACCAGTTGGCGCTGCTGGGCGCAGAAGTGATCAAGGTCGAGCATCCGGAAGGCGGCGATCTGGCGCGTCGGCTCGGCGCCGATCCACAGGCGTCGGCACGCAACATGGGTACCTCGTTCGTCGCGGTGAATGCCGGCAAGCAGTCGATCACGCTGAACCTGAAGGAGGCGCGCGGCAAGGAAATCTTGCGCCAGTTGGTGGCGAACGCCGATGTGTTGGTCGAGAATTTCCGGCCCGGCGTGATGACTCGGCTCGGGCTCGATTACGAGCAGCTCAAGCCGTTCAATCCCAGGCTGGTCTACTGCGCCATTTCCGGGTTTGGCGCCGATGGCGAATTCGCCAGCCGGCCGGCCTACGATCAGATCATCCAGGGCATCTCAGGCGTGATGAGCGTCACCGGCGACGCCGATAGCGCGCCGCTGCGGGTCGGCTATCCGGTGTCGGATACGGTTGGCGGCCTGACCGCGGCGTTCGGCATCTGTGCGGCGCTCGTCGATGCGCGCTCCAGTGGGCAGGGACGCATGCTGGACGTGTCGATGCTGGAAGCGACGCTATCGACCATGGGTTGGGTGGTGTCGAACTACCTGAACGCAGGCGTCACACCCACGCCGATGGGCAACGAGAATTTCACCGCGGCGCCGTCCGGCACATTTCGCACCGGCGATGGTCTGCTCAATATCGCGGCTAACGAGACCAAACAATTCGTCAGCCTGTGCACGCTGATCGGCCGCGCGGACCTGCCGACCGACGTGCGGTTTTCAGAACGCAATGCGCGCAAGGTGAACCGTTCCGAGTTGAAAGCCGAGATTGAACAGGCGCTTGCCGCCGGTAGCGCGGCGATGTGGGAAGAAAAATTCGTCGCGGCTGGCGTGCCGGCCGGGCGCGTGATGTCGGTGCCCGAGATTCTTGCGCATCCGCATCTGGCCACGCGAAATTTTGTCAGCGAGTTACCGGTGAAGTCACCCGCCGAGTCACCTGCCGAGTCACCAGCCGACTCGCAGGGCGAGTCGCGAGACGAGTCCGCCGCCGCCCTTGCGCCTCAGCGCGTCACCCGTGCCGGCTTTAAAATTTCGGACGGCGATACCGCGCCGACCACGCCCGCCCCGATGCTGTCCGCACACACGCGCGTCCATCTCGCGGCACTGGGCTACACCGACGAACAAATCGAAACATTGCGTGCAGAAGGAGTCATTTGAGCATGGACAAGCCTATCGATGCCGCCGCGTTAGCGGCCGACTATTGGAGCACCGCGATCATCGATATCCACCCGGGATCGATTCGGGCGCGTGGATATCCGATTCAGGAATTGATCGGCAACGTCAGTTTCCCGCAGATGATCTGGTTGATGCTGCGCGGCGAACTGCCCAGCGCCGGCCAGGTTCGTCTGCTCGAAGCGGCCTTGGTCGCATCGGTCGATCACGGGCCGCACGCGCCATCGATCGCGATTTCGCGCATGGCGATCAGCTGCGGTTTGCCGTTGAACGGCGCGATGGCTTCGGCGCTGAACACGCTCGACGATGTGCACGGCGGCGCGGGTCAACAGGCGATCGAATTATTCGACGCAATTGTGCAGCGCATGGATGGTGGCGTTGCGCTGAATGCTGCTATCGAGCAGGAACTCGACGCGTTTATCGCTGAGCGGGGCAAATATCTGCCCGGTTTCGGACATCGCTTTCATCCCATCGACCCGCGCGCCGGACGCTTGCTCGGCATGGTCGACGAAGCCGCTGCGCAGGGCATCGTCAACGGGCGGTATGCGGCGATCGCGCGCGGCATCGAGGCGCTATTGCTCAAGCGCAAAGGCCGTCCGATTCCGATGAATATCGACGGCGCCACCGCCGTCGTGTACGCCGAACTCGGCTTTGCGGCCGAGCTGGCGCGTGGTGTGTTCTGTCTGTCGCGCGCGGTTGGAATTCTCGCGCACGCGTGGGAGCAGCGCGGCCGTAACGAGCGCAACAAGGGGCCGATGCCGCGTCAACTGCCATACAAATATACCGGTGCAGCCGAGCGTCATCTTGGCACTGGCGAGGCCGCGCAGGAGTAGAGCCGTGAGCGGCGCTTAAGCGCGCCTGCTTACGCCGCGATTGCCTGCGCAGCGGCGGCTTGCCTCGCCGCCATGTGCGCTGCGCCAGTTGGTTGCAGTCGCTTAACCCGCCGCTTGGGCTGCGCGCAGGCGAGCGGTCCGCAGCGGTCCCGCATCACCGCCCAACGCATCGGTCGCGCGCGCGGCGCAGCCAAACAGCGCATCGATATTGCGCTCGATGAATGCCTGATTGATCCGTGAACTGGGGCCTGCCAGCGTCAGCACGCCACGCAGGCTTTGCGACAGCCCGAACACCGGCACCGAGATCCCCGCCGTCTCCCGATCGCGCTCGCCGATCGAAACGCAGAAAAAGTCGCGGCGTATGGTGTCGTAGATTTCGCCGGCCGTTGCGCTGAACGCCAGCAACGCTCTGCCGCCCGAGCCGCTTTCAAGCGGCAGCACGTCGCCTTCGCGCACGTGAAACCGGACCGCGTGCTTGGAGTCGACCCGATGCAGGCAGACGCGCACCGCTTGATCGCGCACGTAAAACGCCACGCTTTCGCCGCTCGATTCGGCGAGCTCGCGCATCAGCGGCACCACGATATCGCTGATGTTCAGGCTACGTTGATAGAGCGCGCCCAACATGAAAGACGCGGGGCCGATTTGATAGCGACCGTCGTCCAGCCGCAGCAACAAGCGATGCTGGATCAACGAGCCGGCCAGCCGCAACAGCGTGCTTTTGTACAAACCGGTGCGCGCGGCCAGTTCGGCCAGGCTTAGCGGCGCGTCGTCGGGTTTGAAGGCGAACAGGATGGCACACGCGCGATCGAGCACCGCGACGCCTTCGCTTTCTTTGGAGCTGACGATGCTGCTGGGTTTGTCCATTCGAGGAGGCTAGGGTGACAGTGCGAAGAAACCCGATTTTACGCGATGGACGCGTGGATCGGGGTTCCGCAGTCGAGTTGCCGCTTCACAGTCAGATCTCACAGCCAAATTTGCGCAACGACCTGGACGATGCCTGCCACCAGCAGGATCGGTAAGGGATTGAGTTTGGGTAAGCGATAAAAGAGCACGGCGGAAATGGCGGCGATCAGCCACAGCGACAGCGTGCCGGACGCCGCGCGCAACACCGTGAACGCGCTCGACAAAATCAGTCCGGTCGCAAGCGGCGCCAGCGCGCGCTGGACAATTTGATACCAAGGCTTGTCGCGATGCCGATGCCAAGCCCGGGTGGCTATATAAGCCAATACTGACGAAGGCCCAAACAAGGCAATCGAGGCGATCAGCGCACCGAGCCAGCCCGCCACATGCCAGCCGATCAACGTCGTCAGCAAGGCACCGGGGCCCGGCGCCGCACGCGAAAGCGCGAACAGATCGACGAATTGCGCTTGAGTGACCCAGTGCTGTATCTCTACGCTTTGGGTGTGGATGTCAGCGACTACGCTCTGGCCGCCACCGATCGACATCAACGAGAGCGGAGCAAATACCGCAATCAAGCGCAAGTAGAGGTTGTCGCGCATCTCAGAGCCGCCTTCGCGCAAGCAACAGCGAACAGCCGGCAAGCGCGATCACGACCGGTACGAGCGGCCAGTGCAGCACGCCGATTGCGACGAATACCACGACGATCAGCACGAGCGGCCAGTATCCGTCGATCAGGGAATGCCGCGCGCCACGCAGGCCGACCGACGCGGTCAGCCCGATCGCCGAGGCCGCCAGGCCTTCCAGAAAGTTATGCAGCCATTGAATGTCGCTCAGGTGCGCAAAGACGATGCCGAGCAGCACCGCGACGATCATCGGTGGCAGCAACAACGCGAGCACCGCCGTCAGGCTGCCCAGGCCGCCACGCAGCTTGTGTCCGATGTAGATCGACAGATTGACGACATTGGAGCCCGGCAGAATCTGGCTCATCGTCAGCGCGCCGAGAAATTCGTCTTCGTCCAGCCAGCCGCGTGCGTCGACGACTTCGCGGTAGAGCCACGCCGAGAGGCCGCCACCGAAGCTGGTCAGGCCGATGCGTGCGAACAGCAGCGCGAGCTGCGCCAGAGTGACCGAGGCGGGCGGTGTAAGCCGTGGCGTCGGTGGCGTCGACCTAAGCGGCGTACCCGGTTCGCTTGCAATCACGCGGCGTCACCGCGCATCTTCTACCAGCCGCTCGGCGTCCACATGCTTGGTTTCCTCGATGCGTGCTTCAGCTTCCTGGAATGCCTTGGACGGCTTGCGGTTGGTCCACACGGAAGCGATTACCGAGATCGCCGAGCATACCAACAGGCCCGCCGCAATCGGGCTTTGCAGGAACACGCGCGGGTCGCTGTTGGACAGCGTCAGCGCTTGGCGGAACGATTGCTCCAGCGTATGGCCGAGGATCAAACCGAACAGCAACGGCGCCTTCGGAATATCGAGCTTGCGAAACGCATAACCGATCACGCCAAAGCCCAGTGCCATATACAGGTCGAACACGTCGTTATTGAACGAGTACACGCCCGCTGTCGCAATGCCCAGCACCACGCACAGCAACACACCCGGGGGCACGTAGAGGATGCGCGAGAGCAAGCCCACCAGCGGCAGGTTCAACACCAGCAGCATGATATTGCCCACGTACATGCTCGCAATCAAACCCCACACCAGGTCCGGCTGCGAGCTGAACAGCATGGGCCCAGGCTGGATACCGTACATGATGAACGCGCCCATGAGCACCGCGGTCGCGCCCGATCCGGGCACGCCCAGCGCCAGCAAGTGCACGAACGCACCGCAGCTATCGGCGTTGGTTGCAGCCTCGGGGGCCGCCACGCCTTCGATAGCGCCATGGCCGAATTCCTCGGGGTGCTTGGAGATTTTCTTTTCCAGCACATACGAGAGCATTGCCGCCAAGGTGCCGCCCAAACCGGGCGCCGCGCCGCACAGGAAGCCCACCACCGTGCCGCGCAAGGCGGCAGGGCGCGCGCGCTTCCATTCCGCGCGAGTGAACCACAACTTGCCGGTCACTTTCACCGTATGCAGCGTGCCGCCCATCGTGCCTTCCACCATGCGGCTGACTTCGGAGATCGCGAACAAGCCGACCACCACCACCAGGAAGTTGACGCGATCCTGCAACTCGGTGAAGCCCATCGTAAAGCGCGGCACGCCGCTTTGCAGGTCGATGCCGATGGTCGCCAACGCCAGTCCGATCAGCGTGGCGATCATGCCTTTGGCCAGCGAGTTGCCGGTCAGCGCGCTCACGGTGGTCAGCGCGAACAGGATCAGCGCGAAGTACTCGGTCGGACCGAAATGCAGCGCCACTGCCGCCAGCGGCACCGCCACGAACGACAGTGCGGTTACGCCTATCATGCCGGCGATAAAGGAGCTCACTGCCGCAATCGCGAGGGTGGCGGCGGCGCGCCCTTTACGCGCCAGTGGATATCCGTCGAGTACGGTCATCACCGCGGCCGCGTCGCCCGGGGTGTTCAGCAAGATCGCAGTCACGGCGCCGCCGTACATGCAACCGTAGTAAATGCCGGTGAGCATCATCAACGCGGTGATCGGATCCATCCCGAAGGTAACGGGAATCAGCAACGCAATGCCGGCCGAGGGGCCGATGCCGGGCAGGTGGCTGATCATCGTGCCGATGAACACCCCAATCAGTGTGTACAGCAAGTGGGTTGGCGTGCTCGCAATCGCCAGTCCGTGCAAAATTCCGTGAAGACTATCCATCTTGGCGACTCCGTTAAAGCGAAAGAATGCCCGCCGGCAGCGGCACGTTCAGGAGACGCGAGAACACCAGGTCGACGATGACTACAAAGCCGAGCGCGACCAGAAGGTTGGTTCGGTAATGACCGCGGTGGAAGTAGCTGAGCAAGCCGCCCAGGAACACGGCGGTTGAAACAAGGTAGCCGACGGGCTCGAATGCTGTGTAGTAGAGCGCGGTCCAGACCACCATCGCGAGCAGGACCACGGTTTGGTGCCGGCCTTTGCGTATCTCGGCGGGGGCGCGCGGCGCCACTTCAGTTTGTACGCGTGACGCCGCTTGCGCGCGCGCCTTGCGATAGGTTTCCACCAGCAGCAGCGCGCCGGCGAATAGAAGCCCGCCGCCGATCAGCGCGGGGAAGGCACGCGGTCCGAGCGGGTCGCCGCTGCGCATCACCGGCATGTGCAAGTCCGAGTACAGATAGACGAGCGCCCCCGCGATGACGCACAGGGCCAGCCAGACATCCGGCTTCTTGGTGTTCATGTCTCTTCCTCCATCCATCTACGATACTCATGCTACGTGTGCCGTTGTGCCACATCGTGCGCGCGCGGAGGCGATGCATTTCGCCGCCGCGGCGCTCATGCTGCAGCCCTTATTTTTCGGTCTTGTAGCGTCCTTCAAGTACCACTTCGGCAACCGTGCCGTCCGGCGAGCGGAATTTCAACGCGCCGGTGCCCGGGGGCGACAGGATTTCGCCGCCGAACGAGCGGATCTTTTCAGCGGCCACTTCCTGATCGTCGACCGTGACGCCCCAGTGGTGGATACGCGAACCCGGCCCGGCCAATTGTGCTTCATCGGCGTCTTCGCTGTCGTACTTCATCAGCGTGAAATCGATGTGTCCGTCGGTCATGTGGCGGGAGATGTGTTCCCGGGTCTGGGAGGTACGGACTTCCTTGAAACCGAACACCTCGGTGTAAAACTTGGTTGCCTGTTCAAGGTCCATGACTTTGATGGCAAGGTGGACTATGCGTGACATATCGATCTCCATGTGATGGTACTGCTGTGAAAAAATAGAACGCTTACAAAAAAATGCCTACCGCTGATGCTTATTTCAAACGCTTATTTCAAACACTAACTTCGGACACTTACTTCGCCAATCCCAGCTCACCGAGCAACGGCGTGAGCCGGGTATTTTCGTTTTTCAGGAACGCTGTGGCTTGCACGCTGTTCTTGTAGTCGGCGGTCCACAGGCTACGTTTAAGCGCAGCGGCCCATTCGGGCGACGCCGTAGCTTTTTGCAGCGCGGTGTCCCACCACGCTATCGCAGCCGGCGTCATGTTCTTCGGCCCGACCAGCACGCGCCAGGTCGTGAAGTCGATATCGGCGCCTTGTTCCTTCCAGGTCGGCACGCCCGCGAGCGCTCCGCTCTCACGTGTGCCCGACGGCACCGCGATCATGCGCACCCGGCCGGCCTGGCTGGCGCCCAGCGCGACGCCCACCGGCGTGACGGCGACGTTGACGTGATTGCCCATCAGTGCGGTCATTGCCTCGCCGCCCGAATCAAAGAAAACGATCTTCAGCTTGCGCGCATCCTGGCCTGAGCTCTTCACCACCATCGAAGCCGCAATGTGACTTTGTCCACCCGGCGAGCTCGAAACGGCGATGCCGACGTTGCTCGGATCCTTGCGCAACTGCGCGATCAGATCCTGGCCACCTTTGATCGGCGAATTCGCGGCCACCGAGAACACGATCGGCTCGGTAACGAGCACCGCGAGCGGCGTCACGTCGTCTATGCCCACTGTGCTCAAGCCCGTGATGCGATTGGTCACCAGCGGCAGCGCCTGGACCGAGACGTAGTCGCCATCGCCACGATGCGAGTTGATATAGGCGATGCCGACCGTGCCGCCACCGCCGGGACGATTGAGCACCGTCACCGGTTCGTTGGATAGTTTCTCTTGGGTCATCGCGGCCTGCAGCGTGCGGCCGACCAGGTCGAGACCCCCGCCGGGTCCGCTGGGCACGACGATCTGGATCGGCCGGGTCGGTTGCCAGGTGTCCGCGGCCATCGCTGTATGGCTCGCGGCAAGCGCTGCCCCAAATGCCAATGCAGCGGTTAAGCGGCTGAAGCGACTGAGCTTGATCCCCATGACATGTCTCCTTATTTTTGTGTGCATCAAAAGTTGAAGCCGTCGAAGGTGGTTTTTGCAAACAACGCCTCGAGCGCGACAGGCTCACGGATTAATCCGTCCGCTTGTGCATAGCGTAGCAGCGCTTCGAGTTCGGTGCGGTTCTCGGCAACACCATAGCGCCAGTAGTCGTCGCCCATCAACGCCCGCACGCGCTCGATTTCCGAAGTGATCCACGGATGCGTGACGCGCAGGGTATCGACGATGGCCAGATCGGCCATCGCCAGCGCCTTGGCTTTGACGAACGCCGCGTAGACGTTCACCGGCAGCCACGGATGCGCCTGCGCCAGCGAACGGCGTATGCCAACCAAGTGCATGGGCGGAAATACGCCGCTCTTGGCGAAATAGGCTTCTTCGGCGGCGCGGTAGTCGGGGAACAACCGCGCTACGGTGGCTTGCCGGCCAAAACAGGAAGGCGCGCGCGGCGACACGATCGCATCGAGTTCGCCTTCGGCCAGCATCGCGGCCAGCGTCTGGTCCGCGGGCGCCGCTTCGACTCGGATCTGCGGCGGTAATTCGAGCGGCATGCGTACCTGCCGACCCCGCTGTTCGAGGCCGCCGGTGACCCACACCGCGTCGGCGGTGTTCACGCCATATTCTTCGGCCAGCATCCCGCGGACCCACACCCCTGCGGTCTGCTGGAAGTCTGGAACGCCGATGCGGCGTCCGCGCAGATCGGCCGGCGTATCGATGCCGCGATCGGTACGGATATAAATGGCCGAATGCCGGAACGAGCGAGACACGAAGGCCGGCACACCGATATAACGGCTCTGGCCGCGCGCAGTCGTCAGCAAGTGCGTACTGAGCGATAGCTCAGAAATATCGAATTCTTCGTGACGAAATGCGCGCTGGAACAGTTCTTCGGCCGGACCCGTTATGAGGTTCAGGCGGCAACCGTCTATCGTCACCCTGCCGTCGAAGAGGGCTCGCGTGCGATCGGTGTTCTGGCATGCAAGAGAGAGCTCGAGCATAGGTAGGTGTTCCTTGATAACGAAAATTCGAACCAAAATTCGAGACTAAAGTTCAAACAAAAAATTCTGACAAACTGCGGGCAGCATGCGGGTTGGAACGGACGCCGGATTCAAATCGCAACGAGATAGCCATCATTATTTCGGATGACGAAATAAAATAACGGGTAGCAAGCTTCGAGTGTGCGTGCATAGTGCTCAATGCAAGGTGCAGGTTCCGGTCGAGCGCTCAGTCTGTTTGATCTGTTCAGTCGGTGTGGCGTGTTATGTCTGGCTCCCTAAAGCGTCGCGAGGCGTTTCCGCCGTCCCGATCCGCAGGCTGTCGAGCGCGAGCAGCATCCGGTCTTTCCCGTAGCTCACGTGGTCGAAACTGTTTGTGTAGCTTGCCTGTGCGTCCTTGGCCGTGAGCGCTGCGAGAATCTGGCGGTGCTCGCGATTGGACTCCAGCAGTGCGCCGCGCTGCACGAGTCCGTGGGTGCGAAACAGATGAAACTCTCTCACCAGCGCACGATACGATTTGATCAATCGGCCGTTTTCGGTCGAGCGGACAATCAAATCATGAAATTCGACGTTTAACGGGTAGAACTTCGCGAAGTCGCCGCTTTCTGCGGCCAGCTCCATCTCCGCGACGAGCGCTTCGAGTTGCGCAAGGGTGGCAGCGCTCAACACCGGGCACAGCAGCGACGATGCAAGGGCTGTCAGCCCAGCGCGCAGATCGTAGACCTCGACGGCGTCCGCCCTGGACAACTGGCTGATGAACACGCCACGGTTGGGGACCAGATAGACCAGGCCCATTTCCGCCAGCGCGCGGCACGCTTCGCGCACCGGACCACGGCTCACCATCAATTTGTCGGCGACGAGTTTTTCGTTCAAACGTTCGCCCGGCGCGAGTTCGCCCGCGAGAATCATGCCCTCGATTTCACGTTGCACGACGCCCGTCAGCGTGTGGGCACGCAGTTCGGCAACGGTGACTCGGGATGTGCGTTCGGCTTCCATGGGTCCATATTTAACTGAATTATGGAAACTGTCAACAGTTTTTCACATGCAATCCGCCTTCAAATATTACAAGGCGGCGAGCTGAAGGGCGTCGCGCGGCTTCGGATTCGGTTGATTAAGAGGCGCTGCAGGACGCGGCATCGACGTGGGCGCTTCGCCAGATCTGGGGCCGACGCGGCGAAGGGGCGAAAGCGGCGAAGGGCGCGAAAAGGGGGGAAGCGCCGCGAAGGAAGAGAGAGGCAACAGGAGGAAGCAGCCGGCAAAGGGGGCCGCGCAAAAGGAACGCCACCGGCCATCGCGCAAAGGCGATGGCCGGCATCAAACTCAGATCAATACCTGCCGGCTGCGGTCCTTCACGAATAACAGCGCGAAGCAACTAATCACAGCTGCGGCCATAAGCCACAGCGCGACGGATAGTTTGTTGCCGGTGGAATTGATCAAGATAGAGACAATGGCCGGCGTGAAGCCGCCGAAGATCGCCACCGCCAAGCCGTATGTAATTGCGATTCCGGTCGAGCGGACCTGGGTCGGGAACAATTCGGCGATCAGTGCCGAAGCCGGCCCCGTATAGAACGCCATCAGCAAGGCCAAGCCGCACTGCAGGGCGATCAACGTGCCGCCGGTCGGGTGCTGCGTCAGGTACAGGAACGCGGGATACGGATAGATCACCATGCAGATCGCCGCGACCATCATGACCGATTTGCGGCTGTAGCGGTCGGCCAGCTTACCGGCCAGCGGGCACAGCATCACGATGATGCCGACCACGAACAGCCCCAGATAGGCGCTGGACTGCGGAATACCCAAGGTCTTGAATGCGAAGGTCGGCATGTAGAGCGTCACATAGGTGCTGACGGTCCAGGCGATTACCACGCCGATTCCGATCACTACGCTACGCCAGTATTGGGTCACGATAGTTTTGAACGGTGCGCTGTGAGCGGCTTGTTTGGCGTGCGCCGAGAACAGCACTGGGTCGGCCACGCTCTTGCGGATGTAGAAGCCGATGGGCGCAATGACGATGCCGAACAAAAACGCAAGGCGCCATGCCCAGTTGTTCACCTGGTCGGCCGTAAACACCGAGGTGATGACGGTCGCGAGCAAGCCGCACAGCAGGAACGAGCCGCCCTGCGCCAGTTGCTGAAAGGCCGCGAAATAACCGCGCCGCGCCGGGGGGGAATATTCGACCAGCATTGCCAGCGCGCCGCCGATTTCGCCGCCGGCCGACACGCCCTGGATCAACCGGGCTAGCACCAGCAGCATAGGCGCGGCGATGCCTATCGTGGCAAACGGCGGGCAGATCGCGATCAGCAAGGTGCCTAGCGCCATCATCAAGATGGTCAGTGTGAGCGCGGCGCGCCGGCCGGCCTTGTCGGCATAGGCGCCGATCAGCGCCGCTCCGACTGGCCGGGCGAGAAAGCCGACGCCGAAGGTGACGAGCGTGGCTAGCAGCGATATGAATTGATCCTTGCCGGGGAAGAACGCCAGCGAAATTTGCACGGCGAACGTCGAATAGACGATGAAGTCGTACCACTCGAGCATATTGCCGACACAGGCGGCCACGATCGCTTTCGTGCTGGAGGCGGGAATCGCCACATCATCGGACAGTGCAGCAGAAGTCATGGGGGAATTCTCCGTGTCGGGCTGAAGGCTAAGCCCGGTAAAATACACCTGGCCCGAGGGTTGCACAAACATCCAAAAAAAATGACGCGCGTTTACGCCGGTTTTACGTTGTTTTGTCCTTGTCCTTCCCCTTAATTCGGGTCTGTGGCGCGTTTTCTCATTCCCGCCCATGAATTTGAAAACGTAACGATGCGCACGAGCTGGACGATCGCATCGGTCGTCCAGCTCGTTGAGCCGTATAAGCCAGCCGTATAACCCGGCCGGCTTCAGCTTGGCTCAGTTCAGCCGTTTTTGTTGACCATCGTCCTTATACCAATCGACCGTGGTGCCGCTGGTATTGATCGTGACCGCGCGCGGCTCGCTGAATTGATCGAACGATTCCATCCCGGTTTCCCGACCGACCCCGCTATTCTTGAAGCCGCCCCACGGCGACGCCGGGTCGAGCCTATGGTGGTCGTTGACCCACACCATGCCGAATATCAGTTTCCCGGCAACACGGTGTGCGCGCGCCACGTCCAGCGTCCACACCGATGCGGCCAGGCCGAACTGCGTGTCGTTGGCAATGCGCAAGGCATCGGCCTCGTCGTCGAACGGCATGATCACCGTGACCGGTCCGAACACTTCGTCCTGACCCATCTCCGACTTGGGATCGACGTCATAGAACGCGGTCGGTTCGAGATAAAAGCCTGCGTCGAGGCCGGCCGGAACCTTCCCGCCGGTCAGCAGCTTGGCGCCGTCGGCGAGGCCGCGTTCCAGCATCGCGAGGATGCGGTGGCGCGAGCGAGCCGAAATCACGGGCCCGAGCTGAGTGCGTGGATCGGTTGGGTCGCCCACCCGGATCGCGGCGCTCTTGGCGCGGAATTTCTCCAGGAAGGCCGGATACATACTGCGCTGTACGAGAATACGAGCACCGCACACGCAGGTTTGCCCGGCGCCGATGTAGGCCGCGAACGCGGCTCCATTGACGGCGCGCTCCAGATCCATATCGTCGAAGATAATCACGGCGCCCTTGCCGCCCAGCTCCAGCGTGGTCAAGGCAAAATTGCGCGCGGCCGCTTCGCCGATGGTGCGGCCCACGTCGGTACCACCGGTGAACACCACCTTCTTGATCAGCGGATGCTGTGCGAGCGCTGCGCCCGCATCACGCCCTTCACCGTTCACAACGCTGACCACGCCGTCCGGCACGCCGGCTTCCTGCAGCAATTTGACCAGTCGCACTGTGGTCAACGGTGTCTGCTCCGAAGCCTTGATGACCACACTGTTGCCCGTGGCCAGCGCAGGCGCCAGGCTCTTGGACAAAATCATCAGCGGATGATTGAACGAGGTCATGAGTGCGACCACGCCCAGCGGCACGCGCTGTGTGTAGCAGAGATAGGGGCCTTCAATCGGAATCACGTCGCTGCGACGCGTTAGCGCGAGCGCCGCGAAGTACCGGTAGAACTGCGGCAGGCGTGCGATTTGCGCGCGCGTTTCGGTGACCGGCCGGCCATTGTTGAGGGTCTCGAGCTTGAAGAAATTCTCGATGTCCGCTTCGAATAAATCGGCGAAACGATTCAATACGCGCGCGCGCTGGTGGATCGATTGGTCGCGCCACACGCCTTGCTGGAATGCCTGGTAGCCGCTGCGCACCGCGCGGTCCACATCCGCCGCGCCGGCCGCCGCCAGGTTCCCGATCACGGCGCCGTTGGCCGGGTTGACGATGTCCATGGTCTTGCCGCTTTGCGCGTCGACGAACTGGCCGTCGATAAAAAGCTGAGCCGAAAGAAAGCCTGAATTGATTGCGTCCATCTTTACCTTAACTCCGGGGTTATTTAAGTGACGAAAGCGGCACGTCGCCCGCGGCGCGTGCGCCCTGGACCGGTTGCTCACCGGTTTGAATTTCTTCGAGGCCGCGGCCGGTCGGCTCCACGCCCAGCCATGCCACGACCACGATCTGGATAATCAGCAGCCCGATCATCATGGCCAGTACGCCGATCACGCCGTATTGGGCAAACAGCGCCACCACGATGAACGGCGTGACGATCGTGGCGCCACGGCCCAGCGTGTTGCATATGCCCGTAGCGCGCAGCCGCGTTTCGGTCGGGAACAGCTCCGGCACGTAGATGCCGAACAGCAGCGCCACCAGCACATAGATCGGAATGACCAGCAACAGGCCGACGATCGGCAGCAGCGTTTCACTCGAAACGAAGGGATAGATCGCGCCGAACACGATAGCGAGCAGCGATGCGCCGATAATCGTCGGCTTGCGTCCCCAGGAGTCGGCCGTGAAGGCGCCGATCGCCGCCCCGACCGGGGCGCCCAGCGACATGACCAGCGCGAACGTGAACGACTTCGCGATGCTGAAGCCCTGATGGACGAAGAAGGTCGGCAGCCAGGTGACGAATCCGTATAGCAGCGTGTTGATCACGATCAAGGTTACGCACCCGACCACCATGCGCGGAAACATGATGCGCGTGAACAGCGAAGCTAACGCGCGCGACTGCGGTACCTTGTTGAGGATCACGGGCTCGCTCAGCGTATGAGTGAGCGCCACCTCGGTTTCGATTTTCTGCATGATCGCTTCGGCTTCCTGGTCGCGCCCGACCGCTTCGAGCCAGCGCGGCGACTCGGGCAGCGACTTGCGCGCGTACCACACGGCCAGTGCGCCCAGACCACCGAGCACGAACATCGAGCGCCAGCCGAAGCTTGGAATCAACACGAGGCCGAGCAGCCCCGCCACCGGCAGGCCGGTCACGACAAACACGGCCATCAGGCCCTGCTGGCGGCCGCGCGCTTGCGGCGGAACGAACTCAGTCATGGTCGAATAACCGACCACGTTTTCCGCGCCCAAGCCCAGGCCCATGAAAAAGCGGCAGATCATCAGTATCGTCATGCTCGGCGCAATCGCCGCACAGAGCGACGCCAGGCCGAAGATGACCAGGTTGGACTGATAGGTAAAGCGGCGGCCGAACCGGTCGCCAAGAAATCCGGTGATCAGCGAGCCCAGCATCATGCCGACGAAGGTCAGGGAGACGAACAGCGCGTTTTGACCCAGTGTCGAGAAGCCGCTTTTGAGCGTGGCGCCCAGCACGGTGGAGGCGACATAGATATCGAAGCCGTCGAAGAACATGCCGATACCGATCAGCCACATGATCCTCCGGTGAAAGCCGGAAATCGGAAGACGGTCCAGGCGCGCGCCTGCGTGTACTTTCAGTGCGCCTGCGTTTACCTTCAGCGCGCCTGCATTTATCTTCATGTTGGTCTCCTTGATTCAGGCGACGGCTTAATGCACCAAACTGAGTGCCCCAAACCGCGCCACACATCGGTGCGTTGTGCGCACTGGGCGTTCTATGGCTTAGGCCCGTATTGCCGTCTGCGGCTTGTTTTATTGTGTTTCGGTGAATGCGTTTGCTCTGGTTGCCGATCCCGCGCTAGCGGCTTTGCATCAGCCGCAAGGTGTTGACGGTGAGCATTTCGGTTGCCAAACGGAAGTTCTGTTCCAGCGAGTTTTCTTGTGCCAATTGGAAGAACCGCTTGCAGTTGCGTGCACCGTTCGCGTCGAGCTGCAACACGCGTGCGCTCAGCGCATCGGCGCGTGCGGCAAGCGCTTGCGGCGCGCAGACTTCCGAGATCAGGCCGAATTGCAGGGCCTGTTCAGGCGCAATCGCGTCACCAAACAACACTAGCGGAAAAGCGGTTTTCGGCAAGGCATAATCGCCGAGATAGGCCATGATGGCCGCGGGCGGCAAGCCTTTGCGCATTTCCGGAAAAGCCAGTTCGGCGCTGCTGGAAACCAGGGCGAAATCGCATAGAATCGCCAACCCGAAGCCGAAACCGTGCGCGTTGCCTTGGACTTCGGCGATGGTAATCAACGGCGAGGCGCGCAGCATGCGCTTGAATTCGATCAGGCGACTGACTTCCGCGTGAACCGAAGCGGCATCGTGGCCGGCGCGTTCGCGCCCGGTGCAGAACACCTCGCCTAGCGCGCGGATGCGCAGCACGCGGGCAGTCGGCGTGAGCGCTTCCTGTCGCAGTACGGCCAGCATCGAATCGAACATCGCAGCGTTGATTTCGTTGCCGTGGGCGAGATTGTTGAGGGTAAAGCTCAGTATTTCGCCCTCGCGCTCGATCAGAACGGGGGACGGCTGGGACGTGTTGTGCATGAAATGGGCCTATGAGAGAATCGCTGTATACAGGGTATTCACAGAATACGAGGATGTCAATGAAAGACAATACGGAGTTACAAATCGAGCCGACGGCAGCCGAGCCTGCACGCGAGCCGCTCGATGCCGCGCCTTATCTGCCGCGTCTGCAATCGATCGCGTCGCGCTATCACGCGCAAATGCGTTTCGACGTGGCGGCGGCGGATTCGTTGAGCGACGGCGTAGTGGTGCCGACCTTGCGCGAAGCGATCGTCGAAGGGCTGCTGCCGCCCGGTAGCCGCCTCTCGGAGGTGCTGCTCGCCAAGCAGCTCAACGTCAGCCGCACGCCCATGCGCGAGGCGTTTTCCTTATTGGAGCGCGAGGGGCTGGTGACCGTGGTGACGCGCGTAGGCGCTTTCGTGCGCGCGGTCAGCGCACGCGATGTCGACGAGATCTATACGGTGCGCGCCGCGCTGGAAAGCCTGGCGGTGAGCCTGGCCGCCAGCAAGCTGACGGCACTGGGGCGGGCGCAACTCGATGAAGTGGTGCTGGCTATGGAGCAATGCGTGGAGGCGGACGACCCGGTCGCTTATGTCGAACAGCTCGACCGCTTTTATATGATCGTGATGACGCTGGCCGATAACGTCACACTGCAGCACACGCACGCGAGCTTGCTGGGCCCGGTGCGGCGATTGCGCCGGATCGCAATGGCACGCGGTGGGCGCATGCGGGCTTCGCTCGCCCAGACGCTCAAAATCAAGGCGGCCATGCTGGCGGGCGATCCGCGGGCGGCCGATTTGATGCGCGAGCAACTCGCCGCAGCCTGCCAGGCAGCGAAGGATGTGCTGAACAGCTTATTGGTGTGAACTTGCGGGGTGAACTTGCGATGTGAACGTGTGATGTGAACGTGTGATGAGGGACGCCTGAACGAGGCGGCGCGCGCGCCGTTCCCCTATACTTGGGGTTTACCGTACTTTCGTCTGGGAGCTTCTACATGAACGCAGTTGGCACGCGTAGCGAATCGGATTCGATGGGTAGCATCGATGTCCCGGCGCACCACTATTGGGGCGCACAAACGCAGCGCTCGATCGAAAATTTTCCTATCGGCATAGCGCGCTTTCGCTGGCAACCGCCGGTGATCCGGGCGCTCGGCATTCTTAAATTGGCGGCGGCGCGGGCCAATGCGGAGCTTGGCGAATTACCGGCCGAAGTGGCACAACTGATCGAGCGGGCCGCGCGCGAAGTCAGCGACGGCAAGCTCAACGACGAGTTTCCGCTGGTGGTGTTTCAGACCGGTTCTGGCACCCAATCGAACATGAACGCCAACGAAGTGATTTCCAACCGGGCGATCGAACTGGCTGGCGGCACGATGGGCAGCAAGCAGCCGGTTCATCCCAACGATCACGTCAATCGCGGCCAATCGTCCAACGACACGTTTCCGACCGCCATGCATATCGCGGTGGCCGAGCAACTGCACCAGCGCCTGTTTCCGGCGGTGACTCGCCTGCGCGACACGCTGGCCGCCAAGGCACAGGCTTATCAAGGCATCGTCAAGACGGGCCGCACGCATTTGCAGGACGCCACGCCGATCACGCTCGGGCAAGAAATCGGCGCTTGGGTCGCGCAACTCGAATTCGGTCTGGCGACGGTGAACCAGGCGCTGCCGGGCATTTACGATCTGGCGATCGGCGGCACGGCAGTCGGCACCGGCTTGAATTCGCATCCGGAATTCGGCGACCGCGCCGCGCATCAGATTGCCGAGTTGACCGGCCATCCGTTTCGCGCTGCACCCAATAAATTCTTCGCGCTAGCCGCACACGATGCGCTGGTGAACGTGTCGGCCAGCCTGCGCACGCTTGCCGGCGGCCTGATGAAGCTGGCCAACGATGTGCGCTGGCTCGCCAGCGGTCCACGCTGCGGGATCGGCGAATTGACCATTCCTGAAAACGAGCCGGGATCGTCGATCATGCCGGGCAAGGTCAACCCGACGCAATGCGAAGCGCTCACCATGGTGTGCGTGCAAGTGTTCGGCAACGATGCGGCGGTCGCGTTCGCCGGCACGCAGGGTAATTTCCAGCTCAATGTCTATAAGCCGGTGATGGTGCATAACGTGCTGGAAAGCATCGAATTGATCGCCGATGCATGCGGGGCGTTCAACGATCATTGCGCTGTGGGGATCGAGCCCAACCTGCCGAAAATCGATGAGAACCTGGCGAAGAACCTGATGCTGGTGACGGCATTGAACCGCCACATCGGCTATGACAAAGCCGCCAAGATCGCCAAGAAAGCGCATCACGAAGGCACCACGCTGCGCGAGGCGGCGCTCGCATTGGGTTACGTGCCGGCGGAGCGCTACGATGAATGGCTCTCGCCGATTGCCATGACCAAACCGAGTGTTTGAGTCGACGCTATGTTCGAGTAGGTGCCTATATAAGTAGGCGCCTGCCGTTCTCGTCGCTAAGGTTCCAGTCGCTAAGGTCCTGGTCGCTAAGGTCCTGGTCGCTAAGTCGGCGCCTATAGCGCTAGTCGCCCAGCGCCATTTCGGGTTTCCTCTGCAACACGATATGGCGCAGCTTGCGCACCATAAACACGGCGGTCAATCCAGCCACCGCCGTGATCAGCAAACCGATGTGTATCGAGCCGACCAGGATGGAACGGCAGGCCTCGAGCAAATCGGTTCCGGACAAACCGGTCGACGCCAGATCCGAGAGCAGCCGGGTTTGCGCGGCCGCATCCACCAGAATCTGCGGATCGTTGAAGCGAGCGCCCCAGCGCTCGGCGAGCGCTGGCCCAGCCAGTTGCGCGAGCGTGGCCGAGACGCCGGCCGCATAGTTGTGGGTAACCAGCGTGCCGATCAGGCTGGTGCCCAACATCCCGCCGACCATCCGCGTCGATTGCATCAGCGCGGTCGTGATGCCGAAACGTTTGGGGCCGGCCAGGTCCTGCACGAATATGTTCATATTGTTCAGCACAAAGCCCAGGCCGGTACCGCCCGCCATCATCGATATCTCGATCAGCCAATGCCCGGTATAGCGAAAGGTGGCAGCCGTTCCGAGGCAAGCGCACAGCATTAGCGTGAAGCCGATGGTCAGAATCAGCGTGGGCTGCTTGAGTCGCGTCACGATTTGGGTATTGATGATGCTGCCCACGGCGATAAAAGCGGCCAGCGGCGTGGCCAACAAGCCGGCCAATTGCGGCGACACGTCGAAGCCGCCTTGCAACAACAACGGCGCGAAAAAGATCAACGAAAACATGACGAAGCCCGACAACGCGGAGAGCACGAATAGCCGCACGATATCGGGGTGGCGAAATAGGTCGAGCGGCAGGATCGGATGCGAGGCGCGCCGTTCGCACCAGAGCAACGCGCCCACACTGAGGAGTATCAATACCAGCAGACGCAGGTTTGCGCCCGACAATCCGGTCTCCGGCAGCCCTTCGACCAGCATTTGCAAGCTGCCCAGCGCCACCGCGATACTGGCCGCGCCGCCGATGTCCAGGCTGATACGGCCGCTGCTCGTCGCTTTAAAGGCGGGCAGATAACGAGTGATGAAATACAAACTCGCGGCGCCCACCGGCAGGTTGATGAAGAAGGTCGAGCGCCAGCCGTAGTGTTGGCTCAGGAACCCGCCCAAAGAGGGACCCGCCGCCGTACCTATGCCGTACGCCGCCGCCATCACGACCTGCCACCGCACTCGGGCACGCGGGTCTGGGAACAAGTCGGGAATGGACGCGAACGCGGTACCGACCATCATGCCGCCGCCAAAGCCCTGCAGGGCACGCGCACCGACCAGGAAGCGCATGCTGTTGGCCATTCCGCATAGCACCGAGGCCAGCACAAAGATCACCACTGCTGCGACGATAAAGGGCTTGCGGCCGAAATAATCGCCGAGTCGACCGAAGATGGGCACGGTCACGACTGACGCCAGCAAGTAGGACGTGGCGACCCAGGCGTAGTAATCGAACCCTTTCAATTCAGAGACGATCGACGGCAGCGCCGTACTCACGACGGTCTGGTCGAGGGCGACCAGCATGTTGACCAGCGCGATGCCAAGGATGGCCAATAAAGCTTCGCGAAACGGCAGTGTGGGGTGGGTTGAAGATGCTACGGCTTCTGACATGGAGGATGTTTCAAGCCGGGAAAGCTCGCTCGCCGGCTTATTGTCTGCGTATTGTTTGATAAGGCAACTATTGTAACGCGTTTACCCTGATGCAGGGTGGTCTCGAAGCACGCGTAAGACGAATTCGGATTAACATGGTGCGACGCAGCAAGCCTGTTTGTTTTGCGTTAAAGTGCTGGTTCGCGATAGTGGACCCATGCTGACGAACTGCTTTCAATGCAGATCGCAGATGAAGGAGGATATATGCCGCAAGATCGTCTAATTGCCACTCTGGCGTTCTCGGATGGAACGCCGAGCGTCGAGCTACCCATTATTCGGGGTTCCATGGGGCCGGATGTCATCGATGTGCGCAAGCTGCACGGTCAAACCGGTCGTTTTACCTACGATCCAGGCTTCATGTCGACGGCGGCGTGCAATTCCGCCATCACCTACATCGA
>Ga0302314_10006041_pt1 | contig 21992 bp, 5 predicted proteins | sample III_Palsa_N2_3_FD_200533 | JGI IMG/M metagenome (GOLD analysis project Ga0302314, IMG submission 200533) | Peat permafrost microbial communities from Stordalen Mire near Abisko, Sweden - III_Palsa_N2_3 | ecosystem: Environmental > Terrestrial > Soil > Palsa > Peat permafrost | place: Sweden...
CCCTGCCGCCTGCGCTGCCGGAGCCGCCGGCGCAGGCGTGGCGGACGCGACCGGGGACGAGGATGGCGACGGGGACGGAGGCAGGACGGCGGCGACGGCGGGCAGGCTCTGGCCGCCCCCGCCGGCCGTCTGCGGGAGACGGGTGGCGGTCGGCCCGGCCGCCGCGGCAGGGGAGATCTGATTGCCGCTCTGCGCGCCGCCGCCGGTGAACAGGAGCAACAGCACCGCGACCAGCCCGCTGATCGAGAACCCGGCCACGGTCCAGCGGTTGAGCCAGGTCGGCCCGGGGTCGTCCACAGCCTGCTCGACCATCGGTCCGGTCCCGAACTCGCGCAGGAACGTGAGCACGGCCTGGCCGCCCTGGGCCACGATCTCGGGCGGGGGCGTCATCAGGTGCCGGTTCCCGGTTACGTCCAGGTGGGTCAGCTGCCGCAGTGCGCCCAGTTCGACGGGTAGTTCGATCAGCCGGTTGTCGGCGAGCCCGAGGCGGGTCAGGCGGCTCAGGCCGCTGATCGACGCGGGCACGGTGGCCAGGCGGTTGCGGGACAGATCGAGGGTCCGCAGCCGGCCGAACCGGCCGAGCCAGTCGGGCAGGTGCTCGATCAGGTTGTCCGACAGGTCGAGTTCCAGCAGCGTTCCGGACAGGCTGGCGAGGCCCTCGGGGACGGCCGCCAGACCCAGCCCGGCCAGCGAGAGCGAGGTCGCGCCGGCCTGCCGGGCGGCGGTGAGGCGGGCCGAGAGGCCGGTGTCCGGAGGGGGAGTGCCCGGGTCTGCGGAGCTCACAGCGCTCACAGAGCTTGCGGCGGGCGGCCGCGCGCTGGCGGGGTGGTCGGTCATCGAGGGTTCCAATCCTTCGAAGGCGTCGTGGAATGGGCGGCGGCCGAACCCTGGTCGGGGCCGGTGGCCGGCGGGGCCGGCGGCGCGGATTCCCGAAGGAACCACGCAGTACCGGAGGCAGGGGCCTGGCCGACGCCGGGCGCGGCGATATCGGGCGCACTGATATTGGGGAGGGGGACTGCCGTGCCCGCGTGATCCGGTACTGCGCCGTCGGGCGCAGGAGCTTCCCGCCGTACTTCGCCGGGTAGTGCGGCGGACGCCTCGGCGTGGATGTCGGCGGACTTGGCAGGACCTGCCGCGACGGTGCGCGAACGTCCGACCGCCGGTGCGGACGTGTCGAACGCGTCGGACGTGGCCAGGATGCTGTGACTGTCGGCCTGGCCCTCCAGTTGGCGATAGAGCCGGTCGATCCGGTTCGCGGGCAGTATCCGCACGGTCGTCCGGAATCGCTCGTCCAGACGCCGCACCACTTTGCGGGCCGTTCGGCGCGCGCGTTCCGAGCCGGCCCAAGTGTGCGTCTCGTAGATCAGGTTCGGCTGCGACGGGCTGGGCGGCAGGCCGCGGACCATCGCGCTGTTCGCCGGTTCCGGGTCCGTACGCAGCCAGAGCCCGCTCTGGACCACTTCGAGCACCTTCCCGCCGCCGAGGGCGAAGGCGCCCGGCCGGGTCTGCGCCAGACCCGGTATCGGCGCGGCGGCGTCGAGGGGGATCGGTGCGACCGCGGTTCCCGCGGCCGATCGCCGCGGCTGATATCCGAAGTCCGTCGCGTAGGGCAGCCACGTCATCGCGCCCTCGGGCAGCAGCGCCCGTGTTTCCACGCCGCCCTGCGCCGCCGGGTACAGCAGCCGGATACCAGTGGTGACGACCACCGGATGGTCCATCAGGTCAGCCAACGCCTGACCGAGGTTGCGCACCGGCGTCGGCGCGGGCCCGGACACCGGCCCGAATCGGGCGAACCTTGCGAACCGGGTGGAATCGGCCGGCGTGGCCGTGATCAGCCCGCACAGTTCGAGGATCTGGTGGATCGGGACGGCCGGCGCGTCCGGATAGCCGATCACGATGCGGAACAGGTCGCTGCCGCCGGCCAGGTTGCGCGAGAGCAGCCCGCGGTAGATGTCCACCGCCGGGGAGGTGCCTGCGGGACGCAGCCACGCGCCGGTCGGGAGCGGCTCGGCGACCATGCCGGCGCCGAGCCGGATGACCGAGCCGGCCGGCCGGCCGGGCGGGCGCCGCTCGGCCGCGGAGGGCGGCCGACCCGGCGTCGGCGGACCTGCCGCTGCCTGGCCGGGCGACTGCGGACGGTCCGGTCCGTCCTGTGCCACCGGCGCCACGTGGCTCGTCACAAGCCGACCCTCAATTCCCACCTGTGCGCTCTGCGCTGTGTACTGGCATGCCTGACTTGGGAGCTCCACTATCGGCCAGGCGCACGGCAGTCGGCGGATCCGGGAGACCGGCTGTGCCCGAGTGAACCGCACGACTGCCCCTTCCTCCGATCCGTGCGGTGCGACCCGCCAGCCGAACAATTGACACCCCCAGCCGGAATTACCCGGTGGTGGACCCGACTTGCGGTCTGAGCGACACACCCCTGACATCGTCGGCTGACCGAAGGGGCAGATGCCGGTGCCGGCGGGGCACCTGCTGTGGGGCGGCTGGTTGGCCATGTACTTCCTGACCTTCAGCGCCGGCAGCGTCGCAGGGCACACATACTATATGGGCATCGTCGCGGTGCCGCTGGCGGCACTGACCGGCGGCGCGATCGCGTTCATGTGGCGCACCAGCCCCGCGGCGGCGCACTCCCTTCTTCCTTCTTCTCAGTACTTCAGTCCGAATCCGTCGCGCAGCGAAGCTGACGCGCCTGCCCGCCGATCCGCGCGGCGCGGAACGCGGATCGCAGCGGGCTGGGTGTGATCACCCGGTCCGGGGCGAACTCCAGGAACTCCCCGGCGCCCCAGACCGAGCGGCAGGTCTCGTCGATGGTGCTGGTCAACACCAGGGGAGCGCCGTCCGGGCCGACCATCATCCGGCCGGCCGTCGCGTGCACGGTGCGGCCGGTCAGCGCGGCCAGGCGCGCGGCGAAGGACCGCGGGCCGTTCTGCGCGCCCCAGGACATGGCCAGCACACATGGTCCGGTGCCGGGCGCGGTGTCTCGCAGCAGGCGGGCGATGTGCTCGGGCCGCACCCGTCGGCCGTCCAGCCAGGCCTCGCCGAACCGGCCTTCGAGCTGGACCCCGATGTGCCCGGGAGGCACGGTGAGGGGAAAGGCCGCGCGGGGCGGACCGGGCGCGCCGCCCGAGCGCAGCCAGACCCCGGCCGGCTCACCGGACTGGTTGAGCAGCATGCTGAGCCGGTCGGCCGGCGGCCCGGGTTCCGCGCGGGCTTCGTGCAGCGCGACCGGCGTGACCAACTCGTCCAGCAACCACACACGTCGGTCGCGGGCGTGCTCGTGGCCGAGCCAGGCCGCCGGATCACACTCGCGGTCCAGCATCGACTCGGCTTCGGGCGGCAGGTCGACGTACTCGGGGCGGCGGTCCTCGTGCCAGCGCAGTTCGGTGATCGAGGTGATCTCCGGGACGGCGCCGCGCAGCGACCCGAGCAGCCGCAACAGCGCCGTCCAGGCGGCGCCGGGGTCCGGCAGGCCCGCCATCACCGGCGCGGCTGCCGACAGGTACAGGTTTCCCTCCCGGGCGTGCAGCTGCCAGGCCAGGAACATCGCGGTCCGTTGGACCGTCTCGGCGACCTGCTGCCCGGTCCAGGTTCGCGCTGCCACCGGTTCGCCGCCGCGCGGCGGGATCCAGGTCGTCTCGCTGCCGTAGGTGGACGCCCGTATGGTGGGGACGAGTGATTCGCGGGTCAGGCCCAGGCGGCGCAGCAGCGTGTGGTGGATCCGCCCGGACCTGTTCGGTGCCTCATAGCGCAGCAGTCCGCAGGACTGGCCGACATAGGGCTTGGCCATCTCGGCGACGCCGCCGAAGATCTGGCTCTGGGTCCGGTAGTAGTTGACCCGGGCCAGTTCCAGCCACAGGCGCAGCGCCGGATGCCGGGCCGGGGCGTAGACGGCGTCGTTGCCGATCCCGCCGAAGGGCGGGGTGCTCAGGGTGAAGCCGAGTGGTCCGGCCGCGACTTCGTCGAGCAGTTCCGGCAGGGTCTGGTCGAGCGGGACGCCGTTGTGGGCGCTGTCGAGACGGATGTCGCCGTCGACGTACGCGCCGCCGAACAGGTGCATGATCTCGACCCGAAGATGGTCGCTGGCCGCCGCGTATCCCCGGGGCAGTTGCTTGCACATCTCCAGGACGTACGGGACGTGCAGGAGCATCGGGTTGCCGGCATGGAAGATCTCGAAGACGTTGATCAGGTGGACGCCGTTGTGCCGGGCCCAGGTCAGCAGGTCGGCCGCGGGCGCCGCGGAGTCCTCGAAGGCGCCGCGGGGGAGGTCGGTCCACAGGAAGAAGTCGACCTCGCCCCGGTAGGCGGCTGCGTCCGCCGCGCAGTTGCGCAGGAACCCGCTGGAGGCGGGCACCGGGCCGCCGAGCCAGATCCGGTGCACGATCCTGGGTATCCGCGTGGTCTGCGGCAGTAGTGGCGCCCCGGTCCCGGCGGGTCGGCCCCAGGCGCGCTGCTTGGGAGTGCGCCGGTGCGCGCTGACCGGCCCCGGGTCGGCGGCCAGGGCGCCTCGGGTCAACTGGTCCGGTTCGGGCGCGGGGCGGGTCAGGCTGATCCGACGCAGGAACGGGGCGATGTGCTCAGGGCGCAGGGCGGTGAAGTCGTAGCCTGCCAGGAAGCCCGGGGGCTGCGGCAGCCGGCCGAGTCCGAACAGGTCCGGGCCGAACCGCAAGGCCAACGCGGCTTCGAACCACGGGGTGTGCAGTTGCGGGTGGACCAGCCCACGCAGCCAGCCGAGCACGGGTTCGGGCGGCGGCTGGCAGCCCGGCCAGGGCCGGTCCCGGTCGGCCGCGTCGGGGCGGGACTCGTATCCGGACTCGTATCCGGACTCGTGGTCGACCTGGACAACGGACTGGGCCATCTGAACCTCGCTGATATTCGGCGGTGCGACCAGTGCCACGGTCGCGTCTGCGGCGGCGGATGGCCGCGATCGTCCGCCATGGTGCCGACGGCTCGGTCCGCCGGCGAGCCGGCGGACCGCAATCCGGCCCTCCGGGACACGAATGCTGCCCCGGCGGCTACCGGTCCGCGGTGCCCGGATGGACGTGCGGGCACGGCGCGTGTCGGTGTGGGCAAACCGCGCCGCGGAACCGGGGCGTCGCGGTGGCAGACGGACCACGATGGGCGTTACGCCGCTGCCGCCGTACGCCGCGGGGCAACCCCGGCCGTGGCAGGGCTTTGCCGGACGAGACAAGGAGGTCAGGGCCATGAGTATGGATCCGAACATCAAGGTCGACACCGATGCGCTGACGCCCGCCGAGGCTTCGTACACCGGCGCCGGCGATGAGATCGACAGGATCTACGGCCTGGCGAACGCGACGAATGACGAGTACGCGGGCTGCTGGGGCGACGACGACACCGGGCAGATGTTCGGCGCGGCCTACCTGCCCGCGGCCGAGAACGTGCTGATCGGGATCAAGTCCATCGGGGATTCGCTGACCAGCACGGTCCAGGGCATCGTCACCATGATCAAGGGATACACGGACACTGAGAACGACAACATTTCTGCCGTGCGCGGCATGCCGGATGACCCCGACGACGTGACGCGCGGCTGATCCGCTGATGAGCCTCCAGATCCCGCCCCAGTTGGACTGGCTGGTCACGATTCTGGCCGGCCAGAACTTCCCCCAGGGTGACGAAGACCGGCTCAACCAGTTGGGCGTCAGCTGGCTGGCCACGGGTCAGTCCGTGGTGGACGCGACCAGTGTGGTGGGCGGGGCGGGGCAGTTGGTGGAGGCGGGGTTGTCGGGACCGACGGGAACGCAGTTCCTGGCGTTCCAGAACCAGGTGCTGGAGAATCTGCCGCATATCGCGCAGGGGGCGCAACAACTCGGGGCGTTGTGTCAGCAGACGGCGTTGCAGATCCAGTACGCGAAATACATGATCATTCTTCAGTTGATGTGGACGGCGGAGCAGATCATCGAGTGGTCTTCGACGTTCTTCGGGATGGCGGCGGTGCCCTTGATCGAAGCGGCCGGGCAGATCGCGGTGCGGTCGGTACTCGAGGCCCTGCTCCGGCAGATCGCGGAGTCGGTGGCGGAGTCCGTGGTGGCGATGGAGGTGATGGACGCGGCGGTGCAAGCGTTGCAGTTCTTGCAGGGGGACCGGCATTCGTGGGACGTGCAGGACACCATACAGGGGCTGGAGATGGGGGCGTTGACCGGCGCGGTGGGTGGCGCGCTGGGGTCGTTCGCGCACCTGTTGGCGCCGGATCTGCTCAAGAGCCTGGCGGGGCATGTGGTGCTGGGCGGGGTGATCGGCGCGGTCAACGCGGAGGTGGCCGACGAGGCGTTGGGCGGGGGGCAGAGCATGCTACTGGGCGGGGCCGCCGGTGCGATAGGGGGGTTCATCGGTGGTGGGAAGGCGCTCGCGCACGAGGACGGGGACACGATCGTCGCGCCGGACATCGACATCAAGGACATCCAGGCGCCGGACTTCTCCCTCGGCGGGAAGGGGTTCGACGCGTTCGGTATGGACGACTCCGATGATTCTGACAGGTTCGGGGTGGGCCCGGCTGCCGCGTATATCAAGGGTGCCGGCGGCGTCGAGGGCTTCAGTTTCACGGGCGGCGGCAATGTCGATCTGGTGGGCGATGTCAAGGGCGGGGGCGACTTCGACGACTCTGACGACTCTGATGATTCCGACCACAGCGTCGACTTCGATTCCAGCTTCGACTCCCATTCTGATTCCGACTTCGGTTCGGTGTCCGGCCAGGACTTCGATCCCGACGTCGATTCCCGTTCCGGCTTCAGCTCCGATCCCGGCTTCAATGTCGACTTCGACTCTGGCCGCTTCGACTCCGGTGTCTCGGACATGGTCTCGGAGCCCGGGGACGACGTGCGGGTCGGGGCGGACGAAGACGCCGTGGGCGGGCAAAGCCCGATCACGGAGCCCGCGTTCGTTTCGGGCTCCGGTTTTTCCGGCCGTTCCGAAGTCCTGCCGCAGTCTGTTGACGACCTGGTCCGACCAGGCGAAGTCGGTTCGCAGGAGCCGGTCGTCCAAGGCGCTGTGGGCGGCTCGGCGTTCTCCGGCCGCGTGTTGGAGGAGGGCGGCCCTGCGCAGTCGTCCGGAACCGTCGATCCGGTCGCGGATCTTTCCGCGTCGTCCCAGCGTCCGGTCGGTCTGAGCGGCTTCGACAGCGGTGTGGTCGATCCCCAGGCCGTGCGACTCGAGACCCCAGTCGGCGGTTCCACTGTGGACTCCGAGACGGTGGTCCCACGGCTGGACATTCCGGCCAGCACCTCCGAGACGGTGCTCGGCCCGTCCGACTCCGAGGGGGCACGGTCCGACCTGCCCGAAGTCGGATTCCAGGCCCCGGCGCCGCGCTTGGAAACCCCGGCGACGGGGCCGGAGTCCGTGGTCGGCCGGCCACAGGAGACCTCTGCCGGGCCCGAGCCGATCTCCGCTCGGCCGGATGTGGCCGATGACCTGTCCGGGACGGCGCCTGCCGAACCTCGCCTGGACCAGCCCTCGCAGTCCCGACCCGACAGCCTGGAGTCCAGTCCGGTCGGCGTGGAGCCCGATCCGCGCGCGCACCAGGACTCGCTCGATCGGGATCCGACCAGCCAAGCCGAGGAGGGCCAAGACGTGAGGGGCCGGGACGCGGCAGTCCAGCGCGAGAACGGCCAGGCCGCAAAGTACGGCGCGGGCGACCTCACCGCTCCGCGCGCCCTCGGCGACCCCCGTGACCCCGGCGGCTCCGGCGGGCGTGTGCACCGGCCGTCGGAGGTGGAGTCCAGGACGGACGTGAGGAACGTTGCCACGGGCACTGAACGGACCGCCGACCGGTCGGCCGTGTGGCAGGCTGCGCGCCGCGATCTGGACGAGGAGTACACCGGGCGTTTCGGGTATGAGGAGCAGTTGGCCCAGGCCCAGGACCGCGTCGAGGACGAGTTCGGGTCCGCTCGGGTCGACCGGGAGGTGCTGCGCAGTCGGCTCGGGCTGGACGCCGGCATCTCCGAAGAGGGCATGAACAGAGTGCTCGGCGCGGTCCGCCAGGACGTGAAGAGCACGTTCGACAGCGTCTTCGGTACTCCGGAGGAGGGTTGGGACGGCGCTCGCGGGCAGCAGGAGGTGTTCGAGCGTCAGATGGCCGATCTGGTCCGGCAGTTGCCTGAGCGGTTTGACCGGGAAGCCGTGTGGGAACAGCAGGAGGCCGCGGCGCGCGGCGCGTTCGAGGCCGGGTATGACGCGCGCCCGGATGTGGCCGCGCGCCGCGAGCTGTTCGGCAAGCAGTACGAGGACGCGCACACCCAGGCCAGGTCCGCCGAGTGGGACCGGGCACAGCCGGTGCTGCGCGATGGCTTCGACGAGGTCGCCTCGAATGTCCCGGCTGATCGGCTGGCCGACGCCGTCACCGAGCGGTTCGACACACTGCGCGTGGGGCTGGAGGAGCGGATCGGGCTCGACCGGGGGCGCGGCGAGGCGATCGGCCGACTGGGCGAGGTCCTGGACCAGATGCGCAACGGGACGTACGGCGATCCGCCGGACGAGGTGTGGCATTCGGTGCGCGAGACGGCGCAGACGCAACTGCGGGAGGCGTTCGACAAGATCTACGGCGCCGCCGGTCCTGGACCCGGGCGCACGGCCGGCGGCCGGTTGGAGCGTGGTGAGGACTGGGAGCGGGCGATCACCGGGGTCGTCGGAAGAGTCCCGGAGCTGGTGGCCCGCGCCTGGGCACTGCACGAGATCGGCGAGCGGTTCGAGACCGCGGTGGCCCGCAGGGACGTGCCGCGCGAGCAGCTGGGGCTGGGGCCGGAGTTGTCGCCGGAGGCTGTGGCCAAGGCCCGCGCCGGCACCGTCGGCGATGCCATGCGGGCTTTCGACGAGCGTTTCGCCGGCAAGACGGCGGACGACGCCGCGGCGTCGCGTGCCTGGCAGCGTGGCGCGCCACGGCTGATCGCGGAGTCGGCCGACCGGAATCTGGAACACGAGGCCGGGTTCCAGCGGGTCCTGGGAGCGGAGCGGGACACGTTCGACACGGCGCTCGGGGACTGGCAGTCGGACCTTCTCCGGGGCAGGGACCTGGGTCCGGACGCGGCCGACCGCACCCGCACGGCGTTCGAGAACGATCTGCGCGCGGCCTACGACCGGATCCGCCCGAACGACCGGATGACCGCGGCCGACCACCCCGGGCCGGAGGTGGGCCCGGACCGGGACGCGGCCTGGAACCAGGCCGTCGACCGGCTGCGGGCCGGTCTGCCGGACCGGTTCGAGGTCGAGGATGGCGCGCTGCTCGCGCTGCGCGACGGCGCGTCGCGGTTCGACGCCCTGAGCGATCCCTTCGAACTGCCGCAGGCACGCCACCTGGAGCTGGCCGACGAGTTCCGCACGGCCACCGCCACCCGCTTCCACGAGATCTGGCAGGCCCGTCAAGACGACCTGCGCGCCGACCCCGACGGCAGGTCCGGCATGGACGCGTGGCTGGCTCACGAGAAGGAACACGAGAACACCTTCGGCACGGAGCTTTCCAATTCGGCCCAGCGCCGGGGCGACGAGGCCGCGCGGGCCTCGGCCGCAGACCGCGCCCCGGAGGCCGACTCGGACCCGGTCCCGGTCCCGCTGGGCAAGGTGGATGACGAAGTTCCCGTCACGGCGCACAGCGGCGATGAGCCCCCGGACGATGACCAGCCGCCGGAGCCCAAGACGACCACCGCGACCACGACGACCACGACCACCACGGAAAGTGTGAAGGAGTCGGCCCCGGTCGTCGAGGATCGCACCGCAGATCTCCAGGCCCAGGACCAGGTCCAGCTCACCGAACCGGTCGAGAAGCCGACCGAAGAGGTGATCACCAACCAGACCCTGCGCGACGCCCACATGGACGCGGTCAACCGGGGTTACTTCACCGATCTGCACCAAGATCCGGAACCGGAGGTCGAGAAAGGCGACGGGTACGCGAAGATCGTCTCGATCCGTCTGGTGGAGGACGAGAAGACAGTCGGCGGCGGCGACGCAGAGGGCTTGCGCGGCCTCGACTCCGGGGGCCCGGCGCCCGAGCCCCAGTATCTCAGCGTGCGTAATCCGGATGGCAGCTGGCGCAAGGTCCCGCTGAGTGAGAACTCGTCCGGTGCGGGCGGCGGGGCAGGCGCGGCTCAGGACCATGACGGCGGGTTCGACACTTCGGGTGGCGGCTCCTCCGGCGGGAGTGTCGTCAACCCGGGCAACGGCAGCTTCACCCAGCTCGAGGCGCCCCGTCCGATCCCGATCAAGGTCACGTCCACCACCACGGTCAGACTCTCGACCGACCACATGAACCCCGGGGACAAGGATCTCGTGCCCGCTCAGGGCGACGACTTCGGCAAGGGGCCGGTCACTGTCACACCGACCAGGACGGTCACCAAGACTGAGACGGTGACCAAGACCGAGACGGTGACCAAGACCGAGACGGTGACCAAGACAGGGATCAAGACCGAGTCCACACCGCCGCTCGCGACGGTGATCGAGACCAAGACGGTGCCTGTGGAGCCGCTCGAAACCGTGCCGCTCGAAACCGAGCCGGTGGCGCTGACCGAGACCGCTCCAGTGCCCGGCGAGATTTCGATGGCCGATATCGCGCATCTCTTCCAGGACACGTACGGTGTGCCGATCGAGACCGTCATGCACACCGCCCCGGTCGACCAGCCGACCCTGGTCCTGCGCAGTCCCGAAGCTAAGGCCGCGCAGGACGAGCAGACCTGGCAGGCGTGGCTGGAACAGGTACGTCTACAGCACCCGGGAGCCGCTCCGGTCCGGGAGCCGATGACCTGGACCGAGGTCAACGCCGAGGTCGACGCGCAGGTGAACGCCGCGATCGAGGAGGCGGGCGACCGGTTCCAGCGTCCGAGCCTGTTCGACGACACCGGTCTGGCCGAGTACGTCGAGTTCCACGCCGCCCAGGCGCGGGAGCACGCGTGGGACATGGTCCTGCACGACCACGGTGTCCAGGTCACGGCGGAGCCGCAGTACCGCGGCCCGGTCCCGATGAAGATCGAGGTGCGCGCGCCCGACGACGAGGCCGCCCTGACCGCCCTGACCGGGCTGACCGGGCTGACCGGGCTGACCGATCATTCCGGACCGCCGCACCAGGACTCGGCGTTCCTCTCCCCGTTCGACCTGCCGCCGGTGCGGCTGCCCGAGCCGGTGCACCACGCTGGCGGCGAGGCCACGGTCACCGTGTTCAAGTCGCCCAGCGACACGATCATCCACACCCAGGCCGCCGCCGCAGTGCCGCGCGCTGTCGGGTGGCACACCCTGATCGCGCACTTCAAGGCCGGCCAAGTCGTCGACGGCGAGACCACGATCGACGGCCGCGCCGTGGCCCGGGAACTGGGCCTGAGCAAGGGTCAGGTTCCCGGCGTGGTCATGGTGGTCTGCAACGCCGGCCAGATCACGACGACGGGCCAGGCCCCCGCGGCCGATCTGCACGCCGCCTCGGGCAACCAGACCATGGTGCTCGCCCCGAGCAGCGAGGCGATGCTCGCCGACGGCGACGTGCTTTCCGGTACCTGGACCGTGGACGAAGATCTCAATATCCTGCCGGTGCCCGGCGGTGACTGGGTGGTCTGGGAGAACGGCCTGCCGCGGAGCCTGGGTACGCCCTCGCTGAACGAGGCCCTGGCCATCCTCGGGCTGGACTCGGTCCCCGGTGGTCCGGCGCCGCAGGAGCCGGTCAGCTTCTTCGCCGTGATCACCCCGCCGCAGATCGGCGCCCTCAACGACTTGCAGTACGACCACAACGCGGCCGACCTCGCGGCGCCGCAGACCCCGGATTCCTTCTACAACACCCTGATCGGCGTGGCGGGGCCGGAGATCCAGCGGTTCACGGGCGTCGCGCCCACGGCCGTCAACCTGCGTACCGAAGTCGTCGCCGCGCTCACCACCGACTTCAACGGCCCGAACTCCCGGTACCTGCAGTTTGTGCTGCCACAGCACAACACCCCGGCCCAGGTGCTCGCCGACCTGGCCGACCCGACGATCTGGAACCATCAGGCCAGTGCCCTGGTTCCGCACGTCGTGGCAGACATGTTCGGTATCGACCTCGGCGTGATCGGCCCGCTCGGTCGGCCCGAGGCCGTCGGCGACCTCGACGGGGCGCGCTTCGGCGACGCCAACGGCGATCCGTTCATCTTGGTCAACGTCGGCGACCAGTTCGTCGGCACGACGCCGCGGGCAGTGGCCCCCGGGGGCCTTGTGCCGGTGCGGGAACTGCGTTCGCGCCATGTGCCCGGAGCGCAGACACCCTGGACCGCACGGCTCACCGCGGTGGAGCGGCGATTGGTCAACCAGGCCGGGGCGAACGTCCCGCTGCCGCCCGGGGTGCAGGACCGCGCCGACACCGCCGGCCTGACCGCGATTCTCATGACCCTGACTCCGCACGCGGTGCCACCGGCGCCGGCCGCGCTGACCAACGCCGCCAACATACTGACTGACGAGATCAATGTCGCGTTCGCGGCGTGGGACCGGCCCGCCACGCAGACCCTGCTCGACAACCTCAGCGCACTGGAGCGCATCCACCCGCACACCCTGGCGACCGGCACCAACAACGTCGCCGATTTCACCGGCACCTTCGGCGCCGCCGGGCCCAATCAGGCGCAGACCGCTGCGATCCGTGACACGGCCGCTCTGATGGCCCTGGTCGATCAGCTCCCGGCGATCCAGGCCGCCCGGGCCGACGTGGCCGTGCCCCTGCCGGCGAACGACATCCAGACCCGGCTCACCACGATCCACACCAATGCCGTCAACGCGGCCGACATCGCGGGCCAGGCCGCGTACAACGCCACGTACAACGCCTCGATCACCACCGCCATGGCCGACCCCGGCCTGACTGTGCTGCTCCAGGATCTGGCCACCGCAGACATTCTGGAGCAGTACGCCCGGGCGAACGTGAACAACGTGGCCGGCGCCCGGACCGCCGGCGTGACCGCAGTGACCGCGATCACGGAGCCTGCTCTACAAGCGGCGCGGAACGAGGCGAGGACCGCGGCCGAGTGGCAACTGCGCCAGAACAACGCAGTGGACCTGCTGGCCGCCGTGGAGCAGCCCCGCTACTTCCCGCCGGGCTTCGGCGAGGTCGGGCTCGACGGGGTCACCGCCCAGTACCCGTTGGGCCGCGGCGGGCGGTACGTCCGCTTCGGCGGCGTCCGGCTGGGCGACTTCAACGGGATCGCCGACATGGTGGTGCGCGGGCTGCCGCCGGCTCGCGCGACCTGGGACCAGGAGGTGCACGACGCGGTCACCGGCTACCTGGCGGCCAACGGCGGCAACGACTTCGTCCAGCACCTGATCGGCGGCGGCCTCGATTTCCCCGTGGCGCGGGGCGGGGCCCGGGACGTGATCCACGTCGAACTCGACCTCGGCGACATGGGCCTGGCGTATCAGGCCACGGCGTTGGCCGCCGAGGCGGTCCCGATCGGGCAGAAGGAGCACATCGCGGTCGAGGCCGACCACGAGTCCACTGCGGGCGGGCGCAAGTCGGTCGGCTCCTCGCGCAGTTTCGGGGTGTCGGCGAACCTGTTCACAGCGTTCGGCGGGGCGCCGAACAAGGTCTTCGACGCTCAGCTCGGCGTCGGGATCAGCGCGCAGAGCACCAAGTCCTACAGCTTCGGCGCCGACGCGGTCTCCGCCACCAAGCGGCTGTTCGCACTCGGCGGGGACAGTACCTACTTTGACGTCCCGGGCGCCGCCCTGAGCGTCGTGGCCCGCAATGTCCCGCTCGCCGCACCCGCCCCGCCGACCTCGCTGAAGGTCCGGGTGGCCTTCCCGCAGGAGCTGACCCCCATCCGGCCCGCCGACGCGACCAGCAAGTCCGCCCTGGCGCAGACGCCGGTGACCCTGGGCCAAGGCGTGCACGGGATCGACCTGGCCGCGCTCAACGCCGAGGCGCCCGGCGGCGCGCTGCACCAGGCGATCCCGCGGGTGGCCAAGGTCCAGCACCAGGTCTTCAACATCATCGAGTCGGCGGCCGACCTCGGCGCGATCCGCACCCAGGTTCTCGGCTTGCTTCCGCAGCACCGGCACGTGCCCGATCCGGGCCTGGTCAAGGGGGTCGACTTCTTCCTCGGCGACGACTCCGTGATGCGGATGTTCAACGACATCACCGCCTCGGGCTCCACGTCCCCGCTGTTCGTCGGGGACGACGAGGAGAACATGATGCACCTGCTGGTGAACGCGGACCTGCTCAGCGCCGAGGCGGTGAGCGTCGACGCGGTGCCGCTGAAGGAGGAGAGTCAGCGTTTTGTCAACGTCGGCGACGGCACCTCCGAGGGCAGTTCGATGTCGCTGACTTTGCCCAGCGTCAAGTTCTCGCACACCTTCGGGGATCTGAGCGCGCCGATGGGCGGCAACACGAGCGCGTTCGTCCAGGCCGACCTGACCGGCTCGCTCTCCAACTCCCGCTCGATGAACGCCAACAGCGGCTCCGGGCACATCAGTGGCCTGGTCTACAACGGCGACAGCGTGCTCTACCGCACCGTCTACCGGATGAACGTCGGCGTGGCCGCGCCCGGGGTGATGCCGGCGGACGTGCAGACTGTCCATGGCGATATCCAGGTGTTCCTGCGGATCCCGCTGCACCAGCAGGCGCGGTTCGAGGCGATGCTCGACGACCAGGCCCTCGCGGCCCCGCTCAACGGGCCCTACCCGGCCGACCAGGACCTGACCCCGATCGATCCGAACCTCAACCCCGCCGTCACCGCCGACGCGGCGGTGATCGCGTCCGAGACCCTCGAACGCGGCCGGGTCCGCCACCCTCCGCTGAATCTGGCCGCGGGCAAGGGCACCGGGTTCACCGCGATCAACCACCTGGCCGGTGGCGAGGACGTGCTGCCGAACCTGGTCGAGATGATTCAGCAGGCTGACGCTCCGATGGCCTGGGCCCGCAAGTGGGACTCCTTCGAGCTCGCGCACCTGAAGACTCAGCTGGCGTCCCGCTTCACGAGGGAGGGCCTGGTCAACTGGGGCACCGCGCTGTTCCAGGACGGCGGGGTGAAGATGGAGCTCTACCGGCCCGGTACCGAAGGTACCGAGGTGATCAGCGTCACGGTTCGGGGCCGGTTCGACATGGCGCCGCTGCCGCTGCCCCAGCCGCAGATCCCGCACCCGCAGGTGCCGGTCCCCACCGCGCTGGGCCGGATCAACTCGGCCAAGCTGGAGATCATGCCCTCGGCCTTCGCCGGCAACGGCGGCGACGACACGATCGGCAGCAGCATCGGCATCGCGGCCCAGATCGGCGTGACCGGCGGGATCGGGATCGGCAAGCCGCTGCGGCAGATCGGTGGCACGTTCAGGTACGACCTCTCCCGCAGCGTCTCGGACACCACCAGCGTCGGCGCCTCGGGATTCATGCTGGAGGCGATCCTCTATGACGGCCCGGCCCGCACCTTCGACTACGACGTCAACTTCGACCTCGAAGTCAGCGTGCGGCACGACGCCGGAACCCTGGGCCTGGGCTGGGTCAAGGCACTGGGCAAGTTCGTGATCCCATCGGGCACCCACGCCGACACCGCGATGCTCACGCAGCCGCCGGTGACCCGGAACCTGCCCGACGGCAAGGCCCGGTTCGTGATCGTGGAGAAGCTGGCCCCGGTCGACCAGATCGAGGACCCGGCCCGCCTGGCCGACGTCGGCAATGCCACCGTCCAGCAGTTCCTGCCCCCGCCGCAGACAGCGCGGGTCCAGGGACAGCCGCGGCGGCTGGTCACCCCGCCCGATCCGTTGACCGTGATGACCGGCGGGCACATGCCGCTGAACCCGGACGATCAGATGATGGAGGTCCTCGGCGGCGAGGTGCTCGCCACCGAGCTGACGAACCTGCTCGACCACCTGGGCGTGTCCAAGAAGGCCTACGGCAACGTGCCGAACGCACTCACCAGCAGCGAGACCCTGGCCTCCTCGCTGGTGCGCGGGCCGTCGGTGATCCAGCAGACTTTCGTCGTAGGCGGTCCGTTCTCGGACAAGGTCGCGGATGTGACCATCACCGGTTTCGCGCACAACCTGCGAAGCGACCCCACCCAGCCGATCCCGATCTTCCAGATGCACGTGGCCGAGGGCAACTCCCAGCTCAGCTGGAGCCGGAACAAGGCCAAGTCGCAGGGGATCACCGGCACGCTCAGCTTCGGCGCCAAGGACGGCGCGCGCGGCGGCGGGAGTCAGACCTCGAGTACGTCGGCCGGCTACTTCAAGGACCTGGGCTCGTTCACCAGGGGTGAGTCCTCCGGCCTGACCCAGACCACCGGCCGGCTGACTCAGGGCGCCCGCGACTACCTCGACACCGTCGGCGACATCGTCTGGCAGATCTCCGCGGTGGTGCGCAACCAGAACGCTCTGTACACCGGGGCGCCGAGGGCCGCGCACGCCCTCGTCCAGGTACCCGACGGACTCAGCTTCCTGCGCCTGGCCAACCCGGTGGCCGACCCGCGCGTGCCGGGATACGTGTTCCCGGCCCCGCCCGCGAACATCATCCCGCTGTTGCGCAACGACCAGCCCTTCACCGGCGTCGGGCTGCTGCCGGCCACCCCGCACCAGCTGGGTGCGCATGAGATCCCGACCATGCCCGCCAGTGCGACCAACCCCGGCGTCCGGGTGCCGATCGTGCCGCTGGTCCCGGCGTCCGCGGCTTCGGAGCGGTTGATGCCGATGCCCCGGGTCGTGCTTCCAGGCCAACCGGTGCCAGTCCTCGACGTCACCGGCGAGGGCAATCCCGTTCTCGACGCGGTGCAGCAACTGCTCGACACCCACGCCCCGGACATGCTCGACTCGTATTGGACCGTGCAGACCCCGTCCACGCCGGTGGTGGGCCGGGCCCCCGCCTCGGTCCGGCAGGTTCCGGCGAAGCTGCGCAGCCTGCTCAACGTCGGCTCGCTCGAAGCCCTGGTCGACCTGATGCTCGGCCCCGGCCTGATCCTGCACGGCATCAGATCCCTGCCGCTGGCCAACGAGCGGGTGCAGATCGTGCTCAAGGCCCGGCGCGACCCGAACAACCGCGGCTACGCCTTCCTGGAGCACGTCGACAGCGTCAACGTCTCGCGCTACTGGTTCCGCCTCAACAGCGAGAGCAGTTCGTTCACCGACGGCTCCGCGCAGTCCATCTCGATCGGCGAATCCACCACCGAGTCCCCGGCCGACGCCGGGCGCCTGTCCAATGCGAGTATCGGACTGCCGAGCCTGACCGGCAGCGGCTCCATCGACACCGGCCACTCGCTGTCCACCACCGACGCGGTCCGCGACACCTACTTCACCGCCGGACCCGCCGACCGCTACGCCGGAGACTTCGAGGTCAAGGTTGCCCTGACCCGGACCACTCAGCCCTCGCAGACGCTCAACACCATCGGATTGAACATGCCGGCCAAGATCTTCGATCTTGTGCAGCAGACCGGCGACCCCGCCCGGGCCCGGCCCACCATCACCGTGCCGATGCTGGAGCGGGTGCTGATCCCGACCGAGCTGATCAAGGGCGACACTCTGCCCCCGGCCCCGGCCCCGGGCACCTTCGCGGTCACCGAGGTTCCGGTCGGATCCAACGCCGCGGCCCTCGGCGGGGTCCCGCTGAACATCACCGGGCAGGACCTGCTCGACCACAACGCGGTCAACTTCGGGTTCGACCACGCGAAACTGCAGATCCTCTTCGACGAGGCGATGGCCCGCTTCTCCGGCCAGATCCAGCCGATCGGCAGCGCGCGCACCCTGAACAAGCCCTTCGGCAGCCAGCGCAGCTTCGCCGTGGGCCAGCTCGCCGCCAACGGCGCCCGCACCCAGGACGCCCTGCACTACGCCTTCTCCTACCAGATGTTCACCCGGCAACTGGAATTCATGCTCCAGAACGGGGGCCTGACCCTGCCGACCATGGTCCGTGAAGGCGGACCGCTCACCGACACCTCCGGCAACCTCACCATCAAGGTCGAACTCGTGAACCCGCACGTGCGCGGACACTCCGAGGGCTGGCTCGAATCGGTCAACCACCGCTTCAAGGAGTTCAACAAGACCGTCGGTACCAACTTCGGCCTGTCCGCCGGCATCGGGCCCAGCACGAAGGAGATCTCCGGCGACCTCAGCAGCACCCTGCCGAAGAACACCCACGCCCAGCAGAACCCCTCGGACGGTGTCAGCGCCTCCCTGGCGTACTCCACCGGCGACTCGGCCGCCGGCGTGCTCAAGACGATGCCCTGGGCCGTCGCCAAAAACCGCAAGGTGCCCTTGACGCGGGTGGACGCGGGCGCGATCGTGACGTTCACCCTCGACGCGCGCAACACCAGAGACCTGATCGGCTACGCCGGCGGCACCGTCACCATGTCCTTCCTCGTCGAAAACGCCATAGAACTCGGCGTCGCTCCGGAGATCGCACTCGCCAACGGACTACTGCACGACCGGGGCATGCCGATCCCCTCTGCGCAGTTCGCAGTCCCCTCCGGGCTGTTCTTCCCGGCCCAGGGCGCGCCGGCCGTGCACGCGGTCCCGGACGACACCCAGGACGCCCTCAACGCCGCCTTCGCCCTGCCCCCGACCCCCGGCACCTTGAACGTGCACGTCCAGGTGGACGCCGCCGGAAACTTCATCGTCGGCGACCGGGCGATGGACGCGAACACCTTCGCCGCCAACCACCTGCCCTCGGACGCGGACCTGGCCGGCAAGACCCTGGTCCTGCTCAGCAACCACGCCGCCGCCGACCCGGTCGCACTGGCCGGGCAGACCCTCGGCGCCGGGGCGTCCTCGGCGGCCGAAGCCCTGTACTGGGCCACCCGCCGGCCGGTCCTGGCCTCGGCCGACGAGGTGCTGCTCACCCGGGACGGATCCGCGCTCGCGGGCACGGTGCCCCCGGGAACCGTCATCGGCTCGTCGCTCCCGCGCAGCTTCACCCCGGGCACCTGGACTCTGTTCACCGGCGCCGGCCTGGTCGTGAACCGGGCCGTGCAACCAGCCGTCGATCTGGCCCAGGTGCTGACCGACCGGGGATTGGTGCCCGGAGCCCGGCCCACGTTCGTTCCGCCGCCCGCCGCCATCGTCCGGCGCGGGCGCCAGGCCCCGCCGCCGGTGGTCACCACCGTCGCCACCGATGTCGTCGCCTTCCCTGTGAACACCGACGACTCGATGGTCAACGGCCTGCGCCTGTCCCTCGCCGAGGCGCGCGCAGCCGGGAACGCACGAATCGTGCAGGCACTGGAGGACGCGCTGCGCAGGCACAGGGTCGAGCTGGAGCCCGGTCCGGCGCTGGAGCAGCCGCATCTCACCGATCTGCCCGAGCCAGGCCATTGCATCCTCGACCCGGGGCCCGCCGACCTGGACCTTCCAGCCGTGAGGACGGAGGCGGACCAGCCCGAGATCGAGGAGCCCGCGTTCGACTCGGAGACCGTGCTCGGCCCCGACCTGTACGGGCTGCGCGCCGCGCCGCCGGCGCCGGCTTTCCTGCGAGTGGACCAGCACAGTCTCAGGGCCACCCAGGCGCCGGCCTTCTTCCAGTTGATGGACCTGGGGAGGCCGGAAGCCCCGAACCCGCAAGAGCTCCAAGCCGACACCTTGCCCGATGACGTCGCACGCGTATGGCGGGCGAAGTTGAGCAGGCAGGGGCGCGACTGGTGGCCCGGCGGTAAGGCACCTGAGCAGTTCAGCCAGGTCGACAGGCGGATCGAGGCGCCGAAGACGGTGCACTCGATCTGGCTCGGCGGCCCGCTCGACGACTCGCGGGAGGCGACCAGGGAGTTCCGGGACAACATCGCGGACCTTCGGGCCCAACTGCCCGAGGACTTCCAGGTGGCCGTGTGGACCGACGTGCCCCGGGAGCAGTTCGAGCAGGCCCGTACGACCCAGGCGCCGGCAGACGGATCCGAGGACGCACTGGCCGGGGCGCGCGACATGCTGGCGTGGGCGCAGCACTCAGGAGTGCTGTTGCTGAACGTGGACGAGTTCTTCCACGCCAGGCAGCCGATGGACCTCAACGACTACTACCGGACCGAGATGAACAAGCTGGTCGGGCGCGGGTATGCGGCGGCGAGCGACATCCTGCGGCTGGAGATCCTCAACCGGTTCGGGGGACTGACCACCGACGGCGACAATCAGCTCGCCGACGGGGCCCAGTCCCTCCTGGACGAACTCCAGGAGCAGTTCGACCGCTCCGGGTACGCGATCCACGCCAACCACGTGGGCCTGAACAACTCGGCGCTGCTGGCCTCGCGCGGCCATCCGTTCGTGCTCACGTACCTCTCGCGCATCTGGGAGAACTACACCCGTACGCAGGAGCAGCTCTACGGCTCGGCCTATGAGGGGGTGCGCGACCCGGAGTCCGAGCAGGAGTGGGATTCTGTCCACATCTGGGCCGATGTCACGATGTTCCGCCAGCGCCGCAACTCCGTCATGGCGCGCACCGGCCCGGAGAACCTGGCGCACACCGCGCCGGGGTACCGGACGGTGCCGCAGATCAGGAGGCTGGCCATGGGCGCCGCCAACAGTTGGATGCCGGGCGGCGATCCGTTGGCGGCCGTCCGCCGGTTCCGTCCCGACGAGGTCGACGACGTGATGCGCAAGGTCGTTTCGACCCTCGTGCGTGACCTGTACAACCGGGACGGCGATCTGCACCTGACCACGGTGGCGCCGGTGATCCAGGGATTGCCTGACCCCGAGGAGGCCTGGCGAGACGTGGTGGGCACCATCTTGTCCGACCCGGAATTGGCGCAGCTGGTGACCACGGTCACCGACCGGATGATCTACAACGGGCTTGAACAGTCGATCCTCACCGCGGTGGTCGACCTTCCCGCGGAGGTGCGCGAGATCCTGGGCATCGGGGACGAGCATCTCGTGCCGGGCGCCTCGCCGCAGGGCACCTGGGTGCTGGGGGAGCTCATGCGCCCGGCGAACGTGCTGACGGTGCACCGGCCGGACGATCGGTAGGAGTCTCAGGCGTCGGGCGGCCTATACCCGTGCCCTTGGCGCGAGCGCCACCGCATGACGTTCCTGAACGGTGAGATCCCCGCTCTGCTCGGCGAGTCCCTGGACGGTCTGATCTTCGCCTGCGACGGGGCATGAACCAGTGCTTTCGATTGTCCTGCTGTGGCAGTCTGCGGTTGCGCGGCGGTACGGCGGCAGGGCGGCAGGGCGGGGCCGCCGGAGGTGGCGGCCCCGCCCGTGGAGTGCGAGGGGTTAGCCCACCGGGAAGACGATCGCCTGGCCGGTTTCGCCGTTGGCTGCGCGGGCGCCGGCTATGATCGCCGTGTCGTTGCTGGTGACGGCGATGGACTGGTCGCCGCCGCCCAGGTCGTCGTCGGAGACCGGGTTCGGTTCGGCGTCGGTGGCGGTCAGGGCCCAGGTGCCGGAGCTGGTCTTGGTGGCGACGAAGACCTCGCCGGATTCGAAGGCCGAGCCGGCGCTGGCGGTGGGGGCGCCGAACGCGACGACGGAGCCGTCGGCGGAGATGCCGACGTTCGAGCCGGCCGCGAAGGCCGCACGTGTCGTGTTCGTGGGCGGAAGCACCTCGCTGGCCTCGGTGAAGGTGCTGCCGGACTCAGTGAACACGAACACGGCGCCGTTGAGGTTGTTGATGCCGGTCTGGCCGGCGGCCACGATGGTTCCGCTGCCGGAGACCGCGACCGAGTCGCCGCCGCCGTGCAGCTGCGCCGTCTGGGTCCAGGTGCCGGCACCGGCGGCCTTGGTGAACACGTCCGTCACGCCGACGTTGGGCTCGCCGAACGCGATCGTGGAGCCGTTGGAGGAGATCGCGGTGTTGTCCCCCAGGAAGGCGGGTGTCGCCGGCGGCGGCGGGGGCGTGGGCTTCTTCTTTGCCGGGGTCTGCACGTTGGCGGACGACGCGGCCGACGCGGGCTCGGTCAGCTCCTGGGTTTGCACGTAGGTGCTGCCGGACTTGGTGAACACGAACGCTTCACCGTTGTCGCTGTTGCTGGTCGGAGCGCCCAGCACGATGGTGGAGGCGTCGGTGGAGAGTGCCAGCGACGTGCCGAGTTCCGCCGTTCCGGGAACGGCGAGTATGGCGGTCTGGGTCCAGGTGCCGTTCTGGTTGGTGAAGACGTATGCGG
>Ga0302314_10006043_pt1 | contig 21987 bp, 18 predicted proteins | sample III_Palsa_N2_3_FD_200533 | JGI IMG/M metagenome (GOLD analysis project Ga0302314, IMG submission 200533) | Peat permafrost microbial communities from Stordalen Mire near Abisko, Sweden - III_Palsa_N2_3 | ecosystem: Environmental > Terrestrial > Soil > Palsa > Peat permafrost | place: Sweden...
TGCTTCGTGCAGGACGGTGGCCCAGAGTTGTTCGTGGAAGGGGAGTCTGGGCGGGTGGTTGCGGGTGGTGGGTGGGCGGTGGGCGTGCAGGGTGGTGGCGAGGGTGTCGAGGGCGGTGCGGTCCATGCCGGTCAGGGCGGGGTGGGTGAGCAGGGCGGCGCGGGGGTCGGAGGCGGCGAGGGTGACGGCGCTGTCGGGTGGCGGGGGTGTGCGGGGTGTGCGGGGTGTGCCGTGGTTGGCGCGGTGGGCGCGTTGGCGGGTGCCGGGGGGTGCGTGCCGGGGTGGGGGAGGGGTGCCGGGGCGCGGTGGCAGGGTGTAGTTCCACTCGCCGTGGAAGTCGTGGGGTTCGATGGCCAGGGCGGCCAGGTGGGCGTCGGTGATCTCGATGCCGGTGGGGTAGCGGTCGGTGTCCAGGTGGGCGGTGACGGTCAGTCCGCCCTGGTTGGTGGTGGCCCCGATCAGGTTGAGGGCGACGTCGTAGCTGGTCAGGGGACGGCCGGCCCAGGTCATGGTGATGAAGGAGAACAGGCGGTGCTCGACCTTGTTCCACTTCGATGTGCCCGGGGGCATGTGGCTGACGTGGATCGCCAGTCCGGTCTCGGCGGCCAGGTGGGCCAGTTCGGCTTTCCAGGCGCGCACGCGGGTGCCGTTGGAGCCGCCCCCGTCGGCGGTGATCAGCAGTCGGTCGGCGTGCGGGTAGGCGTCCTTGCCCCGGGTGTGCCACCACGAGCGGATGGCGGCGACCGCGAACGCGGCGGTGTCGTGGTCGGTGCCCACCACCACGTAGCCGGCGTTCGCGCCCACGTCGTAGATCCCGTAGGGGATCGCCTTGCCCTGCGCGGCGGAGGAGAAGTCGTGGTCCAGGACCTTCACCGGGTCGCCGGCCGTGCGCCAGGTGGTCCCGGGGCGGGCGAAGGCGCCGATGTCCTCCTTCTTCTTGGTGTCCACGCTGATCACCGGGCAGCCGGCCCCGAGGAAGTCCGCGGCCCGGGCGGCGATGTACTCGAACTGGGCGTTGCGGTCCGGGTGCGAGGAGCCCGCCAGGACCCGCGCGGTGCCCTGCAGGCTGAACCCCTGCTGCTTCAGTAGCCTGGCCACCGTGTTGTGCTCGACCCGGTGGCCCAGTGCGGCCAGGTCCCGGGCCAGTTGCCTGGTCGAGCGGACCGTCCACCGCAGCACCCGCATCGGGTCGCCCATCTCGCCCGGGTCGACCAGCCGGGCCAGCGCGTCCAGCAGGGCCGGGTCCCGGTCCTCGGCCCGCCGGCGCCCGGCGCCCGCGCGCCGCACCCGCCCCGGGGCGGGCGGACGGTCCTCCTCGAGTTCCGCGATCCCCCGCGACACGGTCCGGCGCGAAGCCCCCGAGGCCCGCGCCACCGCCACGATCCCCCCACGGCCCAGCGCCAGCGCCTCACGCGCCAGCAGCAACCGCCACTGACGCTCGTTCAACTCCCCTCGCAGGCCCTCGAACTTACCCCGCAGCACCACATCCCGATCCGTCACACCCAACCCCCTACCAGACCGACGACCACCCCACCACGATAGGGGCAATAATTAATCAACAGACCCCGGGGCGAGTTTTGGTCGACGAAATGCACTAGTTGTCCGTATGTGCCGCAACCAAAACTCGCCCGCGGGCGCCGGCCCGCCTGCGCCGTCAGCGGCAGGAGTGCAGTGTGGCTCGGAGTTCCTCCGTTACGCGGCGGCCTTCGGCCTCCTGGACGTCGGGCCAGGTGTAGCGCAGGAGGCGGGCGTCGGTGAGGCGCTCCACCTGGTTCTGGACGCGTCGGTCGGGGCTGCTGTCGTCGTCGGCCTCGACGAACAGCGGGCGGGCGAGCCCTCTGGTCCAGGCGAGGTCGACGATGGCCCGGCAGCGGCCGCCGGCGTCGCGGATCCGGTACTGCAGGTGGTCCGGCGGCAGGTCGGCGTCCAGGCAGAGCAGGCGGATGTGGGACTCCAGCGGGCTCCCGGCCCTGCCGTCCGCCAGGGGCAGCAACCGGGTCATCGCGGCGGCGCCCGGGCGGCCGCGTATCGCCCGCTCGACCGACGGCAGGTCGGCGGGCGCGATCAGCCGTCGGTGGAGCGCGGAGTCGAGCAGCGCCAGCCCTCGGGCGCGGTCCGCGCCCTGCGGCAGGTGCAGCAGCGTGTCGGCGAGGGTGCGGACCGGGTCCGTCAGCGGCAGCCGGCCGAGCCGGGTCAACTCCCCTGCGCCCAGCGGCCAGTAGTGCAGGTGCAGACCCGGCGCGCGTCGTCGGGCCCGGCCGGGCGGCAGCACCAGGTCAGCGGCCTCCAACCCCTCCGGCAGGCCCTGGAGACCCAGGACCCGCGCTGCACTTCCCAGGCCCACCACGCTCTGCGGACCCGCGCGCAGATGCCCGGCCCACAGCCGGGCCAGCAGGGGCAGCGCCCCGTCCGTCGACGGCCCCTCGACGTGGAAGAGACCCCGGAACGGGCTGGCCCAATCGCCCCGTTGCACCATGGTCCTGATCCGACGCGGCGTCAGCCCGGAGGCCAGTGCCTGCTCGCGGGTGACGATCCCGCCCTGCCTCGCGGCCAGGATGTGCAGCGGCAACTCGGCACTCACCAGCGGAGAGCACGGCGGGCTCGGGGGGTTCGGCGTCATGGCTGCGTCGTTCCCCACCCAGACCTCCCTATTCGTCCCACTTTCTACGCACGGTCAGTAGCGTTCGGCGAGTTGACGGCAGCACTCCTCCCTCAGCATCGGATAGGCGATGGCGATGGCCTCGTACACCCGGCGGCGCAGCAGGCGTTCCGCCTCGGCCCTGCCGGTTGCGCCGAAGAGCCCGTCCAGCAGGGCGTCGTAGTCGGTGAGGACATGGCGCAGGTAGTTGACCTGCCAGCGGGTGAGCGCGGCGGGGTCCGCGTCGGCGACCGTGGCGGGATTGGGGACGTGGTCGAGCCGGTCCCAGGAGCGCTGCTCGTCGCGCTGGTTGCGGTGTTCGACCGCGCGTTCGGCGAGAACGGTCCTGGAGAGCTGCGGCACCGGGATCCGGAGGGCGGCGATGCGGGTCAGCACCACCCTCCGCCGTCGGTCGGCGGCCTCCCGTGCGGAGGCGGAACGCCTGGTGGCGGCGGCCAGCAGCCGGGCGAACTCCGGTGTGGCCTCGGCGGCCCTGACGCGGTCGCGCGCGTAGAGCCGGGCCGGGGCGGCGGCGCGGTAGCGGGGGTTGCGGACGAGTCCGTCGGGTTCGCCGAGCAGCCGGTCGACCATGACCGGGGTCCAACCCCGGGCCCGGAGCCCGGAGAAGGAGAGGAAGGTGTTGGGAATGGGAAGCTGCATGGTTCGGCCCCCTGGTGCATGCATGCGATTGGTTCGCACACAGCTGTACAGCGGGGTGCCGACACTCCCCTGCCGACCGGAAACGATCTCGGCAGTCCGGTCGCCGAACCAGCGGAACATCGACCGGACTGCCGAGATCGTTTCCGCGTGGCCCCACCCCCAGCCCCACCCCCCGCCCCCGCTACAGCAGCGCGGCCAGGCGTCCGGCCAGCAGGTCCCAGCGCCAGTTCTGCTCCACCCAGGCCCTGCCCCGCGTGCCCAGGCGTTGGCGCAGGGCGGAGTCCTCCAGCAGGGCGACCAGGCGCTCCGTCAGGGCCCGGAGGTCACGCCCGCCGACCACATAGCCGGTGTCGCCCTCCAGCACGGCGTCCGGGGCGCCGCCAGAGTCGCCGGCGACGACGGGCAGGCCGGTGGCGGAGGCTTCGAGGTAGACGATGCCGAGGCCCTCCACGTCCAGGCCGCCGCGCCGGGTGCGGCAGGGCATGGCGTAGACGTCGCCCGCGCCGTAGTGCGCCGGGAGTTCGGCCCACGGCACCGCGCCGGTGAAGCGCACCGACGCCGAGACACCGGTCGCCGCCGCCAGCTTCTCCAGGTCGGCGCGGTAGGGGCCGTCGCCGACGATCAGCAGCACCGTGTCGGGGACCTTGGCCAGGACCCCGGGCAGCGCGCGGATGAGGGTGTCCTGCCCCTTGCGCGGGACCAGCCGCGACACGCACACGATGACGGGCCGTGAGCTCAGCCCCAGCCGCTCGCGGACCTCCGCGCCGCCCGAGTCCGGGTGGAAGGTCTTCTCGTCCACGCCGGGCGGCACCTGCGCCATCCGCGCCGCCGCCTCGGGACCGACCGCCGCCGCGATCCGCGAGCGGGTGTACTCGCCCAGGTAGGTGAGCGTGTCGGTGCCCGCTCCGATGCGGCGCAGCAGCTGCCGGGACGCCGGGAGCTGCGCCCAGGCCGCCTCGTGGCCGTGCGTCATGCCGAGCAGCCGCGAGGCCCCGGCCCTGCGCAGCGCGGGGGCCATCAGCCCCAGCGGGGCGGCCGCGCCGAACCACACCGAGCCGCAGCCCTCCGCGCGCAGGATCTCCGCGGCACGGCGGGTGACCCGGGGCGTGGGCAGCAGCATGGTGCTGCGGTCGCGGATCACCTGAAAGGGTTGTTCCGCGTCGAAGCGCGCCACCTCGCTGCCGTCCCGCCAGCTGGAGGCGTAGACGACGATCTGCTCACCGGGCATCCGCACGGCCATGTTGTGGACGAAGGTCTGGATGCCGCCGGGCCGCGGCGGGAAGTCGTTGGTGACGATGAGCGTCTTGTTCATGTCCTGCGGCTTGCCCTTCGGGGTCCTCGGTACTGCGGTGACTGATCCGTACGATAGGGCAGCGCGACCTCAAGGCGTCGAAACCCGACATCCGCCCGACCTCCGGCGAGGACTCCATCACCACTCAGCTCATTCGTGCCGCCGACGCCGCGGCCGAACCGCACGGCGGTGCCCCCCGGCTGTGGGCACCGGTGCTGTCCTGGGTGGCGAGCCGGACGCTGATGCTGCTGGTGGTGACGGACGTCGTGCCCCTCGGCGGGCTCGCGCTCACCAGCGACGTCAAGGTGATCTACCAGGGCTGGGCCCAGGTCCTGCAGACGGGGACCTTCCCCCTGGACGACGTGACCTGGCAGTACCCTCCCCTGGCCGCGCTGGTGATGCTGCTGCCGAGTTGGCTGCCCTGGTCCTATTTCACCGGCTTCCTGGTCCTGGTCGTCGTCTGCGACGCCCTGGCGACGGCGCTGCTCACGCGGGCCTGGCTCAGGGGCGGCAGCCGGGCGGGCGTGTGGCTGTGGGTGCTGGCCGTGCCGCTGCTCGGGCCGACGGTCTACTGCCGCTTCGACCTGGTGGTGACGGTGGTCGCGGTCGCCGGGCTGCTGTCCGCCGCTCGGCGGCCGAGGCTGGGCGGGGCGCTCGCGGGGATCGGCGCGATGCTGAAGGTGTGGCCGGTGCTGACCGTGCTCGGCCTGCCCCGGGGCCGCCGGACCAGGGACGCCTGGATGTCGGCCGCCCTCTCCGCGCTCGCCGTCGGCTTCGTCTTCGCCGCCACCACCAACGGCTCGTTCTCCTTCCTGGGCTTCCAGGAGGGCCGCGGCGTGGAGGTCGAGTCCCTGGGTGCGCTGCCGTTCGAGGCCGCGCACCTCCTCGGCTGGCGAGGCACCGCCGCCATGAACTACGGCTCGGTGGAGCTCCTGGGCACGGGTGTCGCCCTGGCCGGAAAGCTGCTGGTGGCACTGTCCGCCTGCGCGTTCGGCTGGCTGCTGCTGTGGCGGGCCCGGACCCGGCGCTGGACCGAGGCCACACCGCTGGACGCGGCGCTCACCGCGCTGCTGCTGTTCGTGGTGACCAGCAGGGTGATCAGCCCGCAGTACCTGGTCTGGCTGGTGGGACTGGCGGCGGTGTGCCTGACCTCGCACCGCAGCACGCAGCGCCCGGTGGCCTGGCTGCTGCTGGCCGCGAGCGCGGTCACCTGCCTGGAGTTCCCGTTCCTCTTCGGCGACGTCGAGCACTTCCGGCCGGTCGGGAGCCTGGTGCTGGTGCTCCGCAATCTGCTGCTGCTGGCGGCGGCGCTGCTGTCGGGCCGGCGGCTCTGGCAGGGGGGCGTCAGCGCAGAGCCGCGAGCAGGTCGGCTCGCCACTGCGCGGTGAACCCGGTCAGGCCGGTGCCGGTGGCGCGCCGGAGCGCCGTGTCCACGGCGGCCTGCTGGCCTCCGCTGCCGCCGGCCGCGGCGAGGTCCCGGTAGAACGCGACCAGCGCGGCCTCCCCGTGCCGCCGCACGATGCTGCGGCCGGCGAACCAGGCCTGCTCGTACGCCTGCGGCAGCCCCGTCCCCGTGCCGTAGTAGAAGGCGCTGTCGGTCGGCAGCTGGTCGGGGGTCCAGCCGCCGGCGACGTCCGCCGCCAGCTCCGGGCAGATCTGCTTCGGCGTCTGGTCGGCGCTCCGGTAGCCGGTCCAGTTGGCCGCGCCCTCGGCGACCCAGCGCGGCGTCCAGCCGTCGGTGATCGCGCGGGTCGCCACATGGGTCGTCTCATGGGTGGTGACGACCCGTCGGCCGAACGCGCTGAGGGTGCCCCAGACCGGCGGATTGACGGTGATCCGCTCGGTCCGCCGGGCCTCGGTCGGACCGAGCTCGCCGGTGGTGACCGCCACGATGGAGGTGAAGTCGGCCGGGTCCGCGTCCAGCAGGGCGGCGAACTGGTCGGTGCTGCCCGGCACCAGCAGCACCGTCCGCTGTCCCCAGCCGTCGCCCCAGAGGGCGTTGACGGCGGGAACGGCGTGGTCCCCCTCGTCCGCGAAGGGCTGCAGCGGGCCGCTGCCGGGCAGGCCGAGGACCAGGCAGTGGCGGCCGTGGACGGCGGTGACCGGGCCCAGGTCCCACAGCTGGACGTCACCGCCGGGGTGGTCGGTGTCGGAGCTCAGGTACCAGCCGTCGGCGGCCGGGCCGGTACGGGTGAAGGTGAGGTACTGGGTCGCGGTGACCGGCTCGCTGTCGAAACCCGCCAGCCGGTACGACAGTTGCACCTGCGCTGCCATCCGCTCGGCGCTACCGGCAGTGAGCGCCGGGGGCAGCGGGAAGGCGTCCAGTGCCGTCAGCCGGTACTCCCAGGAGGCGAGCGGGACCTGCGCCAGATTGCCCAGCCAGTCCGCCTGGCTCGCCCGCAGCCCCTGGTCGCCGGGCAGGACGGTCGCCGCCAGTGCGGCCCGGTCGCGGCGCAGCACGGCGGCGGCACGGCGGTCGAGCAGCGCCTGGATGCCCCGGTCGGCGCCGTCGGGGTGCTGACCGGACGCCAGGCCGAACGCGGCGAGCCCGCCGAGCGCGAGCGCCCCGCCCGCACCGGCTCCCGCCGCCAGGAAGCGGCGCCTGGCTATCGGCCCTGTCGACATCAGACCCTGACCACCGCGGCGACCGGCATGTCCGCCATCCGTTCGTAGCGCACCCGCGCGCCCGGATAGGGGGCGTGGATGACCATTCCATTGCCTGCGTACATTCCGACGTGGTGCATGTCGCCGTAGTAGATCACAAGGTCGCCGGGCCTGGCATCGCTCACCGCGACCCTGCGCCCCGCGTACGCCTGCCCCTGCGAGGTCCTGGGCAGCGCGACTCCCGCGTGCCGCCAGGACCAGTACATCAGCCCGGAGCAGTCGAAGGCGCTCGGACCGGTCGCGCCGTAGACATAGGGTTTGCCGATCTCGCTGCGGGCGGCGGCCAGGGCCGCGGCCGCACCGCTGGACGCCGGCCCCTGGTCGCCGGGCAGGGCGACTCCGGCCGCCTGGGCGGCCTGCTCGGCGGCGTCGTTGTCGTCCTGGTCGAGCTGGTTGCGCTGCTCGGGGGTGAGCGTGGAGAGCAGGGCCTGGGCATGGCTGAGCCGGTGCTGCACCTCGGCCTTGCTGCCCGCGATGGCCGCCCTGACCTGCTCCAGGCGGCTCAGCTCGTCGAGTGCCTCGGCCCGGTCCTGGGTCAGCTGCCGTTCCTCGCCCTCCAGCGAGGTGAGCACCGCCGCCTCGGAGCTGTCGGCCTGGTCCAGCGTGGTCGCCCGCTCCAGGTACTGCGCGGGGTCGGAGCTGAACATCAGCTCCATCAGCGGGTCCATCCCGCCGCCCTGCCGGTACTGGGCGGTGGCGAGGGCGCCCATGCCCGCGGTGACGTCGTTGACGTGCTGCTGCTCGGTCGCGATGTGCTGCTGCAGCAGCGTGGCCCGCTGCTGCAGCTCGGTCTCCTGCTCGATGGCCCCGTCGTAGCGCTGCCCCGCCACCTCGGCCTGCGCGTAGAGGGCCTGCACCTGCGCCCGCACGCCCTCGGGGGTGGCGGGCGCTCCGGGGTCGGCGAGTGCGCTGCCGCCGCCGGACAGGACGGCTGCCGTCGCCGCGGCGAAGGTCGCCGCGCCACGTGAGAGTGCTGCCACGGCTGAGCCCTGACCGATCGGTCGGGCACGTCGGTGGGAGGCCACGTCGGCAGGCTCCGTTCGTCAGGTCCCGGCTGTCCCTCCGTTCGGAGGGCCGACCGCAGACGTTAGCGAGTCGGGAGCATCGAGTCCAAACCCTGACAAGGGCGAATATTCCGGCGAATCGCGCACAGATTGACGAAGTGCCATGTCGCCGGGGGTTCCGGCGGACAGCCGAACGGGCCCGGTCCCCCACTCGGGCCCGTTCGGCTGTCCGGGTGCCTGACGGTGCGGCTACAGGTGCCGCATCGCGTAGATGGTGCCGATGGTGTCCAGCGACTCGAACTTGACGACCGTGCCGGTGTGCGGGGCGTGCAGCACCATGCCGCCGCCGGCGTACATGCCGACGTGCGAGTCGTCGTTGAAGAAGATCAGGTCACCGACCTTGAGGTCGGCGACGCTCGCGACCGGCGTGCCCACGTTGATCTGGTCGTAGGTGGTGCGCCCGATGGCGATCCCGGCCTGGGCATAGGCCCACTGCATCAGCCCGGAGCAGTCGAAGGAACTCGGGCCGGTGGCGCCGTAGACGTAGGGGTCGCCGAGCTTGGTCTGCGCGGCGGCGAAGGCCGCGGCCTCGACCGCGTCGCCGGCGGCGCCACCCGGGGCCGGAGCGACGCTGCCGCCGCCACTTCCCCCGGAACTCCCGCGCCCGCTGCCGCTGCCGGTGTCGGAGGCGGCGTCGGCCTTGGCCTGGGCGGCGGCGACTGCGGCGCGCTGCTGGGCGTTCAGCGAGTTCAGCATGGCCTGAGCGGCCGCCAGCTTCCGCTGGACGTCGGCCTTGGCCGCGGAGAGCTGGGTGGTGGTCGTGTCCAGGGCCTGGAGCTTGGCCTCGGCCGCGCTCCGCTCCTTGTCGAGGGTGGCCCGGTCCGACTGCAGTTCGGTCAGCTGGGCCGCCTGGCTGCTGGTGACCTGGTCCATGGTCGAGGCCTGGCTCAGGTAGTCCGTGGGGTCGGACGAGAGCAGCAGTTCGACGGTCGGGTCCATCGAGCCGACGCGGTACTGGGCGGCCGCCACCGCGCCGATGGCGGTCTCATGGGCGGTCACCGTGGACTGCTGCTGGGCGACCTGCTCCTGGAGCTGGTTGACCTGCTGCTGTTCCTGCTGCTGCTGCTCCTGGGCCGCGTCGTACTTCTGGACGGCGGTGTCGGCCTGGGTGTTCAGCTGGTTGATCTGCGCGGTGAGACCGGCGATGGTCTGCCGCGGGGCGGCCTGGGCCGACTGCGCGTTGGCGCTGATCGCGACGGCGGTGGCCGCGGCGGCGGTGAGCACGGATATCCGGGCACGGTTCGGGGACTTGGGACGGCGGTGGGACGCCACGAAGGCGGGCTCCTTCTTCCTACGTCCGCCTACCGGGTGAGCTGACGGGTTCGGGCTGGAAGATAGCCCTACGGCGCTTCACCGGCAGTGTGCCCGCGGTACGCAAGCAGACTGACGACCTGGCGTCGATTCACCCCGGAGGAACATGTGGTTCCCCGGCTCCGATCTGTGGGCTTCCCCTGTGGGCGCAACGGGCGCCCTGCCACGCGTCGGACTCGGCGGGAACCTCCGCCGCCACCCGGGCCGGGTGATCGACAGTGCGGTGGTTCGGAGGCCGACACTAGTGACCGGACCGTGATCCGTTCAAATCTTTGTCAGTAAAACGCCCTTTTTGGACCGACTGTGCGTCAGATGCCTACCCTGCGGGGTCGTCAGATGACCGTACGCCAACGACATCCCGGTCAAAACGGTCAATGGACCGGGACTGCCGGGGTTGTTGTGGCATCAGTCACACGGTGGGGGTCAGACCCGGCGGATGGCCACGATGGGACCGAAGTCGCTCAGCGGCATGAGCTCCACGACCCAGCCGTCCGCAGGTGCGTTCAGCAGCATGCCGTTGCCCGCGTAGAGGCCGACGTGTGCGCCGCCGTCGACCACGACGATGTCGCCCACCTGGATGTCCGAGTACGGGACCTCCGTGCCCATGGACTCGTCGCCCGCAGCCGAGTGCGGCAGGGTGATGCCGGCGTGGGCGTAGGCCCACATCACCAGACCCGAGCAGTCGAAGCGGTTGGGGCCCGCACCGCTCCAGTAGTAGGGGTCGCCCATGACGCTCTCCGCGGCTCGCATGGCCGTCGCCGCCTCGGGCGAGATACCGCTCAGATCGATGGAGGCGGTGCTCGTCGTTCCGTCGTAGCCCAGGTCGCTGCCGCAGTTGTTGCCGCAGCCGCCTGCCGGGCCGTTGCCGCCCATTCCGCCGCCGTTCACCTGCGCCTGCTCCACCGGAGTCAGCGACTGCAGGATCGACTGGGCCTGGGCGAGCTTCGCCATCCCGGCGGTCTTCGCCTGCTGCATCGTCTTGAGCAGCGCCTGCTGCTGGGCCAGCTCCGAGGTGGCCTCGGCCTTCTCCCGGGCGAGCACCGCCTCCTGGCCCTTCAGCTGGGTCAGCGCCGCCTGCTGGGCGGTGTCGAGCTCACCCTGTGCCGACGCCTCGTTCAGGAACTGGGTCGGGTCCGTGGAGAGCATCAGCTGCATCGTCGGGTCGATCGTCTCGGTGCGGTACTGCGCCGCGGCCACCGCGCTGAGCTGGCTGAACTCCTGGTTGATCGTGGTCTGCATCTGGGCTATGCCCTCCTGCAGGAAATTCACCTTCTGCTGCAGCGCCTGGTCGTTGCCCTGGGCGGTGTCGTACTGGTTGCTCGCGGCGTCCGCGGCCAACCGGTCGGCGGCCACCTCGGCCTTGGCCTGGCTCAGCGTGGGCTTCGGGGCAGCCTGGGCACTGCTCTGCGCGGAAAGGGCGACCACGGTGGCCGCCGCCGCGGTGAACACCGACGTGCGGGTACGGCTGACCGGCTTGGGGCGACGATGCAGGGTCACGGAGAATCAGGTCCTTTCCCACGACCGCACCTGCCCCGGTCGAACGGCTGAATGACTGCGTCGAACCGTGCAGCGCTAGATGCGGCGGATGGCCACCAGTTCGCCGAAGTTGCCGATCGGCTGGACGTCGACGGGGACGCCGTACTCCGGCGCGCTCAGCACCATGCCGTTGCCCGCGTAGAAGCCGACATGGTCGCCGCCCTCCAGCACCAGGATGTCGCCGACCCTGGCGTCGGCGAGCGAGGGGACGGCGGTGCCCACCGACTCGTCGGCGTAGGAGTAGTGCGGCAGCTGAATGCCGTCCGCCGTCTCGAAGGCCCACATCACCAGGCCCGAGCAGTCGAAGATGTCGGGGCCGTCGGCACCCATGCTGTAGGGGTCGCCCTCCCTGGTCTCCGCGGCCCGGAAGGCGGCCTCCTCGGCCGCGTCACCGTAGGCGCCGCTCGGCCCGGGCGGACCGAAGCTGCTGCTGCCGCCGCCGTTCCCGCCGCCGTTGGCGAGGGAGTTGCCGACCTGCTGCTGCTGGACCGGGGTGAGCGACTGGACTATGGACTGGGCCTGCGCGAGCTTGGCCAGCGTGGTGCTCTTGGCCGTCTGCATCTGCTTCAGCAGCGCCTGCTCCTGCGAGAGCTCCTGGGTGGCCTCGGCCTTCTCCCGGGCGAGCACCGCCTCCTGGCCCTTCAGCTGGGTCAGCGCCGCCTGCTGGCCGGCGTCGAGCTCACCCTGCGCCGACGCCTCGTTCAGGAACTGGGTCGGGTCCGTGGAGAGCATCAGCTGCATCGTGGCGTTGACCGCACCGGTGCGGTACTGCGCCGCGGCCACCGCGCTGAGCTGGCTGAACTCCTGGTTGATCGTGCCCTGCATCTGGGCTATGCCCTCCTGCAGGAAGTTCACCTTCTGCTGCAGCGCCTGCTGCGCGCCCTGGGCGTAGTCGTACTGCTCCGTCGCCGCGTCGGCCGCCTTGCGGTCGGCGCCCACCTCGGCCGTGGCCTGGCTCAGGGTCAACTTGGGAGCGGCCTGCGCGGCACTCTGCGCGGAGAGTGCGACGACGGAGGCTGCCGCCATGGTGAGGACCGAGACCCGGGTACGGCTGACCGGTTTGGGGCGACGGTGTGAAGCCACAGAGGTGTTTCCCTTCCTGCAACCGCCGCAGGTCCTCGAGGCGCATCCCCCAATGCGGCACCCAGATCCTGGACGGGAACCTCCGCTTCACCCGGTCGGGCGACAGTCAGGACAGAGGTTCGAGAGGAGAGACTAGTGAGCTCGTTATCAATCTGTCGCCCTCCAAACGAAAACAGTCAGCTTATGTGCCGAATGTCCGTGTTAGGAATCGGGTGAATCGGGTACGGGTCTACACTCCGCCTCAGGTCCGGATGAGCCGCCTCAGCAGCATCGCCGAGGGCACCGGACGCGCACCCGCCTTGCGCACGCCGTCGGCCACCTCCCGGTCGGTGGAGACCACCACCACCGGCCGCCCCTCCGGCTCCGCCCGCACCAGACGGCGGATCAGCTCGTCGGCGGTCTCCCCCGAGCGACTGAACAGCACCCGCACCCCGCGCGGCGGCGCCATCGGCACCGGCGCGTCGAGGTCCTTGCCGTCGAAGACGCAGGTCACCTCGGCGCCGCTGTGCATCGCCAGCAGCGAGAGGCCGTTGAGCAGGCGCGCCCGCTGCTTCTCCAGCGGCAGCATCGGATAGCCGCTCTTGGTCACGTTGTAGCCGTCCACCACCAGGTGCACCAGCGGAAGCTGCAGCAACTGGTCGAGCAGCGCCGGGTCGTCGCCGTCGAGCGCCCTGCGGGCCACGTCGTGCGGAGAGGCGGTGGTCGGCGTGACGGCCTCCACCGAGGCCGCCGGGCGCGCGGACAGCGGCGGCAGCCCCAACTCCCGCTGCAGGCCCTGTGCGCCCTGCAGCACCACGTCCAGGAGCAGCCGCAGCCGCATGTCCTCGGTGCTGCGGCCCTCGCGCGAGGCGCGCTTGGCCGCCTCCAGGGCCGATTCGGCCTCCGCCAGCCGGTGCTTGAGCCGGCGCAGCTCGCTGTCGGCCGCGCCGCGCTCGCTCACCCCCGAGGTCCTCAGCGACTCCAGCTCCGCCACGACCTTGCGGGTGGCGGCCTCCGCGCGCTTGGTGTCGGCCTCCAGGCTGCGCAGCTTGCGGCGCAGCGAGTCCCCTTCCTTCCGGGCCGCGTCCAGATCGACCCGGTTGCGCTCGGCCTCGGCCCTGGCCGAGTCGCGCAGCGCCGAGAGCTCCGCCTGGAGCTTCTCGACGAGCCGTGCGGACTCCGCGGCCGCCCCCTCCGTCTCGGCCCGCTCGACCTCCTCCCCGGCGTCGCCGACGAGCCTGCTCCAGCCCGGGGGGCGCAGCAGATAGGCGACCGCGGCGACGTCCTGGGGGTCGACGGCGGCCGGGACCACCCCGGACTCGAGGGCGCCGACCAGGTCCGGCTGGCCCTGGCGGACCCGGTCCGCTATCCGCAGCCGGAACAGCGGCTCGGCCTCCAGGGCGGCGGCGATGGCCGTGGCCCCGCGCCTGGCCCGCTGGACCGGCGTGAACTTGGCGTACGGGCGCAGCCGCGCGGGCAGTTCGGCGGCGGGGACGCTCGCGAGGGCGTCGGCGGCGATGCCGACCACCCTGCGGCGCACGCCCTCGGGCAGCGGCCGGTCGAGCTGCTCCTCCGGCTGCTCCTCGGGCTGACCGTCGAGCACGGCAGAGTCGGCCACCGCGTCGTCGGGCTCCTCCGGGCCCTCGACGGCGTCCGCCCTGTCTCTGTCCACCACGTCCTGTGCTCCGATCCGGTCCTCGGGCAGCATCTACCCGGAGAACCATTCTCGCCCGTCCGACCCCCCACTCGTCACTCCGCCACAAATACGGACAGCGTCCTAGTGTTCGTCCCTGGCGGCCTGGGCCGCCGCCTCGGCCTCGGCGCCGGGCCGGTCGACCAGTTCCACCTGGTCCACCGCGTTGCACCAGCGGCAGCGCACCGACTCCACGGTCTCGCTCAGCACCTCGGTCTTCTCCACCCGCGGCTCACCGGCGAGGTCGAGGTGCACGAACTCCACCACCCGGGACGAGCGGGTGACGTCGAAGCGGGTCAGGTTGCTGCACAGGGTGCAGCGCCACCGGGTCCCCTCGGTGGGCAGGGGGACAGACATGGGAGCGTCCTCTCGGCTCGCGGAGCATCCGGACTCGCAGATGCACACCGGAACCCTATGGCCTCCCCTGACAGGCCGTGGCACCCTCCCCCGGCCATGCGCGGTACTAGGCTGGCCCGACAGTCCCATCACGGCCCCAGGAGACTCCCCAGTGATCACCGCGATCGTGCTCATCAAGACCGACGTCGACCAGATCCCCGAGATCGCCGAGACGATCGCGGCCCTGGACGGCATCACCGAGGTGTACTCCGTCACCGGCACGTACGACCTGGTCGCGATGGTCCGGGTCCGTGCGCACGAGGACCTGGCCGACGTCATTCCCGGCCGGCTCAACAAGGTGCGGGGGGTCGCTCAGACGGAGACCCACATCGCCTTCCGCACCTACTCCAAGCACGACCTCGACGCGGCGTTCGCGCTCGGCCTGGACGAGTAGCCCCGAGGGCTCACCGCCGGGTGTCGGGCACGCAGCGGCCGCCCTCGGTGCGGTACGCCCACTTCGCGCCGTCGGCCACCAACTCCCGCACCGCGGCGATGAAGCGGTCGACGTGCTCGTCGGGCGTCCCGGCGCCGAAGCTCACCCGGATCGCATTGAGGCTCCGCTCGCCCGGCAGCGAGGCCTCGGGGGCTCCGCACTCGGACGGCGCGGCCTCCTCGCCGCCCAGCAGGGTCCGCACCAGCGGGTGCGCGCAGAACAGGCCGTCGCGGACGCCGATGCCGTACTCGGCGGACAGCGCCGCGGAGAAGTGCGAGCTGTTCCAGCCCTGGACCACGAAGGACAGCACGCCGACCCGCGGGTGGTCCTCCCCGAACAGGGTCAGCACCCTGACCTCGGGGACGTCGGCCAGACCCGCCCGCAGCCGGGCGATCAGCTGCTGCTCGCGCGCCACCAGCGACTCGAAGCCGGCCTCCTGCAGCGCCCTGCAGGCGGAGGCGACGGCGTAGGCGCCGATGACATTGGGCGATCCGGCCTCGTGCCTGGACGGTCCGGTGTGCCACTCGACGGCGACGGAGCCGTCCGTCTCCCGCGCCACGGTGCGGCTGGCGCCGCCGCCCGCGAGGTAGGGCTCGGCGGCGTCCAGCCAGTCGGAGCGGCCGGCCAGCACGCCCGCACCGAAGGGCGCGTACAGCTTGTGGCCGGAGAAGGCGACCCAGTCGACGTCCAACTCCCGCACCGACACCGCGTGGTGCGGCGCCAGCTGGGCGGCGTCCAGCACGATCCGCGCGCCGTGGCGGTGCGCGGTCGCGGCCAGCTCCCGCACCGGCCAGATCTCACCGGTGACGTTCGAGGCCCCGGTCACGCACACCAGCTTGGGCCCTGCCCCGGACGCCGCCAGTGCGGTGTCCAGCGCGGCGACGGCCTCCTGCGGGGAGCGCGGGGCCCGCAGGTAGGTGACCTCCGACTCGCGCGTGCGCCACGGCAGCAGCGAGGCGTGGTGCTCGGTCTCGAAGGCGTAGACCCGGGTTCCGGCCGGCAGCACGCTCGCCAGCAGGTTCAGCGAGTCGGTGGTGGCGCGGGTGAAGACGACCTGGTCGTCCTCACGCAGGTCGAGGAAGTCCGCCACGGTGGCGCGGCTCTGCTCGAACAGGTCGGTGGAGAGCTGCGAGAGGTAGCCGGCGCCGCGGTGGACGCTGCCGTAGTAGGGGGCGTAGGCGGCGACGTCGTCCCAGACCCGCTGCAGGGCGGGAGCGCTCGCCGCGTAGTCGAGCGCGGCGTAGGTGACCTTCTCGCCGGAGACCAGCGGGACCTCGACGTCGCTGCCCAGCACTGCGAGCGGTCGGCAGGTGTCGACGGAGACCGGGTTCGGGCACGCAGAAGACATGGCTGCTCCTCCAGGGAGTCCAGTGGACCCCTGGCGATGCCAAAAGACGAGGGTCCGCGCTTGCCCTGCGGCGGGGCGCCGCACGGCCCGGTCGTCACCTGGAAGCACCCCGCCACGGAAGGAGGGTTGCCGGACAGCCAGCCAGGGCCTTCGCAGTTCGATGACTGCGTGCTGTCACTCGTGACCTGTCCGCCACTATGCCAGAGGGTCCGCCTGTCGGCGAACCCCCCGTCCAGCATCCGAGACGCGCTACTTGTGGGTCGCCGCGGCCCACCGCGCCAGCGTCGCCTCGGCCGCACCCGAGTCGATGGACTCCGCGGTGCGCTTCATCGCCGCCGCCAGCTGCTCCACCAGCGGGGCGTCCGTCTGCTCCAGCGCGACCAGCGCCGAGGCCGAGTTCAGCAGCACCGCGTCCCGCACCGGACCGGTCTCGCCCGCGAAGACCCGGCGCGCGACCGCCGCGTTGTGGGCGGCGTCGGCCCCGCGCAGCGCCTCGATGCCGACGTACCCGATGCCGACCTCTCGCGGGTCGAACACGACCCGCTCCACCGCGCCGTTCCTGACCTGCCAGACCGTGGACGTTCCGGTGATCGTCAACTCGTCGAGGCCGTCGTCACCCCTGAACACCAGTGCCGAGGACCCGCGCTCGGCGAGCACCCCGGCGATCAGTCCGGCCATCCTGGAGTCGAAGCAGCCGACGGCGTTGGCGCGGACCCGCGCGGGGTTGGTCAGCGGCCCCAGCAGGTTGAACGAGGTGGGGATGCCCAGGTCGCGCCGCGCGGTGCCGGCGTGCCGCATCGCCGGGTGGAACACGGGGGCCGGACAGTAGGTGATGCCCGCCTCCAGGGCCACCTCGGCCACCCGCTTCGGCGAGAGCTCCAGATTGACGCCCAGCTTCTCCAGGACGTCGGTGGCCCCGCTCGCCGACGAGGCCGCCCGGTTGCCGTGCTTGACGACCAGCGCGCCCGCACCGGCCGCGACCACCGCCGACATGGTGGAGATGTTGACGGTCTTGGCGCGGTCGCCCCCGGTGCCGACGATGTCGACCGCTCCGCCCGGGACCTCGATCACCGTGGCGTGCGCGTACATCGCCTCGACCAGGCCGGAGATCTCCGTCACGGTCTCGCCCTTGGCCCGAAGCGCCACCAGGAACCCGGCGACCTGGGCGACGGTCGCCTCGCCGCTCATGATCTGGCCCATGGCCCAGGCGGTCTCCGCGGCCGAGAGGTCGGTCCCGGAGACCAGTGCGCCGAGTACCGCCGGCCAGGAGCGCGCCTGCACGGGGTCGACGCCGCCGTTAGCAGTCTGCACGTTCTCCATGGCCGTGGCCTCTCGCTCGCAATGTCAGTGAGGGGCCCAGCCTAGCGACTGGAAGGTTCCGTCCCGCGGACGATCTCAGCTCACGAGATGCTGGTGCCCGCTGCGCAGGAGCGTCCCCGCGGCCTCGGCCAGGGCGATCGGGTCGACCGGCGCGGCGATGGCCGCGTCCGCCCGGCTCCAGACAGCGAGCCAGGAGTCCTGCGGACGGCCGATCAGGACCAGCACCGGCGGGCAGCCGTAGATCTCGTCCTTGAGCTGCCGGCACAGGCCCATCCCGCCGACCGGGGTCGCCTCACCGTCCAGCACCAGCAGATCGAGCCGCCTCGTTCCCTTGGCGTGGGCGTCCAGGGCCTTGAGGACGGCCGGGGAGGTCGCGCACTCCAGGTACTGAAGCTCTGCCAGATCGGCGGCGGGGCGGCGGCCGAGGGCCAGCCGGACCTGCTCGCGTGTATTGCGGTCGTCGCTGTAGACAAGAACGTTCAGTGCCATCGTCCGCATCCCCTGGGGTGTGATCGGGACCACTTCTCCGCCCCGCGGATGCTACTCCGGTAACTGACGCCCCAACAGCAGGCCCGCGATCACTTCCGCGATCCGCCGCCGTCCGGCGGTTGCGGGTTCACCATTTCGGGCGACCCCACGGCCTGTCGCGCACAGGGCCCGGGGGCCCCGAGGCCCCCCGCCATCCGGGCTACCTGCCAGGTCGTCGCACCATCGGAGGGTACGTCACAAGCCGGACACACCGAGGGACACCCCCCGAGGTGAAGGCGGAATAAGCGACCGACATAATGTCGGTCGTGGCGACAGCAACTGCAGTAGAAACCGGGCACGCACACGGATCGGTCAACAGGCCGAACCTCACCAGCGTGGGAACCATCGTCTGGCTGGCTTCCGAGCTGATGTTCTTCGCGGCCCTCTTCGCGATGTACTTCACTCTCCGTTCCGTTACCGGGACGGCGTTCTGGCACTCACAGAACCATGTGCTCGACGTGCCCTTCGCGTCGTGCAACACCACGGTCCTGGTGCTCTCCTCCTTCACCTGCCAGATGGGTGTCTTCGCCGCCGAGCGCGGCGATGTGAAGAAGCTCAGGGCCTGGTTCATCGGCACCTTCATCATGGGCGCGATGTTCATCGGTGGTCAGATCTACGAGTACACGGACCTGGTCAAGACGGACCACCTGTCCCTGTCCTCGTCCGCCTACGGCTCGGTGTTCTACCTGACCACCGGCTTTCACGGGATGCACGTGACGGGTGGTCTGATCGCCTTCCTGCTGGTCCTTGCCCGTACGTACGCCGCCAAGCGGTTCACGCACGAACAGGCGACCGCGGCGATCGTCGTGTCCTACTACTGGCACTTCGTCGACGTGGTCTGGATCGGCCTCTTCGCGACCATCTATCTGATCAAGTAGGCAGGGTCGGACCGTCACCTCGGCAAACCGCCGGGCGGTCCCCACAGACCGACCTGACGGTCAACCAGACTCCAGACGCTCCTGATCCTCACACCGGGGTTAATCCGTGAAAAAGCTCTCCGCACGACGGCGCCACCCGCTGGCAGCGCTCGTCGTCCTACTCTTTGCGCTGGCGACCACCGGGGGGCTGTACGCGGCGTTCGCGCCCACGAGCAGCGCACAGGCCGACACCGGCCAGTCCCTGGCGGTCGAACAGGGCAAGAAGCTCTTCCAGGTCGGCTGCTCCAGCTGCCACGGCCTCGAGGGTCAAGGCACCAAGGACGGCCCGACCCTGGTGGGTGTGGGCGGCGCTGCCGTGGACTTCCAGGTGGGCACCGGCCGTATGCCGGCGCAGCAGCCCGGTCCGCAGGTCGAGTCCAAGCCGGTCATCTACAGCCAGGCCGAGATCGACCAGCTGGCCGCGTTCGTGTCGACCCTGGGCGCCGGTCCGTCGATCCCTTCGGCCGACCAGTACGACGCGTCGGCGGGCAACGTGGCCGCGGGCGGGGAGCTGTTCCGCACCAACTGCGCGCAGTGCCACAACTTCGCGGGCTCCGGTGGCGCGCTGTCCGAGGGCAAGTACGCGCCGCCGCTGGACGGCGTCAGCGCCAAGCACATCTACGAGGCCATGCTCACCGGCCCGCAGAACATGCCGAGCTTCCCGATGAGCACGCTTCCGCAGCAGCAGAAGCAGGACATCATCGCCTACGTCCAGCACACGACGAGCCAGGCCTCGAACCCGAACTACGGCGGTCTCTCCCTGGGATCACTCGGTCCGGTGACTGAGGGTCTCTTCGGCTGGATCTTCGCGCTGGGCGCCCTGATCGGCATCGCCATCTGGATCGCCGCCCGCACCCCCAAGGCCAAGAAGTCATGACGAGCCGGGACAACATGTCTGAAGAACACCTGCCGCAGGCCCCAGGGCCGCACGGCGGAGCAGTCGCCGCACACGACGACCCCTTCGCCGACCCGGGGCTGCCGCCCCACGAGCACCGCCGCACCGACATCGACGAGCGCGCCGCAGCGCGCGCCGAGCGCCAGGTGGCGCGCTGGTTCATCCTGTCGATGCTGGCGACCGTCGGCTTCATCGCCTCCTACGTGGCGATCAAGCCCTCCAACGGCGACGGCACCACCGGCGTCATCTACGTCTTCATGCTCGGCCATGTCAGCGCGCTGAACCTGGCCCTGGGCATGACCCTCGGCATCTCCCTCTTCGCCATCGGCGCCGGCGCGGTCCACTGGGCCCGCACGCTGATGTCGGACGAGGAGCACATCGCCGAGCGTCACCCGATCGAGTCGACCCCCGAGGTCCGCGCGCAGGTCTTCGCGGACTTCCGCCAGGGTGCGGCGGAGAGCGGCTTCGGCCGTCGCAAGATGATCCGCAACACCATGATCGGCGCCATGGCGATGCTCCCGCTGTCCGCGCTCGTGCTGTTCCGCGACCTCGGCCCGCTGCCGGAGAAGAAGCTGGACAGCACCGACTGGGCGGCCGGCAAGCTGCTGATGAACATGAACACCAACACTCCGCTCAAGCCCTCGGACATCCAGGTCGGCTCGCTGACCTTCGCGATGCCCCCCGGCCTGAACCCGGACGACCCGAACGCCGACCCGACCTTCCAGGAGGTCATCGCCACCTCCGCGCTGATGCTGGTGCGGATGCAGCCCGGCGACATCAAGGACAAGCAGTCGGCGGACTGGGGCTACGAGGGCGTGCTCGCCTTCTCCAAGATCTGCACCCACGTCGGCTGCCCGATCAGCCTGTACGAGCAGCAGACGCACCACGTCCTCTGCCCGTGCCACCAGTCGACCTTCGACCTGTCGGACGGCGGTCGTGTGATCTTCGGCCCGGCCGGCCACCCCCTGCCGCAGCTGAGGATCTCCGTCAACAGCGACGGCTACTTCGAGGCCCTGGGCGACTTCAGCGTTCCCGTCGGCCCCGGCTTCTGGGAGCGGAGCGCATGAGTACTCACGCAGTGACACCGACCGACGCTCACATCGAGCAGATCGGCCACAGCGAGGCCGGCGTCGACCAGGCCCACATCGGCGAGAAGGCCGCTGACTGGGTCGACGGCCGCCTGGGCATCTACGGGCTGGCCAAGGCCAACCTACGGAAGATCTTCCCGGACCACTGGTCCTTCATGCTGGGCGAGATCTGCCTCTACAGCTTCATCATCATCATCCTGACCGGTGTCTACCTGACGCTGTTCTTCCAGCCGAGCATGGCCGAGGTCGTCTACCACGGCAGCTACACGCCGCTGGACGGCATCAGCATGTCGCAGGCCTACGAGTCGGCGCTGAACATCAGCTTCCAGGTCCGCGGCGGCCTGCTGATGCGTCAGATCCACCACTGGGCGGCCATCGTCTTCGTGGCGGCCATGCTGGTCCACATGATGCGCGTCTTCTTCACCGGCGCGTTCCGCAAGCCCCGTGAGATCAACTGGCTCTTCGGGTTCCTGCTGCTCTTCCTGGGCATGTTCGACGGCTTCATGGGCTACTCCCTCCCGGACGACCTGCTGTCCGGTACGGGTATCCGCTTCATGGAGGGCGCGATCCTGTCGATGCCGATCGTCGGCACCTATGTGGCGATGTTCCTCTACGGGGGCCCGTTCCCCGGCGACGACATCATCCCGCGCTTCTACACCATCCATGTGCTGCTGATCCCGGGCATCATGCTGGGCCTGCTGGTGGCCCACCTGATCCTGGTCTTCTACCACAAGCACACCCAGTTCGCGGGCCCCGGCCGCACCGAGAAGAACGTCGTCGGCATGCCGCTGATGCCGGTCTACATGGCCAAGGCGGGAGGCTTCTTCTTCCTGGTCTTCGGTGTCATCGCCATGGTCTCGGCCATCGTCTCGGTCAACCCGATCTGGGCCTACGGCCCCTACCGCCCCGACCAGGTGTCCACCGACGCCCAGCCGGACTGGTACATGGGCTTCTCCGAAGGCCTGATCCGGATCATGCCCGGCTGGGAGATCCACCTCTGGGGCCACACCCTGGAACTGGGCGTCTTCATCCCGCTGGTGGTCTTCGGCGGCGTGATGATGGTCATCGCGGCCTACCCCTTCCTGGAGGGCTGGGTCACCGGCGACAAGCGCGAGCACCACATCCTGGACCGCCCGCGCAACG
>Ga0302314_10006044_pt1 | contig 21986 bp, 21 predicted proteins | sample III_Palsa_N2_3_FD_200533 | JGI IMG/M metagenome (GOLD analysis project Ga0302314, IMG submission 200533) | Peat permafrost microbial communities from Stordalen Mire near Abisko, Sweden - III_Palsa_N2_3 | ecosystem: Environmental > Terrestrial > Soil > Palsa > Peat permafrost | place: Sweden...
AGGGAGGTGCCCGCCGGAGGCAGCAGTTGACCTTGACTTTCACGCCAGAACAAAACGCCAGACGCCGAGCCAGGTCGAGGAGAGCGCGTACCGGGCGACGCTTGAATATGACAGACGCGCAGCGGCGATATTGATAACCATTGATAACCGTAAGCCAGGACCAAGTCGGCAGGGACGCGGGTGTGGCTAGCGCAAGGTCAGGATGTTGCGGTTGATTAAGTGGGCGCGGTCTTCGCATAGGTAGGCGATGACTTCGGCGACCTCGCTTGGGTCTGCGACGGCCGTGAGTTCGGGGCTTGCTGCCACGGCGTCGCGGACTTCTTGGGTTACCCAGCCGGTGTCGGTCACCGGGGGGTGGACGACGTTGGCGGTGATGCCGGCTGCGGCTAGTTCGGTGCCTGCGGACAGGGTGTAGTCGGTCAACGCCGCCTTAGCGGCGCCGTAGGAGATCTCCTACGGGAATCCGCGGCCGTCGCCCGATGTCAGGGAGATGATGCGGCCCCAGTTGGCGCCGCGCTCGGTGTGGCGTCTGGCGAACTCGGCGATCATGAGGGCGCCGCCGCGTGTGTCTACGGCGAAGAGGTGGTCGAAGGTCTCGGCGCTGAGTGGTGTCAGGCTTCTGCCGAAGCGGTCGCGGGCGCTTGTCTTGAACGTGTCGGCTAGCCAGCCGGTGGCGTTGTTGATCAGGATGTCTACGGGGCCCAGGGCCGGTTCCTGCTCTGCGTGATCGAAGAGGGCGGCCGGGGTGGCCGGGTCGGAGAGGTCGGCCTCGATCGCGTGGCCGACGCCGCCGACGGCCGCGATGGCTTTGAGGACCGCCTCCGCGTCCTTGGCTCGGTTGCGGCGGTAGGTCTCCGGGGCTCCTGGATCTGGGGCGTCGTCTAGACGTAGGTACGTGACTAGGACCGACGCCCCGCGCGACGCCAGAGCTACCGCCGTCGCAGCGCCGATTCCGTGGTTTGCTCCGGTGACGATCGCTACGTGACCAGACAGTTCCACTGATTTGTACCTGGTTCTCGGGCGTTCTCGGGCGTCCTCTGGCGCTCTCCAGCGTCCTACAGCGGCGCCGGGTTCCTCGCCGCGTCGTCGGCCACGGGGTTGGGCTTGGCGCCGCCGAAGCGGCGGTCGCGGTCGGCGTAGATCTGGATCGCTTCCCACAGGTGGGTGCGGTCGAAGTCCGGCCACAGGGTGTCTAGGAAGACCATCTCGGAGTACGCGGCCCGCCACAGCATGAAGTTCGAGGTGCGCTGCTCGCCCGAGGACCGCAGGAACAGGTCCACGTCCGGCAGGTCCGGCTCGTCTAGGTACTTGGCGAACAGCTTCTCGTCGATGCGGTTCGGGTTCACCTTGCCCGCGACGACGTCCTTCGCCAGCGCCGCCGCGGCGTCGGCGATCTCGGCGCGACCGCCGTAGTTGACGCACATGTTCAGGGTGAAGCGGTCGTTGTGCTTGGTCCGCTCCTCGGCGATCTCCAGTTCGTCGATGACCGACTTCCACAGCCTCGGCCGCCGCCCCGACCAGCGGATGCGCACACCGAGCTCGTCCATCTCGTCGATCCGGCGGCGGATGGTGAGGCGGTTGAACGCCATCAGCCAGCGCACCTCCTCCGGCGAGCGACGCCAGTTCTCGGTGGAGAACGCGTACGCCGAGATGTGCGTGACGCCGATCTGCACCGCGCCCTCGACCACGTCGAACAGCGACTTCTCGCCGACCTCGTGGCCCTCGGTGCGCGACATCCCGCGCTGCTTGGCCCACCTGCCGTTGCCGTCCATCACGATCGCGACGTGCTTGGGCACCAGTTCGGCCGGGATCTTCGGAGGCAGCGCGCCGTCCTTGTGCGGCTTGGGGTCCCGGTACGTGCGGGGGTCCCGGGGGCCGTTCGACCGCGCGGCGCTGTCGGCCGGGTTGGACTTTCTGAGCAGTGCCATCCGTCGTCTCTCGTTCTCGCCTGGGGGTTTCTTCTGGCGCGCCGGGCCCGCGGCCTACCGCTCGACCAACCGCAGCGACCGCAGGCCACGCTCCAGGTGCCACTGCAGGTACGCCGCGACCAGCCCGCTGGCCTCGCGCCGGTGCCTGGGCTCACTCGCGTCTGCGTTCTCCCACTCCCCGGCCAGCAGCGCGCCGAGCAGGTCCACGGTCGCCTGCTGCGGCACCGCGGAACCACCGGGCTTGCAGGCCGGGCAGACCACGCCGCCGGCCGGCAGCGAGAAGAAGCGCCACGGCACCCCTTCCGCCGGCTCGTTCCCGCAGCCCGCGCAATCGCGGAAGGACGGGGCGTACCCGGCGATCGCGAGGGAGCGCAGGATGAACGCGTCGAGCACCAGGCCCGGCGCGTGCTCCCCGGCCGTGAGCGCACGCAGCGCGCCGAGCAGCAGCAGGTAATGCTGCAGCGCGGGCTCGCCCTCCTCGGTCAGCCGCTCGGCGGTCTCCAGCATCGCCGTCCCGGCCGTGTACCGGCCGTAGTCCGCGACGACGGAGCTGCCGTACGGGGCGATCGTCTCGGCCTGGGTGATCATGCTCAGGGCGCGGTTGTGCTGTTCGAAGGTCTGGAAGTCTACGTGCGCGAAGGGCTCGAGCCGCGCGCCGAACTTCGAGGTCGTCCGGCGCACGCCCTTGGCCACAAGCCGCATCCGGCCGCGTTCGCGGGTGAGTATCGTGATGATGCGATCCGCCTCGCCCAGCTTCTGGGCGCGCAGCACGATCCCGTCGTCACGATGAAGGCTCACCTGCCCATTCTCGCAGACCGGCGGCCACGAGCGTGCGCTCGTGGCCGCACCTGCACAGCACCTTCACCTGAGCGGAACCGAGGTCGGCGCCGGGCGGGCTCAGCGCTGCTGAGCGGCCTGCTCGACCTGGGCGACCACGCCCTGGCTGTGCGCCTGGGTCATGCCGAGGGCGGCGGCGGTGCCGTTGACGACGCTGCGCTCGAGGTCGGTCAGCGGCCCGTCGGCCAGCGCGGTCTTCACGGCCGCGCGCAGCAGGTTCTCCTTGCCCTGGTCGGCGAACCGGCGGTGGCCGACCACGTCCTCGAGACGCGATTCGCCACCGTCCGGCTGCCGGAATCGTAGTGCAAGTCGGCCGCCTCCCTCGCGGCCGTACGGGCTTAGCGCAGTGCCCGGTTGACCGCGGAGACCACGGCCTTCAGCGAGGCGGTCACGATGTTCGCGTCCATGCCCACGCCCCACAGCACCCGGCCGTTGACCGCGCACTCCACGTACGCCGCCGCGCTCGCGTCCCCGCCCGAGGACAGCGCGTGCTCCGCGTAGTCCAGGAAGCGCAGATCCACCCGCAGCTGCTGCGTCAGAGCATTGACGAAGGCGTCGATCGGGCCGTTGCCGGCCGAGACCACCGTGCTCGGCTCGCCGTCCATGACCAGGTCCACGCTGAGCGCGTCCTTGCCGTCCAGCGTCGAGTCCGAGCGGTAGCCGGTCAGCTGGAAGCGGCCCCACGGCTCGTCCGGGGTCGGCAGGTACTCGTTGGCGAACGCCGACCAGATCGCGTCCGGGGCGACCTCGCCGCCCTCCGCGTCGGTCTTCTCCTGGATGATCCCGGAGAACTCGATCTGCAGCCGCCGCGGCAGGTCCAGCTGGTGGTCGTTCTTCAGCACGTACGCCACGCCGCCCTTGCCGGACTGCGAGTTGACCCGGATGACCGCCTCGTAGGTGCGGCCGACGTCCTTCGGGTCGATCGGCAGGTAGGGCACCGCCCACGGGATCTCGTCCACGGTCGCGCCCGCGGCCTTCGCGTCCCGCTCCAGGTGCTCGAAGCCCTTCTTGATCGCGTCCTGGTGCGAGCCGGAGAACGCGGTGTACACCAGGTCGCCGCCGTAGGGGTGGCGCGGGTGGACCGGCAGCTGGTTGCAGTACTCGACGGTGCGCCGGACCTCGTCGATGTCGGAGAAGTCGATCTGCGGGTCGATGCCCTGCGAGAACAGGTTCAGGCCCAGGGTGACCAGGCATACGTTGCCGGTGCGCTCGCCGTTGCCGAACAGGCAGCCCTCGATCCGGTCGGCCCCGGCCATATAGCCCAGCTCGGCGGCGGCCACCGCGGTGCCGCGGTCGTTGTGCGGGTGCAGCGAGAGCACGATGCCCTCGCGGTACTTCAGGTTCCGGTTCATCCACTCGATCGAGTCGGCGTAGACGTTCGGCGTGGCCATCTCGACCGTCGCGGGCAGGTTGATGATGACCTTGCGCTCGGGAGTGGGCTGCCAGACGTCGTTCACCGCGTCGCAGACCTCGACGGCGTAGTCCAGTTCGGTGCCGGTGTACGACTCGGGGGAGTACTCGAAGTAGATCTCGGTCTCCGGGTACTGATCCGCGAACTTCCGGCACAGCTGCGCGCCGTTGACCGCGATCTGCTTGATCCCGGCCCGGTCCTGCTCGAACACGACGCGCCGCTGCAGCGTCGAGGTCGAGTTGTACAGGTGCACGATCGCCTGCTTCGCGCCGGCCACCGCCTCGAAGGTGCGCTCGATCAGGTGCTCGCGGGCCTGGGTCAGCACCTGGATGACGACGTCGTCCGGGATCCGGTTCTCCTCGATGATCTGCCGGACGAAGTCGAAGTCGGTCTGCGAGGCGGCCGGGAAGCCGACCTCGATCTCCTTGTAGCCCATGGCCACCAGCAGCTCGAACATCTTCAGCTTGCGGGCCGGGCTCATCGGGTCGATCAGCGCCTGGTTGCCGTCCCGCAGGTCCACCGCGCACCAGCGCGGCGCGGCGGTGATCACCGCGGCGGGCCACGTGCGGTCCGGCAGGTCGATCGGCGTGAAGGGAGCGTACTTGCCAACGGGCATCGTGCTCGGGCGCTGCGGGGAGGCGGTCTGGTACTGGCTCGCGGACTGCGCGGTCATTTCTCGGATCTCCATCCGTACGGGGCGTCTTCAAGGGGACGTTCGGGGGGAGGGAGACCGGCGGGGCCGTCAGAAAGGCCTGGCCTGGGGCTGAAAAGCTGCAGCACCGTCTCCGCGACGAGGGTGCCGGTCTGGTTGGTTACAGACCCTCGCCGCGGCAGATAAGAAGCAGCTGTCCGCGCATAGTGGAATTCACCTTACCATCCCCGCGCGCCGCCCCCGGCGGCCCCGCGCCGCTTCACTCACTCGGACGGAGTTCGGCCGCCGGTTTGGCGAGTCTGCCGCCATGCGGGGCCGGAAAGCGGTGTGATGGACGACGTGCGCACCCTGTTCGCCCCTGCCGCCGGCCCCGCCGTCCGGTCATGGCGCCTGACCCGGGTGCAGACCTCGTGCTCCACCGACGCGCGGGACGAGCTGCCCGCCGAGCTGCTGGCGCAGATCCTGGCCTGTCAGAACGCCGCCGATCTCGCCGACCGGCCGGGGGATCCGGCGACCAGCCGCGCCGAGCTGCGTTCGGTGCTGGCCCCGCCCTACCGCGGGCGCCGCTTCGTGCACCTCGCGCACGACCACTACGGCAGGCTGCTCGGCTTCGCGCGTCTTGGCATCTACAGCGCGTTCCACCGCGAGTTGGCGCACGGGGCGCTGACCGTGCACCCGGCCGCGCGGCGGCACGGCGTCGGTTCCGCGCTGCTCGGCGCGCTCGCCTCGGCCGCGGCGACGAACGGCCGCGGCCGGCTCGTGCTCGACGGCCCGCGCAACGCCGCGACCGACGGTTTCGCACGCAGCTGGGGCCTGGGCGTCGGCGGCTGCGACCTGCGCTCGCGTCTCAATCTCGACACGGCCGCGCTGCACTCCCGGCTGGCCGCGGTGGTCCCGCCGCGCCGGCATGAGCAGGACGGCCATCTGCTGGCGCTGCGCTGGGCCGGCGCGTGCCCGGAATACCTCGTGGACGCGCTGATCGAGACCCTCGACTCGCTGCACGCCGATCCGGCCGACCCGGGCGTCACCCCGTTCACCGAGGCCGAGGTGCGGCACCGCGAGTTCGCGGCGTGGACGGCGGGTCTGCGCGAATACACCGCCTGCCTGCTGGACCCGACGACCGGACGGATGGCCGCGCTCTCGACCGCGCATACCGCCGACGGGGTGCGCGGCGAGCAGAACGAGACCGTCGTCGTGCCCGAATACCGGGGGCGTGGCCTGGCGATCCGGGTCAAGGCCTACCTCGTGCGCGAACTGCTCGATGCCGAGCCGGGGCTGCGGATACTCGACACGTACAACGCGGTCGGCAACACCCGGATGCTCGCGGTGAACCGGCGCCTCGGCTTCGAACCCGTGGACACGCACGCCGCCTGGACGATGGCAGTCCTGTAGCTCTCGCAGGCCCGCTGGCGCGACTGGTCGCGGATGGGCGCGGGCCGGGTTCCGAGGCAGTTGTACGGTCGGCTCTCGGAGGTGGGGCGCAATCAAGATGCCGCACTACTCCACTGTCACGCTCTTCGCCAGGTTGCGCGGCTTGTCGATGTCGCGGCCGAGGGCGAGTGCGGCATGGTAGGCGAACAGCTGCATCGGGATGCCGAGCAGGATCGGGTCGAGCTCGGGTTCGCTGCGCGGCACGAGGATCTGGTCCTGCGCGAGGTTCGGGTCCTCCGGCGCCGAGTGCCCGATCATCAGTACACTGCCTTGCCGGGCGCGGATCTCGCGGAGGGTGCTGAGGTTCTTCTCGCGCAGCTCGTCGTCCGGCACCACGGCCAGCGTCGGCAGCTCGGGACCGATCAGCGCGAGCGGGCCGTGCTTGAGCTCGCTGGCCGGGTACGCCTCGGCGTGGATGTACGACAGTTCCTTGAGTTTCTGCGCGCCCTCGCGGGCCGTGGGCCAGCCGCGTACCCGGCCGACGAACATCAGGCTCTCGTGCTGCGCGTAGCGCCGGGCGAGTTCGGCGATGTGCTCCTCGTCGTCGAGCACCTGCTGGATCTTCTTTGGCAGGGCGCGCAGCGCGTCGGCGATGCGTCGGCCGTCGGCGGGGGAGAGGTCGTGCACGCGGCCGAAGTGCAGCGCGATGAGGGCGAACGCGACGGCGGTGCAGGTGAAGCTCTTGGTCGAGGTCACCGAGATCTCCGGCCCCGCGTGCAGGTAGACGCCGCCGGAGCACTCCCGGGCGATCGCGCTGCCGACGGTGTTGACCACCCCGAGCGTCGTCCCGCCCTTGCGGTTGATCTCGTGCACGGCGGCGAGCGTGTCGTAGGTCTCGCCGGACTGGCTGACCGCGATGTAGAGCGTGTCGGACTCGATGACCGGATTGCGGTAGCGGAACTCGGAGGCGGGCTCGGCGTGCGCCGGGATCCGGGCCAGCTCCTCGATCAGTTGCGCGCCGATCTCGCCCGCGTAGTACGCCGAGCCGCAGCCGAGGATCTTCACCCGGCGGAAGTCCCGGGCTTCGCGCGCCGTCAGGTTGAGCCCGCCGAGGTGCGCGGTGGCGAAGCGCTCGTCGAGGCGGCCGGAGAGGGTGCGCAGCAGGGCGGCGGGCTGCTCGTGGATCTCCTTGGTCAGGAAGTGGCCGTACGCGCCGGTGTCGTAGTCGGCCTCGGCGGCCTCCGCGATCGCGGGCTGCTTGGCCACGGCCCGCGCGTCCAGGGTGAAGGTCGAGAACCCGTCCGCGCGCACGGTCGCGAGCTCGCCGTCGTCGAGGTGCACGATCTGGCGGGTGTAGCGCACGACGGCCGCGACGTCGGACGCGGCGAACATCTCCTTGTCGCCGATGCCGAGTACGACCGGACTGCCGTTGCGCGCGACGACGACGCGGTCGGGCCGCTCGGCGTCGAGCACGGCGATGCCGTAGGTCCCGACGACCTGGCTCAGCGCGCCGCGCACCGCGGCCTCGAGATCCTGACCCGCGGCGGACTGCTCGGCGATGAGGTGGGAGAGCACCTCGGAGTCGGTGTCCGAGGCGAACACGACGCCGCTCGCCTCCAGCTTGGCGCGCAGGTCCTGGGCGTTCTCGATGATCCCGTTGTGCACGACCGCGAAGCGTCCAGCGCAGTCGAGGTGCGGGTGCGCGTTGGCGTCGCCGGGTTCGCCGTGCGTGGCCCAGCGGGTGTGCCCGATGCCGGTCGTGCCGCGGAACCTGGCGGGCACGGCGGCGGCCAGATCGGCGATGCGGCCCTGCTTCTTGCACAGCCGGACCGTCGCGCCGGAGCCCTTGCCGTTCTCCGCCGCAGCCTTCTTGGCCTGCTTCGCCGCGACCGCGATGCCCGCCGAGTCATAGCCGCGGTACTCGAGCCTGGCCAGCCCGTCCAACAGGATCGGCGCTGCGTCCTGCGCCCCTACATAAGCGACGATGCCGCACATCTGTCTGCCCTCTTCCGTTCGTGGCTCATCCGTACACCAGGCGCCGCAACTGCCGGGCCGTGAGCTCGGGCGCGGCCACCGGCCGGTCCCGCAGTTCGGTCAGGATCCGCTCGAAGATCGGATCGTTCGTCAGCCCGCGCGCCTGCAACTCCCGGTGCCGCCGTCGCACGTAGTCCTCGACGCTCTCGTGGAAGTACGCCTTCACGTCCGCGATCACCCGCGCCGCGCTCCCCGCCGGCAGCCCGGTCGTGCGCATGACGTGGTGCAGGAGGTCGTCGTGAGGAGGCATGGAGGACGGCACGGGATACGACGTTAGCCAAGGGAGGGGTACAAGGCCCAGATTCCTGCCCGGAATCGGGCAGGATTGCATCCCGATGGCGGCGTTGCGGTGAGGAGTTTGGTCAGACGTAGGATCGGGGTAGCGATCTTGGCAGTCGAACGGCAAGAGGGGACGGGAAATGGCTCGCATCGTCGTGGTCACCGGGGGCGGCAGCGGGATCGGGCGCGCGGTCGCGGCCAGGTTCGCGGCCGCCGGGGATCGGGTCTACATCACCGGACGCACCGAGGACACCGTCGCGCGTGCGGCGGAGGCGCTCGACGCCAGCCACCCCGGCGAGGTCATCGGCGTGGTCTGCGACTCCACCAGGCCGCGCGACGTGGCGATGCTGGCGGACGAGGTGGACGAGCACGTCGACGTGCTGGTCAACGCGTCCGGCGGCCTGGTCGCCGCGAAGCCCGACGACGATCCGCTGGAGGAGCTGCGCGGCACCTGGAACGCCTACCTCGGGCAGAACGTGCTCGGCGCGGTGCTCACCACGGCCGCCCTGCGCGACCTGCTCGGCCCGCGCAGCTCGATCGTCAACCTCGGCTCGATCGGTGCCGAGCGGCGCGGCGGTGCGTACGGCGCGGCCAAGGCGGCGCTCGCGGCGTGGAGCGCGAGCCTGTCGGCCGAGCTCGGCCCGAGCGGCGTCACCGTGAACGTCGTGTCACCCGGCTACATCGCCGGCACGGACTTCTTCCAGGGCGGGATGACCGAGGCGCGGCACGAGATGCTCGTCGGCGAGACGCACGACAAGCGTCCCGGCAGCCCGGAGGACGTCGCGGAACTCGTCTTCTTCCTCGCCTCGCCGGGCGCGCGGCACATCACCGGGCAGACCGTGCACGTCAACGGCGGGGCGTTCACGACCCGTTGAGCCGGCCTCAGAACCCGAGGCGCTGCAGCTGCTTCGGGTCGCGCTGCCAGTCCTTGGCGACCTTCACGTGCAGGTCGAGGAACACCGGCGTGCCGAGCAGCGCCTCGATCTGCTGACGCGCCTGGGTGCCGACCTCGCGCAGCCGCGAACCGCCGGTGCCGATGACGATCGACTTCTGGCTCGAGCGCTCCACGTACAGCGTCGCGTGCACGTCGAGCAGCGGCTTGTCCTTCGGCCGGTCGGTGCGCGGCAGCATCTCCTCGACGGTGACGGCCAGCGAGTGCGGCAGCTCGTCGCGCACGCCCTCCAGCGCGGCCTCGCGGATCAGCTCGGCGACCATGACCTGCTCGGGCTCGTCGGTCAGCTCGCCGCCCGGGTAGAGCGGCGGGGACTGCGGCAGCTGCTCGACCAGCAGGTCGGCCAGCAGGCCCACCTGGGAGTCGGCGACGGCGCTGACCGGGACGATCTGAGCCCACTCGATCCCGACCTCCTTGCCGAGCTCGAGCACCGCGAGCAGCTGCTCGCCGACGGCCTGCTTGCCCATCGTGTCCGTCTTGGTGACCACCGCGACCTTGGGCGTGCGCCGCACCTGGGCCAGCTGCTGCGCGATGTACCGGTCGCCCGGTCCGATTTCCTGGTTGGCCGGGATGCAGAAGCCGATGACGTCCACCTCGGCCCAGGTCGCGCGCACCTGCTCGTTGAGCCGCTCGCCGAGCAGCGTGCGCGGCCGGTGCAGCCCGGGGGTGTCCACCAGCACGAGCTGCGCGTCCGCCCGGTGCACGATCCCGCGCACGGTGTGCCGGGTGGTCTGCGGCTTGCCCGAGGTGATCGCGATCTTGGCGCCGACCAGTGCGTTCGTCAGCGTGGACTTGCCCGCGTTCGGCCGCCCGACGAAGCAGGCGAAGCCCGCGCGGTAGTCCTCGGGGATGTCCAGGTACGAGGCCGGCGTCGCCGCCCCGGTCCCCTCCGGCGCCCGCCCGACCGCGGTGGGCGCGGGCTCCGAGGCCCGGACCTCGTCGGACGTCGTCCGCCGCTCCGCCTTCGCGATCGACTGCCGCTTGCGCCGCTCCGAGTTCTCGACTTCCTCGGCCTTGCGCGCCCGGTTGTTGCGCGCCGCGTTCCGGCTCGCCTGGGACGCGGCGGGCTTCTGCGACGCGCCGGTCTTCCGGGGCTGGGACGAGGAGGGGGTGCGGCGCGGCTCGGTCATTTGTCCATTCTCGCAGACTGGCGAAGTACGGTGGCGCATGGCGAATCCTCACTCGATCGGATGATTCGACCTCTGGGGCGGCGGGTAGTGTAGGCACATGTGGGAACATGAGCCTATGCCGCAGATCGGGCTCCGTGAGCTGAGCCATCACACCGCCAAGATCGTCGACCGGGTCAGGGGAGGGGAGACCATCGAGATCACCGACCATGGCACGCCCATCTTCCGGATGGTGCCGGTGAAACCCGCGGGCTCGCTGATCGACCGGCTCGTCCAGCAGGGGCGTGTGCGCCCTCCGACTTCGGCCGAGGTCCCGCCACCTCTTCTGGAGGACCGGCCGGAGCTCAACCTCGGGGACCTCGTCATCGAACTGCGTGACGAGGAGCGTTACTAGATGCTCTATTTCGACACCTGCGCGCTGGTGAAGCTGGTTCGGCCCGAGCCCGAGTCGGCGGCTCTCCAGACCTGGCTGGCGCAGTTCGGTTCGATACCCAAGATCACCTCGGCCTTGACCGAGGTGGAGCTTTCGCGCGCCATTCGACGCGGGGCGCCCGACGCGCATCCGCGCGTTCGACCGCTGCTTGCTGGATTCTTCAAGTTCGACATCGACGAGATCGTCCGGGGCAGGGCCGCGAGCTACATGGACCCGATGCTGCGTTCGCTGGAAGCGATCCATCTGGCGACGGCCGAGGAGGTTCGTGCGGACCTCTTGGCGCTCGTCACCTACGACGATCGTCTGGCGGTCGCCGCGAAGTCGGTCGGGCTGCCAGTCGAAATGCCGCGCTGAGTCCGTTGCGCTTGCGCTCACTCGTAGTCTTCATCGCGGATCCGGTCGTCATCGCCGAAGAATTCGTCGATATCAGCACGTAGCGTGACGTAGTCCATGCGCGGCAGCAGGGCGAACTTCGCCTGGATCTCGTCGAGCAGGGCATCACTTTCGTCGGACAGCTCGCGTGCGGTGATCATTCGTGCCATGAAAGCAGCGTGGCACGGAGCCGGAGCCCCGTGCCACGCGATTTCCCGCTGCGGACCTACCGCCCCCGCAGCTCCCGGTACCTCGCCACCAGCGCGTTGGTGGACGAGTCGTGCGCCTCCGCGACCGGGGAGTGCCCGGCCTCGAGCTCGGGCTCGATCTTCTTCGCCAGGACCTTGCCGAGCTCCACGCCCCACTGGTCGAAGGAGTTGATGTTCCAGACCGCGCCCTGGGTGAAGACCTTGTGCTCGTACAGGGCGACGAGCTGGCCGAGCACCGACGGGGTCAGTTTCGGGGCGATGATGGTGCTGGTCGGGTGGTTGCCCTTGAACACGCGGTGCGGCACGATCGGCGCGGCGGTGCCCTCGGCCTCGACCTGCTCCTTGGTCTTGCCGAAGGCCAGGGCCTCGGTCTGGGCCAGGAAGTTGGCCGTCAGCATGTCGTGGTGGGCGCCGCGCGGGTCGGCGGCGGGGGTGACCGGCTCGGCGAAGCCGATGAAGTCGGCCGGGATGATCTTCGTGCCCTGATGGATCAGCTGATAGTACGCGTGCTGGCCGTTGGTGCCCGGGGTGCCCCAGACGATCGGGCCGGTCTGCCAGCCCACCGGCTGCCCGTCGCGCTGCACCGACTTGCCGTTGGACTCCATGTCCAGCTGCTGCAGGTACGCGGAGAACTTCGACAGGTAGTGCGAGTACGGCAGCACCGCGTGCGTCTGCGCGTCGAAGAAGGCGCCGTACCAGACGCCGAGCAGGCCGAGCAGCGCCGGGACGTTCTCCTTGAGGGGGGTGTTGCGGAAGTGCTCGTCCACGGTGTGGAAGCCGGCCAGCATCTCCTGGAAGCGCTCCGGGCCGATGGCGAGCATCAGCGAGAGGCCGATCGCCGAGTCGTACGAGTAGCGGCCGCCGACCCAGTCCCAGAAGCCGAACATGTTGTCGGTGTCGATGCCGAACTTCGCCACCTCGACCGCGTTCGTCGACACGGCCACGAAGTGCTTCTCAACGATTCCAGTGCCCCCGGCGGCGTCCCCGCCGAGCGCGTCAAGCACCCAGGCCCTGGCCGACGTGGCGTTGGTGATCGTCTCGACCGTCGTGAAGGTCTTCGAGGAGATGACGAACAGCGTCTCGGCCGCGGCCAGGTCGCGCGTCGCCTCGTACAGGTCCGCGCCGTCCACGTTGGAGACGAAACGGAACGTCAGGTCGCGCCGCGAGTACTCCTTGAGCGCCTCGTACGCCATCGCCGGGCCCAGGTCCGAGCCGCCGATGCCGATGTTGACGACGTTTCTGATGCGCTCCCCGGTCGCGCCCTTCCACTCGCCCGAGCGCACCTTCTCGGCGAACACGGACATCCGGTCGAGCACCTCGTGCACGCCCGGCACCACGTCCTCGCCGTCCACCTCGATGTGCTCGCCGCGCGGCGCGCGCAGGGCCACGTGCAGCACGGCGCGGTCCTCGGTCACGTTGATCTTCTCGCCGGCGAACATCGCGTCGCGCAGCGGCTCCACCCCGCGCGCCGCCGCGAGCTCCAGCAGCAGGCTGAGGGTCTCATCGGTGATCAGGTGCTTGGAGAAGTCCACGGACAGGTCGCCCACGCTCAGGGTGTAACGCCCGGCGCGCTCCGGGTCGGTCGCGAACAGCTCCCGCAGGTGGGTGTCCCCGAAGGCTTCCCGGTGCTTGGAGAGCGCCTGCCACTGTGTGGTCTCAGTCAACTGCTGCGTCATTTCGACGGCTCCTCGGCCTATGCCATCAGATCGATTCCGGCTTCGGGAAAAACCTAACACCGGCCCGGGCACCAGGTGTTCCAGGACCTCGCGCGTAGGCTTGACGACCATGAGCCAGCCACCGGCGGAGCCGCCGCGCCGCAAGATCCTCGTGGTCGAGGACGAGCCCACCCTGGCCGACGCCGTGCTCGCGCGGCTGAACGCGGCGGGCTTCGAAACGGCCTACGCCGCCACCGGGCCGGCCGCGCTGGCCGCCGCGCGCGAGCAGCGGCCGGACGCCCTGGTGCTCGACGTGATGCTGCCGGGCTTCGACGGGCTCGAGGTCTGCCGCCGGATCCAGGCCGAGCAGCCCGTTCCGGTACTGATGCTCACCGCGCGCGACGCCGAGTCCGATCTGCTCGCCGGGCTCGGCGCGGGCGCCGACGACTATCTGACCAAGCCCTTCTCCATGCGGGAGCTGATCGCCCGGATCACGGCCCTGCTGCGCCGGGTCGACCTGATCCGGGCCCAGGCGCTCAAGGTCAGCGTGGAGGACGCCGAGGACCAGGCTCCCGGCGCGCCGCTGGAGCTCGGCTCGCCCGAGCACCCGCTGAGCGTGGACCGGGCCAGGCGCCGGGTGCGCGCGGACGGCGCCGAGGTGCACCTGACGCCGATCGAGTTCGACCTGCTGCTCAGCCTCGCCCGCCGCCCGGGCCAGGTCGTCTCCCGGCAGGCGCTGCTCGCCGAGGTCTGGGACTGGGCCGACGCCTCCGGCACCCGGACCGTCGACTCCCATGTCAAGGCCCTGCGGAAGAAGATCGGCGCCGAGCGGATCCGCACCGTGCACGGCGTGGGCTACTCGCTGGAGACCGGGCTCGAGGCGAACGCGCCGTGAAGCGCCTTCGACGTCTGCGGGACCTGGATCTGCGGGGCGAGCACGCCATGTCCGAGCGGGTGACGCGGCTGCGCGAGGTGCAGCCGCTCGACCGGCTCTCGTCCCTGCGGGTCAAGCTCGGCGTGCTGGTGGCCGTGTCGACCGGCTTCTCCGCCGGGTTCTCCGCCATCGGGGTCACGCTCGGCATCGAGGCACGCTACGTGGTCACGGTGGCGGTCCTTGTCTCCCTGCTGGTCGTGCAGATCCTGGCGCACGGGATGATCGCGCCGCTGCGTTCGATGGCCGCCGCCGCCTCCTCGATGGCGCACGGCGACTACTCCAGACGAGTGCGTGCCACGTCGCGTGACGAGGTGGGCCGTCTGGCCGTCGTGTTCAACCAGATGGCCGCGGACCTGGAAGCCGCCGACCGGGCCAGGCGCGAGCTGATCGCCAACGTCTCGCACGAGCTGCGCACCCCGATCTCGGCGCTGCGCGCGGTGCTGGAGAACGTGGTGGACGGCGTGACCGAGCCGGACGGCGCCGCGGTCAAGGCCGCGCTCGCCCAGACCGAGCGGCTCGGCCTGCTCGTCGAGGAGCTGCTCGACCTGTCCCGGCTCGAGGCGGGCGCGGTGCCGCTGGACGTGTCCGAGTTCGCCGTCGAGCCCTTCCTCGCCGAGGTGGTGCTGCAGGCGCAGACCGCGGGCCGGCCGGTGCGCTACCGGCTCGACGTGCGTCCGCGGGACCTGCTCGCCCGCGCCGACGCCGGACGGCTGCACCAGGTCGTGGCCAACCTCGTGGACAACGCCGCGAAGCACTCGCCCTCCGACGGCCTGGTCCAGGTCTCCGCGCAGCGCACGCACGAGGACATGCTGCGGATCGAGGTCGCCGACGAGGGCCCCGGCATTCCGGAGCCCGAGCGCACCCGGGTCTTCGAACGCTTCACCCGCGGCTCGACCGGGCAGACCGAGCCGGGCGGCGGAACGGGCCTCGGCCTGGCGATCGCCCGCTGGGCGGTTCAGCTGCACGGCGGAACGATCGAGGTGATGCCCTCTGAACGGGGGGCGCGCATCCGGCTCGAGCTCCCCGCCGAGCCCACTGGTGCCTCCGATGTACCAACCGCGGAGTCCACGTCGGAATAGTCATCCTGAGCTACGGCATTATCCTCAGTAAGGGTGGTTCAGGTCCCGAGTTAGTGTGACTCTCGTCGCGTTGGCCGGTGCGAACTGCGATTCGCAACGAAAAGCGCGTAGCCTGGGCTACCGCTGCCCGCTGTGAGAGAGGAACCGCTCGGGCCCGCGACGCGGATCCCTCGGCTCCCGCCCTTCCCCGGGCGGTTGAGCAGTCCCCACGCGGATCCATCGAAGCGGAAGAGGGCGGAAACCGCCGTGCAGTCGCCACAGTCCACACCGACGACGTCTCAGTCAACCCCGGCCCCGGCAGGCGGCGAGACGCCTCCGGGTGAGTTGGCCCAGTTCGGACCCAACGAATGGCTGGTCGACGAGATCTACCAGCAGTACCTGCACGACCCGGAGTCGGTCGACAAGGCCTGGTGGGATTTCTTCAACGACTACCAGCCGGCAGCCTCAGCGGCAGGAAGTCGGGCGAGCAACGACTACCAGGCAGCCACGTCAGCCGCCAGCAACGGCACGTCGCCAGCCGCGGTCCCCGCGCAGGCGCCGACGACCGCCCCAACCCCCGCCGAGCCGCTGGCCAAGCCGGTCCCGGTGCCCGGCAGCCAGGCGCCGGTCGCCCAGGTGGCCGCGGGCGTGGCCCCGGCCGTGGCCGCCCGCGTCGCGGAGGCCGAGCCGACCGCGCTCTCGCCGAAGCCGACCCCGCAGGCCGTCGCCCCGACCGGCGGTGTGCCCAGGGACGCGGCGATCACCGCGCCGCCGACCGCCTCCACGCCGACCGGCGGGGGCGCGGCGACGACCGTGCTCAAGGGCCCGGCCGCGCGGCTGATCACCAACATGAACGCCTCGCTCGAGGTCCCGACCGCGACCTCGGTGCGCGCCGTCCCGGCGAAGCTGCTGATCGACAACCGGGTGGTCATCAACAACCACCTCAAGCGGGCCCGCGGCGGCAAGGTCTCCTTCACCCACCTGATCGGCTACGCCATGGTCCAGGCGACCAAGGCGATCCCGGCGATGAACGCCTCGTTCGGCGAGGTGGACGGCAAGCCCGCGCTGGTCACCCCGGAGCACATCAACTTCGGCCTGGCCATCGACCTGCAGAAGCCGGACGGCTCGCGCACGCTGGTGGTGCCCTCGATCAAGGCCGCCGAGCTGATGGACTTCCGCGAGTTCTGGCAGGCCTACGAGGACCTGGTCCGCAAGGCGCGCAACAACAAGCTGACGGCGGACGACTTCGCCGGCACCACGATCTCGCTGACCAACCCCGGCGGCATCGGCACCGTGCACTCCGTGCCGCGGCTGATGAAGGGCCAGGGCACGATCATCGGCGTCGGCGCGATGGAGTACCCGGCCGAGTACCAGGGCGCGAGCCAGGAGACGCTCAACCGGCTGGCCGTCAGCAAGATCATGACCCTGACGTCCACCTACGACCACCGGGTCATCCAGGGCGCGCAGTCCGGCGAGTACCTCAAGGCGATCCACCAGCTGCTGCTGGGCGCCGACGACTTCTTCGACCGGGTCTTCGAGTCGCTGCGGATCCCCTACGAGCCGGTGCGCTGGGTGCAGGACATCCCGGCCACGCACGAGAACGACATCAACAAGACCGCGCGCGTGCTGGAGCTGATCGACTCCTACCGCACCCGCGGCCACCTGATGGCCGACACCGACCCGCTCGAGTACAAGCAGCGCCGGCACCCGGACCTCGACGTCGTCGAGCACGGGCTGACGCTGTGGGACCTCGAGCGCGACTTCGCCACCGGCGGCTTCGGCGGAAAGCCGATCATGAAGCTGCGCGACATCCTCGGCGTGCTGCGCGACTCGTACTGCCGCACCGTCGGCATCGAGTACATGCACATCCAGGACCCGGCGCAGCGCAAGTGGATCCAGGCCAAGGTGGAGAACGGCAACGCCAAGCCGTCCCGCGAGGAGCAGCTGCGGATCCTCAACCGGCTCAACGCGGCCGAGGCCTTCGAGACCTTCCTCCAGGTCAAGTACGTCGGCCAGAAGCGCTTCTCGCTCGAGGGCGGCGAGTCCGCGATCGCGGCGCTCGACCAGATCATCTCCGCCGCCGCCGAGACCGGGCTCGACGAGGCCTGCATCGGTATGCCGCACCGCGGTCGCCTCAACGTGCTGACGAACATCGTGGGCAAGCCGTACGGCAAGATCTTCGACGAGTTCGAGGGCAACCTCGACCCCAAGTCGATGCACGGCTCCGGCGACGTGAAGTACCACCTCGGCACCGACGGCGTCTTCACCGCCCTGAACGGCAGCCAGATCAAGGTCTCGCTGACGGCCAACCCCTCGCACCTCGAGGCGGTCGACCCGGTGCTCGAGGGCTTCGTGCGGGCCAAGCAGGACATCATCAACAAGGCCGGCTCCGCGTTCACGGTGCTACCCATTCTCATGCACGGCGACGCCGCGTTCGCCGGGCAGGGCGTGGTCGCCGAGACGCTGAACATGTCCCAGCTGCGCGGCTTCCGCACCGGCGGCACCATCCACCTGGTCGTCAACAACCAGGTCGGCTTCACCACCTCGCCGGCCGCCTCGCGCTCCTCGGTCTACTGCACCGACGTCGCGCGGATGGTCGAGGCGCCGATCTTCCACGTGAACGGCGACGACCCGGAGGCCTGCGTCCGGGTGGCGCAGCTGGCCTTCGAATTCCGGCAGGAGTTCAACAAGGACGTCGTCATCGACATGGTCTGCTACCGGCGTCGCGGCCACAACGAGGGCGACGACCCGTCGATGACCCAGCCGCTGATGTACAAGCTGATCGAGGCCAAGCGCTCGGTGCGCAAGCTGTACACCGAGGGCCTGATCGGCCGCGGCGACATCACCATCGAGGAGGCCGAGGCCGCGCTCAAGGACTACCAGGCGAAGCTGGAGCAGGCCTTCGCCGAGACCAAGGACACCGGCAAGGGCAGCGCGCCGGCGGTCGACGGAGCCGAGGCGCCGTTCCCGGTGCCGGTGGCGACCGGCGTGTCCGACGACGTGGTCAAGCGCATCGTCGAGGTGCACGTCAACCTGCCCGAGGGCTTCCAGCCGCACCAGCGGGTGCTGCCGCAGCTGCAGAAGCGCGCGCAGATGGTCAGCGACGGCACGATCGACTGGGCGATGGGCGAGACCCTGGCCTTCGGCTCGCTGCTGATGGAGGGCGTGCCGGTCCGGCTCGCCGGCCAGGACTCGCGCCGCGGCACCTTCGTGCAGCGCCACCACGTGATCGTGGACCGGGCCAGCGCGCAGGAGTACACGCCGCTGTCCTACCTGGCCGAGAACCAGGCCACGTACACGGTCTACGACTCGATGCTCTCCGAGTTCGCGGCCATGGGCTTCGAGTACGGATACTCGGTCGCCCGGCCCAACGCGCTGGTGCTGTGGGAGGCCCAGTTCGGCGACTTCGGCAACGGCGCGCAGACGATCGTGGACGAGTTCATCTCGGACGGCGAGCAGAAGTGGGGCCAGCGCTCCGGCGTGGTGCTGCTGCTTCCGCACGGCTACGAGGGCCAGGGCCCGGACCACTCCTCGGCGCGGATCGAGCGCTACCTGCAGCTGTGCGCGCAGAACAACATGACGATCGCGATGCCCTCGCTCCCGTCGTCGTACTTCCACCTGCTGCGCTGGCAGGCGCTCAACCCGGCGCACAAGCCGCTGGTCGTCTTCACCCCGAAGTCGATGCTGCGGAACAAGGCGGCCGTCTCGACGATCGAGGAGTTCACCGGTTCCAGCTCCTTCCGTCCGGTGATCGGCGAGAATATGACTGCGTCGGGCATCAACGCGGGCGGTGTGCGCCGGGTGCTGGTCTGCTCCGGCAAGGTCTACTGGGACCTGGTGGCCTACCGCGAGAAGCACGGCATCACGGACACCGCGATCGTCCGCGCCGAGCGCCTCTACCCGCTGCCCGGCGCCGAGCTGCTGGCCGAGCTGGCCCAGTACCCGGCTGGCGCGGAGCTGCGCTGGGTCCAGGAGGAGCCGGCCAACCAGGGCGCCTGGCCGTTCATGGCCCTGCACCTGCCGGCCGAGCTCGGCGGACGCGCGCTGACCTGCGTCTCGCGCCCGGGCTCCTCCTCCCCGGCGGTCGGCTCGCACAAGCGGCACGAGGTCGAGCAGCAGCGCGTGGTCGAGGAGGCCTTCGCGGAGTGAGCCAGCCCTCGCCCCTCGGCTGAGCCGGCGTCCCCCGCCGCTTCCGTGATCGACGCGGAAGCGGCGGGGGACGCCGTTTTGCCGGTCGTGGCGCCGTCATCGGGATGGTTAGACGAGCTACATAGCTTAGTCTATGCTTTTTCCATGAGCATGGAGCGGGATCCCCGCAAGGCCGCCGAGGCCGTCTACTGGCTGTCGGCCGCGGTGATCCGCTACACCTCGCAGCCGCGGCAGCTGAGTCTGACCGCGCTCTCGACGCTGTCGGCGCTGGAGCGGCGCGGGGCGCAGCGGATCTCCGAGCTGGCCACGTTGCAGGGGGTGGCGCAGCCTTCGATGACGGTGCTGGCCGGCTCGCTCGAGCAGGCCGGGTTCACGGCTCGGCGGCCGGATCCGAGCGACGGGCGCGCCGTGCTGGTCTCGCTGACCGCCGAGGGCGAGCGCTTCCTCGCGGAGCGGCGGCGGGCCGGGGCCGAACGGCTCTCCGAGCTCGTCGGCCAACTCACGCCCGAGGAGCTCGACGCGCTGTCCGACGCCGTCCCCGCCCTTCTCCGCCTGCGCGAACTGCAGGAGGAGGCCGTGACCGCTCCCCTCCATGAACGCAGGGGCCTGCCCCCGAGTCCGTGACACGACATAAGGGATCGATTTCGGCCCACGGCGAACTCCGTTGTTTCCCGATCACAGAGCGCGAGTAAAATACCTGAGGTGATCCGACGTGGCCTCGAATACTCTGCCGCCCCCGGCCGTGAGCCGACGCTGCTGGACCTCTACACGCCCGACGGAGTCGCCCATCCCCCGCTCGTCGTCTGGATCCACGGCGGCGGCTTCGTCGGCGGGGACCGGGTCGGCCTGCCGGGCACGCTCTCGCCGGGCTCGATCTTCGGCGCGCTGACCGCGGCCGGGCTCGCCTGCGCCTCCATCGACTACCGGCTCGCGCCCGCCGTGCGCTATCCGGAGCCCGTGAGGGACGTGCGCGCGGCGGTCGAGTTCCTGCTGGAACGCGCGAAACGTTACGGCTACGACGCGGAACGTCTCGGCGTCTGGGGAGAGTCGGCGGGCGGTCTGCTTGCTCTCACCGCGGCGTTGACGATTCCGCGGGTGCGGGCCGTCGTCGCCTGGTATCCGGTGACCGACATTCTCGCGCTGCCGCACGAGCCCGGCGACCAGGAGCGGGAGTCGGCGCTGCTCGGCGCGCCCGCCAAGTCCGTGCCGGAGCTGGCCGCCGAGGCGAGCCCGATCACGCACGTGACCGCCGCCGCGCCGCCAAGCTTCCTGCTGCACGGCGATGCGGACGGGGAGGTGCCGGTCGAGCAGAGCCTGCGGATGCACGAGCGGCTGCTCGACGTCGGCGCCGACTCGACCCTGCGGATCGTGCCCGGCGCCGACCACTGCTTCGAGCACTACGACGACATACCGGCACTGATCAACGCGTCCGTGGATTTCCTCGGCTCGCGGTTGTGAAGCTGAGGACGTCGGCAGGCTTCAGCGCTGCGGAACCGCGCAGCCGTCGGGGCCGCAGACCTCGTCGCTGGTGCCGATCTCGTCCGTGCCGAGGCCCGGCACACTCGGCAGCTTCGCCAGCTGCGGACGGCTGCGCCAGGCCTCGTCCAGCGCCTGCTTGAAGACCTCGGCCGGCTGCCCGCCGGAGACCCCGAAGCGCCGGTCAAGAACGAAGAACGGCACGCCGCTCGCGCCGAGCTCCTGCGCCTCACGCTCGTCCTGCCGCACCTCGGCCGCGTACGCCTGCGGATCGTCGAGGACCGCGTTCGCCTCGTCCCGGTCAAGCCCGGCCTCGACGGCCAGCTCGAGCAGCCGCTCGCGGCCGTAGACCGAGCGCTCCTCGGCGAAGTTGGCCTTGAAGGTGAGGTTGATCAGCTCGTTCTGCACGCCCTTGGTCTTGGCGAAGTGCAGCAGCCGGTGGATGGCGAAGGTGTTGCCGTTGTCCCGCGTCCCGGTCACATAGCCCAGACCCTCGGACCGCGCATTGTCCGCGACCCGCTGATCGGCCTGCAGCGCCTGCGCCTCGCTCATCCCGTACTTCTTGGCCAGCATGCCGATCACCGGCTCGGTCCTGCCCTCGGGGCTGTGCGGGTCCAACTCGAAGGAGCGGAACACGACCTCAACTTCGTCCTTGTGCTCGAACTCGGAAAGCCCCTGCTCAAAGCGGGCCTTCCCGATGTAGCACCACGGACAGGCCACATCGCTCCAGATCTCGACACGCATCTTCCGGCTCCCGCTCCCGCTCACTGCTGGCCAAATACCTTTACGTGGTGGTCAGCAGCCGTGCGGCGCGGGTTATTCCGGCGCTTCTGACGTTCGTGGGTTCGGGTCGGGGTTGTGGTTGGTGGTCGGCCTTCCTACGTTCCGGTGCTTCGCTGCGCTTCGTGCCGGACCTCGTACGGGGGCCTGCCTGCGTCGGCGCTTGTTGTCGTCCTCCCTGCGGTCGTCCTCTACGCGCGCTCCGGTCTGTTGGTGATGTCGCGTCGGCTCCCTGCGTCGTGTTCGCGGTCAGGCAAGGCCAACGTCAACGGCGCCTCCGGCAGGCCCGACTCAGAGAACGATCGGGGTGCTGGTCGTGTCGGGGTTGG
>Ga0302314_10006045_pt1 | contig 21985 bp, 16 predicted proteins | sample III_Palsa_N2_3_FD_200533 | JGI IMG/M metagenome (GOLD analysis project Ga0302314, IMG submission 200533) | Peat permafrost microbial communities from Stordalen Mire near Abisko, Sweden - III_Palsa_N2_3 | ecosystem: Environmental > Terrestrial > Soil > Palsa > Peat permafrost | place: Sweden...
TGACCATGGACATCACGCCCTGGCTCTGCAGGCCCTCCACCTCGGCCGAGGTGATCTGCCCGGCCAGGTAGGGGTCCTCGCCGTAGGTCTCGTAGGTCCGGCCCCAGCGCGGGTCGCGCACCAGGTTAGTTGTCGGGCCGAGGGCGACGTTGACGCCCTTGCCCGCGAACTCGGCTCCCATCGCCGAGCCCTCCTGCTGGATGAGGGTCGGGTCGAAGGTCGCGGCCGCGCTCTCGCCGTCAGGGAAGGCGGTCACGCCGCCGGCCCCGTCGCCGACACCGTTCGGGCCGTCCTCCAGGTTGGTCGCGGGGATGCAGAGATCGGGGACCGCCGGGATGTGGCCGATGTAGGACGAGGTGCCGTCTCCGGCCACCAGGTCCAGCTCTTCGGCCTGGTCCATGGTGTTGAGCACCTGCTGGACCCGGGTGGCGACCGGCGCGGTGGAGCCGACCCAGGGGCAGGTTCCGTTGCCGCCGTTGCCGTTGCCGCCGGTGACCGGGGCGGTGGTGGTCAGGCCGTAGACGTCGAACTCGAAGATCGAGTCGCCCCACTGGGTGGCGCGGACCGTGGCGTACATGCGGATGTAGCGGGCGGTCGTGGTGATCGGGAACGTCTGGTTTCCGCCGGTGCCGGTGGTCGTGGAGTAGACCGTGGTCCAGGTCGAGTTGTCATTCGACACCTGGATCGAGAACGCCGAGGCGTACGCGGTCTCCCACTGGATGCCCACGCTGCAGATCTGCTGCTCGGAACCGAGGTCGACCTCCAGCCACTGCGGGTCGCTGGCCGCGCTTGACCAGCGGGTGCCGGGGTCGCCGTCGGTCGCGTCGGACGCCGGGTAGTCGGTTGCGTCCTGCGTCGAGGAGGCCGTGGTCGGCTGGTCGAGCGCGAGGTCCTGGGTGCCGCAGTACTCGGTCGGGCCGGTACCGCCGCCGGGGGGAGTGCCTCCGCCCGATCCCTGGGTGAACGCCAGGTAGTGGAGGTTCCAGCCGGCCGCGTCCTGGTCGACCGTGAGCGTCTGCTGCCCGGCCGGGAGGGTGACGCTGGCCGTGACCGTGGCCCAGGTCTGGTACGAGCCGGTCGCGGCGATGGCGACCGAGCCGGTCAGGTTGGTGCCGGAGGCGTTGTCGATGTGCAGCGCGTCGGCGACGGCGGTGGGCGCCGCCACCCGGAAGCTGGCCGTGTACGTCCCGGCCGTCGCTACCTCGACGGTGTACTTGAACCACTGCCCGGCGGCCGTCCAGCCGATGTCGTAACCGGCGCCGGCCGGGCTGGTGTCCGACGTGTCGGCGGAGGCCTCGAGGTCGACGCCGTCCGAGCGATAGCTGTTGGCGGTGCCGTTGGCGGCGGTGACGTTGTAGGCGACGCCCTGCCCGCCGGTGTCGTAGTTCGCGGCCTGCACGGTGCCGGGCACTGCGGCCGGGGTCCCGCCGAACGGGGCGTCGCCGCTCGGCGGCGGGGTCCCGCCGCCCCCGGAGGTGAGGGTGAACGTCATGTAGTGGAAGTTCCACCCGTTGGAGTCCTGGTCGACGGTCAGCGTCTGCTGCCCGGCCGGGAGCGTGACGCTCGCGTCGACCGTCGTCCAGGTCTGGTACCCGCCCGTGTTCGGGATCGTCACCGAGCCGGACAGGTTCGTCCCTGACGCGTTGTCGATGTGCAGCGCGTCGGTGATCCCGTACGGGGACGACACCCGGAACGCGACCGTGTAGGTGCCGGCCGTCGCCACGTTGACGGTGTAGTTGAACCACTGCCCGGCCGTCGTCCAGCCGATGTCGTCGACGCCGGCGCCGGTGTTGTTCGTCGTGTCGGCGGTGGCCTCGAGGTCGATGCCGTCGGAGCGGTAGCTGTTGGCGGACCCGTTGGTGGAGGTGACGTTGTAGGCGACGCCCTGCCCGCCGGTGTCGTAGTTGGCGGCGTACACGGTGCCCGGCACCGCCGCCGCGGTGCCGCCGTACGGGGCCCCGGTCGCAGCCGACGCGGCGTGCTGGGCGGCGCTCACCAGCGTCAAGCCGAGCACGACCGCGACCGCCAGGGCCACGCGGCCCATGCGGCCCATGCGGCCCATGCGGCCCATGCGGCCTATGCGGCCGAGACCGCCCGTGCCCGCCCGGCGGGGCCCGGCCCGCCACGGAACGTGAAATGATCTCATTCACGAACCTCCTAATTCACGTCTTAGATTAAGTCGTGAATAACATCGCCTGGCCGGCTCGTCAAGGGCTTCAGCCGGAGCATTCCACGCGGAATTCGGCGAGACAGGCGGGTAGTACCGGACGCCTGCGCCATGGCAAACTCGCCTAGCGTCGCTGAACTGGCGTTTCGTGCTCGCCGAGGTTGCCGGTCTGGATGACCGTGTTGCCGGTGCCCCGCTACGGCACCGTGACTCCCTGCAGGACGACGGGCCCGGGGACCGGGTTGAGCTCGGTGTCCTGGGCGACGCCGGGCGGGGTGATGGTGTCCATCACCTCGGGCACCGTGGTCGGATCGAGCGAGCAGATCGGCTCGCCTCCGCCGACCGGGCACACTCCGAGCGTGTACGCACCCGGGGTCGGCGTGAACGAGATGGCCTGGTCGGCGCTGTAGCCGTTCTGGCCGGTGATCGCGACGGTGAACGTCCACCCGGTCGTCGGGGTGCCGAACTCGGCTTCCGGCAGGGCGATCGTGATCGTCTTGGCAACGGTGGAGGCGACGACCGCGGTCGGGGTGCCGACCTGGCCGCCGGAGGAGTTGACCCACACCGGCGAGGCGAATCCCTGGACCTCGAGCCGTTCGCTCCAGGCGTCGGCCGGGGCGATCGTGTAGTTGCGGGTCGGGAACGCCGCCGCCGTCGAGGTGGCGGTGGCCGAGGGGTCGTGCACGTAGATGTCGACCAGGTCCGCGCCGTCGACCGCGCCGAAGGTCGGCACCAGGGTGGCGAGCGAGGTGCGGAGGTAGACCTCGGACCCGGCGGTGATCACCTGGAACCCGGTCAGGTCCCAGGAGCCGGCGACGTAGGCCGCGTTCGTCGGGTACTGGTAGGTCCCCGGGCCGTTGTCGTCTCCGGTCGGGTCGGTCACCGACAGGACGGTGGTCCCGCCCGACACGTCGCCGATCACCGAGGTCTGCGCGTACCCGGTGGCCCCGGCCGAGGTGGTGGCGACGGTCGTGATCACGTCGGTGCCGAAGCCGATCGCGACCGTGGCGGAGTACGCGCCGGAGGAGTCGGCGGTCGTGCTGACCGTGGTCGCGGCGGCGCCGGTGTCGGTGTCCTGGGACTCGATGTCCACCGTCGCGCCCGCCGCCGCCGTCCCGGTGACGGTGGTGGTGGCGCCCTCGATGGTGGCCCCGGAGGCCGGGGCCGTGATCGTCACCGTGGTCGCGGCCGGCGCGCCGTGGGTGACGTAACGGGCGGTGGTGATCGACGGGGTGTCGGTGACCTTGCCGGTGCCGAGGTCCACGATCAGCCGCAGTTCCTGGGCCTGAGCCCAGGTCAAGGGCGAGGCCGAGCCGGCCGCGTGCCCGTCGGCGAAGCCGATCGACGCGGTGGTCGGGTCCGACCCGTACGGCGAGGCCGGCAGGTCGGGGTCCTCCCATACCTGCTCGGGCACCAGCCCCTCGCCCGAGGCCGAGTTGATCATGAAGGAGAGCATCGCCGAGGCCTCGGACGGGTCGCCGGTGGCGATCGCGGACTCGCCGCGCTCCCCCGACAGCACCGGCCACAGGTGCCCGGTGCCGGTGTCGGTCGTCGGCCACGGCTCGCCCGGGGTCGTGCAGGAGGTCTGGCTGGGCTGGTAGCAGTCGCCGTAGCCGTCGGCGCTGCCGTCGGCGGCGTCGGTGCCGTAGCGGTAGTAGCCGGTGCCGGTCGGGGTCGTGACCGAGATCTGCTTGTCGAGGACGGAGAGCGAGTTCGTGAACGCGGGGTCGCTCGGCGATAGCTCGCCCAGCCGCACCAGCTCCTGGAACCCGCCGTCGATCACGGTGTCCTGCGCCACCGTGGGGCCGCCGTTGCCGAGGCTGTAGGAGGTCGCCGCGTTCGGGTCGCCGGTCTTGGACAGCCGGATGAAGTAGGGCGACATGCTGTCGGGCCCGGTCGAGGTGACCGTCCAGCTCTCCACGTTGCGCTGGAAGTCGTCCGCGGTGGCCTGGTAAACCCGCGCGTCGGCCGCGTCGCCGTGCTCGTTGGCGATGGCCGCGGCGGCGGTCAGGCCGGCGATCTCGGCCGCGATCGTCGAGGGCGAGTATCCGGACTGCTCCTCCCACCGTTCCACGCCGTACGACGGGCCGTGCGCGACGAGGAAGTCCGCGGCTGGCTTGATGTGGTCCGTCCACAGCGTGTCGTCGCCGCCGAGCCCGGACAGGTAGGCCATCAGGATCGGGTAGGCGGTCTCGTCCAGCTGGTCGCCGCCGGTGTCCGGCGCGGCCTTGCCGTTGAGCAGCGAGTTGCGCGGTATCTCGCCGGTCGGCAGCTGCTGCTGGTCGAACAGGAACTTGACCTGGGCGCGGGCGGTGGCCAGGTCGCCGTCGGCCAGGAAGCCGGTGAACGCCTCGTAGGAGTCACGGGAGAATATCTCCCGGTAGGAGCCGTAGTAGACCGGCTCGCCGTTGACGTCGTCGCCCGCGTTGATCGCCTGGCCCCAGGGCGAGGCGAGCGAGGCGACCACCGCGCCCGGGAACGTCTTGTCCTCGCTGGCCTTCAGCACGTTCGCGTCGAGGTAGTAGGTCTTGCGGATCGTCTGCCCCGACTGCCCGGGGACCGAGGCGGGCGACGGCTTAAGCGTCCGGTCGTAGCCGTACCAGGTGTTCGTGTACGCCTGCGCGACGAACGGGAAGGGCGTCCGCAGTGAGCCGGCGGCGGTGCTCACGGCCTGCTGCTGTGAACGCCCGAACCCGAGGGCGAGGGTGAACTGACCGCCGGATCCCCGCTGCGGGGTGACGTTCTCGGTGGCCACGATGTGCCCGTCGGCGGCCGAGGTGGTCGGCGTCAGCGCGTAGGCGTCATCGAGCTGGGTCAGCCCGTCGCTCGCGGTGCCCTCGTAGCCGACGGAGGCTTGGCCCTGGGAGGTAGCGGTCATCGCCATGTAGGTCGGCACCGCGTACGTGCGGTTGGCCGCCTCGGTGGTGGTGTTGGTGCTGTAGACGACCGGGATGCCGGTGCGCGCGTCGATGACGCCGGTGTTGCCGCCGGCGTTCTGTGTCCCGCCGCCGCCGTCGCCGTTCACGTGCGCGTCGAGCCGCGCGTAAATCCGGAGCTTGCCGACGTTGGCGGTGCTGCCCTTGGTCGGCTCGATCCGGGTGTTCATCAGCACCGTGTCGCGCTGCGGATCGGTGATGTAGGTGGTGACAAGCTCGAACCCGTGCTTGGCGTCGGTCGAGGTGATCGTGCACTGCATGCCGGTCGGGTCGGCCTGCACGGTGTAGGTCATGTCGCGGGTCTGGAGGTCGGTGAAGGTCGAGCCGTCGGTGACGGCGTACTGCAGCGTCTCGACGTTCGTGTTGTCGATGGTGGGCTCGTACACGTCCGACAGCACGCCGTCCGCGACCGTGTACCAGACCTTGGAGGTGGTGTTCCCGGCCGTCCCCAGGCAGTCCTTGCGCGCGAGATCGAAGTAGGAGGCCGCGCCCGGGCCGTCGGAGGCGGCGGTGCCCGAGGGGGCCGGAGCGGCCGAGGCCGGCTGGAATTGGAGCGCCCCGCAGACCAGGATGAGCGCGGCGGCGGCCGTCGCCAACACGGCCGGGCGTCTGGAGGGTCGCTTCATTGTGAACCTCGCCATCAATGCGGGCCTGAGCGCTGCCGGTCGGCTGCCTCTGAACGTGAACGATCCCCGAGAGAGCCTGTGTCGTCAATACTCAGAGCGACGGGAGTGTATGGAATGCATTACTGCCTCATATTTCCCCGGGCCCGGGGTAGCAGCAGGCAATGACCGTCTGAACGGCAGGGGGAGCCTCCGATGAGTCCAATGGATCCACTGCGGAAAATGATGGGCGCGGTCGACGGCTTCCAGCGCCGGGTACGCTGGGTCGGCGTGCCCTATGCGGTGCAGAAGAAATTCGGCGACGACAACGCCAACCTGGTGGTCGTCGCGCTGGCCTGGTACGGCTTCACCGCGATCTTCCCGCTGCTGCTGGTCGTGGTGACGGTGTTCAATCTCATCGGCGCGGCGTCGCTCGGCAGCACCGTGATCCACACGCTGCAGGAATTCCCGGTGATCGGCTCTGATTTCCAGGCATCGAAGGACAAGTCGCTCAACGGCAGCACGATCGGGCTGGTCGTCGGCCTGATCGGCCTGGTCTACGGCGTGCAGGGCGTCACTCAGACCGCGCAGCTGGCCATGGCGACGGTGTGGAATATCCCGCAAGATCAGCGCACCGGCTTCCTGCCGCGACTCGGCCGCAGCCTGGCCGGTCTGATCACCATCGGCGGCGCGTTCCTCATCAACTCGTTCGCCACCACCTACGCCACCGGCGGCACCAGCAACTACGCGGTCAGGATCCCGGTTATCGCCGGCTTGCTGATCATCAACATCCTGCTCTACTTCGCGACCTTCACGTTGCTGACGGCCAAGGTGATCGGGCCCCGCGGGCTAATCCCGGGCGCGATCCTGGGCGGAATCGTGTTCACCGCGCTGATCACCGTCGGAACCGGTCTGATTACCCACCAGCTGAAGAACGCGCAGGCGACCTACGGGGCGTTCGGCCTGGTGATCGGCATCGTCACCTTCCTGCTGCTGCTGGCCAAGCTCAGCCTTTACGCGGCCGAGCTCAACCCCGTGCTGTCCCGCAACCTGTACCCCCGCGCGCTCCCCCTGGGCGGCGAGCCGACCGAGGCCGACCTGCAGGTCTTGTCGCACCTGGTGCATCAGGAAAAGCGCCGCGACGACCAGGCGATCGGGGTCGGCTTCGGCGACGACGCCGCCGAAGAGGCGGCGGCCGACGCGGCGCGACAACGGCCCGAATAGTCGGCCGGGACCTAGAGCTTGCTGCGGGCGGCCAGCTGGAAGAGCTCGGGCAGCTTGCCGTCGGCCACGGCCGCGCCGAGCGCGATGCCCGCCCACGCCAGCAGCGCCCCGTAGACGGCGCCGCCCGCGATGAGGGCGGGGATCCGGACCGAGTCGGCGACCGAGCCGGTGTCCGCGATGGCGACGATGACCGGGATCACCAGGATCGCGGTCGCGATCAGCCCGCCAAACCTGGCGGCCAGCGCCTGCATGGTGAAACCCTCCGCCTGCCGCGGCAGCGGGCTGCCCGCCCGCCGCTCCATCGGGTACGGCAGCGCGGCGGAGAATAGATCGGCGATCCCCAGGCCAGCGCCGGTCGCGGCCAGACCGAGGGCCATGGCCAGCAGCCCGTTGACCGGGTGTCGGCTGATGACCGCGAGCACGAACGGGATCACCAGGATCAGCGGGACGGTGATGGCGGCGACGGCGGCGTTCTGGCCCGCGAACCAGGAGCGCAGCGCGCGGCGGCCCGATAGGGACAGCGCGTCCAGGTAGAAGGCGGGGCCATCGAGGCCGAACGCGTCACCGCGCTGCATCCCGACCGACGCCCCGCCGATGCCCGCGCTGAGCAGCACGCCGACCTCGGGATGGCTGCCGCGCAGCGAGCTGATCGACACCACCGCCATGAGGACGACGGTGATGCCCAGGTAGGCCATGAAGGTGGGGTCGCGACGCTGGTAGGCCAGCGACCGCGCGGCGATGGTACCGGACAGCCCGCCCCGCCGGCCGAACGGGAGGGCACCCCCCTTGATCGTCGCCGTCTGCGTCGAGGCGTCGGCCGTCACCAGGGCGCGGCTGAGGGCGCGGGCCCAGAGCCAGCCGAGGACGACGGTGACGGCGGCCGCGAGCAGCAGCCGGAGCGCCGCCGTCCCTGCGTGCCCGGTCGAGGCGTCCTGGACGGCGTGCGCGGCGAGGCCCGGTGGCAGCCAGCGCACCCAGCTGTCGACCCCGGCGAAGCTGGCGGCGGTCAGCTCGTGCTTGCCGATAGCCCTGGGGAGGACCTGGGCGAACACCTCGTACAGGGCGAAGATCGGGATGATGGCCAGCGCGGCCAGATCCCGGCCCCGGCGCGATCGCATCAGCCCGGCCAGGGCGGTCGTCACGAACCGGGCCAGGGTGATGCAGAACAGCACCTGCAGCACGGCGGCGATGACCGCGATGAGGACCGCGAGCGCCCCGTGGGCCAGCCCGACGGTGATCCCGAGCGAGCCGACGAGGCTGGCCAGCGGCCACGCGCCGGTCGCCGACGCCGCGAGCAGGCCGATGATCAGCGGCCTGGTGCGGAGCGGGTAAAGCGCGAGGGTGGCGGGGTCGAGGGTGCCGTCGAGGCCGAACGCGACGAGCGGGAGGATCACCCAGCCGAGCGCGAACAGCGTGTAGACGACCGCGGTCAGATCTACCGCGGCGCCATTATGCCGCAGCGCGGCCAGGCCCGCGAAGGTGCCGATGGCGACGAAGAGCGCGAGCGTGGAGCTGAGGATGAAGGCGACCCTGGCCCCGTTGCTCGCGCGGAGCGCGCCGAGCAGCAGCCGGAGCTTCAGCTGGACGAGGACCCGAGCCACGACAGTCCCTCCCCGCCCGTCCCGCGCGCGCCGACGAGATCGATGAACGCCTGCTGCAGGGTCTTGCCCGCGCGTACCTCCTCCATGGTGCCGGTGACCACGATCCGGCCGGCGGCGATGATCGAGACGTGATCACAGACCTGCTCGACCAGCTCCATCACATGACTGGAGAACAGCACGGTGGAGCCGGAGTCGGCGAACCGCTTGAGCAGGCGGCGGATCACGTCGGCGGATACCGGGTCTACCCCCTCAAGCGGCTCGTCGAGGAAGAGCACCTGGGGGTTATGGATCAGCGCGCAGCCGAGGGCGGCCTTCTTCCGCATGCCGGTGGAGTAGTCGGCGACGAGGCGCTTCGCGTCGTCCTTGAGGTCCAGGACGTCGAGGAGCTGGCCCGCGCGCTGCCGGGCCTCGCCCGCCGCCAGGCCGCGCAGCCGGCCGGCGTACTCAAGCAGCTCCTGGCCGGACAGCCGCTCGAACAGCCGCACCTCGGCCGGAACGACGCCGATGACGGCCTTGGCGGCGGCCGGGTCGGCCCAGACGCTGACGCCGTTGATCAGCACCGTCCCCATGTCGGGCCGCAGCAGGCCCGTCATCATGGACAGGGACGTGGTCTTCCCGGCGCCGTTCGGGCCGACCAGGCCGGCCAGGGATCCCCGGCCGATGTCGAGGTCGATCCCGGCGACCGCGTCCTTGCGGCCGAAGCTCTTGCGCAGTCCGCGCACCGAGATCGCCGGCTGGGCAGCCGACTGCCCGGTGCCTGTCTGCCCGGGGCTAGCTGGCTCAGCCATCCCGCCTCGCCTTCCGCATTGGGGAACCTGGGCGCAGCCTAGTGCCCCGAGCGCGCGCCGGCGAGGCGGCGAGGCGGCGGAATGCCGATGCCGCGTAGCCTTTCACGAGTCCCCGAACGGGCAGCGGAGAGGTGGCGAGGCTATGACCCCAGACGACTTGCTGCCGATGATCCCGGTGTCGGCCGGCGCGCTGATCTTCGACTCGGCCAGGCGCCTGCTCATTCTCAAGCCGACGTACAAGACGGGGTGGACGATACCGGGCGGCATCATGGAGGCGGACGGGGAGACGCCGTGGGAGGCCTGCCGGCGGGAGGTACGCGAGGAGTGCGGCATTGACGTGCGCGCCGGCCGGCTGGCCTGCACCGACTTCCGCCCCGCCCGTCCGGGCCGCCCCGGCGGCATCCGGTACCTCTTCGACTGCGGACGGGCCGACGACGCGGCCCTGGCCGCGATCACCTTGCAGCCAGAGGAAATCTCGGAGTACCGCCTGGCCTCGCTCGACACCGCGCTTACCCTGCTCAGGCCCGCCATCCGGCGCCGGGTCCGGGCCGGGACGCGACGTCGGCGATTCGTCTACCTGGAAAACGGCCGCCCGGTTCCCGCGATCGGTTAACCGGTCGAGAGAAATCCCAGGAGGCGGTGTCGGATTGGGGCAGAGTTGTTCGTAGCAGGGGTGAGAGGCCGCCCGCGACGGGCGCCCGCAAGCCACCAGAGATGAGACGAGATGCGCTACCTGGTTTCCGTTATCGCCGACACCGACGGCATCGCCCTGGCCAGTCCCGAGGAAGACGCGGCCATCGACGTGTTCAACGAACGGCTCCAGGCCGAGGGGCACTGGGTCTTCGCCGGCGGCCTGGGGGCGGCCTCCGTCATCGACAACCGGGGCGACGAGGCGATGCTCACCGACGGGCCCTTCGTGGAGTCGAAGGAGTACCTGGCCGGCTTCTGGGTCATGGAGGCGGCCGACCTCGACGTGGCGCTCAAGCTCGCCGCCGAGGGGTCGAGGGCCTGCAACCGTAAGGTCGAGGTGCGGCCCATCCTGTGAGCGGGGTCGACGTCGAGGAGGCGGTCAGCCGGGTCCACCGTCAGGAGTGGGCGCGGGTGGTCGCGTCCCTGACCAGGCGCTTCGGAGACCTCGACGTCGCCGAGGAGGCGGCCGCGGAGGCGTTCGCGATCGCGGTCGAGCGGTGGCCGGCGGACGGCGTGCCGCCCAACCCGGGCGCCTGGCTGACCACCGCCGCCAACCGCAAGGCGATCGACCGGATCCGGCGCGAGAGCAAGCGCGATGACAAGCACAGGGAGGCTCGGCTGGTGCACGACGAACACGCGCCCGAGCCTCTGGGCGCCATCGACGACGAGCGGCTCCGGCTGATATTCACCTGCTGCCATCCCGCGCTGGCGATGGAGACGCGGGTGGCGCTGACCCTGCGCATGGTCGGCGGCCTGACCGTGGCCGAGATCGCCCGCGCTTTCGTGGTGCCTGAGACCACCGTCGGACAGCGGATCACGCGGGCCAAGGCCAAGATCAAGGCGGCCCGCATCCCCTACCGGGTGCCGTCCGAGGCGGATCTCCCGGCCCGCGTCTCCGGCGTGCTTGCGGCGCTGTTCCTCGTCTTCAACGAGGGCTACCTGGCGACCGGCCCCGACACCGACCCCGTGCGTCACGACCTGACCGGCGAGGCGATTCGCCTCGCCCGCCTGATCCGAGGCCTCCTTCCGGAGGATGGGGAGGTGGCCGGGCTGCTGGCGCTGATGCTGCTGACCGACGCGCGCCGCAGCGCGCGGGTTTCGCCGGGGGGCGAACTGGTCCCTCTCGGCCAGCAGGACCGCGGGGCCTGGGACGTGGCGCTGATCGCCGAGGGTCACCGTCTGGTCCGCGAGCGCCTGGCGGCCGGGGTGGCCCCGGGGCGCTATCAGATCCTCGCCGCGATCAGCGCCGTCCACACCTCCGCGCGCGACATCCGCGACACCGACTGGTCGCAGATCGTCGCCCTCTACGACCAGCTCGTCAGCCTCGACCCCTCGCCGATCGTCGCCCTCAACCGGGCCATCGCGGTGGCCGAGCTTGACGGCCCGGAGGTCGCGCTGGCGGCGGTCGACCGTCTCGAGCCCCGGCTGGCCGGCTATCACGCCTACCACGTGACCCGGGCCGACCTGCTGCGCCGGCTGGGCCGCGGCGAGCAGTCACGCGCGGCCTACGACCGGGCCATCGAGCTGGCGGGCAACACCGCCGAGACCGCCCACCTGACCCGCCTCCGCGACCAACTGGGCTAGCGGTACGGCCGGTCCTCGGTTCTGGCGCTAGTCTCGGGAGGGCGTGACGTACGTTCAGGAGGGGCGGTACTGGGGTGAGAGAGCGGCAATCGTCGGATTCCTGGGATCCGATCGACGCTTCCAGGCTGAACATCAAGGTCCCTCATGTGGCGCGGGTCTACGACTACTGGCTGAGCGGTAAGGACAACTTCACCGCCGACCGGGTCGCCGGCGAGGAGACAATTGCCGCCTTCCCCGGCATCCGGTTGTCCGCGCAGGCCAACCGGGCGTTCCTCGGGCGGACCGTCCGTTACCTGGCCGCCTCGGAAGGAATCCGCCAGTTCCTCGACATCGGCACCGGACTGCCGGCCGCGAGCAACACCCATGAGGTGTCCCAGGCCGTCGCCCCGGAGAGCCGGGTCGTCTACGTCGACAACGACCCGCTGGTGCTCGCCCACGCCCGCGCGCTGCTCACCAGCAGTCCTGAAGGCGCCACGGCCTACCTGGACGCCGACCTGCGGGACCCGGACCTGATCCTCGAGCACGCGGCCGAGACCCTGGACCTGACCCGTCCGGTCGGCATCATGCTGCTGGCGATCCTGCATTACGTCCCGGACCTGGCCGAGGCACGGCGGATCGTGGCCCGGCTGACCGAGGCCGTGCCCGCGGGCAGCTTCCTTGTCATCTCCCACGCGGGCACCGACCTGCTGCCGGACAACGTGGCCGCGTTCGAGAAGAGCCTCAACGCTCACCTCGAGGCCGAGCATCACCATGTCGCCCGCCCGCGCGACGTCGTGGCGGGCTTCTTCGACGGAGCCCGGCTCGTGGAGCCGGGGCTGGTCCGGGTCAGCGACTGGCGCCCCGATTCGCCCGAGGACGCCGCCCTGCCGACCATCTTGTGGGGCGGCGTCGCCGTCAAGCCCTAGGACGCAAGCCGACCGCGCGACCGCTCCGGCCTCAGCCGCTCGGGGCCGGGTCCGGGCCTGCGGGGCAGCTGGCGTTGACCAGGCCGGGGCTTTCCGGCAGGGCGCCGGTCGCGAGGTAGGCGTTGAGGTACCGCTGCACGCACGCGTTGAGCGGGTCGGCGAAGGCCTGCCCGTGGTTGCCGCCGCCCTCGACGACCACCATCCGGGCGGACGGCAGCAGCCGGTGCGCGTCCTGCGCGCCCTGGTAGGGGGTGGCGGCGTCGAGGGCGCCCTGCAGCATGAGGATGCCGGGGAGGCCGGCGCCATGGATCTGCAGGGGCCGGGCGGGCCCGGTCACCGGCCAGAACGCGCACGGAGCGTCGAACCAGGTGTTCTCCCAGGCGGCGAACGGCGCGGTCTGGTCGACCTTTCTGGCGTCGGCGTTCCAGGTCGCCCAGTTCCTCGGCTCGTTCGCGTCGGAGCATTCGACGGCGTTGTAGACCGCGTACTCGTTCTCGTTCTGGGTGCCGTCCTGCTCGTGCTCGCTGATCAGGTCGGCTGTCTTGCCGTTGTTGAGGTAGCCGGCCAGCGCCGCGGCCAGGGCCGGCCAGTCAGTGGTGCCGTACGCGGCCGCCAGAAAGGTGTCGTCGAGCTCGTCCGGGCCGACGACCGGGCCGTGCGGGCCGGCGATCGGCCGCGCGGCGACCTGCGCGCGGGCCCGGTTGTAGGCGGCCTGCACCTGAGCCCGGGTGCGGCCGAGGTGGTAGGCGCGGTCGTACTTCGCGGTCCAGGCGAAGAACGCGGCCATCCGGCCCTGGATCGCGTACTCCTGCGTCAGGTTGTCGCTGTACCAGACCCCGGCCGGGTCGGCGGTGCTGTCCAGGACCATCCGGCGCAGGTGGGTCGGGAACAGCGTCCCGTATACCTGGCCGAGGTAGGTGCCGTAGGAGAACCCGAGGTAGTTCAGCTCGGACACGCCGAACGCGGCCCTGATCGAGTTCATGTCACGGGCCGAATCCTCGGTCGTCATGTACGGGAGCAGCCAGCCGAACCGGCGCTCGCAGCTGTCGGCGTAGGACTTCGCCCGGCCGACCAGGACCTGCTCGGCCGCCGCCGTTGTCGGGACGTAGTCCGGGCGCACGCCCGAGAAGAAGTCCGGGTCGCAGCTCAGGGCCGGGACTGAGGCGCCGACGCCGCGCGGGTCGAAGCCGACGACGTCGTAGTCCGCGACCACGTTCTTCCCTAGGCCGATGGCGATCTCTTCGGTCAGTCCCAGCCCGCTGCCTCCGGGTCCGCCGGGATTAATCAGGAGGATGCCCTGCTGCTGGCTCTTGGGCGCGGTCGCCGGGACCATGTTGAGCGCGAGCTGGATGTGCCGGCCGCCGGGGTCGGCGTAGTTGACCGGGACGCTCAGGGTCGCGCACTCCGGCGCCAGCTTGTCGGCGCACGGATGCCACCGCAGGGTGCCGCGGGCGGGAACGACAGTCCCGGGGACGCCGGTGGCCTGCGAGCTGGCCCCGGAGTTGCTGGTCGCGGTCCCGCCGCCCGAGGTGCAGGCGACCACGACGAGGAGGACGGCGCACATCAACGTCAGTGCAGCCCCACGAGTCCCGCGATGCTCAGACATTACGGCTGTTCATCCCCGTCACGCCAGCCTCGCACACCCCGGCCGCTTCAGCTCGGGGTCGGCGCCGCTGCGGGTCTAGCGCTGCGGGTCTAGCGCTGCGGGTCTAGCGCTGCGGGTCTAGCGCTGCGGCGAGGCGGTTCCGGCGGTGAGGCCGTCGGGCGAGCGCCGGCGGCTCCGGGCAGCGCGGCGGCGCTGCCAGCCACGGCGAATCCACGAGGCCAGCATCGCGAACAGGGCGATGCCGATCACGAGGGCCACGGCCGCGACGATCGCGGCGGCGACCGGGTGGAACACCGCCAGCGAGACCAGACTGGCCACGCCGAGGTCCTCGCCCAAGCTGGCGATGATGTTGCTGAACGGCTCGGGGCTGGCGTTAACCCCGACCCGCATGCCGGTCTTGACGACGTGGGAGGCGAGCGCCGAACCGCCCCCGAGGACGGCCGCCCCGACCGTCGCGGTCGGGCTGGCGTGCGCCTGCTGCGCCATCACGACGGCGATCGCCCCGCCGACGACCGGCCGCACGGCGGTGTGAACCACGTCCCAGACCGAGTCCAGCATCGGGATCTTGCCCACCACGAACTGGCCGAAGTAGAGCACGGCCGCGGCTGCCAGCACCGACGGGCGCTCAAGGATCGACGGTATCGAGGCGATGTGCCCGAACCGGCCAAGCAGGCCGAGCACCAGCACCACCGCGTAGCAGTTGACACCACTGGCCACGCCGCTACTGAAGATCAAGGAGACAGGGAGCATCCGAGTCCGCCCTCCAGCGGTCGCATTGGCGCCCGCGACAAATCAGGCGCCCCACCCAACTGCCCTATACCGCCTGAACTACCCCAATTTATAGCGGCCGGTTCGGTGCCCGGGCGCCCCACGGCGGGTGAACGACGTCCAACGGGTATGGATCCCCGTCACAGCTGCCTGAATGCGAGACGCGAGGGAGAGAGCGATGCGGGTTGCCGAGCTTGGCGCCGTCCGGGCGCCGCTGGCGCTGGCCGAGAGGCCGACGCCCGAGCCTGGCGCGGGCGAGATCCTGGTCAAGGTCACCGCCTGCGGCATGTGCTACTCCGAGGTCAACCTGCTGAACGGGGAGTACCCGTTCGCCCGGTTCCCGGTCGTCCCCGGCCACGAGATCACCGGGGTGGTGGCCGCGCTCGGGCCCGGGGTGGAGTGGCCCGCGGTCGGCACGGCGGTCGGGGCCCAGTTCCTGTACTCGTCGTGCGGGCACTGCGATTACTGCGTCCGCGGCGACCAGATCCTCTGCCTGCAGAAGAAGATCACCGGCATCGGCGTGGACGGCGGGTACGGCGAGTACTTCATCGGCCGGGCCGGGTTCGTCACCCCGCTGCCGGAAGGCCTGGACCCGGTCGCGGGCGCGCCGCTGATGTGCGCCGGCATCACCGCCTTCAACGGGCTGCGGGAGGCGGGCATCCAGGCCGGCGACCGGGTCGCGGTGATCGGCGCCGGCGGTGTCGGCGCCATGGCCGCGCGCTTCGCGACCGCCATGGGCGCCCGCATCGCCATACTCGGCCGGTCACGCGAGGCGAAGCGCGGGCCGAGGATCTCGGCGCCGAACGGTACGTCGCGACCGACGACGCGGACCCGGCCGACGCCCTCCGCGGCTGGGACGGCGGGGCCGACCTGATTGTGAACGCCGCCCCCAGCTCGGCCGCGGCCGAGGCCGCGTTCGGCGGCCTCGCTCCCGACGGGACCCTGCTGCTGCTCGGCTACGGCCACGAGCCGCTGAGCCTGCCGACGATGCCGATGGTGCTCGGCCGGCTGCACGTGATGGCCAACCCGTCCGGCTCGCCGCATGACCTGCGGGACACGCTCGCCTTCGCGGCCGCCCACGGCATCCTCCCGGAGGTCACCGCGGTCAGCCTTGATCAGGCCCCCGGCATCCTGGCCGCGATGGCGGCGGGCACCGCCCGCGGCCGCAGCGTCATCACCTTCTGAGGCCCGCCACCGGCCAATTCGATACGTCCACCCGCTGAGGGTGATTCTGACCAGGCCCGGGGGCGGGCATGGTGTGGTCATGTCGGCGCCCAACACCACTGAGCAAGCCACCGTGACCATCCCCGGAGCCCGCGTCGCCCCTGACGCGTACGCCCGGGCTGACGCCCGGGCCGCCGAGGCGATGCCCGGCGACATCCACCCGCTCGGCCCCACCCCGGCCGAGCACCTCGGCAAGGTGGGCACGAACTTCTCGATCGCCTCCAGCGTCGCCGAGGGCGTCACCCTGTGCCTGTTCGACGAGAACGGCGCCGAAACCCAGATCCCGCTGCGCGACAACGACGCCGACGTCTGGCATGCCTTCGTGCCCGGGGTGGGGCCGGGCCAGGCGTACGGCTACCGGGTCAGCGGACCTTGGAACCCGTCGCAGGGCCTGCGCTGCAACCCGGCCAAGCTCCTGCTCGACCCGTACGCGCGGGCCGTCAGCGGGACGGTCTCGTTCGGGCCCGAGGTATTCGGGCACGACGTGAACGATCCGGAAGCCCCGAGCGCCCTCGACTCCTCGGGCCACGTGCCGCGGAGCCTGATCGTCGACCCGGCGTTCAGCTGGCAGGACGGCGACCGACCGTGGTACCGGTACGCGGACACGGTGATCTACGAGGTCCACGTCAAGGGCTTCACCATGCGCCATCCGGGCATACCGCCGGAGCTGCGCGGTACCTACGCCGGGCTGGGTCACGAGGCCGCGATCGCCCACCTGAAGGACCTGGGCGTGACCACCGTCGAACTGCTGCCCGTGCACCAGAACGTGCCCGAGTCGTTCCTGCTCAACCGGGGGCTGACGAACTACTGGGGCTACAACACGATCGGCTTCTTCGCGCCGCATAACGGCTACTCCGCCGCCGTGCGGGCCGGCCAGCCAGGCGGTCTGGCCGGGGGCGGGCAAGTAAGCGAGTTCAAGGCGATGGTGGACGCGCTGCACCGGGCCGGCCTCGAGGTCCTGCTCGACGTGGTCTTCAACCACTCGGCCGAGGCGGGCCCTGACGGCCCCACGCTCTGCTTCCGCGGCATCGACAACGCGGCCTACTACCGGCTCGCGCCGGGCAACCCGCGCGAGTACTACGACACGACCGGCTGCGGCAACTCGCTCAACGCGGGCGACCCGATCACCCTGCAGCTGATGATGGACTCGATGCGCTACTGGCTGCAGGAGATGCACGCCGACGGGTTCCGGTTCGACCTGGCCCCGACCCTGGCCCGGCAGGACGGCGCCTTCGACAAGGTGTCGGCCTTCCTCGACATGGTCGCGCAGGATCCGGTCGTGTCGCGCTGCAAGATGATCGCCGAGCCGTGGGACGTCGGTCAGATGGACAGCTACGACCTGGGCCGGTTCCCGGCCATGTGGCGGGAGTGGAACGGCAAGTACCGTGACTCGATGCGCGACTTCTGGCGCAGCCACCCGGTCGGGATCGGCGAGTTCGCCGACCGCTTCTCCGGCTCGGCCGACCTCTACGCGACGGCCGGCCGCAGGCCCACGGCCTCGGTCAACCTCATCACCGTCCACGACGGCTTCAGCTTGCGCGACCTGGTCTCCTACGACGACAAGCACAACGAGGACAACGGCGAGGGCAACCGCGACGGGACCAGCGACAACGAGTCCTGGAACTGCGGGGCCGAGGGCTCCACCAGCGATCCTGGCATCCTCGCGCTGCGCGCCCGCCAGTCCCGGGCGATGCTGAGCACGCTGATGCTCTCCTTCGGCGTACCGCTGCTGCTCGGCGGCGACGAGCTTGGCCGCACCCAGAACGGCAACAACAACGCCTACTGCCAGGACAACGAGATCACGTGGTTCGACTGGGCGAACGCGGACGAGGAGCTGCTTGACTTCACCAGGCGCCTGATCGCGTTCCGGCGGGCGCACCCGGTCTTCCGGCGCAGGCGCTTCCTGGCCGGCGCCGGGGGCGCCGCGCTCCGGTGGTTCACGCCCGCGGGCGCCCCGATGGGCGACCAGGACTGGGCGGACCCGAGCGCGCTGGCCATCGCCATCTACCTCGACGGATCCGACGACCCCGACCGCGCCGAGGACGGCACGCTCATGGTCGACGACGACTTTCTGGTCATGGTCAACGCGTGGTGGGAGCCACTCGGGTTCACGCTGCCCGCCACCCGGCCCGGAGCGCAATGGCAGGCCGAGATCGACAGCCATGACCCCGCCGCCACCGCCGAGGCAGCCGAACGCCGGGCCGGCGAGCAGGTGACCGTCGGGCCGCGCTCCATCGCCGTCTTCCGCGCCGTGCCCTGACCGGTCGCACTGACCCGACGTCACCGACTGCCGTCGGTCAGTGCGGCGCGGGTTCCCGCTGTCCGAGGCTGTCGGGCAGGCCGAACTCGCGGAACCGGTGCTCGGTGCCAAGGAACGTCACGATCTCGGAGAGCCCGCCGCCCCGGATCTGGACCGCCACCAGGGCGAACGGACGGAGAACGTCGTCGTCGCCCGGCCGGTACTGGCCGAATCCCCAGGCGCCGTTCATCCGGCACAGCACCAGCCGCGCTCCCGCGCAGTACTCGCTGGCCCCGACCGCCTCCGCGATCGGCTCGGCGCCGGCCAGCCGCCACCCGAACGGCGGCATCGACGCCACCGCGTCCGCCCGCAGGATCGCCTTCAGGCCTTCGACATCGTGGGCCTCGAACGCGGTCACGTACCGGCGCAGCAGGTCCCGCTGCCCGGCGTCCTCGGGATCGCCGATCGCGGACGGGTCCGGTCGCCGGCTGCTGAGGAACGCCCGCGCGCGCTGCAGGGCGCTGTTGGCCGAGGGCACCGTGACGTCGAGAATCTCCGCCGTCTCCTGGGCCGTGAACGCGAGCACGTCACGCAGGACGAGAACGGCCCGCTGCCGTGGCGGCAGGAACTGCAGCGCGGCGATGAACGCCAGCCGAACCGACTCGCGCTGCTGCACGACCTCACCGGGGTCCTGGGACGCGATCAGGCGCGAGTCGGGCATCGGGTCCAGCCACCCGCCCGGAGGGAGCGGAGCGCCCAGCTCCTCCCCGGGGCCCGTCGCCTGCGCCAGGTCGACCACCAGGGCCCGGCGCTTGGCCGACCGGAGCATGTCAAGGCAGACGTTCGTCGCGATCGCGTGGACCCAGGTGCTCAGCCTCCCGCGGTCCGGGTCGTACTGATCCCGTCTGGACGAGGCCCGGATCAGGGTCTCCTGAACCGCGTCGTCGGTGTCGGCCGAGGAGCCGAGCAGCCGGTAGCAGAAGCCGGCCAGGGGCACGCGCAGAGCCTCCAGGTCCTCGATCGCCAGCTCGCGCGTCCCCATCAAGCCCCCATGATCCGCGGTCACGTCCACCCCAAGGATAGGTGGCCGACTCGGCGGGCAACCGTCAAGGCAACGTGGGGTGAGTCCATGATCACATGGAGGCATGGCCGGTTGATGGGGCCGGAGTTCTCGGTCCCGACGGAGATGACTGGCATCGCGCTGCTCCCTGCGTAAGGACGGGCCGGCTCCTCAGCCCGGCTCTCTTGCCCCTCAGCAGACCTGACGGCAGTGCAGAATCAGTTACCTTCCAGTGGATCGCCCGAGCCCGCGCAGCGTCCAGGCGGCGAGCCGCCCCCGGCGAAGCCCCCTCAGCCGCGAGCCTTCGGCGTCCTCACGGCCGGACTCGAGCCACGCCTCCGGGTGCTCGGCGCGGCGCCGCCGACGGCGGACGGCCACTGCGCGCCAGCCGAGCACCGCGAGGGCCAGCCCGCCGACGGCAACGCCGATCGGGGCGAGGCCGCCGGCGGCGAGGTGCGCGGCCGCGACGGCCAGCACCACGGCCGCGGCGGCGACGCCGAGCAGCCAGCCGAAACGCCGCCAGCCGATGAGCTCGGCGAGGCCCGCGAGCATCTCGAAGGCGAACCCGAACGGCCCGCCGGCTTCCGGTCCGACGCTGACGCCGGACAGGTCGACGAACCGCGCGTGCGGGGCGAAGTGCCGCACGGTCGCCTGCAGGCGTGATCTGTCGACGCACCAGCCGTTCGCCGTCAGCACGTTCGCGGGACCGTAGGGCGATCCGTCGGGTGCGATGAACGCCGCGTAGGACGGATGCCGAAGCACGGTCCGTCGCCGGGGCGGCCGCGACTGCTGGGGCGCGCGGGACGCCAGCGCCCTGGCCGCCGGGCCGCCTCCGATAGCGTCGCCGCGGCGGGCGAGCCCGATGATCCTCAGGTGGTTGTAATCCCAGACGACGACGTCGGTGAGGTCCTTCCACGCGCAGGGGCACGGGCCGGTCGGGCCGGCCGGCTGCGGTCCGCCGCTGCCCCAGATGCCGTCGGCGTCGGCGTGCAGCGCGGTTCGGGTCAGCAGGCAGCGCGCCACCACCGCGCGGAACCAGGGCGGCATCGGCAGGGCGAGGCTGCCGAGCGCCCCGCTGATCGCCCGGGCCGAGCGCCAGTTCCAGCCGTAGCGGGCCGTATAACGCCAGCCACTGGCATTCGCGTTGCCCATAGCCGGGACATTACGCCTCGAATTGAAGAATTGCCGATAAGAAAGCCGCGTCCCGCGCGTCAGGGATAGAGGGGGGCTAACCCCACCCCGGATTGGGGGATCTTCCGGATGGTTGACGCGATACATCGCTTCTAGCGTGGTTCCCATGATGGTGATGATCGTGACCGCGCTGGCCGCCGCCGTCCTCTACGGGGCGGGGGCGGCGGTGGAGCAGCGGCAGGCGGCGGCGGCGCCGCAGTCGGCGGCCGGACGCCCCCGGCTGCTGCTCCTGCTCGCCCGCCAGCCGTTGTGGCTGCTCGGCATCGCGGTGCAGATCGGCGGGTTCGCCGCGCACGCGGTCGCGCTGCGGTCGGGGTCGCTGGCGACCGTGCAGATGCTGGTGTCGGCTGAGTTCGTCGTCGCCGTGATCATCGTGCGCATCTGGTCAGGGCGTCCGCTCAGCCGGTCCTCGTGGGCCGCGGCGCTGACGGTCGTCGCTTCCGTGGCGGCGTTCCTGGCGTTGACCTCGCCCGGTCACGGTCACCCGGCGACCCAGTCCGGCCACGGTGCGGCGCTGGCCGTGGGCGCGATCGCCACCGGAGGCGCCGCGCTGGCGGCCGCCGTCGTCGGCCTGCGGGCGGCCGGACGCCGCCGGGCGGTCCTGCTGGCGGTCGCGGCCGGGCTCGCGGATGCCTGCTCGGCCGTCGTGACGATGGCGTTCTCCCACGCGGCGGGACACGGCGTAGCCGCGCTCGCCACCTCGTGGACCGTCTACGCGGTGGCCGTCTGCGGGGCGGGCAACGTGCTGCTGACGCAGAGCGCGTACCAGACCGGCCGGCCCATCCTCACGCTGCCGATCATCGCCGCGGTCACCCCCCTGGCCAGCGTGGCCGTCGGCGTCGGGCTGCTCGGCGAAACGCCCCGGATCGGCGTGGCGGGCGCGGTCGCGGCCGGCCTGGCCGTGGTCGTCACCAGCCTCGCGCTCGCCCGCCTGGCCTACACCGCGCCGCACCCCGAGGCGTCACCCCCCGAGGTTCCGTCCCCCGAGCTTGCGGGGGCCGGTGTCCCCCACCCCGAGGTTCCCGACGCCGAGGTTCACCACCCCGAGCCCGCTTATGCCTAGGGTTAGTGGATGCAGGTGCCGCGGGCAGATCAAACCCGTTTTATCGAACGGTCCCTGCCGGCTCTTTCCGGCACGATTACCTGTCGATGGCGTAGCCGACAGGTAATCGAACAAGATGATCATGGAATTTGATTTGATAAACACCAATCGAACGGGTAATCTGTAGGCAGGGGCAGGCAGCCCGCGCGAGTAAGACGTCAGGCGCATCCGCGGTGGCCGCCCAGCACACCAGCCGCCGCGCAGAATCCAGCGGGAGGGGGTGGTCCATGATGTGCACGCCAGACGGGTCGGGTTGCGCCCTGGCCGCCCCCGCCGAGGGGTTCGCCAGCGTGTCCGA
>Ga0302314_10006046_pt1 | contig 21985 bp, 17 predicted proteins | sample III_Palsa_N2_3_FD_200533 | JGI IMG/M metagenome (GOLD analysis project Ga0302314, IMG submission 200533) | Peat permafrost microbial communities from Stordalen Mire near Abisko, Sweden - III_Palsa_N2_3 | ecosystem: Environmental > Terrestrial > Soil > Palsa > Peat permafrost | place: Sweden...
CCGCCCGGGGGGGGGGGGGTGGGCGGCGCGCCGCGGGCGGGGCGGGGGGGGCGGGGGGGGCTGGGGTGGCGGGCGCGGGGGGGGGGGGGGGCCGGGGCCCCCCCCCCACGACCACACGCCTCACAACGCCGCTACAGCGCGATCGCCATGTAACGGGTCGTGAGGTACTCCTCGATGCCCTCGCGGCCGCCCTCGCGACCGAAGCCTGAGTGCTTGGCCCCGCCGAACGGAGCCGCCGCGTTGGAGACGATCCCCTGGTTGAGCCCGAGCATTCCGACCTCCAGCCGGTCGCCCAGGCGCAGCGCGCGGCGCACATCGTTGGTGTAGACGTAGGCGACGAGACCGTATTCGGTGGCGTTGGCGTGAGCGACCGCCTCGTCCTCGCTCGAGAACGAGCGCAGTGGCGCCACCGGTCCGAAGATCTCCGCGTGCAGAACGCGGGCGTTGTCAGCGACATCGGTCAGCACCGTCGGCTCGTAGAACCATCCGGGCCCGTCGATCGGGCGTCCGCCGGTCGTCGCCGTGGCGCCGGCTGAGATCGCGTCGCTGACGAGCTCGTGCACCTTGCCCCGCTCCACCTCGGCGATCAGTGGTCCGACCTCCACGCCCGGCTCGGTGCCGCGGCCGACTTTCAGCCCGGCCATCCGCACGCTCAGTTTGGCGGCGAACTCGGCGATCACGCGCTCGTGCACGTAGAAGCGGTTGGCGGCCGTACAGGCCTCGCCGCCGTTGCGCATCTTGGCGAGCATCGCGCCCTCCACCGCCTGGTCGATGTCCGCGTCCTCGAACACCAGAAAGGGGGCGTTGCCGCCGAGCTCCATCGATAGCCGCAGCAGGTTCTGAGCCGACTGTTCAACGAGCTTGCGCCCGACCTCCGTGGAGCCGGTGAAGGACAGCTTGCGGGCGCGCGGGTCGGCGATCAGCGGCCCCATTACGCGGCTCGCCGAGCTCGACGTGATCACGTTCAGGACGCCGGCGGGTAGGCCGGCGCGCTCGAGTACGTCGGTCAGCGCCAGCATCGAGAGGGGCGTCTGCTGTGCGGGCTTTACGACCATCGTGCAGCCGGCGGCGATCGCCGGGCCGATCTTGCGGGTGCCCATCGCCATCGGGAAGTTCCAGGGCGTGATCAGCAGGCATGGCCCAACCGGATGCTTTGTGACGAGCAAGCGTGAGCTGCCGTTCGGGGCGAGGCCGTAGCGGCCGTCGATGCGCACCGCCTCCCCTGCGAACCAGCGGAAGAAGTCGGCTGCGTAGGCGATCTCCGCGCGGGATTCGGCCACCGGCTTACCCATCTCGAGCGTCATCAGCACCGCGAGCTCGTCGGTGCGCGCCGTGATCTCCTCGTAGGCCCGCTGCAGAATCGTGCCGCGCTCCCGGGGCGCCGTCGCCGCCCAGCGCTCCTGCGCATTCGCTGCCGCGTCGAGTGCCGCGCGGGCGTCGTCGGCGGTCGCGTCAGCGACCTCCGCCAGCTGTTCCCCGGTCGAGGGGTCCTCGACCGCCAGCGTCGACGAGGTCTGGATCCACTCCCCGTCGATGTACAGGCCGCGCGGAACCCGCGACAGCAGCTCTTCCTCGGTGTTCATCAGTGTCATTGCCGTGCCTCAGTAGGTGTCATCGCGTCGACGCAGGCGTCGCTCACAGGTGCCTGCAAACGTTTGCATAGAGCCTATCGCCGAATTCCAGTCGCTGGCAAGTCGCCGCGTGCGCGCCCGGGACGTCAGGTGCGACGAGGGTGACCGCCGGGCAATAGGCGAGCTTTAGTAGTTGACGGTTGACAGCGGCCGGGAGGCTCGGTAGCTTGGCGGCTGCAAACGATTGCATGGTTGTCAGTCGTCGTGATGACGACCTCAATGCGAGAATCGGGAGGAGAAGGATGAGGGTCCTTCAGAGGATTAAGAGCGTCAGAGTTCTGTCGATCTCAGGCGCGCTGTTATGCGCGGTAGTGCTGGCGTGGGTCGGCAACCACAGCAACGCCAGCGCTCATCAGGCTCGGATGGCGTCGGGGTCGCCGATCACGATCGGCGCATCACTGTCGCTGAGTGGCGACTTCTCGGCCGATGGGCAGGCGTACCAGAAGGGTTACGAGCTGTGGGCAAGTGATCAGAACAAGGCGGGCGGCCTGCTCGGGCACCCGATCAAGCTCGACATCATCTCGGACGCGTCGAGCACATCGCAGGTGGTGACAAACTACGAGAAGCTGATCGGCTCGGACAAGGATCAGCTGGTGTTCGCTCCGTTCTCGACGCTGCTGACGGTGCCTGCAGCGCGCGTCGCAGCGCGCTACGGCTACGCCATGGTGGGCGGCTCCGACGGTGGTCCGACGGTCTTCTCCGCCGGGCTCAAGAACGTGTTTGACGTCTCGATTCCGGTCAAGAACAACCTTGTGACGTTCGCGAATTGGATCGCTTCGATGCCTGCCTCCAAGCGGCCTAAGACCGCCGCGTATGTGACCGTCAACGATCCGTTCACGCAGCCGCAGCTTCCGGTCGCACAGGCGATCCTGAAGAAGGCTGGGGTCAAAACGGTGCTCAGCAAGGTCTTCCCTGAGGAGGCCACCGACTACAGCGCGATCGCAAACGACGTCGCGACTGCCAAGCCGGACATCGTCATCCTTGGCTCCGTCGACGTGCCGACGGTCTCGGCCTTCACGCACGTGTTCATCCAGCAGCACTACAACCCCAAGGCGTTCATCGCGACGTCCGGCCCGGATCAGGGCCAGCAGTTCATCAACGCTGTCGGCGCCGGCAACGAGAACGGGATCTTCGTGCCCAACGGCTGGTACCCGGGCTTCAAGAAGGCCGACTCGGAGAAGATGGTGAAGGAGTACGTCGCCAAGTACGGGGGCACCCCGAGCGGCGTCAACGCTGACATCGCCGAGGGCTACTCGGTCGGCCAGGTGCTGACCCAGGCGGTCAAAGCGACGGGCGGCTTCAACCAGCAGAAGATCATCAAGTACTTGAAGAGCAACGTGACCCTGAACAGCGTCCAGGGGCCCGTCAAGTTCAACAACCTTGGTGAGAACCTGGCCCAGCAGACGCTGACGTTCCAGTGGCAAAACGGCACGCTGAAGCAGGTCATCCCCACGGGTACCGCGGGATCGGTCACACCTCAATACCCGAAGCCGGCCTGGAAGTAGCCTCGTGTCGGGTACTGCCTTCCTGGAAGCTGTTATCGACGGGATCCTGACCGGCGGCGTGTATGCGCTGATGGCCGCCGGTCTGACCCTGATCTTCGGCGTGATGGACATCATCAACATCGCGCAGGGGATCATGGTGATCCTGGGTGCATACCTCAGCTTGTGGCTGTCAGTGGACGTGGGGATCGGGCTACTGCCCGGTCTGCTGATAACGGTCCCGCTGATGTTCTGCCTTGGGGTCGCGATCGAGTTCTGCTTCATGCGCCGTTTGCGTGATCAGGACCGGGCGCAGATGTCGATCCTCGTCACCTACGCGGTGGCGATCGTGATCGAGGGGATCCTCACGGCGATCGTCGGCGACAACTACCAGCAGCTGTCGGGCTCGTACGTCAATAGCTCCGTGCACGTGTTCGGGTTCTACCTGGCGGACATCTACCTGATCGGCTTTGGGTTGGCAGTTGCCCTGCTTGCTGGGCTGTATTACATGCTGTACCGAACCAAGTTCGGCCGTGCCGTCCGGGCCTCTCTGCAGAACCGGACGGCAGCCGACTTGATCGGGATCGACGTCAACCGCGTACGCACGATCTCGGTCGGGGTCGGCGTCGCGGTGACGGCGGTCGGTGGCATGGTCTTCGGCGCCACCAACTCGTTTAATCCGGGGACCGGTTATGACCTGATCTCACGTCTGCTGGCGATCGTCATTCTCGGCGGGATCGGGTCGATCGCAGGGGCCATGGGAGCGGCCGTCTTCATCCTCGTGATCAACGACGTGGTGGCGGCCTGGTGGTCGCCGACGTGGGCGCCGATCGTGTACTTCGCGGCGCTGGTCCTGGTGCTCTCATTCAGGCCGCAGGGGCTGTTTGGCCGCGCCGCGGTTCGGGCGCAGTGAGGGCGAGATGACCGCAGCCGAGCCCGATCAACCGCAAGGAACGCAAGTGAGTTTCGACGAAAACCAGCCGTCCATCGCGGGTGGCGGCGACGCGCCTGCCGGGCAGCACCGGCCGCAAGCACGCAGATCGCCAATTCAACTCGGCGCGTGGGGCGTGATCGTCCTGATCTTCCTCGGTTTCCCGCTCGTGATCACCGACCCGGCCACCAATTCGATTGCGTTCTTCGCGCTCGTGTTCATGGTGGCGGCCGCCGCTTGGAACATGTTCAGCGGTTACACCGGCTACCTGGCGCTCGGCCACGCTGTGTTCTTCGGCAGTGGCGGCTACGCGCTGGCGCTGCTCTGTGCGCACCTGAACGTCGGCGGCGGCTGGCCGTCGTTCGCGCTGTTGCCACTCTGCGGGATCGTCGCTGCGTTGATTGCGATCCCGGTCGGATTGGTCGCGTTGCGCACCCGCCGCCACACCTTTGTGGTGGTCACGATCGCGATCTTCTTCATCTTCCAGCTGGTGGCGTACAACGTTGGCTTCACCGGCGGCACCTCAGGCCTGTTCCTGCCGTTGCCGCCGTTCGCCGGCGCCAACAACAAACCGTTCTACTACGTGGCACTGGTGATCCTGCTGCTGACGATCGCCGTCTCCTGGCTCGTGCGGCGCTCGCGCTTCGGCCTGCAACTGCTCTCGATCCGCGACGACGAGGACCGCGCACTCGGGCTCGGTGTCAAGACGCGCCGCCTGAAGCTGTCGGCCTTCGTGCTGTCTGCGTTCTTCGTCGGCATGGTCGGCGGTCTCTACTTCGACTTCATCGGTCAGGTGTTTCCGAACACCGCGTTTGACCCGCTGTTCGACCTATCGATCGCTCTGATGGCGTTCTTCGGCGGTCTCGGCACGTTGGTCGGGCCGCTCCTGGGCGCGCTCGTGCTGGAGTCGCTGCAGCAGTATCTGACGCTCAGCTTCTCAAGCAACGGCACCTACCTGATCGCTTACGGCGTGCTGTTCCTGCTCGTGATCCTGATCATGCCGCGTGGCGTCGTACCCGCCGTCACCGACCTCGTGAAACGGCGCCGGCTGAAGGCGATAGTTCCGCGCCCGGACGCCGAGCAACAGCTCGCCGGCGTGGCGGGGTGATCAGTTGAGCAATCTGATCGAGGTCCGCGGGGTCGTCAAGGCCTACGGCGGCATCAAGGCCCTCAACGGCTGTGACCTGGACGTGGTGGAGGGCGAGATCAACGGCCTGATCGGACCCAACGGCTCCGGTAAGACGACGCTCTTCAACGTCGTCACGGGCTATGAGAGCGTGCAGGAGGGGCAGGTCACGCTCAAGGGCAAAGAGATCACCGGCGCCTCGCCCGACCGCGTGTTCGGGTTTGGCATTGGGCGCACCTTCCAGCTCACGCGCATGTTCGCGCGACTCACCGTGCTTGAGAACGTGCTCGTCGCCACACAGCGCGAGGAGGGCTGGGTGCGCAGCATGACGCGCCTCGCCGGCTCTCACAGCGAGCGGGCGCGCGCGCTCGAGCTGCTCGACTTCGTCGGCATCAGGAGGCTCGCGAACGAGCCCGCCGGCAACCTCTCCTACGGCCAGCGCAAGCTGCTCGAACTCGCGTCGCTGCTGGTCGCCGACCCGGACATCCTGTTGCTCGACGAGCCGGCGGGAGGCGTCAACCCGACGCTGATCAACCAGCTCGCGGACCGCATCAAGGACCTCAACGCCGAAGGCAAGACGATCCTCGTGGTCGAGCACAACATGGAGTTCGTGATGGGCATCTGCTCGCGCATCACGGTGCTGAGTCAGGGGGTGACGCTGATGGCGGGCACGCCTTCGGAGGTTCGCTCAAGCCCGGCCGTGCTCGAGGCCTACCTCGGCGCGGACGAGCAGGAGGCGGCGCTCGACGCGGCCCGGCGCGGCGAGCTCGACGGCGGCTCGCGCACGGGCGAGATCGCGGTCGTGGCCGAACCGCGCCCCGGCAATGCACCGGCGCCCAGCGCGCCGCCCGCCGAGGCGCTGTTGGCACTGCGCGGTGTGTGCGCCGGGTACGGAGCCGCGGACATCCTGAAACAGGTCACGCTCGAGGTCCCAGTCGGAGGGATCACCTGCGTGGTTGGTCCCAACGGCGCCGGTAAGTCGACGGTCATGAATACGATCAGCGGCTTGCTGCGCCCGCGCGAGGGGGAGATTCGCTTCCGTGGCGAGGTCATTTCCGGGCTGACACCCAAGCAGGTCCTGGCTCGCGGGATCTCGCAGATCCCGCAGGCCCACAGCCTGTTCCGCGACATGACCGTGCAGGAGAACGTGGAGATGGGCGCCTTCACGGTCTCCGACCGCGCGCTCGTGCGCCGGCGTCTGGCGACCGTGCAGGAGCTCTACCCGATCGTCCGTGACCGTGCCAACGCCAAGGCCGGCAGTCTCTCCGGCGGCCAGCAGCGGCTGGTGGAGTTCGCGCGCTGCCTGATGCTCGATCCCGAGCTGATCATGCTCGACGAGCCCTCGATGGGCCTGGACCCCCAGACGCGCACGATGGTGTTCGACATGGTCGCGCAGATGAACCAGCGCGGAAAGACGATCCTGCTGGTCGAGCAGAACGCGCGCGCGGGCCTCAGACTCAGCTCCCATGGGGTGGTGCTCGAGAACGGCCGGGTGCGCCTCACCGGTTCGGGCCATGAGGTGCTCACACATCCCGAGATCGGCGCGCTGTACCTCGGCGGCGCGGTTCAGACGGCGGCCGCCTGATCGCGGCCGGATGGCGCGGTCATGCTCGGCGATCGGCCGCGGCTTTCAGTCAAGCCTCCGTTCACAGCCGAAAGTACCGGCGTTGCAGCGGCTTTGACGCGTCGGCCGGCTGCATAATGAGCAGATGCACGTACCGGTGACGATCAGGGATGTGGCGCGGCTCGCCGAGGTCCATCCTGGGACCGTCTCCCGCGCGCTGAACCTGCAGACGCGCGGTCTGGTCAACAGAGAGACGGCGGCGCGCGTGCTGGCCGCGGCCGATCAGCTGGGCTACCGCCCGAACTCGATGGCGCGCGGGCTCAAGACCAGCCGCTCACTTACGGTCGGCGTGCTTATCCCCGACCTCACCAATCCGTTGTTCCCGCCGATCGTGCGCGGCATCGACGACCGGCTCACCGTCGACGGCTACACGCCGCTGCTCGTCAACACCGACGGTGACCCCGCGCGCGAGCGAGCGAGCATCGAGGCGATGCTCGCTCGCCAGGTGGATGGCTTCATCGCCGCCACCGCGCGGCTCGACGTCGAGCCACTGGGCGAGGCGATCGCTCGCGGACTGCCGCTGGTGCTTGTCAACCGCACCTTCGAGGACGGCTCGATCTCCGCCTGCACGGTCGATGACCGCCGCGGCAGTGAACTCGCGGTGGAGCACGTCGTCGGGCTCGGACACGAGCGCATCGGCTACGTCGCGGGCCCTCAGAACGTCTCGACCGGTCACCGCCGCTACCTCGGCTTCCTTGCGGCGATGGAGGACGCCGGGCTGGCGGTACCGTCGGAGCGCGTCACCTTCACCGGCGCGTTCACGGAGGACGCCGGTGCCGGCGCCTGCGCCGCTTTGCTGCGCGCGGCGTCCGGGGTGACGGCGATCGTCACCGCCAACGATCGGCTCGCGATCGGTTGCTACGACACGCTCGCGGGGCTGGGGCTCAGCTGCCCCGACGATATCTCGGTGGTCGGCTTCAACGACATGATGTTCATCGACCGCCTGCGCCCGCCGCTGACAACCGTGCGCGTACCGCAGCGGGAGATTGGATTCGCCGCCGCCGGCATGCTGCTCGAGCAGCTAGGGGACGGGGGCGCCAAGCCGCGCGAGCTACTGCTCGCACCCTCGCTTGTGATTCGCGGCTCGACCACTGCGCCGGCCCGTGCCGGCGCCCGCCCCTGAGCGGCGGCCCAGCGGGGCCGCCGCACGCAGAGCTTCCCTGTGGAGCTCAGAGCAGCGCGCTCGAGCCGGCGTCGGGCATCACCCGCGGGATGGCCTCGCGGGTCTCGTGATTCAGCTCGGTGTTGCGGTGCGACTCGGGGTCGCGCTCGAGCGGCAGGGCTCCGCCGACCGTGAAGTAGGGCTTGCCGGCGACGATCAGGTCCTCTGCGGGGAAGCAAGTGATCACGCGGCAGCCGTCATTGGTCACGACGAGCTGCTCTTCGATGCGGGCCGCGGACCAGCCGTCGGAGGAGGGCCAGAAGGTCTCGAGCGCAAACACCATGCCCTCCTGGACGACCTCGGGGTGGTCGAGTGAGACCAGGCGGCTGAAGATCGGCTTCTCCCAGATCGTCAGGCCAACGCCGTGTCCGAACTGCAGCGCGAACGCCGCCTCTTCGTTGGGGAAGCCGAACTCCTGGGCCTTCGGCCAGAGCTTCACCACGTCGGCGGTGGTCACGCCCGGCTTGATGATGTGCAGCGCAGCGTCCAGGTAATAGCGGCAGCGCTTGTAGGCATCGCGCAGCGCTCGGGAGCCGCTGCCGACCGCGAACGTGCGGTAGTAGCAGGTGCGGTAGCCCATGTAGCTGTGCAGAATGTCGAAGTAGACGGGGTCGCCGGGGCGCAGGATGCGGTCGGTGAACACATGGGGATGAGGGCTGCAGCGCTCGCCCGAGATCGCGTTCACACCCTCCACGAACTCCGAGCCGAGCTCGTACAGGACCTTGTTGACGAGTGCGACCGCCTCGCTCTCCCTGGTGCCCGCGCGCATCGTCTCGAACAGCTCCTGGTAGGCCGCGTCGACCATGCTGCAGGCCATGTTCAGCAACGTGATCTCGTCCTGGGTCTTGATCATGCGGACCTCCTGCATGAGCTGCTGGCCGTCGACCACCTCGATGCCTGCTCGCTGCAGCGCGAACAGCACGGGAGGCTCGATCGCGTCGATGCCGACCGGCTGGTCGAGCAGACCGCGCATCTCGAGCTCCACGCGGATCTTCTCCGCCACCGCCTCGGCCCGCCCGGAGGCCGGGGACATCGCGCCGCGCATCGTCGAGATGCCGGCACGCGAGCGTTCCTCGCCGAGCCAGGGGTTGTAGAGCTGGTGGTGGCGGGCGGCCGAGCCGAAGTCCCACATGATCGGCTCGTCGCCCTGCGGCAGCAGGCAGAAGCGGTTGAGCTTGTCCGATGCCCAGGTACCGATGTGGGTCGCAGTGATGTAGCGGATGTTGGACATGTCGAAGCAGAGCAGTGCGCCGAGCTCGGACTCCGCGAGCCCGCGCTTGACCCGCGCCAGGCGCTCCTCGCGCAGGCGCTCGAACTGGACGCGCTCCTCCCAGTCGACTCCCATGACCCCGTAGCTGTGTACTTGCATCAGCGCTGCCTCCAGAGCGGCCCCGCCGACCAGCGGGGACGATTTGCAAACGTTTGCATAGTTTACCGGTATTGGCCGCCGGCCACGGCTCGGGCCGCACTGGCGCCGAGGGCCTCATGCAGATCGAGCCGAAGCGCTCTGAGGGCCAAAGGCATCGCCCGGCGCAGCGCCATAACTGGGCCTGGGGACGAGGGCTTGACGGGCTCGTCGACCTTGGCTACGGTACGCTGCAAACGATTGCAAGCTGGTTTCGGAGGAGTTCGGATGACAAGTCTCGGGTGGGTGGGGACGGGCCGCATGGGCCATGCGCTCGTTTCGCGGCTGCTTTCGGCGGGTTACGAGGTGGCCGTCTACAACCGCACGCAGGAGAAGGCGCTTGACCTGGTGGATCTCGGCGCGACTCTCGTCGGAACGGTTGCCGAACTGGCCGACCGGGACATCGTTTTCACGATGGTCGCTGGCTCCTCAGACGTCGAGCAAGTGGTCGAGGCGTTGCTCTCCCGTCCCGGCGTGCAGCCCGGTCTGATCATCGACTCGACGACGATCTCACCGGCGGCCGGTGAGCAGATCCGCGAGCGTGCCGCCGCTCGGGGCACGGCGATGCTGGCAGCGCCTGTGAGCGGCAACCCCAAGGTCGCCGCCTCCGGGCGTCTGACGATCGCCGCCTCAGGGCCGTCCGAGGCCTGGGAGCAGGCGCGTCCGCTGCTCGAGCTGTTGTGCCGCAAGGTCACCTACGTCGGCGAGGGCGAGTGTGCCCGCCTGGTGAAGGTCTGTCACAACCTGATGCTCGGCGTGGTCGCGCAATGCATGGCGGAGATCAGCGTGCTGGCCGAGCAGGGCGGCGTCAGCCGCGCCGACCTGTGGGAGTTCATGAACGACAGCGTCATGGGCTCGGTCTTCACGCGCTACAAGACCCCGGCCTACGTGAACCTCGACTTCAAACCGACCTTCACCCCGGCGCTGCTGCTCAAGGACTTTCACCTTGGCTTCGAGGCGGCGCGGGAGTCGCACGTCTCGATGCCGGTCGTGGCCGCCGCCGAGCAGGCGGTGCAGCAGCTCGAGGGGATCAAGGGCAACGAGGTTGATTTTGCCGCGCTGATCGAGCTTGTGGCGGCGGGCGCGGGGCTTGAGCTCGAGTCCGAGGACGCTGAGCTCGACGACGGGCTCAGCCCGCTTGCTTCGGTTTCAGGCTGAGCGCCCGAGCCTGTCAGCGCGGCGGCCAGCTCGGGATCGTCCCGCGCCCGGACGGGAAGCGGACATTCTTCGCGCGGACGAACTCATGCAGGGTGTCGGCGCCGTATTCGCGGCCGTAGCCACTGCCCTTGACGCCGCCGAACGGCGATCCGATGAAGTTCCGGCGCGTGTAGTTGTTGACGAAGACCATGCCGACCTCCAGCTGCTGCGCCAGACGTGCTGCCCGCGGCTGGTCGCGAGTGCAGATCGCCGCCGTCAGGCCGTAGCTCGTGCCGTTCGCGATGGCCACGGCCTGCTCGTCGCTGTCGAAGCGCATCAGGCTGGCGACGGGTCCGAAGATCTCCTCCTGGGCGACGGTCATCTCGGGCGTCACCTCGCCGAGAACTGTCGGCCCCACGTAGAAGCCGTCCTGAAGCTCGGGGGCCTGCGGACGCGGACCCCGATAGAGGGCTTTGGCTCCGTCTGCGATGCCGAGCGCGATGTATTCCTGCACGCGCTGCTGTTGGCGTGCGTCGACCATCGGGCCGATGTCAGTGTCGGGGTGCAGCGGGTCGCCGACGACGAGGCGCTGCGTCGCCTCCACGAAGCGTTCCGCGAACCGCTCGTACAGTGAGGAGTGAACGAGCAGACGTGAGGTCGAGGTGCACGCCTCGCCCTGGTTGTAGAACATGCCCTCGATCGCTATCCGGACAGCCTCTCCCAGGTCCGCGTCGTCGAGCACTATCAGTGCGTTCTTGCCGCCCAGCTCGAGCGTGGCGTAGGTGAGATTGCGGGCCGCTGTCTCCATCACCTTGCGGCCGGTGGCGGTGGCGCCGGTGAACGAGATCCGTTCGACGCGTGGATGTCCCGCGAGCGCCGCGCCGGCCTGCAGGCCGCTGACGGCATTGATAACCCCGGGGGGCAGCACCTCACCCGCGATCTCCACCAGTCGCAGCACGGTCAGCGGCGCCTGCTCGCCCGGCTTGATCACCACGGTGTTGCCGACGGCCAGCGCTGGAGCGCACTTCTTGGAGAAGTGAATCGGCGGCCAGTTGAACGGCAGGATCGCCGCGACCACTCCGTACGGCTCGTAGGCGACCCGCGCCTCGATCGGCCCCTGGTCGAGGATCTCGCCGTGCACCGACTCGGCGATGCCCGCGTAATAGTCGAAGCTCGAGTGACACGACCTCACGTCGACGTTGAGTGCGTCCCGCGCAGGCTTGCCGACTTCCCGAGCGCAGAGCTCGGCGATCTCCTCCGCGTGCTCACGAATGCGCGCCGCGAGCTGCCGCATCAGCTCTCCGCGCTCTCTGGGCGAGAGGTCGCGCCAGACCTGCTCATAGGCCCGGCGCGCGTCGAGCACGGCGTCATCGACGTCCGCATCCGACGCCGCTACCACGTGTGCCAGCGGACGCGCATTGGCCGGCTCGACCACCTCAAACAGCTCGGGGTCCTTGGTCGCCTGGAAGCCGCCACCGATGAATGGCTCCCAAACCGGGCGCCGGGCCAGCAGTTCGTTGGTCCGTGGCGAGCGAGATCTTGTGCCGCTCGCGGATTGGACTACCTCACCGGGATGTGGCCGCATGATCCGCCGACTCCTCTGCAATCGTTTGCATGCCAGCCTATCATCTGCTCTCGAGATGCTCGCCGATGCTTCGACGCCATCCCCTGCGGCGCGTGTGCCCGTCACCGATGTGCACGCGCACGTGATCGTCGGCGAGATCCTGCGGGAACGCGGCGCCGGCGAGGCTTGGCGCCCGCGAGTCCATCGCGACGGCGACGGCCGCCAGGTGGTCGAGATCGATGGGCGTTCGGTCCGCTCGATGCTGCGCCCGGTCGCCGATCTAGACGCGATCCTGGCGGCGCAGGACGCGGCCGGCGTGGACCGCGTGGTCCTCAGCCCGGTTGTCACGCTGGTCTACTACGACGCCGAGCCGGAGGCCGGGTTGGAGCGCTGCCGGATCCAGAACGATGGGCTCGAGCGCCTGGTGGGCCAGGAGCCGCAGCGCGTCAGCGCACTCGGTGTGGTGCCTCTGCAGGATCCCGAGCTGGCGGCCGCGGAGCTCCGCGCGCTTATGGCTCGGGGACAGCTGTCCGGCGTTGAGATCGGTGCCAGCGTCCGCGGCGTTTACCTCGGCGATGAGCGCTTCGAGCCGTTCTGGGCGGCTGCCGCGGAGACCGCTGCCGTCGTCTTCATCCACCCGAGGACACGTGGTTTCGAAGATCCGATCTTCGACGAGCACTACCTCTGGAACCTGGTCGGCAACCCGATGGAGACGACTCTGACGGCCGCCCATCTGGTGCTCTCAGGCGTCCTCGAGCGCCACCCGCAGTTGCGGATCGTGCTCGCGCACGGCGGCGGCGCGGTGCTCGCGCTGCGCGGGCGCCTGCGGCACGGCCATCAGATTGTGGCCAGCGCCGGCCCGCCCCTGCACGGCGAGGTCGACGCGTCGCTGCACCGGTTCTACTACGACACGGCCGTGCACGATCCCGCGGTGCTGCGCGCGGTCGTCGACTTCGCGGGGCCCGAGCATGTGTTGCTCGGCTCAGACTTCCCGTTCGACATGGGCGAGTCGCACCCGGCTCAGGCACTCAGGTCCGCGGAGCTGGGAGCAGAGACCGAGGCCGCGATCCTCGGCGGAAACGCGCAGCGGCTGCTCGCGGGCTGACGGAGAGAAGGGAGACGTGCGGGACTCAGCACTCGAGGCGGCGATCAGCAACTGGGAGCCGCCCGTGATCGCCTGCGCGAGCGCTTGAGCAGCTAAGCCTCGGCCCAGCCCTGGCAAACTGCGCCGCAGCAACCTTGCCCGGCCAACCGATGACAGCTCTGGAGCTCAGCAGTCCCCGTACGGTCGGGCAGATCGTCGATGCCGCATTCAGGCTCTACGCTCGGCGCCCGCTGCTGTTCATCTTCCTGGCCGCGATCGTCCTGATCCCCTACGGCATCGTGACGGTGCTCGTCTCGGACTCAAAGCACGTCTCGACCGCGACCGAGTTCGTGCTGCTGCTCGCCGACCTCGCGCTGGTCAATCCGTTCGTGTCGGCACTGCAGATGCAAGCGATTCTTGATCTCGGTCGCGGAGTGCAACCCGTCATACCGGACGTGATCAGGCGCGGGGTCAAGGTGCTCGCGGTCGTCGCGGCCGCTGACATCGTCGCCGGCCTCACCGAGTTTGCGGGTTTGCTCTTCTTCGTGATCCCCGGGATCCTGGCCGCTGTGCGGCTCGCCGTTGTTGCGCCCGCTGCCGCCTCGGAGCAGATCACCTGGCCGGAAGCGATCCGCCACAGCCTGCTCCTGACCCGTGGAAACTTCTGGCGGGTGCTCGGGCTGCTCGTGATCCAGGCCGTGCTGCTGTATCTGGTCGCGACGATCATCGGCGCCAGCTCGATCGCAGTGGCGATCGTCGGCGCCGCCCTCGCGATCGTCGCACAGTCGTTCTGCACGCTGCTCATCAACCTTCTCTACTTCGACCTACGCGCCCGCCAGGCGGCTCCCGTAGCCTGACAGTGAGTCACCCAGCAGTCACCCCGCGAAAGGAGTTTCACCAGTGCCCATCCGCGTTGGAGTTCAGATCCAGCCACAGCAGGCCGACTTCGCCGCGATGCGCAGGGCATGGCGGGATGCCGAGGAGCTCGGGGTCGATTCGATCTACACCTGGGACCACTTCTTCCCCCTCTATGGAGACCCTGAGGGCAACCACTTCGAGGGTGTCGTATCGCTCTCGGCGCTGGCGGCGAGCACCGAGCGCGCGCGGATCGGCTGCCTGGTCTTCTGTAACACGTATCGCAACCCGCAGCTGCTGGCCGACGTGCATCGGACGATCGACCACCTCTCAGGTGGGCGCCTGATCTTCGGCATCGGCGCGGGCTGGTTCGAGCGCGACTACGACGAGTACGGCTACGAGTTCGGCACCGTGGGCGATCGCCTGCGAGCGCTGGGGCGCGACCTGCCGCTGATGACCGAGCGGCTCAAGAAGCTCACACCTCCAGCGGTCGGTCCGCTGCCGATCCTGATCGGTGGCGCCGGCGAAAAAGTGACGCTCAAGCTCGTCGCCCAGCATGCGCAGATGTGGCACACGTTCGTAAACGACCTCGACGCCTACCGGCACAAGACCGAGGTTCTCGCGGGTCATTGCGCAACGGCCGGCCGTGACCCCTCCACGATCGAGCACGTGATCGGGTCACTCGTGGACGTGCTGGCGATCGCCGACGATCTCGCCGATGCAGGCGTTGCCGAGATCACGGTCGGGGTGGGCGGACCGGACTACGATTTCGGAAAGCTGCGCGAGGCGATCCAATGGCGCGATCGCTATAACGCCGAACACCGGTGAATGCACGAGTTCCCACATCGTTGCTTGCGGCGCTCGGCCTGATCGCCGGCTTCGGCGCGGCCACGAGCACCGGCTCGCGGCCGCTTGGCGGAGCTGTGATGGCGGTCTTCGGCCTGACCTGCATCTACTTCTGGATCAGGCGCGACGGCAACGCGACCGCCGTGCGCCTGACGCTCGTCGGCCTGGCCGCCTTCATCCTCTCCCATGTCCTCGGCCTCGCGATCGGCGCGTGGCCGTCGGTGCTGCTGGTGTCGGCGGCCACAGCGTGGTTCTGCTGGCGCTGGTCAGACTCGAAGGTTTTCACTTCAGCTGCTGGTCCGCTGACCAGCAGCTGACCTCACCGCTCAGAGGCCGGCTCGTACAGCGCCCCGTCGAGCAGCTGGCGGTTGCCCAGCGGCTCTGGCAGCCGCACGATCACCGGCGTCTCGTGTTTGCCGGGCTTGCCGGCGCGCCCCACGTAGCCCTCGATTGGGCGCACGTAGAACCGCAACACGACGCGCTGCTCACCCAGGTATAGATCGGGGGACAGCAGGCGCCCGGCCGCGGGGGTGCCGCTGGCCATCGTGCGTTCGGTGACGAGGATCCGCAGCTCGTGCTGATCGGCCCTCGGCTCGGAGCTCGGATCGAGCCGCCAGGAGGAGGCGCGTACCCCGTCGCGGACCGCCCGCAGGGGCCGCGCATTCGAAGCTCCGAGTGGCGACCAGCGGTTGCGCATCCCGCGTCTGGCAGCGACTGTCAGCAGCTGCTGGGGCGTACCGCGACCGAACAGGACCTCATCGTCGGTGCGCGCGAGCTCACGCCAGCCGGCGAGCTTCTCGGCGATCGCCATCGGCGCTGGCTTCGCCTTGGGCCGAAACAGCCGGGTTGGCTGGGCCTGCTGCCTGCCTCGGTCGATCTGGACGAGCAGTGCCGCAACGGCCCGGTCGGCGGGGTCAAGTGGTGCTGGCGACCCCATCACGCGGACGGGCTCGAAGGGCAGGCCGCCTCCGTCGCTGATCAGCGCGGGCTCCTCCGGAGCGGGCACCGTCTCCAGTGTCGGCGCGTGTTCCCACGCCTCTGGCGGCGGCGGCGTGGGGTCCTTGTCGTTGGTGCTGGGCACGCGCGCAGTCTACGGGCCGGTGCCCGGAATCGGCGCGAAGCGAACGGCCGTACGTCGGTAATAAGTACTTAGCGGATCTGCGCCGCATTCCATAGGTCGGCGCCACCTGCATCGTCGATGCTTTGTGTGCAACCTAAGGAAGGATCCGCAATGACCGCCGTACACAGGACTGCCAATCGCGAGAGCGCCGCGACCGACATCCCCGAGTACCTCGACGATGCTGTCGAGACGTCCGTGCCGCGCGTCGGCGTGCTGGGCTTTGCGCGGATGACAGGCTCGTCGATCTGCGGTCGCGACGCGGCAGCCTGGGTGACCGACTTCCTCAACGCCGCCTATTACCGTCGCCCTGCGGCCGAGCGTGACGTCGATGATCTGCGTCTGGCGTTCAGCATCCTGACCACCTACTGGTACGGCAAGCCGAACCACAAGCGGCTCCATGCTTCGGATCTCGTCGCCTATCACCGGGCCTTTGGCGCACACCGCTTCGACGTCAGCCATAGCGCACGCGGAAAGCTTTCACGCGACCAGCTAGAGGCCGGTGCCCGTGCCTTGCTCGGTGACTGGTTCATCGACGCCTACACGGATGACGCCCGCCGTGGTTGGGGAATCGCCTTTGCGACGCCGGAGCAGAAGGCCGCGTATGACCCCGAGGTTCGCCTCGAGCTGGCGCGTCTGGGCGAGCTGACGCCCGAACGCGCGCCGCTCAGCGAGCAGGTGTGGCACACATATCCGCCGGTCCAGATGCCCTCGGCCGAGGGTGTGATCGCCGCGCTCACAGCACCGGAGACGTGGCCCGATTACGCCTCGGAGATCGGCCGCTTCACGCCGCTTCGCAACGGCGGTCTCGACGGTCAGGTCTTTGAGATCGAGGTCGCCGCGGGTACCGGTACCGCCTGGCCGATGTTCACTCGCGGCTACGTGACGATCAGCCGCCTTGTGACCCCGGATGATCCCGCTGCGCTGCGCGCCTATTTCGACGCCGTCGAGGAGGGGATGCGCGAGTATGGACACGATGAGCCGTCCATCCTCCCCTATGCCGCCAAGCCCGTCGTCGGCTTCGACTTGACCACGCACGCCGGTCACTTCATGGGTGCTGGTCACAACCGTCTGCTGCTCTACACGCACGACGCCAAGGTTTGGGTACGCGCTGCTGGTACCTGGGATCCGATGCCCTGGCACATCGACCAGGCCTACCAGATCGCAGGCCGTGAAGCACAGCATGCCTTCTGGGGCGAGGGCAACGTCGCGACCCAGAGTCTGCTCCATCAGCTCGCCCTGCAGGTAGCTAAGGGCCCTTCCCCGATGGCCCCTAAGCGTTCGTGAGCAGACGGGCGCTGGTCATCGGCGCTGGACCCAACGGCCTGGCCGCGGCAATCCGGCTGGCCGAGGCCGGCGTCGAGACCACAGTGCTCGAGGCACGTCCGCTACCAGGGGGCGCAGTGCGTACCGAGGAACTCACGCTCCCCGGCTTCCATCACGACACGTTCTCCTCGGTTTATCCGGCGGGAGCGGCCTCGCCCGTGTTCAGCCGGCTGCCGCTCGCCGACCATGGCCTCGAGTGGGTGCATCCGGAGGTCTGCATGGCCCACCCGCTCGACGATGGCAGCGCGGTTGGGCTGTATCGCCAGCTCGAGCCCACGGTTGACTCGCTCGAGGCTCAGCACCCGGGGGACGGCCGTGCCTGGGCGCGCTTCGTCGGACCCTATCTGCGCAACTTCGATGCCGTGCGGGCGACGATGCTCACCGGCTTCCCGCCCGTTGCTGGGCCGCTCAAGCTGCTGACGCAGGCGGGGCCGCGGGCGGCCGGTCAGTTCGGCCTGCTGGTGGCGCTGCCGGCACGGACACTTGCCCGGCGAATGTTCACCGCTTCGGGGTCTCGTGCATGGCTGCTCGGGGCCGCGGCGCACGGCGATACCCCAGTTACGACCGGCGGGTCCGCGGTGGCCGCCCTCTACCTGAACCTGCTCGGGCATGCCGTCGGCTGGCCCAGCCCACGTGGCGGGGCGCAGGCACTGACCGATGCCCTGGTCGCACACCTGCGCGCGCTCGGCGGAGAGCTGATCTGCGACGCGCAGGTGGAGCGCATCGAGTCGAGCGCAGGCCGAGCCACAGGTGTCGTGCGCGCTGACGGAACTAGCCACCACGCCGACGTCGTGCTGGCCGATGTCATGCCGCAGGCGCTACTGGCAATGGCCGGTGAGTCACTCCATGGGTGGTACCGGTCAGGGCTCGTTCGCTTCCGCCCAGGTCCCGCGACGCTGAAGCTCGACTGGGCGCTCGACGGCCCGATTCCGTGGGCGGCGCCTGCCGCTCGCGGCGCCGGCACCGTGCACATCGGCGGCGACGAGCGCTCGACGATCGAGTCGCTCACTCAGGCTCACACAGGCCTTGCGCAGCGCCCGTTCCTGCTGCTCGGGCAGCAGAGCGTTGCCGACCCGAGCCGCGCGCCGGCGGGCAAGCACACCGCCTGGGCCTACACGCACGCCCCTGCCGGTCTCAACGCAGAGCTGAGGTCGGAGCGCTACATCGACGCCGTCGAGCAGCAGGTCGAGCGCTTCGCTCCGGGGTTCCGACAGCAGATCCTCGCGCGGCATGTACTCGGGCCGGCCGAGCTTCAGGCGCGCAACGCCAATCTCGTCAGCGGCGACGTCGGCGGCGGCAGCTACAGCGGCCTGCAATCGGTGTTCAGACCGCTGCCCGCGCTTTCGCCCTACCGCACTCCGCTGGAGGGACTCTTCCTCGCCAGCGCCGCAGCGTTCCCTGGCGGCGCGGTGCACGGCGTGCCTGGCGATGCCGCCGCCCGGGCAGCCCTGCGCTCTCTGCGCCGCAAGCCTTGAAATCCTGATCCGCGCCCCGCGGTTCTCCCGCGGGAGTCTGTCAGTAGTTCTCCGCAGGCATCAACCTCAAGTAGAGGTTTAGTGGGACAAGGAAACATAAATGCGCCCTTAATTTCGCGCTAACTACCTAAACCGCCGATACCCGTGGCCGATCAACGGTTTTGCAAATAACGTTGCAACGATCGGCGAAACAGCTCGTCGACCCCGGGCACTGTCCATAGGAGTGAAGGAAATGAGTCGTTACAGGGATCTTTCCCTCCGCGTGAAGCTACTGATCGGCTTCGGCGCGGTCCTGTTCGTGACTGCTCTGCTCGGCGTGGTCTCGATCGTCGAACTGCAGAACGTCAAGGCCGGCGGCGACAAGATCGCCACGGATTCGCTGCCGAGCGTCCAGACCGTGAAGACGATCGATGCCGATGAGCAGACCTATCGCGCCGATCAGCTGACGAACGTGATCAACGATGCCGCCAGCGCCCAGGCGCAGCTAACCGCCGAGCTGGGTCAGGACAGTAAGGCCGTGGCAGCAGACTTCGCGCGCTACAGCTCGATGGTCTCCGACGCCGCCGACGGCGTGCTGTGGCGCAAGGCGCAGTCGGACTGGAGGGGATACCTCGCCGCCACTGCTTCGCTCAGCAGCACCGGTGCCAGCGCCAAGAACGCGGCGACCGCCGCACTCGTTACGAGCTCGCGCAAGACCTTCACAGCCCTCGCCGACACGACGGGCAAGTGGGTCGCGCTGAACAACGCGCTGGCGAAGCAGACACAAACGAGCAATGCTTCAAGCGCCAACACGGCCTTCGTGATCGTCGTCGTGATGCTGTTGCTGGCGATGGCAATCGGAGCAGGCATCGCGTTCACGCTCTCGGGGAGCATCGCGCGTGCAGCCAAGGTCGTGGTCGAACGGCTGCGCTCACTGCAGGACAACTGCCTGACCTACATCCAGGAGGGCCTTGGGGCCTTCTCCGACGGTGACCTCACGCACAGCTACGCGCCGGTCACCGATTCAATCGAGAATCCGTCCAACGATGAGATCGGACAGATCGGGCAGGCCGTCAATGGCATCCGTGAGAAGGCCGGTGCCGCGATCGCCGACTACAACCGCACGGCCGCGAAGCTCAGCCAGACCGTTTCCCAGATGGCCGACACGGCGGAGTCAGTCTCGGCATCCTCACAGCAGCTGACGGCCACCTCCGGCGAGTCCGGTCGTGCCGCAGACGAGTCGGGGCGCGCGGTCGAGGAGATCGCCAGCGCGATCGGCGAGGTCGCACTCAGCGCACAGAAGCAGGTAGGGACCGTCGACCAGGTCCGCAGTGCCGCCGACGAGGTCAGCCGCGCGATCGAGGAGATCGCGCAGGGCGCGCAGAGCCAGGTCGAGTCTGTCGACCAGGTGCGCACGGCGGCGGCCGAGGTCGGCCGCGCGATTGCCGACATCGCCCACGGCGCCGAGGAGCAGGTCAACGCGGTGCAGCTGGTCAGCTCCTCCGCGCGTCAGGTTGTTAGCGCCGTCGAGACCGCTTCCCGGGCCGCGAAGGAAACTGCAGCCGCGGCTCATGACACGCGCGAGGTCGCGCGCGCGGGCGTCACCGCCGCAGAGGGCGCGAGCGAGGCGATGTCCTCGGTTCGCGACGCCTCGCAGGAAGTCAATTCGGTGATCAATGAGCTTGCCTCCAAGTCCGAGCAGATCGGTGCGATCGTCGCGACGATCACCGGCATCGCCGCTCAGACCAACCTGCTGGCGCTGAACGCCGCGATCGAGGCCGCTCGCGCCGGCGAGCAGGGTCGAGGCTTCGCGGTGGTGGCCGAAGAGGTCCGACACCTCGCAGAGGAGTCCCAGGAAGCGGCGTCCGAGATCTCGGAACTGATCACAGCGATCCAGGGCCAGACCTCGCGTGCTGTGGAGGTCGTTCAGGACGGCGCCAGGCGCACCGAAGACGGCGTCGCGGTCGTCTCGCAGACGAAGGAGGCGTTTCTGCAGATCGGCGAGGCGGTCGAGGGCATGACCGCGCGCATCGACGAGATTGCTGTGATCTCGGACCAAATCGCGAGCAACGCGCTGACGATGCAGGAAACCGTCCAGTCGGTCGCGGCGGTGGCAGAGCACACAGCGGCCTCGGCCCAGCAGGTGTCTGCTTCGGCGCAGCAGGTCTCAGCCAGCGCCGACCAGGTCGCGGTCTCGGCAGAGGGCTCGTCGGCGGCCGCCCAACAGGTGTCCGCCTCGGCGGAGGAGGTCTCGGCCTCGGCCGACCAGGTCGCTGTCTCCGCCCAGGAGGCATCGGCCGCCACGCAGCAGGTGTCGGCCTCTGCCGAAGAGGTAGCAGCCTCGACTCAGGAGAGCTCGGCGTCGGCCCAGCAGGTGGCTGCATCGGCACAGGCGCTGGCGGAGAACGCGCAGCTGCTGGCCGAGCTGGTCGCCCAGTTCAAGATCGCGCGGAGCGAGGTGACGGCTGTCGCCTAGGAGCCCCAGACCTCGGCTGCGACCTCAACGATCAGCTCGAGCTTGGCCTTCTGCTCGTCGATCGTGAGGTTGTTGCCCTCCTCCGTCGAGGAGAAGCCGCACTGGCCGGAGATGCCGAGCTGGTCGATGTCGACGTACTTGGACGCCTCCTCGATCCGCCGCTTGAGCATGTCCTTGTCCTCGAGCTCGGCCCGCTTGGTCGTGACGATGCCGAGGATCACGCGCTTGTCGCCCTTGGGCAGGTGGCGCAGCGGCTCGAATCCCCCGGAGCGCTCGTCGTCGAACTCGAGGAAGTAGCCGTTGACGCCGAGCTTGCCGAACAGTGCCTCGGCGACGAAGTCGTAGCCTCCCTCCGCGGCCCACATCGACTGGTTGTTGCCGCGGCAGAGATGGGTGGTGACGGTCAGGTCGGCGGGCTTGTCCTCGAGCGCGCGGTTGATCACCTGGATGTACTGCTCGTGCAGGTGCTCGGGATCTCCGCCGATCGCCTCGATGTGCTCGCGCTGCGCGGGGTCGTTGACATAGGCCAGGCTCGTGTCGTCGAGCTGCAGGTAGCGGCATCCGAGCTCATAGACCGCCTTGATCTCCTGCCTGTAGGCGGCCGCAAGGTCACTCCAGAACGCGTCGATGTCCGGATAGACGTCGCGATCGATCGCCGCATTGCCGCCGCGGTAATGGACCATGCTCGGCGACGGGATCGTCAGCTTCGGCGTCTGGCCCGAGTGCGCATGCTCGCGCAGGAAGGTGAAGGCATCGGCGAAGATCG
>Ga0302314_10006047_pt1 | contig 21985 bp, 26 predicted proteins | sample III_Palsa_N2_3_FD_200533 | JGI IMG/M metagenome (GOLD analysis project Ga0302314, IMG submission 200533) | Peat permafrost microbial communities from Stordalen Mire near Abisko, Sweden - III_Palsa_N2_3 | ecosystem: Environmental > Terrestrial > Soil > Palsa > Peat permafrost | place: Sweden...
GCGGCGGTCCTGCTGCAGGGCAAGTTCGACGCCGAACCGCACCACGTCAAGACGGCGGTCGCCACGGCGAAGCTGCTGCTCGACGAGGTGCACGGCGCCCCCGAGGCGCATGACGTTCCGGACGAAGGACTGGCGCCCGTCGACACAACCAAGGCGTCCGAAGGCGCCTTGGCGCCAGCGGCGCAAACCGACCTGAAGCCCGACGCAGCGAAGGCCGACACGCCGCCGAAATAACCCCATCCGGGCCGACACCTGGACGAGACGTCAGCGCTGACCAGACAGACCCGGGTGTCGGCCCGGGTCTGTCGCCCTCCCGACAGAGAAAGATTGAACGATGGAAAAGTCCTTCACGCTCACCCGCGCCGAAATTGTCGCTGCCTTCAAGGCGTGGCGCAAAGACGAGGTTGCCGGCAACTGTGGCGGCGACCTTGAGGACGTCGAGGCGAGCGCCGATGCCTTCCTCAAATACGCGGGGTTCGGCTCGGAAGAGCTGAAGTAGCCCAAACGAAATCCGCCATCCCTCCCGACAGAGGCTTCCCGAAATGAAATTTAAGTTCTACGTCGAACGCTCACGTCTAACCGGCATGGATCGGCTCGGCATCACGGTGAAAGACGCGCTCTCTCGGTCCGTCGTGCAACCGCTCCAATTCAAGGTGTTGGAGCCTGGCGCCATCATATCCGAAGCCGAAGCGTACGCGATATCCGGCGGCTATGACGAAGACAACGTCAGAGACTTCTTGCAGGCTGCAGCAGACTGCGCCTGGGACGAGGGCGTTCGTCCGAGCCAGTCCAGGGATATGACTAACGAAGTCGCCGCCGTCCGATATCACCTCGAAGATATGCGCCGTCTCGCTTTTCCGGCAACGGGAGGTGCGAAATGAGCGGCCGCGCGATCAAACTCGACCTGGGCGCCGGCGATATCTCGCCGCCCGGCTACATTCCACTCGGCCACAGCCACGGCACCGAGATCTTCCCGCTGCCCTATCGCGACAACAGCGTCGACGAGATCCGCGCCAGCCACGTGCTTGAGCACTTCCCGCACGCCCAGCTGCCCGCGGTCCTGGCCGACTGGGTGCGGGTGCTCAAGACAGGCGGCGTGCTGCGCATCGCCGTGCCCGACTTTGCCAAGATCGCCGCCGGCTATCTCGAAGGCGCCGTCCAGCCGACCGAAGGTTACGTCATGGGCGGCCAGAGCGCGCCCGACGACTTTCACTGCTCGATCTTCGATGTGGACAAGCTGAAGACGTTGTTGCACGGCGCCGGCCTGATCCTGTTGCGGCCGTGGTCGTCGGGTATCGGTGACTGCGCCGACTATCCGATATCGCTGAACCTCGAAGGCTCGAAGCCGTGCGTGCCGGAATTACGCGTCTCGGGCGCGATGAGCGTGCCGCGTCTCGGCTTCATGGACAACATGTTCTGCGCCATGGAAGCTGTCCTGGCACTGCACATCAAGTTCCGCAAGCACGGGGGCGCCTTCTGGGGCCAGTCCCTGAGCAACGTCTTCGAGCGCATCCTGGAAGAAGACCAGGCCGACCTCATCCTGACCGTCGACTACGACTCGATCTTCACGCCGAAGCAGCTGGCGACGCTGGTCCAGCTGATGATGCTGCATCCCGAGATCGACGCCCTGGCGCCGCTGCAATCGTCGCGGCACCTCGAGACAACGCTGTTCACCGTGCGCGGCGAGGACGGCAACGAGCCGGTCATTAGCCGCGACGACCTGGCGGCCGATACGTTCAAGGTCCATACCGCCCATTTCGGCCTGACCCTGATCCGGGCCGACAAGCTTCGCGCGCTGCCCAGGCCGTGGTTCCATTCGGTGCCGTCGCCGGCGGGCGAATGGCGCGACGGCGACGGCCATATCGACGAGGACATCCAGTTCTGGCGCAAGTGGGAAGAGGCGGGGAACTCGCTGCACATCGCGCCGCGGGTTGCCATCGGTCATGCCGAACTGATGTGTCGGTGGCCGGACGTCAACCTTGAAACCTTCTACGGCTCGATGACGGATTTTCAGAACAAGGGCCTTCCCGAAGGCCTGTGGCAATAAGCGACCAGCGGGAGCGCGGACTTGAGCACTGATGTTGTGACGACCGTGCTGGCGCCGGCGGCGACCTATAACCTGACCGATCTGGCGACGGTGCGGATCGAATTGAGTATCAAGGCCACCGACACGTCGAACGACGCCTGGCTGGCCGGCGCCATCGCCCGGATGTCGCAGGCGGTGATGACGTACACCAACCGCGTCTTCGCGCCGGAGACGGTCCAGGACGTGATCGACATCCGCCGCTGGCGCTCGCGCGTCCCGCTCGATGCGACAGCGCTGCAACTGAGCCGCTGGCCGATCCTGGCGGTCACCTCGGTGATTCAGACGCTCGAGGACGGCGCCACGACGCTGGTCCTGGTCGCGGGCACAGACTTTCGCATCGACGCCAAGAACGGGCGCCTGATCCGCCTCGACAGTACGACCGGCCGGGAGAAGATTTGGGAACCGTTCCTCGTCGTCGCGATCTATTCGGCCGGTTTCGGCGCGGCCGTGACGGAAACGCACACGGTTCCGGCCACGCCTTACAAGGTCGTCGTCGCCGGGTCGGCGATCTTTTCCTGCGACCAGCTCGTGACCTATGCAAACGGGACGGCGTTGACGCCGGTCGCTGCCAACCCGGCCCAGGGCCAATACACGGTCGCGGCGGGGACCTACACCTTCGCCGCGGCCGATCTCGGCCAGGCCTTGACGTTCAACTATTGCACGGCCGCGCTGCCGGGCGACGTCGTCGACGCGGTGATCGAGCTGATGACGACGCGATTTCGCGCCAAGGGCCGCGACGGCAACCTGATCCAGCGCGACCAGCCGAACCTCGGCACCGAGCGCTATTGGTTCGGCTCCGCGCCGGGCCAGAAAGGGCCGTTCCCGCCAGATATCGCGGCGACGCTCGACTACTACCATTCCCCTGTCGTCGGCTGAACGGAGGCTGAAACCATGACCGAAGCCAATAAGGCGCGCGTTATCGCCGCCCAACACGCCATGCAGTCCGGCGTCGCGCACGAGCTTCATATCAACGATGCGGCGAGTCCGAAGCATCTGCGCGTCGGTGTCAATTCCGCGATCGTCCAGGATAGCGCGCTCGCGCTGCTGCTGATTTCGAAAGGCGTGATCACCGAGGAAGAATATTGGGAATCGCAGGCCAACGCCTTCGAGGACGAAAAGGCCCTCTATGAAGCGCGCCTGTCCGAGCATTTCGGCACAAAGATCGTGCTCGCATGAGTGCCGCCGACGACATCGTTGAAGCCTTTCACCGGCTCAAGGCGGAGAACAGCAAGCTTAAAGCCGAAAACCGCAAGCTGAGAATTCGAAATCGCGAGCTTGGGAAAGTCGCGAAGGTCGCTCAGGCAGACGTTGAATTCCTTAGCGCGGAGCTCGATCGACGTCCCCCGCGCAATCATCTTCCGAATGGCGTTTATTTCCAAGATGCCACAGAGACGTGACCATTCCGCCCAGGGAGCGCCCCTCAGCTGCGAAGGGTGCTCAATGAGAGACCTGATTCCGCCAACCTAAGGGTGATCCGGTGACCGATATCGTCAAATCGTTCCGCGACAAGCTCGGCCTGGGCCCGTCGAAGGCCGACCGGTCGAAGGTGACGCTGACCGACGGCTCACCCGTCACGCCGGATCATCGCGAGATTCGCGCTGATGGCCAGCAGAAGGCCTATGTCGTCCTGTCGGAAGCTGAACGCTCAAAAGGCTTCGTGCGGCCCTACCGCGACGCCTATCGCCACGCAACTTGCGGAAAGATTACGACGATGGGCCGCCCCCTGGCCGAGACCTATGCGCGCGATCCGTATTTCTACAGCGGCACGTTCTGCGCCGTCTGTCGCAAGCACTTCCCGGTGGGCGAAGACGGCGAGTTCACCTGGTACGAGATGGACGGCACCGAAGGCCCGAAGGTCGGGACGTAGCGATCCATGGACTCCATCCATATCGATCTCGCCGGCGTGCGCCAGGTCGGCTTGCGCTTCGACGAGTTCCCCAACGCGCTCTATGCCGACCTGAAGCGGGAAATCGACAGCCTGTCGGTCGAGCTTTACGCCCGGGTCCAGGCGGCGACGCCCAGCCTGACCGGCCAGTTGCGCAGCCAGGAACGGCTGCGCCTGTTCACCGACCCGAACCGCATCACCGGCTATATCGACGTCGAGGGCGGCAAGGGATCGCAGGACTTCGCCAAGGCTGCGGCGCTGGAATACGGCGCGCACAAGCCGACCAAGGTCAAGGCCCACAGCATGGGCCTCGATCACTACTGGTCGAAGATGCTGGCCGCGCCGGAAACGGTGCTGGTCGAAGCCTATAACCGCACGCCCGATATCGCCGAGGCGGCCTTCGAGCGCGGCCCTCTGGCGGCGATGCAGCCCGAAATCGTCGGCCGCCTCAACGCCGTCGTCGAGAAAGCCGTTGCTGAGGCGAACGCCTGAGGATCCGGGAATGAACATCGATTTCGAGACGCCGATGGCGGCGCTGCTGGCGTGGTGGCAAGCCAAGTGCACCATCGCGCTGACGGCCGATGCGACGGAGGCGTCGGCGACCTTGTCGAATGTCAGCACCTTTACCGGCCTGTTCGAGGGACTGCCGGTCACCGGACCCGGCGTCGTCGAGGGCGCGACCATTCTGACACTGGATCCCGGCGCCTCGGAGATCGTCCTTTCCGACCTGGTCGGCGCCGATGTGACCGACGGCGCGTTCCAGGCGGGATTTCAGACCGTCGACCGGCGCGTGCAGCACTGGGACGATTGCACGGCCCAGCCGGCGCTGTTCCTGCGCCGCATCGGGGCGACCGACGATGAGGACCGCGACAGCGGCTACATCATCACCACGCTCGAATGCGAGGCGTGGATCGAATGCAAAAGCGGCCAGAATCCCGACGTCGTGCCCGACACCGGCCTGACCGCCCTGAACCGCCTGGTCCGGCAAAGCATGGCCTATGACGACCCTGGCGGCGACAACCGCTTCACCATCGCCGGCCAGGTCTATTGGGCCCGCATCGCCGGCCGCTCGGACGCATCGCCTGGCGACCAGGGGCCGCAAGCCCTCGAAAAGATGCCTGTCCGCATCACGCTGCCCTGAGGAGGGCCTGCCATGACACCCGCCGAAATCGTCAACGCCTGGTTCCAGGAGCGCCTGCGCGGCGGTCCACTGGGCCGCGATACCGAGGCCTTCAACCAGGTCAACGCCGCGTTGCCCGACCTGATCGCGCGGCTAACGCCCCCGGCGGCGCCCGCGCCTGAACCGGAAACGCCGCCCGCGCCACCCGCACCCGCCGTCGACCTCGACCGCGCCGTCTAACCCGAAAGGACACCGTAAATGACCGTCCAAGCCCTCAAGCCGACCTTCGGCGCCGGCCGCGTTTTCGCGACCGCCAATATCGCCAACCCGACGCCGGCGCGTGCCCTGGTGCCGCAGTCGCAGTCGATCGATTTTAAGCGCAAGACCGAAAGCCTGTTCGGTGAAGGCCAATTGGCCGTTGCCGTCGGCGCCGGTGAAATGGACGTGACCGGCAAGGTCGAATACGGCGCGGCCAATGCGCGAATCTTCGCCGACATCATGTTCGGCGATGGCTCGACGACCGGCCAGTACCTGGAAGCGGACGGCGAAGCCGGGACGATCGCCGCGACGACGCCCTTCATTGTGACCGTGGCCAATTCCGTCACCTGGCTGTTCGACCTGGGCGTCGTTTATGGTCCGACGCAGGCCAAGATGACCTGCGTTGCATCGGGGCCGGTGGCGGGCAAGTCCTACACGGTGGCGGCCGGCGTCTATACCTTCGCCTCCGCCGACGAGGGCGTGGCCGTGGCGATCTCCTATGGCTATTCGGTGTCGACGGCGGGCGAGACCATCTCGCTGACCAACCAGCCGCAGGGTCTGATCGGCAGCTTCCAGGCCGTCCATGTGCTGCCGTGGGGGACCGCCCAGGACATGTTCGTCTTCAATTCGTGCATCGCCGGCAGCGCCGGCGTGTCGATGAAGAAGAGCGGCTTCGCCAGCAATACGCTCGACTATACGGCCTGCGCCAACAGCAACGGCGTGCTCGGCACCGCGACCTTCGCCAACGCCGCGTAAATCCGGTGACCGACGACGAACGGCGCGCGCTGGGGCAACGAAGGCGGCTGGTGTTCGGCAACATCGCCAACGGCGTGCCCACGCCGCAGATCATGGTCGACCTTCAGCTGTCTCAGCTGGAGGTCGACCAGGCGCGCCAGTTCGTCGCTAAGAAGATCACGCAATATCTGGTGCAGCGCCGCCAGCCGACCATCGCCTGCAATGACATGGGCGCCATTCGTGCCAACCGCGGCCGCCTGTTGGCCGTCCTTCAGCGGATGGGCAATATCGACCTGTCGACCGACCTGATCCTCGACATCAAAATCCAGGATATCGACGCCCATGCGGGCACGATTGCCGACATCAATCACAGCATGCAAAAGGCCTATAAATGACCGAACCCGCTACCGAATTCGATCCGGAGACGACCCCGACCGTGACCCTGGCCGGAAAGATGTGGCCGGTGCCTGTCCTGGCATGGAAGCAACTGCAGTATTGTCGCATGGAGTTTCTGGAACTAACGGCATCTATCAACGCGGCGATCGCGGCGTCCGACGACGCGGTCGAGGTCTCGGGCGATAAAAAGCGCGAGAGCGAGGATGCGCGGGGCATACGACATATGGGCGTTCTCGCCGAAGTGCTAAACGGCTTGTCGAACGGCGATTTTGGCCGCCTGGTCATCATCCCATTGCATTCTGCCGTATCCGCGCTGCATCCGTCAGTCACACGCGATGAATTTGCGGAGTGGCCCATTACCGAGGGCGAGCGCCAACTAGCATGGCTCACGGCGCGCCGGCAATCGGGCCTATTCGTGATGAGCGGCGAGGCGCCTCCAAAGGGGGAGACAAAGGGGGCGGCCTAGTCCCCAACCCAAACTGGGAGCGCGTCGTCTTAATCGCTTGCCGCTACTTTGGCAGCAGCCGAGAATATTGGTGGAACAACCTCACCTGGGCACTCTTCGAAGAAATCTCTCAACATCTCGCCGAAGAGCCGCCGGCCGATCGCTTGATCAGGACCTACTTCGAAATCAACAAATGGTGGTCGCCTCCTACGCCGGCAGGCTCGGCGAAAGAGCCTGTCGAGAGCGATGGAGAGCTGTGGGAAAGCGGCCTTCCAGAGACGACGGATTGACCTGGCGATGCGTCGTGAAAAGGACTGAACTTTGACGAACAACATTGCCGTCTCAGTCACCGCCGACGTGCAAGACCTGGTGGCGAAGCGCGCCGTCATGTCGGCCGAACTGAAGGCGGCGACGGCCGATTTGAACAATTTCGCCAGAACAGCCGCGAAAAGCGGGACTACGGCAGAGTTGCAAACCGGAATGCTTGGCGCTGCCGACCGCGCCGAGAAGCTGCGCAATCAGATCAAGCTGGTCGATGCCGAACTGAAGACCCTTCGGGCCGGCAGCGGCCTGGCGACCGTCGCCGGCGATGCCGGTCAGGCGACCCAGGCCATGGGCGGCCTGCAGCACGGCTCAGCCGGCGTCACGCGCGAATTGATCGTTATGGGCCGGGAGGCCTCACGTGGCAATTTCAGCCGCATGGCCGGATCGGCTACGATCTTGGCGGGAAAGCTGGGCCTCATCGAGGCGGCGCTTACACCCGTAGGCCTCGCCATCGCCGCGGTCGCGGCGGTGGAGATAGCCGCGACCGTAGCAACGGCGCAATACGAGGCCGAACAGCAAAAGCTCATAGCCACCACGATCGGCCTGGGCGCGGCGTCCGGTCTGACGGGTGAGCAGTTGCAGCAATCGGCTGTACAGGCAGCAAAGGCTAGCGGGCAATCGGTTTCCGCGTCGCTTGCATCCGCAGAGGCCTTCGCTGGCGCCGGCGTAAGATCACAAGGCACGATTCGGCAATTGTCGGCCGACGTGCAGACGTTCGCGGCCCTGGTCGGCCAAAAGGCTGCGGACGCCCAGAAGACACTGGCTGATGCCATGAAGGACCCGACCAAGGGTGCGGAGGAGCTGAATTCCAAGCTCGATATTCTCGATAGCACCCAACTGCAGCAAATCAAGACCGCTCAGGCGGCAGGCGACCAAGAAAAGGCTGACGCTATCCTGTTGCAAGCGCTACAGAAGCGTATCGACGAGGCAAGGGGCGCCGGCGTGGGCCTGAACGGCGAGTTCGGCCAACTGGCTTCGGGCGCGTCGAACTTCTGGTCATGGCTCGGCAAGGTTAATGAGCAACTGACCCTATTCAACGAATTGGGCTTTGCGTCAGGACGGGTCCAGGCGCAGGCGCAGGCGAATGCCGCCAGCGCCGCCGCGAAGGCTTCAGCTGAGGCGCAGCTCAACAAGGCCTCAGCCGGCGGCGCCGAGGCTTTCGCCAAAACACCCGAGGGCGAAGACGCGGCCAAGCGCAACGAGCTCGCCGAGGGTTTGTCGAAGGCCAAGGGGGCGCTCGAGGCCGACACGAAACTCCATGGCGCTAATTCTGACGCCGTCAAGCAGGACAGACAAACCGTCGCCGATTACACGCGGGCCGTGACGACATATGTAGGTGAGGCGCAAAAGAAGACCGAGATCGACGCCCTCGACGTCAAGATCACCGAGGCGCGCCACGCCCACAACAAGGCGTTGATCGAGGATCTGACGACGCAAAAGGCATTGCTTTCGCAAGCTGGCGTTGTTGAAAGTGCCGCCGACGCTGCAGCGCTTTCCAAAGGCTCTGGCGACGTCGCTGGCGCCAAGGGCGCCGGGGGCGCGAAGCCCAAGAATGATGAAGTCCAGATACTCGAGCAGCAATTGCAGACGCAGCTTGAGGACAAGAAGGATTATTTCGCCGACTCCAAGGCCGACGAACTGAGATTTTGGACCGAAAGCCTGGCGCAGACCAGGCTGAGCGCGGAGGAGCAACGCCAGGTCAAGACCAAAATCTACGGCCTCGATAGGGAAATGGCTCAGCAGGCCTATCAAGAGCAGATCGCGCTATCGAACGATAGGATCGAAGCCGATCGCGGCGATTGGTCCAGGCAACAGGCCGACTGGGTGGCCAAACTTGTCTATATCGAGAGCTTCTACAAGCAAGAAAGTACCGAGTACCAAAACGCCTATCGCGAATACGAAGCGGCCGAGCGCACGCATGAGGCGTCGATGGCGCAGATTAAGCGTGATGCCGAAAAGCAGGCGCTGGACCAACTCAAGGAATCGTTGACGACGGCAAAAACCATTCGCGACGAGGATGCCAAGACCCAGGAATCGCTGATCAACGCCAATGCCGGCGCCGGGCCGATCGGCGCCATCCAGGCGGCAATGCAGGTCGCCGAACTGAAGAAGCAGCTCAACGCCCAGGACTTGGCCGACACTGAGGCGACCTACCAGGCAGAGGATGCGCTGCGCGAGCAGGCAATTGCGCGGGCAATCGCATCCTACACGGCGGATTCAACGCAAGCCCAATCCGCGGTGGATGCCAAGATTGCCGCCGACCAGGCCTATTACGACAAACGCCGGATCATGGAGGATCAGGCGACACAACAGTCGATCCGCGATGCCCAGGAGATACAGTCGAAATGGATGGGCGTCACCCAGCCGATCGGCTCAGCCTTCACGTCGATGTTCCAGGGCATGTATTCGCGGCAGGAAACCTTTGCCCAGGCGGCCGCGAAGGCTGGCGACCAGCTCCTGTTCAAGCTGATCGACGTCGCCGTCGAGGATCTCGAAAAGTGGGGCGCGACGCAGCTCGCCAAAAGTGGAATCATCAAGGCGCAGGCCGCGATACAAGGCGCCGCACAAACGACAGCGGCATCTGGCGCGGCGATTGCGCAAAAAGCGGCCGACGAAGCCGCGGTGACGGGCTACGCCGGCGAGGCGGCGGCTGCAACATTCGCGGCCTATTCGCCGCTTTCTATGGTCGACCCCGGCATACCAGCCACGATGGCCGCCGCGGCTTTCGCCCAGACGATCAGTTTTGGCTCTTTTAGCAAGGGTCTTGATACGGTGCCTCGCGACATGATCGCCCTGGTCCACGCCGGCGAGAAAATCATGCCGGCTTCGGACAACGCCGCCATCAGGGAAGCGGTCAAGGGGAATGCCTCGGGTAACGCGGGCGCCCGTGGCGGAGCGCAAACCATCAACAACCACTACAGCCCGACCATAAATGCGCCGGCGCAGTCCGGCATTTCGGGCATGCTCGAGGACCATGGCCACGAGCTGCTGACCTGGTTGGGAAAGCAACAACGTAAAGGCAGGATCTGATGACCCTTCCGGTCTATCCGGGCCGGAACCTATTGCCAGGCCTGACCTACAACTCGACCTGGACGCCGACGTTCGTGAACCTGCCGACGGCGACGACGGCGTCGGGGGCGGATATCGATATCGCCATCGCGGAATATCCGCTGCACGATTTCGAGCTGAACTACCAGTTCCTGCGCGACGGGCTGAACGCCCAGTTCCTGGCCGGAGAGGGCCTGGAATTCAGGACCATGATGGGGTTCCTGCTGCAGATCGGCGGGACGGTCGGGCGGTTTCTGTTCAAGAACCCTGACGACTACAAGGTCTCGCAAAACTCGATCGGCACCGGCGACAGCGCGACGACCGTCTTCACGCTGACGCGCTTCTTCGGCGCGAATGGCTACGGCGCCAGCGAGCCTGTGGGCCAGGTCAACCTGGGCGAAGGCTTCAACGTCTATCTCGACGGCTCGGCCACGCCGGTCAATCCGTCGCTCTATTCGGTCAGCACGGCCAATCCGGTAGCCAATACCATCACCTTCGCTACGGCGCCGGCCAGCGGCTACAACATCGCCGTCGACATGTCGTATTTCTATTACTGCAAGCTGGCGAACAACAATAACACGATGAAAAAATTCATGAACCGCCTGTGGTCGATGGAAAAAGTCAGCCTGCACAGCTGCCGGCCGGACGCCTGACGTGGCGGCGTTGCTGCGCACCTCGACGCTTGGGCTGCTCCAGTCCGCGCTGGCGGACGGATTGATCACGGCCGAGGCCGACCTGTTCGTCTTCACGCTGTTGGACGGGACGGTGCTTTACTGGACGAGCTGGGACCGCGACCTGATCTTTCAGGGCCAGGTCTATTCGTCGAAGGCGCCGTGGCTGGAATCCTCCGACTGGAACGTCTCCAACACCATGGAGATCCCGGAACTCAAGATCTTCATGCGGGCGTTCAATACCGCCTTCAACGGGGGCGCCAGCATCAAGGCGCAGGTCCACAACGGTCTGTTCGACGGCTGCGTCGTGCTGATGTCGACGGCCTTCATGATCGTACCGGGCGTGATCTACGACACGCTGCCTCTGTTCGGCGGCGAGACGGCCGGCATCGACCTGGGCGGCGCGACGGCGACGATCGAGGTGCGCGGCAAGAACAACGATCTCGACCAGAATTTCCCGCGCAACCTGTATCAGATCGGCTGCAATCACGGTTTCTGCGACGCCGGCTGCACGCTTTCGCGCGCGACCTTTACGGCCGACTTCACCGCGGGGTCGTCCGGACTTACGTCGTTCTTCATTCCCTGGGCCTCGGCGCCGGGCGACGCCACCAATTATCAAAACGGCACGATCACCATGACCAGCGGCGAGTCGTCCGGACAGACGCGTACGGTGGCCCTGGCGAGCAGTTCCGGCCTGACCTTGGCCTATCCGCTGTATTACACGCCGGCACCCGGTGACACGTTTTCGGCCTTCCAGGGCTGTGACAAGACCTTCAACTCCGGCTCCGGCCAAAGCTGTACCGATCGGTCGAATACCCAGCATTACCGGGGTTTCGAATTCGTGCCGCCGCCAAACAGCGCCATCTGACCGTGCTTCGAACAGAGGGATGCGACATCGTCGTTCCGCGCCACATCGGCGAGGAGCGGTACAGTTTCGCGACAGCGTCCGAGGCCGAAGGGCGGGCGGCGTTCATCACCGAGGCCCTGTCCTGGGTCGCGACGCCATTCGTGCATTGCGGCGACATCAAGGGCCGCAATGGCGCTGTGGATTGCGCCATGTTGCTGGTGCGATCGGCCGTCGATACCGGCCTGATCACGCCGGTCGACCCAAGGCCCTATCCGCCGCGCTGGATGGTCCATCGCACCGAGGAGCGCTTCCTCAACTGGCTGATCAAGATAGGCCTGCGTGAGGTCGAGACGCCCCAGGTCGGCGATATCGTCGTGTTCCACTGGTGCCAGTGCTATTCGCACGGCGCCATCCTGGTCAACAGCGAAGAGGTCGTCCACGCCTACGCCGCCGCGCACCAGGTCATCGTCTCGCGCCTCGATGAGGCATTGCTGAAGTTCGTGCCGGTCACCTTTGCCAACATCGCGCGCCCCGTGCGCTATTTCAGCCTGTGGGGGTAGGAGATGGCGGGTTTCGGAGTACCGCGCGGGCCGACCAACGCGCCGATCAATTATGTGGGCCTGAACGTCGGCTCGTCGCAATGGAATGCGCCGGTGCCCGTCTTCTGGGGCATGCGCCGGCTATCGACCAACGCGATGTGGTTCAACGATTTCAAGGCCAAGCCGGCCAGCGGCAAGGGAAAGGGCGGAGGCGGCAAGGGCGACCAGCAGATGACCTACACCGCCTCGGTGTGTCTGGGGCTGTGCGAAGGCGACAGCACGCTCAGTGTCGGCAACATCTGGGCGGACGGTTCGACCACCACCACGACGACCTTGTCGGCGCTGAACATGTCGTTCTTTTCAGGCACCTTGTCCCAGGCGCCGTGGAGCTATGTCACCACCAACTATCCGGCGCAGGCCCGGTCCTATTCGCAAACGGCTTACCTCGGCGCGGCCAACCTGCCGCTGGGCGAAAGCGCGACGATTCCGGACAATGCTTTCGAGTGCACGCGCACCGCCGGCTTTGCGTATACGAAGACCAGCTCGACCAGCGGCTGGATCAATCCGAACTCGCATGCCCAGTCGGCCGGCGTCGACTGCCTGATGAGCGATATCATCACCGACGCGCTCACCCGCGTGCAGTACGGCATGGGCTTCAGCTCGGGCGATATCGGTCCGATCACGCAGTACGCGACCTATCAGCGCGCCCAGGGCCTGTTCTTTTCGCCGCTGTGCAACAGCCAGGAAAAAATGAACGAGCTGATCGACCGTTGGGCGATATCGTCCAATGCATGGATCTATTGGAGCGGCACACAGCTACAGTTCGTACCGTTAGGCGACAGCGTCGTCACCGGCAACGGCGTCACCTATACGCCGGTCGACGACGTCGCCTATAACCTGGGCCCGGATGATTTTCTGACGGCGACCGGCAAGAACGGCGGCATCGTCGCCTTCACCCGGGTCGATCCCGACGACGCAAAAAACCGCACTGTCCTGACGATCACCGATCGGACGCTAGGCTATATCGACAACCCGTTCGAATGGAAGGACGACGGTCTCGTCGACCAGTTCAGGCTAAAGGACGACAGCTCGACCCAGGCCGACGAGATCTGCGACCCGGCCGTCGCCCGGATCGCGGTGCAGCTGATCGGCAAGCGCGCCGCCTACATCCGCAACAACTATGCGGTTACAGTGAGCAGTCGCTACATCCTGTGCATTCCAGGCACCATCCTGACCCTGACCGACCCGACGATCCCCATCAGCATGGTGCGCGTGCGCGTCAAGACGGTCGCCCGTAGCGGAAAGGACAAGGACGGCAAAGGCACGCTGGCCTTCGTCTGTGAAGAATTCCCCGGCAATGTCGGCACCTATTACCCGCCGGTCGCCGCGGCGGCGATCGACACGGCGACGACGCCGGTCACCAATATCGCGCCGGGCAATATCAATACGCCGGCCGTCATCGAGCCGGCCTCGACCTTCACCGGCGGCGTGCCCAAGATCATCGTCGCCGCGTCCGGCGGCGAGACCTGGGGCGGTGCCATCGTCACGCTCAGCTTCAACGGGTCGGACTACAGCACGCTCGGCACGATCAACGCGCCGGCGAAACAAGGGGTGTTGACCGCCGCGCTGGCGGCCTATGCCGGCGCAAATCCGGACACGACCGACACGCTGTCAGTTGACTGCACGCAGAGCCTGACGACGCCGACGCCGGTCGACACCGCCGACGCCGAGGCGCTGCGCACGCTCAGCCTGGTCGCGGCGCAACCGGTCCTCAGCGGGGGCGCCTATGTGTTACCGAGCAATGGCGAGCTGCTGGCCTTCGGCGATGTCAGCGCCACCGGCACCTACGCCGCCGATCTGAGCTACCTCGAGCGCGGCGCCTATGGCACGGGCCCGGGCGCGCACAGCATCGGCGACCAGTTCACCCAGATCGACGTCACCGGCACGGACGGCACCTCGGTCGCCTTCGACATTCCGCCGCAATACATCGGCGCGACGATCTATTTGAAACTGTTGTCGTTCAATGTCTTCAAGCAGGCGCTGCAGGATCCGTCGACGGTCGTCGAATATCAATACACGCCGACGGGCGCGGGCTATGGCGCCGGGACCGCCGGCGCGCCGCTTGAGCCCACCGGTTTCGGTATCGTCGGTTCGCCTGGGTCCAATGCGGTCGCCCTGGGTTGGGCCGCCAATGCGCCGGCCGACAACGTCACGAGTTACACCCTGTGGCGGGCGCCCGGGACGGGCGCGTCGTTCGGATCGGCGGTCGCCGTATGGTCCGGCGCGGCGCTGGCCGATACCGACGCCAGCCTTAGCGGAGGCACCGGCTACACCTATTTCCTGACCGCCAATAACGCGGTCGGGGCATCGCCCAACACGTCGGGCGTCGATGCGACGACGGCCGAGGCCGGCGGCGCGGCGACATCCGTCGTCGCAGTCAGCGCTTCGCCCTACGCGCTGGGCGCGCCGCCGGCGGCGACCTGGTACGTCGATATCGACAATACGTCGGGTGGCGCGCTCGAGGTCGACCTGCCGGTCGGCACGCCGGGGCTGGGCCAGCGGATCATCATCACCGACGCCGGCGGCAATGCCGGAACGAACGCCTTCACCATCAAGGCCGGCGTGACGATCGACACGATCGGGGTCAATAACGGGTGGTCAACCTGCCGCTGGAACGGCGTCACATGGCTTAGGAGCGCATGATGAAGATCTGGTCTTTCGTGCTCACCGCGATCCTGGGCGCCGCGCTGCTCGTCCTGCTGGTCGCCGAGCTCCCGGCTTACGCCGGCCAGGTGCCGGCGCCGGTCAATGCGCCGGCGACTATCGCCCATGCCGGCGATGCGCTGATCGCCAGCGGCACCAATCCGCAACAAGCCGCGGACAGCGGCCTGAGCCTGACCGGCGAGGCGCAGAATGCGGTCCTCGCCGGCCCCTCGAGCGGCGGATCCGGAACACCTTCGTTTCGCGGCCTGACCTCGGCCGACATGCCGGCCAGCGGCGCCGGCGCGGGATCGGTCACCAGCGTCGGCGTGACGCTGCCGGCGCAGTTTTCGTGCTCCGGCTCGCCGATCACGGCGTCAGGAACGATCGGCTGCGGCTGGAACAGCCAGTCGGCGAACACCTTCCTGGCCGGTCCCTCGAGCGGCTCGGCCGCGACGCCCGGCTTTCGGGCACTGGTCGGCGCCGATATCCCGCCGATCGATCTGGGCGCCACCGGCAATGGCGGCGTCACGGGATCGTTGCCCGACGCCGACTTGGCCAGCTCGGCGATCACGATCGCCGGCGCATCGGTGTCGCTCGGTGGCACCGCCAGCTTTTCACCGCTGACCACGACCTTGTCATCGCCGGTCGCGCTCAACAATGTCTCCGCCAATTTCGACATAATCAGTGTGTCACAGGGCACGACGGGCGTCTTCGTCGTCACCACGACGGCAACCGCGCTGGGCGGCATCACGGCGGACGTCATCGCCTGCCGGATCTCGGACGGCACGACCACCTTTGCCGCCAGCCGCGTCAGTGTCGTCGCGCTCGGCGCCGCGCCGATCGCCGTGTCCGCGATCGTCACCAACCCGGCCGGCAATCTGCGCCTGAATTGCCAGGATACCAGCTCGGTCAATGGCTCGATCGAGGCCAGCGGCTCGGGCTTCGGCACGACCGACACGACGCTGAGCGTTTTCCGCATCGGCTGACCCTATCCTTCGGAGAGTCCCATGATCCTGATGATCGCGCCCGCCGCGGGGATGTCGTTTGGCGCCATGCCTTCCGGCGCGACCTATGTGTCGAATCAGTACGCGCTGATTTTCATCAGCAATAATTCCGCTGCCGACCAGGCCGCCCTGGCCGCGGCCGGCTGCTATACGCTGTCGCCCTTCGGTGGCTGGGGAACCTACGGCTTCCCGTCGCTGGCCAGCCTCTACGCGGCGGACCTGGCCAATAACCTGGTCATGACGGGACAGGTGGGATTCCCCGAATACACCATGGCGGTCGTGTACAATGACGCGACGCCTGGCAATAATGGCACATGGAACAAGACCGCGTCCGGCAACGGCACGGGTAATTGGACCTATCTCGCCCAGATACCGTCGAGCGGCGCCCTAGCCGCCGCGGCTTCGGCCGCGGCGGCGGCCGCGGCCGCCGGCAGCGTCGCCGTCGACGCAACCGCCGCAGCAGCGGCCTCGACCTCAGCCGGGGCATCGGCAACGGCAGCGGCGACCAGTGCCGCGGCGGCCGCGGCGGCCGTGCTGGGGCTTCCTTACTATCCATTCATCAATGCCTCGACGGCGGCTGGCGGCTCGAACGTTCTGCCGCAGGGGATCACGTCCGGCACCGTCGGTGGCACGGCCGTCACGGGCGCGACGATCGGCACCTATCCGCTGACCGCGACTGGCGGCAGCTTCACCGGCGTGACGGCGAACCTGGTCGTTACCTCGGCGACGGCGGCCACGATCGTCGTCACCAATCCGGGGCGCACGACTTCGGCCAGCCCGAGCGCGCCGACCTGGGCCAATCCGTCCGGGGCCACAATTCCGGCCGGGACCACGCTGACGGCCAATATCGGCACGCAGATCGCCAGCGGCGGCGGCCAATATTACCTGACATCCGACGTGACCGGCGCCTACCTGCTCTATTGGCAGAATACCGGCACCGGCGCGCCCGTCGCCGTGCTGGGTGCAACCAGCGCCCAGGTCAGCCTGCCGCTGGCGGCGACCGTGTCGGCCCTGGTCACCAAGTCGGCGCTGTTGTACGGCGCACTGAACCTGTGGCCGGGCGGTATGGCGCCGGCCGTGGCGATCGCGTGCCCCGATGGCACGGCGGCCGCTCTGCTCGACGGGCAAGGCCATCTGGTGACGCCGATTGCCTCTGGCGGCTTCGAACGCGTCTTCTCGCCGCAGAATATCAACGGCACTGCTGCGCTCAACATAGCGCCGATCGGCGGCGAGCAGATCGTCTCGGTCAAATACGACCAATGGAATTATGTGCGCGCCGCCACCGGCGTGAACGGCGGCTATTTCCTGGCGACGCCTACGGGACTGCAGCGGGCGAACGCCAATTATTTCGTAGCGTCGCCACTGTTGAAGACATTCACCGGCACCAACTATTCCTCGTCGCCGGTATCGGTCGCGCTGCCGCACAAGCCATCGCAATCCGGCACAGCCTACATTTTCGTGGGCATGGGCCAAAGTAACTATGACGGCCAGAACAACAACGCCAGCGATCCATTCCTGTCGTCGACGGCGGTCTATGCATCCAACGCCTTCATGCTGCAACAGGGTTCGACCGCCGGCGGCCCGCGCGTACGCACAGCCAGTGGCGCGGCGGTTCTCGCCCCGTTGGTCGAGCAGGTCATCAATGCCGGCGGCGGTAGTTACCAGCAGGAAACGCCGACGTCCGGCTGGGTCAATCATTTCATCAGTCTTTATAATTCCGCAAACGGCGTGCTGCCGACAGTCGTCGGGGTGTCCGTGGCGATCGGCGGCCGCGGTTATGTCGGCAACGGCCGCGGGCAGGCCCCGCTCGAGCTCGGTCTGGAGCTGGCGACAACCGCGCTCAAGGCGAAGGGATTCACGGATATCATCGTGGTCGGCGCCTGGGTAGGCTCGGAAAGCGACACAACGCTCGCGGGCATGGATGATCTTTGGTTCAAGCGCAATATGCGCCAACTTCGCCGGGATTTTACCGAGTCGTGCCGACGCATTTGCGGGATGCAGGCCGATCCGGAAATCCTGTTCATTCAGCCGGACAATGTCATCAACGCGACGCCCAATTTCCAACCGGCGCGCGACGGCCAAAGGACGCTCGACAACGAATATGGCTTCACGTTGGCGGGCACAGGTTACGACCTGCTGCGCGAAACCTCGTCCGATACCACGTCGAACTATATCCACCGCTCGAACCTTTCGAAATATACGACCGGCATGCGGCTTGGCATCGCGACGTTCTACCAGATCTGCAATAACGGCGCCTGGCACGGTATCAAACCGACCAAGGCCTATTGGACATCGTCGACCGTCATCAATGTCGAATTCGACGGAATGGGTGTCGGCGTTTCCGGCAACGCCCTGGTTCTCGATACGTCGGGAACGATCACCACGGCATCGAGCACCTATAACAACGCGCTCGCCAACTACGGCTTCAGCTTCGATGACGGATCGGGCTCACCTCCGGCGATCAGCACGGTGACCGTGTCGGGCTATATCGCCACGATCACGCTCGCGTCTGCCCCGACAGGGCTGCGCAAATACATCGGCTATGCCCTGGCTCGCACCGCGCTCTCCGGCGCTCCCAACAACATCAACATCACGGACGGCCCTCTGTATGGCGCGCGCGGGCAGCTTCGCGACAGCGTTGCGCGCACACGCCTGACCGATAGCGCCACCGAGTACGACTGGTGCCCGGCCTTCATGATCAATCTCTGATTCCAGGAGCAACTACGATGCTTGCCGCCCAGCAAAATGCCCAGATCATCAATGCCAATCTTCCCAAGGTCACGACGACCGCCCGGCAGGCGCGCATCCTCGCCAATGCTGCGCCGACGCTGTGGCTGAAACCGGACAGTGCCTACTTCGCGCTGGATGCGAACGGCAATTGCGCGGCGTGGTACGATGCCGCCAACCCGCGCTCATTCGTTCCGGTCGGCAACAGCCCGCCATCCGTCACCGCCCTTGTTAACAGCGCCAACAGTTTTCTGACGTTTGCCGGCGCCGGATCTCCGCTGTTCGACGCCACGCTGGCCAACATCTTCCCCGCCAACGGCACGCCGGGTACGGTTGCGGCACTGGTGTATAACACGACGGGAGCCTCGACCTTCGGCGGTGGCGTCATAGGCAGCCCGCTTTCCAGCAACCAGTTCAGCCTCTACATCAATACATCGACGGGGAGTTACAACCTTCAGGGTGAAATCGGTGTCTCTGGCAACATCGTCAGCGGCACAAGCACCATCAACAATGGCGCCTGGACCACTATATTGGGCAGTTATACAGGCTCGGGATCTGGTGCTATCGCACAGAAAAACGGCACGACCGAAACCACGTCGGCCAATACTCTCGCGGTATCCACGGCCAGCACTGCGCTGCAGGCGATCATCGGCGGCTATGGGCCATCCGGAGCGACCAATCCCGCCAAGATGCGAATTGCGGCTCTTATGGTCGCCTCAGTCGACCTGACGCTGGCCGCCAATGCGTCGATCCTGGCCGACATCAACGCCGAATTTGCCGCCTATCAGACGCTGCTCGTCGCCGGCTGATCAGCGCTCGGATACGCCGCAATTCCTTAGGCACACACCGGGCGCCCATATTGCGCGCTACGGCAGCACCACACTTCACCAAATTCTCAGCCTTTACCCAAATCGCCCGCTCCGGGCGATCTATTTCCGATGCCCTAAGGAGGGGCAAATATCATGACCAACCCTATCAACGTTACGGGCGCCCTGGCTGGTTTCAAGTCGCTCGAAACCGCCATGCTGGCGTCGACGAACGCCGACCTGCAGAACGTCGGCGCCAAGATCACGACCCTGCTCGCCGCCGGCGAGGATGTGGTCACGGCCCTGCGCGGCGCGGCCGGCCCGCTGGCGGCTCAGTTCGTCAACGCTGGCATCGGCGCACTCGCGGCTGCCGAGCCCGCCTTCGGTCTGTTGATCCCCGCCGAGGGCATCATCGACCCGACCGTCTCGGGCCTGACGACCGCCGTCGAGAACATGCTGTTGGGCGCGCCGGCCGCGCCTTCCGGATCGAACGCCCCGGAGTAATGGCGGCGATCCCGAAGCCTCAGGGCATCGTCGCTAAACTTTCGAGCATGGTGGCGATGCCGGACCTTTCGGCGGTCGTCATCAACGCCAGGCGCTTGAGCGTCCAGGCCGGCATCCTGGGCGGCGCTCTGACCGCGGCTTGGGGCGCCTTCCAGGCCGCCACGGCCGGCGCTCCGAAAACCCATGGCGCGGTATCGGGCGCGTTCGCCATGACGATCGGCTGTCTGACGGCCTTTGGCGTCTTTGCCGGCCGCATGTGGCCCCAACCCAACCTGTCAAAATAGGAGGCCACGGCCATGGATATCACGCCGGCGCAAAACGCCCTCGCCGCTGCCGGGCTCTACGCCGGCATGATCGACAACCTCATGGGGCCGCTGACCATGAAGGGCCTGATGATGTCCGGCGCCAATGTGGAGCAGCCGTCGGCCGTCATGGAGGCGATCGCTCCCGCGATCGTCGCCAGCCTGTCGGTCGCGGCGCTGACCACGCCGCTGCGCCTGTGCCATTACCTGGCGCAGTGCACCGTTGAAACCGCCAACTGGGAAACCCTGGTCGAATATGGTGACGACGCCTACTTCGTCGAGCATTACGATCCGGGCACCGAAGCCGGCAAAGATGTCGGCAACACGCAGCCAGGCGACGGGCCGCTTTTCCGTGGGCGCGGTCCGCTGCAGACGACCGGCCGATACAATTACGGCAAAGCCTCCGCGTGGCTGGGTACCAACCTGATCGCCCACCCGCAACTGCTGGCGACCGACATGACGTTGAGCGCGGCATCGGCGGCGCATTTCTGGCTGAACTGCGGCGCCAATGTCGCCGCCGATGCCGACGACGCCGAGCGCGTTACGCGCCTGGTCAATGGAGGTGAAAACGCCCTCGCGGCGCGTGAGGCGGCTCTGACGCGATTGAAAACCTTATGGGGATTATGATGAGCGAACCGGCGAACCCGCCTGAGGCTAAGGAATCGTCCGAAGCTGTCGCCGGCGCCAAGACGGTCGAGGACAACGCGGCGTAACTGCCAGCCTTGATGGCAATACGAATGGCGGCGGCTTCGGTCGCCGCCATTTTTTCAAGAAGGATCCGCAATGGCCGATGACACCGCTCGCGCCGCCGTCAAGGAGGTGCTCTTGTCCCTCGGCCTCGATGCCGAGGACCCGATCGAGATCCAGGAGCAATTCGCCGCTTTGCGCGCGCTGCTGAAGATGATTTCCGATCCCGAGTTCAAAAAGGACATGGAGGCCGTCCGCAGCTGGCGCGAGACGCAGGAGCGCGTTAGGAACGCCGGCATCGTCGCGGCGGTCGGCACGCTGGTCGCGGCCTTTTTCGCCGGCATCGGCTGGGCCGTCCGGGCGGCGATCCTCGCCCTGCAGCATGGTGGCGGACGGGTAGGGCATTGAGACGGCTTGCAAGGACTGTTCGTAGGTGATGATCATATGCCCAACGCCCTTCTAACCACGGCCTTGGCATCCCGTTGGCCGTCCGAATACATAACGATGAAGGCTGTTATTAACTCAGCGGCGTGCGCATGGTCATCGGCATAAGCGAGCCACTCAGCGCCGCGATGTATCGACCATTCCCGCACCTTGGGATCGGCGGGGCGAACTTGGAAATCTGATCTTGTAAGGCTCATCCCTCAAATCCAATCCACTTAATGATTGCCGGCCTCAGGACGAAGCCAACCGCAATTCCGATAGCCAGGGCAATAGAGACTGACGCCCAAGGGTGAGATGATAAGAGGTGGATCATTGGCTTCTCCCGTCCTTATCGATGAAACTAGGCATGAATTCACCCTCTATTGACGGCTTTGTGGGCCGGGACTTGAACTCTTTGACCCGCAGATATTCCCGACAATCCACGGTGATTTGCTGGATGGTCGAAAGATACACG
>Ga0302314_10006048_pt1 | contig 21982 bp, 25 predicted proteins | sample III_Palsa_N2_3_FD_200533 | JGI IMG/M metagenome (GOLD analysis project Ga0302314, IMG submission 200533) | Peat permafrost microbial communities from Stordalen Mire near Abisko, Sweden - III_Palsa_N2_3 | ecosystem: Environmental > Terrestrial > Soil > Palsa > Peat permafrost | place: Sweden...
CTTGGACGCGCGATACCTCGCATATCGAGAAGTCCTTCGTCTTCGCCGGCATGCCGGCGCGGAGCGGGGTGACCGCCGCCCTGGTCGTCCAGTCCGGCTTTACCGGCATCGACGATATTTTCTCCGGACCGGACAATTACTTCGAAGCCTATGCGCCGGATGCCAAGCCTGAACTCCTGATCGAACAGCTCGGCCAGCGCTACGAGATCGCGCGCACCAACATCAAGAAATGGACGGTCGGCTCGCCGATTCAGGCACCGCTCGACGCCATGAACGCCCTCTTCCAGCAGCAAAAGGTGAACCCCGACGACGTCAAATCGATCGTCGTTCGCTTGGCCCATACGGAAGCGCGCACGGTGAACAACCGCGAGATGCCGGACATCTGTCTGCAGCACATGATTGCCGTGATGCTGCTCGACAAGACCGCATCGTTCGAGGCCGCGCACGACAAGGCGCGCATGAGCGATCCCGTCGTTTTGAAACAGCGGGCGAAGGTGCAGCTGATCGAGAGCGAGGAGCTGGAGAAGTTGGAGCCGGCGCGACAGGCGATCGTCGAAATCACGATGAACGACGGCAGCGTCTTGAGCCAGCGCGTGACGGCGGTCCGGGGGACGGCGGACAATCCGATGCCGCGCGACGAGGTCATCCAAAAGGCCCGGGACCTATGCGTTCCCGTTATCGGCAAAGAGCAGACGAATGCCCTCGTCGAGAAAGTCTTTGCGCTCGAGAAGCTGCGGAACGTTCGCGATCTTCGAACCGTGCTTCGGAAGGCGTGACCGAGCGCGCCCCGCGCCTACCCCAACACCCGCGCATGATGCGCGATATGGTCCGCCATGAAGCTCTGGATGAACCAGTAGCTGTGATCATACCCCTCGTGCCGGCGCAGGGTCAGGTCCTGCCCTGATTGCGCTGCGGCCTGCTCCAGCCGTTCCGGCCGCAACTGGCTGTCGAGGAACTGGTCCGACAGGCCCTGGTCGACCAGGATCGGGCCGGGATAGGGTTTGGCCGCCATCAGCAGGCTCGCATCCCACGCGGCCCAGGCTTGGCGGTCCGGGCCCAGGTATGACGAGAATGCTTTCTCGCCCCAGGGCACCGCCACCGGATTGGTGATCGGCGCGAAGGCCGAGACCGATTGCCAGAGGTCGGGTCGGCGGAGCGCCGAGACCAGCGCGCCATGGCCGCCCATGGAATGGCCGAAGATGCCTTTGCGCTCGGCCAGGACCGGGAAATTCGTCTCGATCAGCGCCGGCAGTTCCTGGTTGATGTAGCTGCCCATCCGGTAGTGCCGCGCCCAGGGCTCGGCCGTCGCATCCAGATAGAAGCCGGCGCCGGTGCCGAAATCCCAACTGTCATCCTCGCCGGGCAGATTGGCGCCGCGCGGGCTGGTGTCGCAGGCGACCAGCGCCAGGCCGTGGTCCGCGGCCAGGCGCTGGGCGCCGGCCTTGATCGCGAAGGTCTCCTCGGTGCAGGTCAGGCCGGCCAGGTAATACAGCGCCGGCACCGGCGCGTGCGCGGCCTGGGGCGGCAGATACAGCGCGAACGCCATGTCGGTGCCGGTCGCGGTCGAGTGGTGGGTATGGAAGCCCATGCGGCCGCCGAAGCAGCGCTGTTCGCTCCGGGTCGAAAAGGTCATGGGACGGATCCTTGGGGGTGAGAGAGCCAAGTCGCAATCTTAAGCGCCGGGGCCGGCGGGCGAAAGCGCGCGGCGCTTGCGACTTTGGTAGGGTTTGACGGCGGCGCCTCGCTCTGGTCGCCTATCGGGCGGAGGGTCGATGACCGAATTCGTCGCCATCATCCTGATCTGCCTGAACTCGGTCGCGATCGAACAATGCGACGAGCGGACCGCGGCCGACGTGATGTCGACGGTGGTCGAGAACGAACTCGGCTGCGCCAGCGGCTGGCAGGATGTCATCGCCCGCTCGCCGCTCGGCCGCGAGGTCGGCACCACGGCCTATGTCCGGACGATCTGCCGGCGTCAGGCGCCCTCCCGGAAATGATCGCCCAGCGCCTGGCGGATCGTGCCCGCCAATTCGAGCGCGGCACCGCCGCCTGCGCGCCGCTGCTCGGGCGGCACCACCAGGGCGCGGATCAGCCGGGCCGGACTGCCGGACAATAACAGGATGCGGTCGGCGAGGGCGGCGGCCTCGACCAGGTCATGGGTCACGAGCAGGGCCGACAGCGACCGGTGCCGCCCCGCGTCGAGCAACACCTGGCGCGCCTGGGCCGCCATCGCCTCGTCGAGCGAGACGAACGGCTCGTCGAGCAGCACCAGATCCGGCTCGATCGCGAAGGCTCGCGCGATCGCCAGCCTGCGGGCCATGCCGACCGAGAGCGTCGCGGCGAACGCGTCGCGGACCGGCCAGAGACCCAGCGTGTGCAGCAGCGCGTCGCCGGCGTCGCGGCCGGACGGCGTCACGAGATCGAGATTCTGCCGGACCGTGCGCCAGGGCAACAGGCGCGGCGCCTGAAACACCGTACCGATGCGCGGGACCCGGCCGTCGTTCCAGGTCAGCGTGCCGTCATAATCCGGATCGAGGCCGCCGACGATGCGCAGCAGCGTGCTCTTGCCGCAGCCGGACGGGCCGACGATCGCCAGAATCTCGCCGGTGCCGAGCGTGAAGCCGAGCGGGCCCAATACGTCGCGCTGGGCAAAGCGCTTGCGCGTGATCTGGACAGACAGCATCACCGGCGCCACCGGTTGGCATGGCGTTCGAGCGGCTGCATCACGCTCCATTCGAAGCCCTGCATGACCAGAATGAAGGCGAGCGTATAGGCCAGCAGGCTGGTCACGTCGAACAGCTGAAAATAGACCTGGATGCGGAAGCCGACGCCGCTGCTGCGGCCGAGCAGCTCGACCACCAGCACGATCTTCCAGATCAGCGACAGGCCGTTGCGGGCGGCGGCGAAGACATAGGGCGAGAGCTGCGGCAGCACGACATGGCGCAGCGTGCGCCAGCGCGTCACGCGGAAGCTTTCGGCCATTTCGCTGAGATCGCGATCGATCGCGCGCCGGCCTTCGCGGATGGTGACAGCAGTCGCCGGCAGCTTGTTGAGCGCGACCGCGGCGATGGCGGCGGGCTCGTTCAGCCCGAACCAGATGTACAGCAGCACGATCAGCACGACGGCCGGCACGTTCAGCAGGATCGTCAGCCAGCTTTCGAAGAAATGATCGACCGCCCGCCACCGTCCCATGGCAAGGCCGAGCGCGCTGCCCAGCACCATCGACAGGGTGAAGGCGGCGGCGACCCGGCCGAGCGTGATGGCGAGGTCGCGCGGCAGGGTGCCGGCGACGATCTCCTGGCCCAGCGCTTGGAACACGGCACTCGCCGGCGGCAGCATCCGGCTGTCGAGCAGGCGGGCGGTCGCTTCCCACAGTACCACCAGCAGCAGCGGCGACACGACGCGCAGCCAACCGATCCGGCCCACGCCTAGAAGGCCGCGTCCGGCCAGAAGGTGCCGGGTGCGATCGATGTTGCGGGTCCGACCAGATCCCGTCCGCCGACCGCAGCCAGGACCTGGAACAATTGCGCCGCGGCATCCTGCTCCGTCGGCCCCCAATGGACTGGAATCCCGCGGCGATACCAGGTTTTCAGCCGCTGCAGTTCTGCGCCGTCGGCGGCGCCGGTCAGGGGCCCGAGCACCTGCCACTCGGCATCGTCCGTCGCCAGGATTGCGCGCGCCTGGGCAAGGGCCGCCAGAAATCCCGCAACGGCCGTGCGGTTGCGCAGGGCCCATTGCTGGGAAAACACATAGCCCACGAACGGGACGGCCGCCGCGATGCCCAGCGCGCTCACCGCCGCATCGACGGTCAGGACCGACCGCATGCCCGCCGCCTCGGCCTTGGCGGCGAAGGGCCAGAAGGTCAGCACCGCATCGAGCCGCCCGGCCTTGAGCTGTTCGGTCAGCAGAGGCGGCGCGCCGAAGCTCTTCTCGACCGCCGTGTCGAGATCGATGCCGTGCCGTCGCTGGGCATAGGCCCGCAGGATGAGCCAGCTCTTGTCGAGCGGGCTGCCGGCGATGCCCAGCCTGCGGCCCGGCAGATCGGCGACGCTTTGGATCGGCGAGGCTGCCGGGACGACCAGCCCGCCGACCGCGTTGGAGAACGGCACGAACGTCCAGTCGGCGCCGTCGTTGCGCTGCCGGCTGACCCACAGCCAGTCGAGCGCCACCATATCGACCGCGCCGGCCTGGAGCGCGACCTGGGTCGCCTGGGCCGCCGCGAACTCGACCGGCTGGATGTCGATCCCCTGGGCCTGGTCCAACCCGTGCCGGCGGATCACGTCCAATTCCCAGGACACCGTGCCGAAGCGCAGCACGCCGATCCGGATCGGCGACGTCGCCGCGTGGGCGACGCGGAATGCGACGGGGGCAGTGAGCAGGGCGAGCAGCACTGCGCGACGATCGGGCCTCATGTCGGACGTTTCTCCTTGGCCGTTGGGCCTTGCCGGCCCGCCGCGACAATTGCGGCCGGATGCCGGCGTGAAGTCAATCCTGCCCGCCGGCCTGGTCGATCAGGATCTGATTCTCCAGAAGATAGCGCAGCCCGCGCGTCCAGGTTTCGTCGGTATTGCCCCGGATATCGACGCTGCCGGCGCGGATGCGGGCGCCGGTCGCGGCATCCTCGATCTTGATGTTGATGTTCAGGATCAGGTTGCTGACTTTCTGGACCCAGACGACCACCGCCTGCCGGGCACCGACCTGCCGGGCGAGCGGCAGTTCGCAGCCGTTGCAAGTACGCAGCGCCGGTGCCTGATCGAGCGCCGCCCGGACCGGTGCCAGATCGACGATCCGGTAGCGACCGGACCGCGACAAGGCGTCGCGCAGTTGCTGGCCCAGCACGCGCGTCCGCTCGATTTCCTCCGGCGTCGAGGCCGCCGGCGAGGTGTTGATCAGCTCCACGTCGAACACGGCGACGGGGATCGCCGGCTCGGCCGCGGCCGGCCCGGTCCGGAAAATTGCTGGGATCAGAAAGAGCAGAACGGCCAGGCGTGTCACGGGATGGCTCCTCGGCCGACGATCGGCGGGCGCCAGGATAAGACCTTGGAAGAATTCACCCACTGGCCAATAGTCCTATGGCGCGGTGTCCGCGATGGAGGGCACTATCCAGCGTTACCGAGGACGACCGCAGCCCTTCACCGGGCCCAACACCGGATAAAACACCGGCGGCGTCAGGGAGGGAGATGAATGCGGGTTCGGTTCGACCCCCGGACGGTTGTCTTTGTGATTTCGGGCTTGGCGATTTCGGGATTGGCTTGCCTGGCCACGGCGCAGGCCCAGACGCCGGCGCCCGACGCGACGGCGACAGTCGATTTCGCCTATCTGGCGCTGGCGACGAAGCGGATCCTGCCGCTCAGCTATCTCGATCAGCCGCCGACCGACGATGGCGTTCAGGGCGCGAGGCTCGGTCTGGCCGACGACGTGACGACCGGCCGCTTCATCCATCAGGCCTATCATCTGACCGAGGCGATCGAGCCCGACGCGGCTTCGGTCCTGGCCTCGTTCAAAAGTCTGGCGGCGGCCGGGCAGAAGCTCTTCGTGACCGATCTGCCGGCCGACCTGCTGCTGCAGATCGCCGATCTGCCAGAGGCGAAGGACGCGACCCTGCTGGATGCGACATCCCAGGACGACAGGCTGCGGGCGGACGGGTGCCGGGCGAACGTGCTGCATCTGCTGCCGAGCCGCGCCATGCTCGCCGATGCGCTGATGCAGTATCTGGCGGTCAAGAAATGGCGCAACATTCTGCTGGTCGGCGGCCCCGACGCGGGCGACAAGGCCTATGCCGATGCGATCCGCCATGCCGCCGCGAAGTTCCAGATCCATATCGTCGCCGACAAGCCCTGGACCTACGATCCCGGCGCCCGGCGCACCGATACCGGCCATTACGCGATCGAAGCCGAGGTTGCCCGCTTTACTCAGGGCATCGATTACGACGTGCTGGTCGTGGCTGACGAGGGCGACAATTTCGGCGACGACCTGTCCTATCGCGCGACCGATCCCCGGCCGGTTGCCGGCACCCAGGGTCTGGTGCCCAGCGCCTGGGCCCGGCCGTTCGAGCAATGGGGCGGGACCCAGTTGCAGAGCCGCTTCCTGAAGCAGGCCGGACGCTGGATGACCGACCGGGACTACGGCGCCTGGATGGCGGTCCGCGCGGTCGGCGAGGCGGCGGCCCATGGCAGCAGCACCGATCCCCGGGCGATCGGCAGCTTCATGCGCGGCCCGGATTTCGAATTGGCCGCCTTCAAGGGCGCCCGGCTCAGCTTCCGGCCCTGGGACGGACAGTTGCGCCAGCCGGTCCTGCTCGCCGACGCCCGCTCGCTCGTCTCGGTCTCGCCCCAGCCGGGGTTTCTCCATCAATTCTCCGAGCTGGATACGCTCGGCGTCGATCAGCCGGAGTCGTCATGCCACATGAAATGACCCATCGCCGGGCGGCGGCGGGCTTGCTGCTTATCGGCATGCTGGCGCTCGCCCGGCCGGCCCTGGCCGAGCGGCTGCTGGTGTCGAACGAGAAGGACAACACCATCACCGTGGTCGACGGCAAGTCACTGGCCGTGATCAAGACCGTGCCGGTCGGCGCCCGCCCGCGCGGCATCATCCTGTCGAAGGACGGCAAGAGCCTTTATATCTGCACGAGCGACGCCGACCATATCGAGGAGCTGGATCTGGCCAGCCTGACCGTCTCGCGCACGCTGCCGAGCGGCCCGGACCCGGAAACCTTCACCATCAGCCCGGACGGCAAGCTGCTCTACGTCTCCAACGAGAACGACAATATGGTCTCGGTCGTCGACATCGCCGAGGCCCGGATCACGACCGAGATCGCGGTCGGCGTCGAGCCGGAGGGCATGGGCATCAGCCCGGACGGCAAGACCCTGGTCAATACGTCGGAGACGACCAGCATGGCGCATTTCATCGATACGGCGAGCCACGAGGTCACCGCCAACGTTCTGGTCGACAGCCGGCCGCGCGTGGCGAAATGGACGGCCGACGCCGCCCAGGTCTGGGTCTCGTCCGAGGTCGGCGGCTCGGTCTCGGTGATCGATGCCGCCACGCACAAGGTGATCAAGAAGATCCGTTTCGCCATCCCGGGCGTCGCAACGGAATCGATCCAGCCGGTCGGCATCGCGCTGACCAACGACCGCAAGACGGCCTTCGTAGCGCTGGGGCCGGCCAACCGGGTCGCGGTCGTCGATGCCCAGACGTTCGAGGTCAAGAAATACCTGCTGGTCGGCCAGCGGGTCTGGCAACTGGCCTTTTCACCCGACGAGCAGCGGCTCTATACGACCAACGGCGTCAGCAACGACATGTCGGTCATCGACGTGGCGGCGCTCAAGGTCACGAAATCGGTGCCGGTCGGCCGGCTGCCCTGGGGCGTGGTGGTGGCACCGTGACGGCATGAAGATCGTGCCGCCCGAGCCGGCCCTCGCCGTTGCCGCGGTCAGCCATGCCTTCGGGCCGCGCGCGGCCTTGGATCAGGTCAGTTTCGCGCTGCGGCCCGGGGATTTCACGGTGCTGCTCGGCCTGAATGGTGCCGGCAAGACCACGCTGTTCTCGCTGATCACCGGTCTCTATCACTGCGGCCGCGGCCGCATCTCGGTCTTCGGCCATGACATCAGCGCCGAACCCTCGCCGGCGCTGGCGCGCATCGGCGTGGTGTTCCAGCAATCGACGCTCGATCTGGATCTGACGGTCGAGCAGAATCTGTTCTACCACGCCTCGCTCCATGGCATGGCGCGTGCGGCCGCGGCGCCGCGCATCGCGACCGAACTCGACCGGGTCGGGCTCCTGGCGCGCCGCAAGGACCGGACCCGGCAATTGTCCGGTGGGCAACGGCGGCGCGTCGAAGTCGCCCGCGCGCTGATCCATGATCCGGCCCTGTTGCTGCTCGACGAGCCGACGGTCGGGCTCGACATGGAAAGCCGCGGCTTTCTGCTGGAACATGTCCGGCGGCTGTGCGCCGAGCAGCGCCTGGCGGTGCTGTGGGCGACCCATCTGATCGACGAGGCCGGGGCCGATGCGAAGGCGATCGTGCTCCATGGCGGGCGGGTCCTGGCCGATGGTCCGGTGCCGGCGATCGTCCGGGATGCGGGTGCCGCCACGCTCAAGGCGGCGTTCGACCGGCTGGTCGCCGCCGCGCCGGCGATCGGCGGCCGGCCATGATCGTCAGGCTCGGGCCGGCGCAGTACGCGCGCTGCCTCGGCGGGATCGTCCGGCGCGAGGCGTTGCGCTGGGTGCATCAGCGCAGCCGCTTCGTCTCGGCGCTGGTGCGCCCCCTGGTCTGGCTCGCGATCTTCGCGGCGGGCTTCCGCTTCGTTCTGGGCGTCTCGATCGTGCCGCCCTACGAGACCTATATCCCGTACGAGGTCTATATCGCGCCGGGCCTGGTGGCGATGATCCTGCTGTTCCAGGGCATGCAGAGCTCGCTCTCAATGGTCTACGACCGCGAGATGGGCAGCATGCGGCTGCTGATGGTCAGTCCCTTGCCGCGCTGGTTCCTGCTGACGGCCAAACTGATCGCCAGCGTCATCGTCTCGATCGTCCAGGCCTATATCTTCCTCGCCATCGCCTGGTTCTGGGAGATCGAGCCGCCGTTGCTGGGCTACCTCACGGTGCTGCCGGCGCTGGCGCTCGCCGGGCTGATGCTGGGCGCGCTCGGCCTCGTGCTGTCCTCGTTCATCCGCCAGCTCGAGAATTTCGCCGGCGTCATGAATTTCGTCATCTTCCCGATGTTCTTCGCCTCCTCGGCGCTCTACCCGCTGTGGCACGTCAAGGAGGCGAGCCTGACGCTCTATTGGATCTGCGAGATCAACCCGTTCAGCCATGCGACCGAACTGATCCGCTTCGCGCTCTACGGCCAGATCGAATGGCTCTCGGCCGGGGTGGTGACGGCGTTCCTGCTGATCTTCATGGTGCTGGCGGTCTACGGCTACGATCCCGGCCGCGGGCTGATCGCCCGACGCGGCGGGCCGGAATGACAAGCGAGGGAAACATGATGCACCGCTCCGTTCCGTTGGTCCTGGCGGCATTGCTGGCGGCCGTTCGGCCGGCCGAGGCGGCGATCCCGGGCCAGAATCCCGACTGGCCGTGCCAGCAACGCTTCGTTCCGGTGCTGACGGCCGGGACCTTCTGGAACGGGCCGCTGCCGAACGGGCCCGACTGGCACGCCAACCCGCGCATCGCGGCCCTCGTCGCCGAAACCGCGCCGCGCGAGGTGCCACGCGAGGAAGCGCACGCCAAGCTCGCCGCGTTCATGAAACGGTTGAAGCCGGCCGAAAGGCGCAGCCTGCCGCCACTGTTGTTCATCGGCATCGTCGATGAGACGAACCGGCAACGCACCGCGATCATGGAAAATATCGAGGCCTTGACCCGACGCCAGCGCGAGCTGGGCGATCTGGTGGCGAAGGTCGCCGCCGAACTGCAGGCGATTCCGCCCGACGCCCAGGGCGAGGCGGCCGACCGGCGGCTCGAGATCGTGCAGCGCCGCGATTTCGTCATCCGCGGCTTCGAGGAAACCCAGCGCACCATGCGCTATGCCTGCGAGGTCCCGGTCGAACTCGAGGCGCGGCTCGGTGATGATGCGAAGGCCCTGCAGGTGCCCTGATCGATAAAAAAGGCCTCCGGCCGATCACGGCCGGAGGCGATTGGGGGGCTGGCAACCTGGTGCGCGCGCCCCGCGGGCTGCCGGGCGTAGGGATGACGCCCGGCAACGGCAGATCAGGCTTTCAGCACGCCCGAGGCCTTGGCGATGTGGGTCGAGATGAAATCCATCAGGGGTGGCGACAGGCAGTCGTAGGGCTCGAGACCAAGCTCCCTCAACCGGCCACGCACGGCGTCCTGATTGGCGGGGTTGGCGCCGGATTCGATGATCGAGGACACGAAAGCGGCGAATCCCGGCGCCGACCAGCCGCTCTGGCGCGACAATTCGGTATGGATGAAATCGAGCCCGTAGAACGGATGCCCTTTATTCTCGATCCGACCGTACATATGGGCGCCGCAACCTTTGCATGCATGCCGCTGGATGTTGGCCGAGGCGTCCACGATGGCGAGCTTGTCGGCGTTTTCGGTGACCGTCACAGTTTCGCGCGGCGCCACGGCAATCATCGCGAACAGGGAACCGTTCGGCTTCCAGCATTTGGTGCAGCCACAGATGTGATTGTGGGCGCTTTGGCTCCTGACGGTGACCACGACCGGATTTTGGGCGCATTTACAGACGAGAGTGCCGCCGGCAAAGTCTTTTGTTCCCGGCTTTACGCCCTGATCGACGGACGGATGGATCGCGGTTACGCTCATCCCAGGTCTCCTCCAAAATAGATGTTTGTTTTTTCGGTCGGCCAATCGGCTTTTGGGTTTAGGCGGCCGTCCCGACATTCGAATCTTTCGGCAATCCATGGGGATCGACGACGAGCCCATATTTGATCGGTGCTGGACTTCGGATCGGGCCCCCGCTTTGCCGCAGCCATCTTCAACGGGGCGGCAGTGTCCGCCAATAGTACTTAGGGACGAGGCGGGACCGGATATGGCTCGGGCGGACGCGTCTTCGTCCTTGGTAATTGTCTGCAATCTCGGCTAGAGTCTAATTCTAGGGAGCAAGGCCCGAGAGGCCGACAATGAAAAAGATCGTGATCGCCGACGATCACCCCATGATCCGGGGTGCCTTGGCACTTTCACTCGCGGCAACCACCGCCTTCGGCCGGATCGAGGTTATCGAGACGTCGACGCTTGATGAATTGTTCGACGTGCTGGCCCGAAGCGGCGAAGCCGATCTCGTGCTGCTCGATCTCCGCATGCCCGGCGTCAATGGCTTCGAGGGGCTGTTGACCCTGCGGTCGCGCTTTCCGAGCACGCCGGTGGTGATTATTTCAGCGCTCGAGGATGCGCAACTGGTCGGCGAAGCCTTGGCGCTGGGGGCGGCCGGCTTCATTCCGAAATCGACGCCGCGCCACGAGATCGTGCGCGCGCTCAATCTCGTGGCCGCCGGCGAGGTCTATACCCCGCCGCATCTGCGGCAAGCGGTGCCGGCGACGGACCGGGTCGATTCCGAACTCGCCCAGCGGCTGACCTCGCTCACCCCGCAGCAGCGCAAGGTGCTGCGGCTGCTGGGCACCGGCAAGCTCAACAAGGAAATCGCCTACGAACTCGACATCGCCGAAACGACGGTCAAGGCCCATGTCTCGAGCATCCTGCACAAGCTGAACGTCTATAGCCGGACCCAGGCCGTGGTCATGGCGGGCCGGCTGCATCTGAGCAGTTTCGCCGATATCGCCGAGGTTTAAGCCAGCAACTGGGTCATCAGGGCGCGGAGCTGGGCTGGATTCAACGGCTTGCGCAGCAGCCACAGGCCATGTTCATGGACCAGGGCGTGCACCGTCGGCGTCTGGTTCGCCGTGATGATGATGCCGGGTATCGGCCGACGGAGCGCGTGGCGGATGCGGCAGATCTCGGTAATCCCGGTCGTCCGGGCATCCAGGTGATAATCCGCGATCATCAGATCCGGCGGGCGGGGCAGGCGCGCCAGCAGTTCGAGCGCCTCGTCGCCTGAGGCCGCGATCGCGGCGGTGCAGCCCCAGCCCTCCAGCATCGCCTGCATGCCGGCCAGGATACTGTGCTGATCGTCGACCACCAGCAGCATCGGATCGGCGAAATTGCCGACATCCCGGCGCGCCGTCGAACGGCGCTCGATCGCCGACGGCTCATGGCCGAGCGGGACGGTCACGGCAAAGGCGGAGCCTTTGCCGACGCGCGAGCGGGTTTCGATCGGCAGATCGAGCATCTTGGCCGCGCGCCTGACGATCGCCAGTCCCAGGCCGATGCCGCGGTCACGCCCCGCGCCACCGGCATCGAGCTGTCGGAATTCCTCGAAGATCTCGTCGAATTTGTCGGGCGGAATGCCGGGGCCGGTATCCCAGACCTCGATCTTCAGACCGCCGCCGCACCGGCGACAGCCGAGCAGGATGCGCCCGTTCGCCGTATAACGGATCGCGTTCGACAGGAAGTTCTGAATGATGCTGCGCAACAGCCGGATGTCGCTGCGCACGACGGCCCGGGATGGGACGTGGCGTAGTTCCAGACCGCGATCGCCGGCCAGCGCCCGATGTTCGGTCACGAGGGGGCCCAGCAGGCTCGCGATCGGAAAATCGACCGGTTCGGGCTGGACCGCGCCGGCGTCGAGCTTCGAGATGTCGAGCAGGGCGACCAACAGATCCTCGACCGCGCTTAGCGAGATTTCGACATTGTTGATCAACCCGCGATTGGGCTTCGAATGATCGAGATCGGCCAGCGCCGAGACGAACAGCCGGGCGGCATTGAGCGGTTGCAGCAGATCATGGCTGGCGGCCGCCAGAAAACGCGTCTTGCCGAGATTGGCCTGTTCCGCCTCGCTCTTGGCGATCTGCAGCGCCTTCTCGATTTCCCGGCGGTCGGCGATCTCGCGTTTCAGCTGGACATTGAGCCGCGTGAGCGCGGCGGTCCGCTCGACGACGCGGCGTTCCAGCGTCTCGTTCGCCTCCTTGATCGCGGCATCGGTCCGGCGTCGCTCGGTAATGTCCTGCATCAGCGTGAAGAAGCCCAGGCTCTGCCGCTCGTCGCCCAGATGGGGCACGAAGCTCACATGGCTGTAGCGCGGCTCCCGGGCGCCCGACGGCGTCAGTTCGACCTCAAAATCGATGACCTCGCCGGCGAGCGCCCGATCGACGAAATCCTTGCGGCGGTCGTAGAGTTCCGGGGTCTGCAGGTCGCCCATCTTGCGGCCGATGATCTCCTCGACCTGCCGGTCGAGCCACTGCCGGTAAGGTTCGTTGACGAACTGGTAGCGCTCCTCGGCATCGACATAGGCGATGAGCGCCGGCATGGCATCGGTGATCAGGCGGATCCGCCGCTCGCCGTCGCGGAGCGCCTCCTCGGTCCGCTTGCGGCGGGTGATGTCGGTGAAGGTCAGCACGAAACCGCCGTCGGGCATCGGATTGCGATCGATATAGAGGATCCGGCCGCTGTGCCATGCCTGCTCGAACCCGAGCGGCACCGTCCCCTGTTCGGGGTTGAGGAAGCCGTCCTGGCGGATGCCCTGCGCGCCCAGCGCGCGGTTGAAGGCGCGCAGATCGTCGAACCGCGCACCGGCCGCGACGCAGGCGGGGGTCAGATCGAGCAGGCGGACGAATTCATTGTTCCAGGCAACCAGGGCCAGGCGCCGGTCATAGACCGCGACGCCTTGGAAGATATTGTCGAGCGTCGCCTGCAGCAGGTTGGTCTTCTGGGCCAGTTCGGCTTCGCGCTGCTGGGTTTCGGCGCGCTTCAGGTTGGTGATGTCGGTGTAGATGCCGACGATGCCGCCGTCCCGGGTGCGTTTCTCGTTGACCTGCATCCAGCGCCCGTCGCTCAGCGCATGGACCGAGGGTCCATGGCTGTCGGCATGCTGCTGCAGCCGACGATCGATCCAGCCTTCGGGATCGCGATAGGCGTCGAGCACGCATTTATGGTGGATGGCGAGATGGACGATCTCGGTGAACAGCATGCCGGTATGAATGCGGTCGGCCATGCCCGGCCAGAAGGTCAGATAGCGCTGGTTGAACAGGACGAGGCCGTCGTCGGCGTCGAACAGCGCGAAGCCCTCGCTGATCGATTCGATCGCGGCGAGCAGGCGCACCCGGGCGGTCTCGGCCTGTTCCTGCGCCTTGGCGGCGTGGTGATAGGATTGTTCGAGATCGGTCAATGTCCGTTCGAGCGCCAGTGTCCGCGCGCGGATCTGGGCTTCCAGCACGATTGCGGTCTGGAACAGCGAGAAGGCCGAGCCCTGGCCGTCCATGCTGCGCTCGACCCGGTCGATCAGCACCCGGTTGATCCGCTCGAGCTTGGCGACCTTGCGTTCCAGCTCGGCGATCTGCCTGGCATGGTCGGTCGATGGCGTGGTCTGGTCCAGCACGGTCACGGCGCGCCGATGATGACGCCGGTGAAGGTCTGGTTCACATGCATGGACATGTATTGTTCGCCATAGGTGCAGAAGCCGACCACATGCTGCTCGACGAACAGGGCCGAGACGGCGGCTTTCAGGCCGCGCTGTTCGATCTCCAGATTGCGTAGCACGCAATCGCAGCCGATGATCAGATCCGGCGGCCCGACGTCGTGCCGCAGGCGGCGGAACAGGGATTTCAGATCCTCCAGCAGATCGACGCCCTTCGCCACCGTCAGCACGATGCCCTCGTCGATCGCGCACAGAAAGGTCAGGCTGTTGTCGGGATTGACCTTCTGAATGGCGCGGACATGGTACTGGCCGCCGACCCGGACCATGACCGGATGGGCCGCGAAGATCTTGGGCGAGAGGGGTTTGCCGGCGAGGCCGACCAGCCGGGCATATTCGGCGGCCGCCGGCTCGGCATTGATTTCATAGACGCGGCGCTGATCAAGATCGGCCCCGGTCACCACCATCTTGCAGTCGGTCGGCACGAAATGCTCGGTCTTGAAGACCGAGAAGCGCCGCCGCGTGGTGATCAGCAGCAGCACGGCCGCGTCGTCGATGAATCGGCCATCGTAGAAGATGTAGGACCGATTGAAATTCATGCCGTCGCCGGCCGACCCGCCGACCAGCGGGGTGCCGTTCAGCGTGTTGCTGATGGCACTGACCAGTTGCTCCTCGCGCACCGACAGGCCATCGACCAGCAGCAGGGCGAAGCTCTCGCTCGGCCCGTCGTTGGCGGGCTCCGCCTGGGCCGCCATGGCGAGCCGGGTGTGTTCGACCGCCGTCGCGATCTTGAAATCCTTGAGATCCTCGAACAGCGCCGATGCGACGGTAAAGTCTCCGGCCGGGAAACCGATGCCGCTGAGGCCGCCGCTGATATAGCCGAACGGCGTGATCTCGCCCGCCGTGGTGCAGCCGAACACGTTGGCATCGCCGAAATGATGCCGGATCGCGGCGATGACCTCGGCCAAATCATATTGCGGCGAACAGAAGATCAGCACGAAGGCCAGATCGGGCCCGCCGATCTGCCGATGGAGCTCGGCCACCGCCGACCAGGGCTCGGCAGCGCTGGAACCGCCTCTTCGCAACAGCGTTATCGGCATCGGTCGTTCCACCTCCGCTGACCGATCAGACGTCTTCGCCGGGGGAATGGCAAGCCAACAGAGAAGCTTGCCGTTCGGGAAGTTTCGACGGACGGTCGCGCTCGTGCCGTTCAAAACAGGCGCAACCCAGCATCGAAAGCTGTCGGGCCGGCGACAATACTTCTTTAGTCGTATTGCGCGGCGGCCTGAACGGCGGTCTGATTATCGGGCCATCTGAGGAAACAGGGGCCCATCGGATCGCGAGACCGCTCGAGAGCGGCCGCGTTTCGCCAAGGATATGCACCGTCAGCCCATGGAAGGAAACGAGATGACCTGGAAGACTCCGACCATCATCGAAATCGCCCTCGGCGCCGAAATCAACTGCTACGCCTCGGCCGAGCTGAAATAGCCGACGAACCCGGGGTGCGGCGGCGTCACAGCCGCCGGCCTTCGGACCAGCGCGATGTTCGCTGTCGTTCTTGGTGCGGCCGCAGGCGGCGGCTTTCCGCAATGGAATTCCTATGCGCCGGCCTGTAGACGCGCGCGGTCTGGCGATCAGGCGGCACGGCCGCGGACTCAGGCCTCGATCGCCGTAAGCCTGGACGGGCAGTCATGGGTCCTGCTCAACGCCTCGCCGGATCTGCGCCAGCAGATCGAGGCGAACCCGTGCCTGCATCCGCGCGAAGGTCTGCGATCCTCGCCGATCGTCGCCGTGGCGCTGACCGGTGGCGACGTCGATGCCATTGCCGGCCTGCTGACCCTGCGCGAACGTCAGCCGTTCGCGATCTATGGCACGGGGCGGATCCATGACGTGCTCGATGCCAATCCGATCTTCGAGGTGTTGGCCCGCGATCTGGTCGTGCGCCAGCCGGTGCCGTTGGACGAACCGATCACCGTGGCCGAGGCGGCGGACGGGAACCGGCGCTTGACGCTGGAATTCTTTTCCGTGCCCGGCAAGGTGCCGCTCTATCTGGAGCTGCCCGGGGCCGCCCCGCCGATCGTCGAGGGCGAGACGGTCGGCATCGCCGTCGGCGACGGGCGTCGCCGGCTCTATTTCATTCCAGGCTGCGCCGCCATGACCGAGGCGCTGGCGCGGCGGCTGTCCGGCGCCGATCTGGTGTTCTTCGACGGCACGCTCTGGACCGACGGTGAAATGATCCGGGCCGGCCTCGGCGCCAAGACGGGTGCCAGGATGGGGCATATGAGCGTCGAGGGGCCTCAAGGCACGATCGCGGCGTTCCGCTCGCTCGATGTCGGTCGCAAGATATTGATTCATATTAATAACTCGAACCCGGTCCTGCTGGATGATTCGCCCGAGCGGGCGATCGTCGCGGCGGCGGGATGGGACGTCGCCTATGACGGAATGGAAGTGACGCTATGACCCCCAGCCTGCTGTCCCCGGACGCGCTCGAGGCCGCCCTGAAGGCGATCGGGGCGGAGCGCTATCACAATCTGCATCCGTTCCATCGCCGGCTGCATGGCGGCACGCTCGATCGGGGCCAGGTCCAGGCCTGGGCGCTCAACCGCTATTATTATCAAAGCCGGATCCCGATGAAGGACGCGAGCCTGCTGGCACGCCTGCCGACCGCCGATCTGCGCCGGATCTGGCGCAGCCGCCTCGAGGATCACGACGGAACGGCGCCCGGCACCGGCGGCATTGCGCGCTGGCTCAAGCTGGCCGAAGGCGTCGGGCTTGATCCGGCCTACGTGGAATCGACCGGGGGTCTGCTGGCCGGCACCCGCTTCGCCGTCGATGCCTATGTGGCCTTCGTGCGCGACCGCAGCATTCTCGAAGCGGTCGCGTCGTCGCTGACCGAGCTGTTCTCGCCGACCATCATCGCCGAGCGTGTTTCCGGCATGCTGGCGCATTATTCCTTCGTCACGCCCGAGACGCTGGCCTATTTCACGCCACGCCTGACCCAGGCGCCGCGCGATGCCGATTTTGCGCTGTCCTATGTCCGCGAGCATGCGGTCACGATCGAGCAGCAGCAGGCGGTGCTCGCCGCGTTGCGCTTCAAGTGCGACGTGCTCTGGTCGCAACTGGACGCGCTGCATTTCGCCTATGTCGAGCCGGGCTTCATCCCGCCCGGCGCCTTCGTGCCCGACGACCGCCGATGAGCGCACCGCCCGACGAGACCGTGCCGGCGCTGGGGCGTGGGGTGAAATTCCGCTTCGACGAGGTGCGGCAAAGCTGGGTGCTGCTCGCCCCGGAACGGCTGTTCATGCCGGACGAGCAGGCCGTCGAGATCCTGAAGCTGGTCGATGGCGTCCGCAGCCTGGGCGTCATCATCGATGATCTGGCCGGCCGGTTCAACGCGCCGCGCGACCTGGTCGCGCGCGACGTGGCGACCATGCTGGGCGGGCTCGCCGACAAGGGGGCGATCAGCCTATGAGCGTGCCCGAACCGCCGATGGGCCTGCTGGCCGAACTGACGCACCGCTGTCCGCTGCAATGTCCCTATTGCTCGAACCCGCTCGAACTGGAGCGCGCGGCCGGCGAGCTGGACACGGCGGCCTGGCTGCGCGTGCTGGACGAAGCCGCCGATCTCGGCGTGCTGCAGGTGCATTTCTCCGGCGGCGAGCCGACCGCCCGGCGCGATCTGCCCGATCTGGTCCGGCGCGCGGCAGAGCGCAAGCTCTACAGCAACCTCATCACCTCGGGCGTGCTGCTCGACGAGCGTCTGCTGGCCGACCTGGTCGAGGCCGGGCTGGATCATGTTCAGCTGAGTTTCCAGGACGTCGAGACCGCGAACGCGGAACGGATCGGTGGCATGGTCGGCGCCCAGGCCAAGAAGCGCACGGCGGCGGCGCTGATCCAGCGCGCCGGCCTGCCCTTGACCCTGAATTTCGTCATCCATCGGCAGAATGTCGACCATCTGCCGGCGATGATCGCGCTGGGCGCCGAACTGGGCGCGGCGCGGATCGAGGTCGCCCATGTCCAATATTACGGCTGGGGCCTGGTCAATCGCGACCGGCTGCTGCCGAGCCGGGACCAGCTCGATGCAGCGACGGCCGAGGTCGAAGCCGCGCGGGCGCGGTTCAAGGGCCGCATGGTCATCGACTATGTCACGCCCGACTATTATGCCGAGCGTCCCAAGGCCTGCATGGGCGGCTGGGGACGACGTTTCATCAACATCACGCCAACCGGCAAGGTGCTGCCCTGCCACGCGGCGGAGACGCTGCCCGGCCTGAATTTCCCCTCGGTGCGCGACGAGAATCTGGCGGCGATCTGGCGGTCGGCGCCGGCATTCGAACGCTATCGCGGCACCGAGTGGATGGCCGAGCCCTGCCGCAGTTGCGACCGGCGCGAGGTCGATTGGGGTGGCTGCCGCTGTCAGGCCCTGGCCCTGACCGGCGACGCCGCCAATGCGGATCCGGCCTGCGCGCTCTCGCCCCATCACCGGACGATGCAGGCGGCGATCGCGGCCGCCGATCGGTCCCCGTCGTCGGATTTCGTCTATCGCCGGATCGGTGCCGCGCCGACGGCCCAGGCATGAGCCGGCGCCGCCTGCTCGCGGCATTTGCCGGTGCCTGGCTGATCGCGGGCCCGGCGCTCGCGGCCCCGGTGCCGTTCGCCATGACCGAGGTGGCGCCGGGCATCTTCGTGCGCCAGGGCGTCCATCAGGATGCGACCGCCGAGAACGACGATGCCATCGCCAATATCGGCTTCATCGTCGGGCGGGATGCGGTCGCGGTGATCGATCCGGGCGGCAGCCTCGACGACGGCGAGCGGCTGCGCGCCACGGTCCAGGCCAGGACCGACCGGCCGATCCGCTATGTCGTGATGACCCATGCCCATCCCGATCACATCTTCGGCGGCGTCGCCTTCCTGCCCGATCATCCGGTCTTCGTCGGCCATGCCCGGCTGGCCGGGGTGCTGGTCGATCGGGGTGAATATTACCGCAAGCGGCTGGTCGAGATCCTCGGTGCTGGAAGGGCCGGCGGCTATGAGATGCCGACCTTGCTCGTTGCCGACAAGGCCGAACTCGATCTGGGCGGGCGCATCCTCGAGCTTCAGGCCCATGGCGCCGCCCATACCGACAATGACCTGACCATCCTCGATCGCCAGACCGGGACGCTGTGGGCGGCGGACCTGCTGTTCGTCGATCGGATTCCGGCGATCGACGGCAGCCTGACCGGCTGGCTCCGGGAACTGGCGGCGCTCAAGGCGCTGCCGGCGATCCGTGCCGTGCCGGGTCATGGACCGCCGGTCGTGCCCTGGCCCGCGGCGGCGGCGGACGAGGAGCGCTATTTCAATAGTCTCGCGTCCGAGATCCGCGCGCTCCTCGCCAAGGGCGGCGACATCGAAACCGCGGTCGCGACCGTTGGTCTGGGCGAGCGCGGCAAATGGCAATTGTTCGACGACTATAACGGGCGGAACGTGACGGTCGCGTTCAAGGAACTCGAGTGGGAATAGGCCGGGAGGATGTTCTGATGGGACGACTCGTCTTCATCGCCGTTCTGATCGCGCTGGGCACGATGGGCTCCGTCCGGGCCGAAGAGAGCGACGCCGAACGACAGGCGCGCTGGCAGGACCTGAGCCACGCCGTGTTCGGCGATCGCAAGGTCGAGGATGGTGCCGGCACGATTACGCTCGAGGCCCCGCCCCGCGCGCTCGATGCGGCGCTGGTGCCGATCACGATCGATCTTCCGGGGACGGCCAAGGTGAAGACGGTCTATCTGATGATCGACGAGAATCCGTCGCCGCTCGCCGGCACCTTTCATTTCGGCCCGGCGGCCGACACGCGCGAACTGCGCACGCGGGTCCGGGTCGATGCCTACACGCTGATGCATGCGGTGGCCGAGACGGAGGACGGCCGCCTGTTCATGGCCGAGAGATTCGTCAAGGCGGCCGGCGGCTGCTCGGCCCCTTCGACCAAGGACGCGAAGCTGGCGCTGGAGCGGCTGGGTCAAATGAAGCTCAAGCCCGCGGGCGATGCGGTTCAGTTGCTGATCAGCCATCCCAATTTCAACGGGATGCAGATGGATCAGTTGACCCGGAATTACACGCCGGCCCGCTTCATCCAGGACGTCAAGGTCACCCGCGGCGACGCGCTGGTGTTCGACCTGGAGGCGGACATCTCGCTCAGCGAGGACCCGGCGATCACTTTCGGAATCAGGGGCAAGACGGCGGCGCCGATCACCGTCGAGGTTCACGACAGCGCCAACGCCACTTTCCGGCAGAGCTTCGACCTGCCGGGCAAGGGCAGCTGAAAGCGCGCCGTCGGGCTCATTTGCAGCGCAGGTTGACCTCCGCCTGGGCGCGCCGGAGTTTCTCGGTCTCGTCCTTGGCGATCGGCGTGTCGCGGAACATCGCGCCGCGTTCGCCCAGGCCGCCCTGCTGCATGCGCAGGATCGTATCGGCCTTTTCATAATCGTCGTAGGGCATGAGATCCGCGATCGTGTCGATGCCGCAGGAACATTTGTCGAGCAGCTCGCGCTTGAAGCCGTTGGCCGCGAGGCAGCCGATGACATAGTCCGCCCGCGCGGCGGTCGGGTAGTCGTGCCGTGGATGATGCGGCGGCTCGGCCCGGGCCGGGAGGGCAAAAGCCAGGACAGCGGCGAGACAGAGGGTCGGCCTGGCGCGCGTCATGGCTTCTCTCCGGCGAAGGTCAGCCGTTCGGCCCAGGCCGGCGCGCCGGCGGCCGGATCGGCCGGCACTTCGGTGGCGAGTTCGACCAATTGTCCGGGCACCTGATCGGACAGGACGAAATCATAGGTCTTGCCCTGGACGGTCGGTAGACGATCGAAACGATGGTCGTCGGCGAAAGGCTTCAGCACGATGCGCCGCGCCGGAACGCTGCGGCCGTCCAGTTGGATCGTGGTGTCGGAGATCTGGGCCTGATCGATGAAGGCGGTGCGGATGCGGTTGCGGAAATAGGCGGCGGCGATGCCGACCTGATCCTTCATTTCGCCGACGTCATGTTCGAGGAACACCATGAGCAGCGGATTGCCGGAAAAATCATCGACCGCCGGAAAAAAGGCATGGTGCGCGCCGGTAAGGAATTCGAAGCTGACGTACTTCGTGCCATCCGGATGGATCTGGTCGATATGAACGGCGACCTGATCGGCGAAGGCGGCGGGTCCGGTCTGCTCGAAACGGTAATCGAGCGTCTCCGGATGCGCGATATTGCTGAGATGCGGCGTCTCGAACAGCGCGGTCTGGGCCGGGCTGAGCGGCGGCGCCTCGGACGCGGCGGCGCGGGCGAAGATCGCGGTTCCGAGCGTCACGGCGGCAAGGGCGACGCCGACCCGGTGTCGGGCGTGCCGATCGGATCGACGAGGGAGGATAGGATGATTGAACTGGTGCTGGTCTTTTGCATGGTCGCCGACCCCAAGAACTGCCAGGAGCAGCGGCCGACCTTCGAGCAGCCGCTGACTGCGGTCAGTTGCCTGATGAATGGCCAGCAGATGGCGATCGAATATGTTCGCGAACACCCGGCCTGGCAGTTGTCGGGCTGGCGCTGCGAGAAGGACAAGCCGGCGGAACTGCCGGCCTGACCACCCCGAACGCAGCGTGCGGGGGTTCAATACAGCACGACGGAGCGGATCGATTCGCCCCGGGCCATCAGGTCGAAGCCCTCGTTGATGCGCTCCAAGGGCATGGTGTGGGTGATCAGGTCGTCGATGTTGATCTTTTTGTCCATGTACCAGTCGACGATCTTCGGTACGTCGGTCCGGCCCCTGGCGCCACCGAAGGCCGAACCCATCCAGACGCGACCGGTCACCAGTTGAAACGGCCGAGTCGAGATTTCCTGACCGGCTCCGGCAACGCCGATCACGATCGAGACGCCCCAGCCCTTGTGGCAGCATTCCAGCGCCTGACGCATCAGCGTGGTATTGCCGACGCATTCGAAGCTGTAGTCGGCGCCGCCCTTGGTCAACTCGACCAGGTGGCCGACCAGATCGCCCTGGATCTCCTTCGGATTGACGAAATGGGTCATGCCGAACTTGCGGGC
>Ga0302314_10006051_pt1 | contig 21981 bp, 26 predicted proteins | sample III_Palsa_N2_3_FD_200533 | JGI IMG/M metagenome (GOLD analysis project Ga0302314, IMG submission 200533) | Peat permafrost microbial communities from Stordalen Mire near Abisko, Sweden - III_Palsa_N2_3 | ecosystem: Environmental > Terrestrial > Soil > Palsa > Peat permafrost | place: Sweden...
GCCGTGGGCGAACACGAGCGCGTCGCCTCCCACCGCGCGCAGCCGCTCGAGTACGCGGTCCGCCCGCAGGCCGACCTCGGCCGGGCTCTCGCCACCGGGGCAGCCGTCGCGCCACAGGTTCCACTCAGGCCGCCGGGCATGGATCTCGGGCGTCGTCAGCCCCTCGTACTCGCCGTAGTCCCATTCGCGCAGGTTCGGGTCGATCACCGGATCCTCGAACCCGGCGAGCTCGCACGTCTCGCGCGCCCGGCGCATCGGACTGCACAAGACGATCGAATATGACCGCCCCGCGAGCGCGGGAGCCAGCGATGCGGCGCGCCGGCGCCCCTCCGGGGTCAGCGGGACGTCGGTACGGCTCGTGTGCTTGAGCGCGGCGCTCCACTCGGTCTCGCCGTGGCGCACGACGACGATGCTGCCCAAGCGATCCGCGGACGGGTCAGCTGACGGGCCGAGAGCCGCGGACGGGTCAGCTGACGGGCTGAGAGCGCGGTCGGTCACGACCGTCTACGAGTCGGTCGCCTCGTATGCGTCCGCGGCGACGAGCTCCCGCGCCGCCGCTTGATCGAGGACGGCGTCCACGTGCATGGCACTCATGTGCTCGCGCAGCCGCCGGACCAGCTCCTGGTCGGTGGCGGCGGTGAGGACCTCGCCGCAGGCGTTGCATTCGATCACTCGCATGCTCACCGGCCCCCGGTGCTTTCGATCTCCGCAACCTCCGATCGCCGCCGGACGTGACGCTCCTCGCCCGATACCTCGGCCGCGAGGAAGTTCTTGACGATCTCGGCCGCCACCTCGACGCCGATCACGCGGCCGCCGAGGCAGAGGACGTTGACGTCGTCGTGCTCGACCGCCTGGTGCGCGGTGTAGGTGTCGTGGATCGTCGCCGCGCGAACGCCGGTGATCTTGCATGCGGCGACGGACACCCCGGCCCCCGACCCGCAGACGATGATCCCTCGATCCGCAGCGCCGGAGACGACGGCGCGGCCCACCTCGAGCGCTTTCTCGGGGTAATCGACCGGCGCCGTCGTGTCGGTGCCGAAGTCGAGCACCTCGTGACCGGCCCCCGCGATCTCGGCGAGCAGCCGCTCCCGGAGTGGGACACCGGCATGGTCAAAGCCACAGGCGACCCTCATCGCCTCACCTCCTCCAGCTCGTGTACGGCCAGCAACGCTGCGCCGAGGACTCCAGCCCTGACTCCGTGGCGCGCGAGACGAATCGTCGTCCGCCGCCCGACGCCGGGGAGCGTGTAGCTTAGGGCCACGCGCACCGCCGGTTCGAGCAGGAGCTCGCCGGCGCGCGCGGCGCCCCCGCCGATCACGACCTCCTCGGGGTCGAAGGTGTTGATGGCGTTGGCAATCCCCACCCCCAGGCGCTGGCCCCACAGCTCGACCATGCGCGCAGCGGCGAAATCGCCGGCGTGCGCCGCCTGCACCGCGTCGGCTCCGAGAACCGGCCGCCCCACGGCGCGCAGGCGGCCGAGGGCAGACTCCGGTTGACGGGTCGCCGCCTCAGTCGCGACCGCGTCTAGCGCGTGACCGGCTGCGACGAACTCGAGTGATCCGGGCTGTGGAAAGCGGGTCGGCGCGGGTACCGCGCCGGCCAGGTCCATGCCGAGGATCGTGTGGCCGAGTTCGCCCGCGGCCCCGGTCGCGCCGCGATAGATCCTCCCGCCGATCACGATGCCACCGCCCACACCGGTGCCCACCGTGAACATGACGAGGTTACGGGCAGTCAGCCGGAGCTCCTCGTCGTGGGCTTCGGCCAGGGCGGCGACCGTGGCGTCGTTGTCGACGAACACCGGCACCCCGAGGCGTTCCCCGAGCGTCGCTCGAATCGCCACATCGGCGAGCGGCACGTTGACCGAGCTCACCACGCGTCCGGTCTCGAAGTCGACGACCGAGGGAGTTCCGATCCCGACCGCACGCAGGTCGTCATCGCGCACCTCCTTGACCATGCCCACGACCTGGTCGATCAGGCCCGCCGAGCTGCCCAGCTCGGTCGGCACGAGCAGGGACTCGCCGAGGGAGTGATCGCGCAGGCCCGCGACGATCACCTTGGTTCCCCCAAGGTCGACGCCGACGACCTGTCCGGTCAATCCGCGCCTTCGGCTTCGTCTATCCGCGCCGCCGCCCGGTCGAGGAGGACGGTCACCGTCTCGGCGAGCGGCGGTAGCAGCGACGCCGGGACGTGCGGGTCGGGCTTCGCGCCGGGTCCGAACGCGGCTGCGACGGCATCGGCCTTCTCCGCACCGGTGACCAAGAAGATGATCTGGTGCGCCGACGCGAGCGTCGGCAGCGTCATCGTCACCCGCGACACCCTTGGCTCGAGGCCGGGTTGCTCGACGCCGACCACCAGCCGCGATCGTTCGCCCAGCGACTCCTGGTCCGGGAACAGCGACGCGGTGTGCCCGTCGGGACCGAGACCGAGCAGAAGGAGGTCGAATCGCGGCGTCCCCGCGGCCAGCAGCTCGCGCTCATAGTCCTCGGCCGCCGCCGTCGGGCCGAGCTCGCCGCGGATCCGCTTGACCGTGGGGCCGGCCTCGCCGAGCGGATCAAGCAGGGCGGCCTTGGCCATCGCGTAGTTCGAGCGCTCGTCGTCGGGAGGCACACAACGCTCGTCGCCGAACCACACCGTCGCGCGAGTCCAGGGCGTACCCGCGCTCGCGGCGCGCTGGTAAGCCGCTCGCGGGGTCGAGCCACCCGCGAGCACGATCTGGCCGCCGGCGGCAGCGACCTCGACCAGCAGCTCCGCGCACGCGACTGCCGGATCCTCTACGACGCGCAACTCGACGCTCACGCTCATGCCTCCCCAAAGCCGAGTTCGGCCGCCAGGCCGAACTCGCCAGCGAACGCGAAGCGTTTGCCGCTCATGCGGCCGCCGGGCAGAACATCCGCGCGCTGGACAGCGCCGGGCCGTAAGTCGGGTCGCGCAGGAGCGCCTGCCTAACGCCCTCGCCCAGGATCCCTCCCTCGCCGCGCGAGGCGCCCATGATCTTCCAGACGGACTCCGTGCCGTCCTCTGACCGGCGGCGAGCGCACAGGCCCCCGGCCGCGCGGTCAAGCGACAGCGACCACCCCCCGGGCACCGCCACGGTGACTCCGGTCAGGCCCGGCACGACCTGGTCCGAGCAATCGAGCAGCACCTCGACATCGCGGTCGGCGGCGTGAGCGATCCCGCGCAGCTCGCAGCTGCTGACGCCGCTGAGCGGCGTCACCTGCCAGTGCAGGCGCGACGCGAGCCACCCAGCGAGCAGCGCCGCGCTGGCGCTCGAGCTCGCCTGATGGCGAGCGGCGACCTGCCCGATCTGCCACAGCAGCTGGCTCCGTTCGGGCGGGTCGAAGGTCGCGGCCAGGCGCTCGCGCCACGGCGTCGTGCGCAGCCAGGCGAGGTCGACCACGTAGACCGAGGCGAGCAACTCGGCCGCCCGTGCGAGACCATCCGCCGCCTCGGGCTCCTCGTCGGAGTCGAGCAGAATCACGTCGGTGAGCGGAAGCAGCGCGTCGATCGCCTCGGCGTGCCCGTGGGGGCACCAGATCATCGTCGGGATCTCGGCCGCCCTGATCGGGTCGATCACGCTGTCCAGGTTGCGGAGGTGGACCTCGCCGATGTCGATCTCGACCTGCTCGAGGATCACTCCGAGACCGTCGGCGGCCGGCTCCTGATAAGTCATCACGACCCGTGCGTCGATCGTCGTCCGGCCCGGTTCGACCGCGCACAGCACGGTGCGCGACGCGTGGTAACGGCCTACTCGGTCGAGGCGATTGGCGATCTCGCCCTTCCACGAGCGGTCGACGACGACCACCAGGTTGAGGACCCGCGCCGGCACCAGGGCATTGTTGGCCGCATGTCGTTCGCGCAGCATCTCGCGCAGTGCCTCGTCGATTGCGTCAGGCGTGGTATTGCGCTCGCTCCACACGTCCTCGCTCATAGCCGCCTCCAGGAGTGACCTGGCTCGAGCACCGCGCTACCGTCCGGCGGCCCCTGGGAGCCGGATGGATATTGGGGTATCTCGCTCGTAGTGTCCTGCTTCCAGGCGGTTAGGATCGGGTCGACGATACCCCACAGCGCCTCGATCTCGTCGTTGCGGGTGAACAGCGTCGCGTCGCCGCGCATCGCGTCCAGGATCAGGCGCTCATAGGCCTCGGGCGACTGCGAGACAAACGTGGTCCCGTAGTGGAATTCCATGTTGACCGGGCGGATTCGCATCCGGGGGCCGGGGATCTTCGCTTCCAGCGAGATCGAGACTCCTTCGTCCGGCTGGACGGTCAGGACCACAAGGTTGGGCTGTACGCCGACCGAGCCCTGGCTCTGGAACGCGAGGTGCGGGACCGGCTTGAGCTGGACGGCGATCTCGGTCACCTTGCGCGCCAGCCGCTTGCCCGTCCGCAGGTAGAACGGCACGCCGGCCCAGCGCCAGTTGGAGATCTGCAGGCGCAGCGCCGCGTAGGTCTCGGTCCGCGAGTCGGGCGCGACGCCAGGCTCCTCACGGTAACCGGGCACCGGCACGCCACCCTGTACGCCAGGACCGTATTGGGAGCGTACGGCCATCGTCGACACGTTCTCGGGCGCCGGCGGCACGATTGCCTCCAGCACCTTGAGCTTCTCGTCGCGCAGCCGGTTGGCCTCGAAGGCCGTCGGAGGCTCCATGGTCAGCAGCGCCAGCAGCTGGAGCATGTGGTTCTGGACCAGGTCGCGCAGGGCGCCGGCGCCCTCGTAGTAGCCGGCGCGGCCCTCGACCCCGATGTCCTCGGCGGCGGTGATCTGGACGTGATCGACGTAGTTGCGGTTCCACACCGGCTCGAACAGCACGTTGGCGAAGCGAAACGCCATCATGTTCTGAACCGTCTCCTTGCCGAGGTAGTGGTCGATCCGGAACACCTGCGACTCGTCGAACACGCTCAGCACGTCGGCGTTCAGCTTGCGCGCAGAGGCGAGGTCGTAGCCGAACGGCTTCTCGATCACCACCCGGGTCTCCCTCCCCTCGGTCACGTTCAGGCCCGCCGTTCCGAGCTCGCCGACGATGACGGGGAAGAACTCGGGCGCGGTCGAGAGGTAGAACACGCGCGAGAGCGGATAGCCGGCCTTCTCGTCGAGCTCGTCGAGGGTCCGGCCGACCTCTGTATAAACGCTGTCGTCAGCGAAGGTCCCGGAGATGTAGCGCACGTCCTCCAGAAGACCGTCGAGAACCGCCGGATCGGGCCTGGTGCGGGAGAAGCGCTCCACCGCCTCGCGCACGATCGCCCGGTAGTCGTCGTTCGGCTGTTCGCGGCGCGAGACGCCGACCAGCTCGAAGCGCTCCGGAAGCGCCCCCTGGTGAGCGAGGTTGTAGAGCGCGGGGAGCAGCTTGCGGCGGGCGAGGTCGCCGGTCGCGCCGAAGATGACCAGGACGGTCGGATGGACGGGCAGCCGCTCGAGCCCCTCGACCAGCGGATTCTCCGCCGTAACGCTCATGACCCTTGGGTGATCCCCCGAATCCTCTCCGTGAGTGAGCGAACCGCCGCCGCCGCGTCGCCTTCGAGCTTCACGCGCTCGGCGGGCAGGCCATGGTCGCGTAAGGCCCCGAGGTCTCCCGCCGCCTGCGCGGCGATCAGCGTCCCGAACGAGAAGCCGGCCCCGGGGATTTCGAGGTCGCCCTCCGGGTCGGCGATGAGCTGGAGAAAGCGACCGACCGGCGGGCCGCCCTTCTGCAGCTGCCCGGTCGAGTGCAGGTAGCGCGGACCGTAGCCGAACGTGGTGGCGGCGCCGGTGACCTCGCGGATGGTGCCGCGCAGCTCGGCGATCGCGCTGTCGAGGGCATCCGAAGGCGGCAGGTAGCCGAGAATCGCGAAGTAATGCGGTGGCCCCGCGTCGTCCAGCAGCGCGCGCAGAGCGTCATCGTCGGCCATGGCCAGCTCGGGCACGGCGCCTGAGCCCAGCACCTGCTTGGTCTTGTCCTTGGCCGCCTGGACGTCGGGCTGGTCGAAGGGATTGACCTCGAGCGCCCATCCCGCGACCGCGGTGGCGAACTCGGCCAGGAAGAAGATCCGGCCGAGGTCAGCCGCACCGTGCGTGGCCAGGGTCACCGTGGGATGCCCGGCGCCGGCGAGCGCGTCGACTGCCTGGTCGAGCTCCGCGCTCGGCGTGTCCGCGTTGCGCAGGTAGACGAAGACGCGATCGTCGCCGTAGTCGCCGGGCGACCCCAGTGGCTCATCTACGACCGGGACGATCCCGTGGCCCTGCTTGCCGGTCGACTCGGCGACCAGTTGCTCGGCCCACAGCCCGAAGCTCTCGATTGGTTCGGACACAATGAATGTCAGCTTGTCCCGTCCCTGCAGCGCGAGCTCGCCGAGCACGGCGCCAAGCCACAGCCCCGAGTTCGAGCGGCTGGAGTCGTAATGGGCACAGGTCTGCTCGGCCACCTGGCAGCGGTGGAGCAGCGCCTCGATGCTCACCCCCATCAGCGCGGCGGGCACGAGGCCGAACGACGACAACACCGAGTAGCGCCCGCCGATGTCCGGCGGGTTCAGGAAGCAGCGGCGGAGGCCTCCGTCCTTGGCTGCCCGCTCGAGCGGGCTGCCCGGGTCGGTGATCATCACGAACTGCCGGGGCGTCGCCTTGACCTTGAAGTAGCGGTACTGCGACAGCGTCTCGATCGTCCCCCCCGATTTGGAGGAGACGATGAACAGCGTGCTCGGAATCTCCAGTGACGCCTCGAGGTCGCGGATCACGTCCGGGTGGGTCGAGTCGAGCACGTGCAGCCGAAGCGCACCGGGAACCTCCCCGAACGAGCGGCGGATCACCTCCGGGCCGAGCGAGGAACCGCCCATCCCGAGCAGTACGGCATCGGTGAAGCCGTCCGCGAGGCACTCCTGCGCGAAGGCGTGCAGGTCCCCGGCGTGCTCGAGCATCGGTTCGGACACGGTCAGCCACCCGAGGCGGTCCTCGATCTCAGCAACGTCTGGCCCGCCCCACAGCGTGGGGTCGCGCCGCCAGATGCGTTGAGCGACGTTCTCTGCCATCGCCCGTTTGACGCGGGCCGCGACGGGCTCTTGGAGGTCGGTGGGAATCGTCGCCTGGATCGTCGGCGGACGGCCGGTGATCACGGCAGCGCGGCGCGACTCGATTCCCGCGAGCAGCCTCCGCATCGCCTCCGCGAACTGCTCGATGCCGTCGACGAGCAGGGCCTCGGTCACCTCCTCGAGGTCGATCCCGGCCTTGGCCAGAGCGTCGAGGTCCTCGGCGGGGTCGCGTTCTACGGTGGGTCCGTGGATGTTCCCGCGCTCGGCGACGGCGAGCAGCGTGGCCAGCGGCATCGTGTTGACGGTGTGCGGTCCGGCCAGCTCATCGACGTACATGGTGTCCGGGTAATGCGGGTTCTTGACCCCGGTCGAAGCCCACAGGGGTCTCTGGACCGCCGCGCCCGCCTGATGGAGCGCCTCCCAGCGGGGCCCCGAGAAGATCTCCTGGAACCTACGGTAGGCGGCGCGGGCGTTGGCGATCGCGGCCTTGCCCGCGAGCTCCTCATGGCCGAGCTCGGCGAGTCGCTTGTCGACCGCGGTGTCCACGCGCGAGACGAAGAAGCTGGCGACCGAGTGCACGTCGAGCGACTTGCCTTCCGCCAGGCGCTTCTCGAGGCCGAGCAGGTAGGCCTCGGCGACGCGCTCGTAGGCGGACACCGAGAACAGCAGGGTCACGTTGACGTTGATGCCCTCGGAGATGGCCAGCTCGATCGCCTTGACGCCCTCGACCGTGCCGGGGATCTTGATCATCACGTTGTCACGCTCCAGGCGCTGCCAGTACGAGCGCGCCATGGCGATCGTCCCCTCGCCGTCATGGGCCAGCTCCGGCGCGACCTCCATCGAAACGAAGCCGTCGTGGTGATGGGACTCGCGGTGGACCTCGGCGAGGACGTCGGCGGCGAGCTGCACGTCTCGCATCGCCAGGCGCTCGTAGATCGCGATCGCCTCGAGCTGCTCGCGGGCGGCGGCCTCGAGGTCCTCGTCGTAGTCGGTCGAGCCGAGGATGGCCTTCTCGAAGATCGACGGGTTCGAGGTGACGCCGCGCAGCGACTCCTCCCTGACCATCCGAGCGAGCTCGCCGCCTTCCACCAGCGTGCGGCGAATCTGATCGAGCCAGGGGCTCGTCCCGGCCTTCAGCAGCGCAGCGAGACGTGGGTTGACCTGGGCCTCGGCGGTGCTCATGAATGCTCTCCCTGTTGTAACTGTTGCGCCCGCTGGACTGCCGCCCGGCCGCTGTCCGCGACGCGCGTTGGCGTGAAGCCGAAGTGCCGGTAGAGCACGCTCGCGGGAGCGGAGGCGCCAAAGCTCTCCATCCCGATCGCCTCGCCGAGGTCCCCGACCCAGCGATGCCAGCCGAAGGTGGCCGCGGCCTCGAGCGAGACCCGGGCGCGACACTGTCGTGGCAGCACCAAGTCGCGGTACTCGTCGTCCTGGGCAGCGAAGCTCTCGACGCACGGCATGCTCACCAGCCGTGTCGCGATCCCCTCAGCCTCCAGCAGGTCGGCGGCCATCGCGCAGATCTGGACCTCTGTCCCGGTGGCGATCAGAATCAGGTCGGGCGGATCGGGCTCGCGGTAGGAGTCGCGCAGGACGTAAGCGCCGCGCTCGATCGCGTCGCGCGGGACGGCCGCCGGGTTCCACGTCGGCACTCCCTGGCGCGAGAGCGCGAGCACCGTCGGGTGGTCTCTCGACGCGATCGCGTAGCGCCATGCGAGCGCGGTCTCGTTGGCGTCGGCGGGCCTGACCACCTCGAGTCCCGGTACCGCGCGCAGGCCGGCGAGCTGTTCGATCGGCTGGTGGGTCGGCCCGTCCTCGCCAAGGCCGATCGAGTCATGAGTGAAGACGAAGATCGAGGGCAGCCCCATCAGTGCGGCGAGCCGGATCGAGCCGCGCATGTAGTCGCTGAAGATCAGGAACCCGGACCCGTAGCCGCGCAGGTAGTGGAGCGTCAGCCCGTTGACGATCGCGCCCATGGCGTGCTCACGGATCCCGAAGTGGAGGTTGCGGCCCGCGAAGGCGTGGTGGTCGACATTGTCTGCGTCTTCGATCAGGGTCAGCGTCGAGGGCGCCAGGTCGGCCGAGCCACCGACGAGCTCGGGCACCTTGGCCGCCGCCCATTGGAGGACTGTGTGGGAGGACTTGCGGGTGGCGGTCATCGTCCCGCCGGCGTGGAACCTTGGGACCTCGGCGTCCCAGCCCGCCGGCAGCTCGCGGCGGATCAGCCGCTCGAGCTCCTCGGCGAGCGCCGGATGCTCCTCGCGGTAGCTCTCGAGCTGCGCCTGCCAGGCCGACTGCTTCGAGGCGCCTTCTTCGACGCAACCGCGGAAGTGCTCGAGCACCTCGGGAGGGACGAAGAACGGCTCCTCGCTCGGCCACCCATAGGCCTGCTTGGTGAGCTTGATCTCCTCCTCCCCGAGCGGCGAGCCGTGAGCGGCCGCGGTGTCCTGCTTGTGCGGGCTGCCGTAGCCGATGTGGGTGCGCACGATGATCAGCGACGGCTGGTCCTCGACCGCCATCGCCGCCCGGAGGGCGCCCTCGAGCGAGTCCAGGGCGATGTCCTCCTCGAGGTCCTGCACATGCCAGCCGTAGCCCTCAAACCGCCTTGCGGTGTCCTCGGTGAAGGTGATCACGGTGTCACCTTCGATCGAGATGTGGTTGCGGTCGTAGAAGGCGACCAGCCGACCGAGCCCGAGGTGGCCGGCGAACGACGAGGCTTCACCGGAGATCCCTTCCTCGTGGTCGCCATCGGAGGAGATCACGAACGTGTGGTGATCGACGATCTCGTGGCCGGGGCGGTTGAAGCGCGCCGCCAGCATCCGCTCGGCGAGAGCCATCCCCACGGCGTTCGAGATCCCCTGCCCGAGCGGCCCGGTCGTCACCTCGATTCCCGGTACGCGGCCGTACTCAGGATGCCCGGCGGCCTTCGATCCGAGCTGGCGGAAGCTCTCTATGTCCTCGAGGCTGATGTCGTAACCGCTCAGGTAGAGCGAGGAGTAGAGCAGCATCGAGGCGTGGCCGCAGGAGAGCACGAAGCGGTCGCGATCGGGCCAGGCGGGGTCGAGGGGGTTGTGCTTCATCACCCGCGTATATAGGACATAGGCGAGCGGGGCCAGGGCCATCGGCGTCCCCGGATGCCCCGAGTTCGCCTTCTGGACCGCGTCCATCGACAGCGTGCGGATCGTGTTGACGCACAGCTCGTCGAGCCGCTGGTCCGCGCCGACCGCCGTCAATGCGGGCTGGCGATCGGAGCGGAACGGGCCACAGGTGGAGAATACCCCCGGCCGGGGGTGTCCGCCCCCGGGCGGGGGCGTCCGCCCTCGGCCACGGCTGGCGTGGGGATAGGCTCGGGCGGAGTGCCGGGCTCTTCAGCAATTGGCCGATGGCGGACGCACTCGCCCTCAGCGTGGTGGCGGACGCCGCCAGGCGGCGGGGCGCCTCTCCCTGCGTGTTGGCCGCGTTCAATGTGGGTTTCATCCTCGCGGGGGCCGAGCCCGCTTGTCGCGGCGTTCGAGGTCGACTGTACGGCCGCGTGATGAATAACCGCGCATCCTCATTGGTTATTCATCACACGCCCCCACGGAGGCCCGGTCTCGCGCCCGCCCCGGGCGGGGGCGGACGCGCGCGCCCCGGGCGGGGGCGGACGCTCCCGCCCGCAGCCAACGCTCCCGGCCGCCGCGGCGCGGCGTCCTAACCCAGCAACACCCGGTAGCGCTCGTACTCTTCGATGGGAACGGAGCGACTCTGCGCCACCGCCTCGGCCAGCGGGACGAGCTCGATCTTGGTCGCGTGCAGTGCGGTCATCATCCCCCACTGACCGTCGTGTACGGCGTCGATGGCCGCCAGGCCCAGGCGCGTCGCCAGCACGCGGTCGAACGCGGTCGGCGTGCCACCCCGCTGGACGTAGCCGAGCACCGTGGCCCGCGTCTCGAAGCCGGTTCTCGACTCGATCTCGTGTTCGAGCTGGACGCCGATCCCGCCGAGGCGCGGGTGGCCGAACTCGTCGAGCTCGGTTTCGGCGACCGTCATCGTGCCCTCCTTGGCGATTGCGCCCTCGGCTGCCACCACGATCGAGAAGTAGCGACCGCGCGCGTGACGCCGGCTGATCAGGCGGCACACCTCGTCGATGTCGAAGGGAACCTCGGGGATCAGGATCACGTCGGCGCCGCCGGCGATCCCCGAGTGCAGCGCGATCCAGCCCGCGTTACGGCCCATCACCTCGACGATGAGAATCCGGTTGTGGCTTTCGGCGGTCGTGTGGAGCCGATCGATCGCCTCCGTGGCCACGTGCAGGGCGGTGTCGAAGCCGAAGGTGACATCGGTCGCACCGAGATCATTGTCGATCGTCTTCGGCACGCCGACCACGTGGACGCCGTCGGCGCCCAGGCGGTTGGCGACGCCGAGGGTGTCGTCGCCGCCGATCGCGACGAGCCCGGCGAGGTTGAGGTCGGCGAGCGTCGCGCGCACCCGCTCTGGTCCGTCCTCGCGCTTGTAGGGGTTGGTGCGGGAGCTGCCGAGGATGGTGCCGCCCCGCGGCAGGATTCCGCGGATCGCCTCCAGGTCGAGGTCGATGAATGAGCCTTCGAGGACCCCGCGCCAGCCGTCGCGGAAGCCCACGATCTGATCCCCGTAGGCGTCGACGCCCTTGCGTACCACGCCGCGGATGACCGCGTTCAGCCCCGGACAATCACCCCCGCCTGTGAGGACCCCGATGCGCATAGTTGCATCTTATGGTCCGTCCACCGCCGGTGCCGGCGCCAGAGCGGGCGCCGGTGGCGAGCAAGGCCACACGCAAATGCTACGTATCTGTAAGATATTCCGATGACTCGCCTCGAGCGACGAGCGAAGGTAGCGCTGGCGGGTGCGGGAGGGCTCGGCGCCGCGGCGGTGTGGGCGATGGAGCGGCGTGGGCGTCTGCCGGCGGCGATCGAACGACGCCGGCGCCTGCAGCGGATCGCCGCCGACCCCGAGTATGCGTTCCTGTCGGCCCCTCCCGCCGGGCGACCGATCTCGGTCCACTCGCTCGACGGGACGGTCCTTCACGCGGAGGCGTTCGGCCCGGAGGGCGCCCCGACGGTGGTGCTCGCCCACGGCTGGACCGAGGCGCTGCGGTTCTGGATCAAGCAGATCTCCGAGCTCTCGCGTCAGGACTTCCGCGTTGTCGCGTACGACCTCCGCGGGCACGGTCGCAGCGCCAAGGCGCACACCGGCGACTACACGCTGGCCGCCTTCGGCGACGACGTCGAGGCGGTGCTACGCCAGTGCGTCCCGCCGAACGAGCGGGCGGTGCTGGTGGGACACTCGCTGGGCGCGATGTCGATCGCGGCGTGGGCCGAGCGCCATCCGGTGGCTGAGCGGGCGAGTGCCGCCGGGCTCCTGTGCACCGGCCTCGTCGATCTGCTGACCGAGCAGCTCGTGTTCAGGCCTCCCTGGATCCCCCCCGCGATGTTCCGGCCGATCAGTGAGCACGTGCTCGGCGCCCCGGGCGCGATCCCGGCGTTCTCGCCGCAGCTGCTCGACGCCGTGGTCCGCTACGTCGCCTTTGGGCCGGCGGCCGGTCCCGCGCAGATCGCGTTCTACGAGCAGATGCTGCGCGAATGCCCGCCCGACGTGCGCGCGAGCACGGCCGCGGCGATGTCGAGCATGGACCTACTGCATGTGCTGCAGCGGCTGACCGTCCCCACCCTCGTGCTCGTCGGCAGCGAGGACCGGCTCACCCCTCCCTCCCACGCCCGCCGTATCGCCTCGGCGCTGCCGGACCCGATCGGCATCGTCGAGCTGCCCCTGACCGGGCACATGGCTCCGCTCGAGCGGCCCGCCGAGGTCAACCGCTGGCTGCGCAACCTCGCGCAGCGCGCGGGCGGGGCGACCGCTCGGGTACCCGGCGCGTCCCGCGCCGCCTAGGAACGCAGACACCCGGCGCGTCCCGCGCCGCCAAGGAGCTCAGGCACCCGGCGCGTCTAGGAGCTCAGGCCCCCGGGGCGTCGACGGATAGGATCCGCCGAATGGGTTCGCGTCGCGCCCTCCGGGGTGGGGGGAAAGCAGGGATTCCACGTGCCGGTTGAGGACGCGTCGCCTGCGTTCGCGCAAGCGGCGGCGGAGGACGGCATCGTGCTCGGATTTCAGTCCTTCGATTGGCTCTCCGAGCAGGGGCACTTCGGTCTCCTGAAGGTGGCGGTGGATCGGCGCGACCCCTCGCTGCGGGAACCGGTGACCGCGGCGGTCGAGGCGCTGACGGCGATCTACGACAACTTGAAGGGCGACAGCGCGGTCCTGCAGAATCTCCGTGCCAATCTGCTTCTCGTCGTCGACCTCGTGCACGAGCCGACCGGAACCTTGATCGAGCTCGACGAGTCGCTGCACTTCACCTCGTATCGGCTGGCGACATTCGACCTGTACCCAGCGAACACGGCCTTGGGTTTCGATCTCGAGGAATACCGGGAGCTCTGCCGAACCCTGGCCCCGGAGACCGACAACCTGTCTCACAATCTCCCCGCCAAGGGGTTCGGCTTCGGCGGGGTGCAGCGCCAGCGCGCTTACCGGGACGCGCTCCGCGACCTCGCCACCCCGGCCATGGGTCACCCGCCGCTGGTTCGCATCATCGCCGTCGACGGCGACGGCGCCGCCGCTTATCAGCGCCGCCGCGAGGAGCTGGTCACGCTCCTGAAGCCGTAACTACATCTTGCCGGCGGGCCCAGGCCAGGCGGGCATGCTCGGCTTCGGGCCCTCGACCTCGACTTGGACGGCGACGTTGACGGTGTCGCACACAGCGCACTTGATGCGCAGCTTCTCGCTCATCTGGAGCGGGTGCATGCCGTGGGCGAGGATGTTGCCGCACTTGACGCACACGTAGTCGTCCTCGCTGGGGCCGTTGAACGCCGGCCGATCAGCGGCCTCCTGGACCGCGGTCCCGGCGCCGTACGGGACCTCGCCTTCCTCTATCTCTCGCATCTTGATGGTTGCCATTGGCAGGCTCCTTTCGCCCCCGTAGCTTAGTGGTTCGAAACGGGCCGCTTATGGCCTGTCGTGAGTACGGTGGCGCCTCGAATGCTTCCCTACCTGCGACGGCCACCGCCGGCCTAGCACTAGTGGATCTTTCCGCCGCCTCGCTGGGATAGCCGGCCCGCCTCGCGGCCGTAGCGGACGGCAACGAGCTCGGCCATGATCGACAGCGCGACCTCTTCGGCGCTGGTGGCGCCGAGGTCGAGGCCGACCGGGGCGCTGATCCGCGCGAGCTCCTGTTCGGCCACACCGGCCGCGAGCAGCCGCTCACGGCGCTCGGCCTGCGCCCGCTTGGAGCCCATCGCGCCGATGTAGGCGGGCTCGCCGGCGAGGGCCAGCGTCAGCACCTCGTCGTCGATCTTCGGGTCGTGGGTGAGGACCGCGAGATAGGTCGCGCGGTCGATCCCTCCCAGGTGCTCGAAGGCATCGCCGGGCCAGGACACAATCACTTCGATCGCGTCGGGGAAGCGCTCGCGGGTCGCGAACTGCGCCCGCGGATCGATCACGTACGGCCGCCAGCCGGTCACTCGCGCCAAGTGGGCGAGATGGTTGGCGTACTCGACCGCCCCGAAGATCAGCACCCTCGGAGCGGGCGCGGTGACGTCGATGAACAGCTCACCGCGCAGCTCCGAGCGCTCCGCCCAGAGCAGCTCGTTCGCGTCCGCGACCGCTTGGGCGTCGAGCTCGGGGTCGCCGAGCGTGCCCTCCTGCTCGCCGTCGGCGCGGACGAGCAAGCGCCCGCCCGCGTGCGGTCCGCTGACCGCCGTGATCAATGCCGCCCGCCCGTCCTCACGAGCAATCTCGGCGAACGAGCTTTGGGCGCTCACGGCTCGTAGCGTTCCACCCAGACGTCGATCTCGCCGCCGCACGGCAAGCCGACGTCCCAGGCGTCGCTGTCCGGAATGCCGTAGTGCAGCAGCTGCGGGTCACCGCCGGCCAACACGCCTTCGGCCACTTGGACGACGGCGCCCTCCACGCACCCTCCGGAGACGGCTCCGTACACCTCGCCGCGGCTGTTGATCGCCATCTTCGAACCGGGCGGGCGGGGGGCCGAGCGCTTGACGCCGACCACCGTGGCAAGCGCCACGCTGTCGCCGCGCGCGACCCAATCATCTACCTGCTCAATTACATCTTTCATCCGAACTGCTCCTCTCCGCCCGCCGATTGCGCACAGCCAGCCTTACGCAGGCGCGCGCTCGACGGATCACATATTGGTGAGCTTGCCAGTGAAGTCCTTGATCAGCGCGTCGAGCACGCCGATGATCGCTCCTTCGCCCATCGACGCGGCCTTGCCCGTGATCTGGGCGCTGGTATGGATGTTGCCGCCGCCGTTATTGAGGTTGAACTCTACGGTCGCGTTCGCGTGTCCCTGGCCGCCCTTCTCCTTGGCCTTGACCTGCATCACGGCGCGATGGCTGCCGGCGTTCTGCTCGGTGATGTCGACGGTGCCGGTGAAGACCAGCGCCATCGCTCCCATCTTGACTTTGATCTCGGCGCGGACCGATTCCGGGCTGATCTTCTGGAGCACGGTTCCTCCCTCGACGCACGGCACGATGCGCTCGAGGTCGGTGATCGCCGCCCAACTCTGGTCGATGGGCTTTGACGTCGAAAATGAATGATCTAGCACTGTGGCCATTGAGGCTCCTTTGAGTTGAAGGTTAGTAGGCGATTTCCATGACTTTGAACTACCCGCCCCATAGCCCAGAACTAATAGGAAATCGCCGAGGGATCTTCAAGCTTATATGAATATTGTCTATGCGGGCGCGCGGAATCATATAGGCTGCGGCGTATGCCTATTCAGCCCGGAACACATCAGCTCGGGCCCGACCACGGGACGCTCTCGGTGAAGACTCAGCGCACCGGTGCCGCCGCCAAGGCCGGGCACAATCTCCTCATTCACGTCACCTCCTGGGAGGCGACGCTCACCCTTGGCGAAGACCCGGCCGAGAGCAGCCTCTCGCTCAATGCGGACCCCACGTCCCTGCGCGTCATCGAGGGCACCGGCGGTATGCAATCGCTCGGCGACGACGACAAGGAGAACATCCAGAAGACGATCAACGACGATGTCCTCAAGGCCAAGGGCATCGAGTTCCGCTCCACCGAGGTGCAGAGCAGCGGCGACGGCAAGCTCACCGTCAAGGGCGACCTGACGTTAACCGGCAAGACGAGCCCGGTCTCCTTCGATCTCACGATCGGCGACGACGGCAAGCTCAGCGCCAACGCCGTGGTCAAGCAGACCAATCACGGAATGAAGCCCTACTCGGCCTTGTTCGGAACCCTGAAAGTCGTCGATGAGGTAGAGGTAGAGATCGACGGCACCCTCCCGTCGGGCTGATCCCGTGAGCGTTCCCGAAGGCCTGGCCGAGCGATCGTCGCGGCCGACGCTGCTGTCGATCGACGACGCGCTGGCTCTGATCGAAGCCCACGTCACCCCGCTTCCCGCCGAGGACGTGGCACTCGAGCAGGCCTACGGACGTTACATAGCCGCCGAGCTGCGGGCCGCGATCGATCTGCCTCCCTTCGCGGCCTCGGCGATGGACGGCTACGCGCTACGCGCGGAGGACTCGCCCGGCCGACTGACCGTGGTCGGCGAGTCCTCGGCCGGCTCGCCCTATCTCGGCGAGCTCGGGCCCGGCGAGGCGGTCGCGATCTCCACCGGCGCGGTCGTGCCCGCGGCGGCCGACGCAGTGGTGCCGATCGAGGATGTCAGCGGCGAGGGCGCGCAGATCGAGCTGAGCGCTCCGGTCGCTGCCCGAGCCTTCGTGCGCGACCGCGGCAGCGACATGAAACGCGGCGACCTGATCCTCCACGCCGGCGCCAGGCTCGGCTCGGCACAGATCGGAGCGGCCGCGGCCGTCGGCCTGGCCACGGTGTCCTGCCGGCGCCGGCCCAGCGTCGCCGTGCTGACCACCGGCAGCGAACTCCGCCGTCCGGGAGAGCAGCTCTCGGACGGCGAGATCTACGACGCGAATGGGCCGATGATGACCGCCGCGCTGCTGACCAGCGGCTCTCGCGTCGAACACATCCCCGCCGCCGCGGACACGGAGGACGCACACCGCGCGGCGCTCACCCAGGCGCTCGAGCACGACGTCGTGATCAGCTCCGGCGGAGTATCGGTCGGCCCCCACGACCTCGTCCGAAGCGTCGGGCGCGAGCTCGGGGTCAGCGAGGTGTTCTGGCGCATCGCGCTGCGGCCGGGAAAGCCACTGGCCTTCGGCGTCCGTGGCTCGACGCTCGTGTTCGGCTTGCCGGGAAATCCGGTCTCGAGCCTCGTCTGCTTCGAGCTCTTCGTGCGCCCCGCCCTGCTCGCGATGCAGGGCGCCCCCAACGTTCGCCCGGCGTGGAGCTCGGGGGTATTGGGCGCCGCGGTCGAGCGTAACCCTCAGCGCGATGATTTGATCCGGGTTCGCTTCGATGCGCCAGAGGGATCAACCGTGCTGATACCGGTGCACGGTCAGCAGTCCCACCAGATCGCGATTACCGCCCAAGCGGACGCGCTGGCGCGGATCACGATGGGAACCGGCGAACTCCCGGCGGGCACCGAGGTTCCTTACCTGTCGCTGTTGCGCTACTGACCGCCGAGCGACCGCTCACCGCCGAGCGACGGCTGAGCCCTGAGCGACCGCCCTTCCCCTGCGGCGGTCGCCCGTCAGCGTCAGTCAGTTCGAGTACACGGCCTGCGCGTCGAGCCCGCCCTCGACGCCGGGCGGAAGCGCCCCACTGCCATGCGCGTACAGCGCGACATCCTCGAGCGTCTTACTCTGGCCACCACTGTTCCACGCCCCATTGGACCACGTCAGGCTTCCCGGCGAGACGCCGATCGCCATCCCCGCCAGCAGCTGCCCCTTGGCGAGAATCTTGCCCACGGCACTCTGAATCGCCGCCGACGCTCCCCCCGAAGGACTCGTGTTGTAACCATGACCCTCACCGAACCGATCCGTGTCCGAAGGAACCACCTTCACATCCAGCGAGGGCACGTCCAGCAAGTCGGCGACGAGCTGAGCGTACTGCGCCTCCTTCCCATCCGAGTGAGTCGTCAAGCTCAGCACCATCTTGCCCGTCGGGTGCACCCGCAAAAACACTGCTCGATACGCTTCGTTAGCCACGTCTGACTCTCCTTCACTCCTTTGGCGGACTAAGAACCGCGGACAATACGTACAACTGCACGGAGGCCGATCAGCCGATGGCGGCTGATCCTAGCCAACTGGAAGGGGTAGCTGTCTTGCTGCCGACTGAGAAATGATCGTCTATCACGGAACGACAATCGACACCCTGGAGTCGATCCAACGCGAGGGCCTGCGACCAGGGTCGTTCGTTTCGGCAGATCGCGCGCTGGCGGGCCAGTATTCGTGGCTCAGAGCGATGACGCTCGGTGCCGACGGATGTGTGCTGATCGAGCTCGACGTGCCGAGCGCCGCGGTCGTCGAAGCACAGAGCTGGTGGTGGGCCAAAGGGCAGTTGCAGCTTCCGATCGGCTGCCCCGCATCGTGCATCGTCTCCGTCGATCATTCTGATCAGCGCCAGTTCTCGGTCGAATAACCGCGCCGTAGCTCGGGTCAGCCGCGCTTCCATGAGATCGTCTTGGGAGCGTCGGGGTCGGCCGCGGGCGCGGGCGTCGACTCGGCCGGCGTGGGCGCCGCCTCGGGCGCCTCGGCCTCGGCCTCGGGCTCGGGCTCGCCGCCGCTTCTCCACGAGATGACCGGCGGGTACTGGACGGGCGAATCGGTTCCGACGACGGGCGAACTGGGCAGCGACGATGGCCGTTGCTGACGCGGCTCGGGGTAGAGCTTCGCCGACGCCGCGCTCCCATACGCAGGGTCCCGCAGCGCCGGACCTGCCGGGCTGCCCGCGGCGATCGGCGCCTCGCGGCCGAGGCGTGCAAGCGTGAGGGTGCCCCTGGTGTACACCTCGCCGATCCGCGGCGCCTTGGTGCCGCCACTCCCCGGGAACTTCCTGAACCCGGCCGAGCCGGAGCCGGGGTAGAGCCCGTCCACCAGGCCGACGGCGTCTTCCATGCCGGCCTTCTTGACCAGCAGGCCCTCGAGCAGGTCCACGCCCCGGTCGAGCTGCTGATTGATCGTCTTGACGACGCCGTTGACCGGTGCGCTCTTCTCGGCGATCTCGCTCACGCTGCGGAGGACCTCGCCGAGGCCGGTGGTGATCCTGCGCAGTTGCACGATGATGGCAACGAGATACACGACCAACGCGAGGACGATCAGGACAACCGCCAGGATGGTGACCGCCCCGGCGGCCGCGAATCCGAAAAGTGCCATGGCCTCCCCCCTACGCGTCGTCGAGGATCACATCGAGAGAGCCGCCGTAGTCGGCGACGCCCGCGACCGTCTTGATCACCTGGTCCTGCGTGGTCAGCAGCAACTGCACTGCGTTGAGATCCCTCGACCCCGCGCCCGCCACCGACGAGATGCCGTCGACGGTGGGAGGAATCTTCTTGGCGGCGCGCAGGACCCCAGAGAGGAGGAAGACGACAACCGGCAGGACGACCAGCAGCAGGATCGCATCGCCGAGCCACCAGAGGATCATCGCGATCTCCGCTCGGCGACGACCTTGGCCTTACGCGCGATTCCGGGGAGGGCCCCAAGGATGATGTCGAACTGCGCGTTGATCGCCTTGACGGAGCCCTCGAGCGGGCGCAGGTGCTGTGACTCCACGCTCTGCAGCGCGGAGGCCAGCGACGTCAGTCCGTCGGAGATCCGCTCGAGGCGCGTCCGGACCTCGATCAGCGCGACCGCCAGCACCAGCACGACGCCGACGGTCAGGACGACGCTCAGAAGGATCAGCAGGTGCCCGCTGCTCATGAGTCGCCGAAGCCGTCGGTGAGCGCGTTCATATATCCGTCCTGCACCACAGCTTCCTCCACAATCTGTGCCAGCACGGGCGCCGTCGCCTGGAGCTGTGGAATGTTCACGGTGTTGCCCGCGACTTTTCCGGCGATGTCGAGCAGGCCGTCCACCGAGTTCTCGATGCTGGCCACGTAGGCCACGAGCAGCGTGAGCAGGATCGCCACGACCACCGCCGCGCCGAAGGCAATCGACAGCGAGATCGCCCACAGGGCGTGCCCGCCGACCGCATAGGGGATCATTTGCCCACCGCCACCTTACGCAGCGCCCGAGCCGCGTGGAGGATCCTGACGCCCGAGTCGTTGATCTGGGCGATCCCCCCCAGCTCCTCGGTCTGCCGGCGGACGACGTCGACTCCGCCTTCGGCGGCGCTGGCCTGGGAGGCGATCCTGTAGGCAAGGAACAGGATCACGATCACGATCACCGCGGCGACCGCGACCACCACGATGCCGAGCACCATCCCGATCGTCCAGCCGGTGCTCGCTGCAAGTCTCAGCACGGGCCACCGGGCTGACGTAAATCCGCGGGCAAAGCGCGCGGTAAATTACTCGCAGGCGCCGATCATGTCCAGCCCGAAGGTGGTCAGTGGATGCTCGCGCCGGCCCGCTGCGACAGCCGCTTGCCGCTGCGGCCGTGACGCACCGCGATGAGCTCGGCCATGATCGACAAGGCGGTCTCCGCGGCACTGAGCGCGCCGAGATCGAGGCCCACCGGGGCACTGATCCGAGTCAGCTCCTCCTCGGCCACACCGGCGGCGAGCAGCCGCTCCCGGCGCTCCGCCTGCGCGTGGGTGGAGCCCATCGCGCCGATGTAGGCCGGCTCGCCGGCGAGGGCCAGCGTCAACACCTCGTCGTCGATCTTCACGTCGTTCGAGAGGACAGCGAGGTACGTGGCCGGGTCGAGGCCGCCGAGTTGGTCGAGGGCCGGCGCCGGCCAGGAGACGATGATGTCGACGGCGTCCGGGAAGCGCTCGCGGGTCGCGAACCGGGCCCGTGGGTCGATCACGTACGGTCGCCAGCCGGCCATACGCGCGAGGTGGGCGAGATGGTTGCCGTACTCGACCGCCCCGAAGATCAGCAACCGGGGCTCGGGCGCCGTGACGTCGATGAACAGGTCGCCGCGCAGCTCCGAGCGCTCGGCCCACATCAGCTCGTTCGCGTGGGCGACCGCCTCGGCATCGAGCTCGGGATCGCCGAGTGTGCCCTCCGGCTCGCCGTCGGCGCGCACCAGCAACCGCCCTCCGGCATGCGGACCGCTGACTGCGGTGATCAGCGCCGCACGCCCGTCCTCACGGGCGACCTCGGCGAACGATGCTTGTGCGCCCACGTACCTAGGCCTGCGGCGCCGGCTCCGGTGCGGGCTCGGGCTCGGGCTCGGGGGTGGGCTCGGGGGCGGTGAACGCGGCGATGAAATGGGTGGCAGTCGCCCCGAGGGCACCGGCCACGAGCGAGGCCAAGGCCCAGAGGATGCCTTTGCGCTCATGACCGGTGATGGCGTCAACCGACAGCGGGCCGGGTCCGGCCTCGACCAGCGCGACCACGGCGAGGATCAGGACCAGGTTGTACTCGTAACCGCCCTGGGTTACCCAGGGACCGTTCTTGAGATGGACTCGGTGGATCGCCGTGAGCATCGACCCCACGATGCTTGCAGCTCCCAGAGGAGTCATGAAGCCGGCCGCGAGCAGCGCCCCGCCGCCGGCCTCGCTGACGCCGGCGGCGACCGCGTATGGCTTGCCAGGACGAAAACCCATCTGCTCGAACCCCTGGGCCGTCGCGCCGAGGCCGTGTCCTCCGAACAGCCCAAACAGCTTCTGGGTGCCGTGCCCGACGAACAGACCACCGATGATCAAGCGCAGCGGCAGGCGGAAAATCTTCATCTCATTCTCTCCAATACATCGCGATCGACGACCCGCAAGATACCGGTCCGCTTACCTCGGCCCCCGCGAGCGCCGCAGGCCGGGACGCCGGCTTCACCGCCTGGCACCGAGATCGGCCGCGAGTGTGGCGACCTGGGCGAACAGGATCACACGCTCGCGCGCCCCCACCGGTAGGGCGCCGGCGCCGCGGCGATGGCGGTCGATCGTGGCGAGGGTGATCACGATCCGCTCCGGCGAGTCCCATTCGGCC
>Ga0302314_10006053_pt1 | contig 21976 bp, 21 predicted proteins | sample III_Palsa_N2_3_FD_200533 | JGI IMG/M metagenome (GOLD analysis project Ga0302314, IMG submission 200533) | Peat permafrost microbial communities from Stordalen Mire near Abisko, Sweden - III_Palsa_N2_3 | ecosystem: Environmental > Terrestrial > Soil > Palsa > Peat permafrost | place: Sweden...
GTCAACGGCAACAACGTCACCGCCTACGGCCTGGCCGTCGAGCACTACCAGCAGGACGAGACCATCTGGAACGGCCAGAACGGAACCGTCCTCTTCTACCAGAACGAGAACCCGTACGAGGTGCCGAGCCAGGCGGCCTGGATGTCCAGCCCGACCCAGGACGGGTACCCGGCCTTCTACATCCCGAACAGCGTCACCTCGTTCCAGGGGTACGGGATGGGCAGCTACTCCTACTTCAACCAGGGCGTGAACATCCAGAACGCGATGGCGTTCCAGGCACCGGACACCTCCGGCGTCCAGTTCCACGACCTGCTCACGGTGTGGCTGAACGGCAGCGGCGGGATCAACTCCGTGATCAATGGAACCGGTACGGCGGTCAGCTCGACCAACGGTGGACCCAGCGACGTGGTGTCCTACCCGTGACCGTCACTCGGTCAGCCGTATGAACCAACCCCGATAGCGCGTCCGCTCCGGCCCCCACCCAGGGCCGGGGCGGACGCTCCGGCGTTTCCGGCGGGGGTCCGGCAGGGGCCGGATGCGGGGCTCGGCGACGGGCGGCGGGGCGTCCGCCCGGTGGATGCTGTTGGTATGTTCCGGGGGTGGGCCGGGAGTACTGACGCGAGAGGGGTGGAGGGTGGCCGAGCACCAGCAGCAGCCGACGTGGAAGCGGCGAGGCGGGCGCTGGATCGCGCTGATCGCGGCGGTGGCGGTGGTGGTCTGGATCGCCCAGCACGGCGGCCACGGCACCGGGGCGTCCGGGGTGACGGTGGCCGCGCCGTCCGACACCTCCACCGCGCACTCGACCCGGAGCGCCGCCGCCACCCCGTCCGCCACCAGCTCACCCGACCAGAACGTACCGGCCGACTTCGCCGCGCCGGTGGTGCGCTACGCCCGGCAGGCCGCGATTGACCCGCAGCTGCTGATGGCGATCCTCTACAACGAGTCCTACAAGCCGCACGACCCCTCGTTCCAGCGGGCCTGGCTGAAGCTGAAGCCAGGGGCGGCGCTGGGCATCGCCAACATGCACGAGGCCGCCTTCGACCAGGTCAAGGCCGGCCGCAGCTTCGCCGACAGCAGTTGGACGCAGCTGCCGGACGATCCCGACCTGGCGATCGAGGCGGCCGCCTGGTACCTGCACGACCTGGCCGCGCAGCTGCCGGCCCACCGGACCGGCTCCCTCACCGAGGACGAGCTGCTGGCGACGGGCTACAACGCCGGGGCGTCGAACATGCTGTTGTTCGCGCGCGGCGTGCAGCCCGGATCGCAGGCGCAGTCCTACCTGGACACCCTGCGGCAGAACTGGGCCCAGGCCGGCCAGGCGATCAAGCCCGACCTCTGACCCCTCGGGTTCAGCTCAGTACCAGCAGATCCATCCAGCTGACGGCCGGCTGCTCCGGGGTGGCGGCGGCAGCGGTGCGCAGCCGGGCCATGCCCCGCTCGAACTGCTCGTCGGTCAGCGCCCGCAGCTTGGAGTCGGCGTCGCGGCGGATGCCGTCCGCGAACTCGCCCAGGCTGGGCGCGCTGCGCTGGGGCACCGAGTGCAGCGCGACCTGGGCGAAACCGGCGGTGGCGAAGGCCGCGCGGACCGTGTCCACGCTCGGGTAGCCGTCCACCAGCCGTTCCGTCTCCGGGAAGAACCGCACCCGCAGGTCCCGGCCACAGCGTCCGGGGAAGCTGTTGCGGATCAGTACCGGTGCGCCCGGCTTCAGCGCCCGGCGCAGCTCGCCCGCCGCGGCGGCCAGGTCGGACAGGTGGTGCAGGACCGAGCCCAGCCAGGCCGAGTCCGCGCAGCCGTCGGGAACCGGCAGCGCCTCGGCGCGGCCGGCGAGCGGCTCGATGCCATCCTGACGGGCGATCAGAGCACGCATCGCCTCGGCCGGTTCGACCGCGAGCACGCGGACGCCGAACCAGTCGTGGAAAGCCTCGGCGAAGGCCCCGGTGCCGGCCCCGACGTCCAGCAGGGTCATTCCGGGGGTCAGCGCCACCTGGGCGCCGACGGCGGCGCGCCAGTCGGCGAGGCCGTCCCGGGGGACCGCGCGGGCGATCCGGTAGTCCTCGGCGGTACGGCGGTCGTAGAGCTCGTCCTGCATCGCTGACGCCTCCTGTGGTCAGTCGGAACACTGACGGGGGCGCCCAGGCGGTCGACGCTCACGCGGGAGGTTCGGCCGCTCCCCGGCGGTTGCCCGCCTGCGCCAGTCGCGACCGGGCAGGATCGTAGCAGGCGCGGCCAGGGCGGAGAGCACGTCATCCGCACCGGTCCGGACCGGTGCGGATGACGTTCAATCAGTTACCTTGTGGTGCCGCTCAGCAGGCGCCGTCGCTGGTCCAGGCGCCGGACGAGCCGCCGGGGACCTCGTCGTCGTTCCACTGGTTGGCGGTCCAGTTGTCGCCGTTGTACGACACCTCCTGGCCAGAGGTGTAGGCGGCGGAGGCGCTCCAGGCCGCCGCGCAGGTGCCGCCCGAACCGCCGCCGCTGGTGGGGCTCGCCGTGGGGGAGGCGGGCGCCGTGGTCGGCGGCGAGGTGGGCGGGGTCGCCCCGGCGAACTGGGTGGTGTACTTGGTGAAGTCGTACGCGTTCTGGGTCACGCTGCTGCAATCACCGGACAGGGTGCCGTTGTTGTCCGGCGGGTTGCACTCGCGGTCCCGGTTGACGTCCCAGAACGTGTACCGGGTCATGTGGTTGGCCTCGGCGAAGGTCAACACCGACTGGAAGTCGGCCTGGTAGAAGTACTCGGCGCTGTCGGTCCGTCCGTTCATCTGGGAGACGCCCTCGTGCGCGTACGCCGTGGCCGAGCTCCAGCCGAAGGTGCTCACCAGTTGGGCGTTGAAGTCCTGCAGCGCGGTGATCTGGCTGGCCGCGCCGTTGAAACCGCCGTCGAACGGCATGATGGAGTAGTTGTTCGGGGTGAACCCGAGGCTCTTGGCGTTGTCGAGCAGCAGTCCGCCAAAGTAGTTGGCGCCGGTGGTGGTCGACGGGATGGTCACCGACACGTACAGCCCGGGGTTGTTCTGCTGCAGGATCTGCGCCGCGCCCAGCTCGTTGTTGATCGAGCTGGCGCTCTCGATCTCCGGCTCCTCCAGGTCGAAGTCGATCGCGTGCAGCCCGTACTTGGTGATCACCTGCTGGTACGCCGCGGCCGTGGCCGCCGGAGTGCCGCACTCCTGGCCGAGCTTGGTGCCGCCGTAGCCGCCGGCCGAGACGGAGACGTCGCCGCCGTCCGCGCGGACCTCGTTGATCACCGCCGCCACCTGGGTGTCGGAGGAGACCGGGTCGGTCCCGTCCCAGGTCGGCGTGCAGCCGCCGCCGTTGGGGGCCAGGATGAAGGCCAGCTCGAACGCCTTCTGGCCGGTTGCGGCCATCACCTGGCCCAGGTCGGGCGCGGAGGAGTCGAGGGTGTAGTAGTAGGGTGCCGAGCCGTACCAGTTGTTGCCGAGGGCCGCCGTCGTGGTCGCCGCGTGACTGGTACCGCCGGTCAGCAGCAGGGCTCCCGCCGCGAGGATCGCGCTCGCCGCCGCAGCCGGGAACATCGCCGTTACTCTTCGCATCTATCCGCCTTCAGGACATGTGCGTGTGGGGGATACGGCAGGCCGGCGCCGACTTGCTGGTACACGACAATTTGGCCTGGACCAAGTTTCCTGTCAAGGTCTGGACCAATTCCGCCCGCTGACTGACGGATCATCAGATGATGAAATAGCTGAGTGTGCGTCAACTATGTTTGAAGTCAAGTACTTTGGTGAACCCAAAGGTCAATACACTGCCTTCATATGATCGTTCGACGCACGGCCTACGGGGCATCGATGGATTTTCGCGTCAGCTACACCCACCTCTCCGACGAGGTGGTGGTGGTCAGCGTTGCCGGTGAGGTCGACGTCTACCGCGCGCCGAGGCTGCGCGAGGCGCTGAACGGACGCATCGGCCACGGCAGCACCCTGGTGCTCGTCGACCTGCGGCAGACCACCGCCCTGGACGCCACCGGTCTGGGCGTGCTCGTCGGCTGCCTGAAGCGGGTACGCGCCCGGCGCGGCGCGCTGGTCGTGGTCACCCAACAGGAGTGCGTGCTGCGGCAGTTCCGCAGCACCGGGCTGACCCGGGTGCTGCCGGTCAGCCCGACCCTCGCCCAGGCGCTGGCCGAACTCGCGCGCACCCGCCCGGGCCTGGTGCTCCGCCCGCTCGACAGCGGCAGCGATGACGAGCCTGTGCAGGTGTCCCAGGGCCTCCTAGGCTGACGGCTCCAGCGGGACGGCGGTGCCGCTGACCGCGAGGCCGGTACCGGGCTCCGCCGGGACGCCCAGCCCGATGACGCTCGGCCGCCCGAGCTCCCGCCCCTGGTACACGGTCAGCTCCGCCGGGACCGCGACCAACCCCAGCTCGCGCAGGTAGCCGCCGAGGGCCGCCGCGGCCGCTCCGGTGGCCGGGTCCTCCACCACGCCGCCGGGCGGGAAGGGGTTCCGGGCGTGGAACACCGTCGCGGACTCCCGCCAGACCAGGTCGACCGTGGTCCACCCGAGCCTCCGCATCAGCTCGGTCAGGGCGGGCAGGTCATAGTCCAGCTCGGCCAGCCGCTGCCGGGTCGCGGCGGCGATCACCGGGTGCCAGGCCCCGGCGTACGCGGCGCGCGGCGGCAGCGCCGGGTCCAGGTCGTCGGCCGACCAGCGCAGCGCGGCCAGCAGCTCGGCCAGGTCGGCGGCGGCGATCGGCGCGGTCCGGGGCGGCACGCTCACCAGCGTCGCCCGCACCGTGCCGTCCGCCGCGGCGGTCGTGCCGACGTCGACCGGTCCGGCCTGGGTGCGCAGCCGCAGCTCGCCGACCCCGTACCGGTGCGCGTGCGCGACCGCGGCGGCGATGGTGGCATGCCCGCAGAAGGGCACCTCGGCCAGCGGACTGAAGTAGCGGACCTCCAGTTCACCGTGCGACTCACCGTCCAGCGCGCCGTCCGGTGTACGCGGCGTGGCGGGCGGCAGCAGGAAGGCCGTCTCGGAGAAGCCCACCCGCGCGGCCACGGCCTGCATCGCCGCGCTGTCCAAGCCGGTCGCGTCGAGCACCACGCCGGCCGGATTGCCCCCGGCGGGGTCGCCGCTGAACGCCGTGTACCTCAAGATCTCCACGCCCGACCGTAGCGCCGCCGTCAGCGCCCGGTCAAAGAATCGCATCGGGTGTCAAAGAATCGCATCGGGTAGGGTGGGCCGCGCCGGCAGTGAACTGTGGACCGTACCGAGGAGGTGAGACCCATCAACGCACGTCTCAACGCGAGTCCGAACCGGGTGCTCACCGCCATCGGCAGTACGGCCGAACAGGCCTAGCCGAGCGGAGAGCGCCCGGGGGTGCGCACTGAACCCCGAAAGGCCCTCTCCCATGTCAGATTTCACCGATCTCACCGAACCGGCTCTGGTCACCCGGCTGCGGACCGCCGGTTGCGTCTTCGCCGAGGACGAGGCCCGGCTGCTCCTCGACACCGCCCGCGACCAGGCCGAACTCGCCGCCATGGTGGACCGGCGGGTCGACGGCCAGCCGCTGGAGCACGTGCTCGGCTGGGCCGAGTTCTGCGGCCTGCGGATCGCCGTCGACCCCGGGGTGTTCGTACCCCGGCGGCGTACCGAGTTCCTGGTCCGGCAGGCCGCCGCGCTGGGGCGGCCCGGCGCGGTGGTGGTCGACCTGTGCTGCGGCACGGGCGCGATCGGCGCGGCCGTGGCCTCGCTGCTCGGCCCGGTCGAGCTGTACGCCGCCGACATCGACCCGGCCGCCGTCGGCTGCGCCCGGCGCAACCTCGCCGACCTCGGCGGACAGGTGTTCGTGGGCGACCTGTTCGAGCCGCTCCCGGCCGCGCTGATGGGCCGGATCGAGATCCTGCTCGCCAACGTGCCCTATGTGCCCACCGGCCAGGTCGGGCTGCTGCCGGCCGAAGCCCGGGTGCACGAGCCGCTGGTGGCGCTCGACGGCGGCTCCGACGGCCTGGACGTCATGCGCAGGGTGAGCGCGGCGGCGGCGCGCTGGCTGGCGCCGGGTGGCAGCCTGCTGGTGGAGGCGGGGGAGGAGCAGGCCCAGCAGGCGCTGGCCGTCTTCGCCGGGAACGGCCTGCTCCCGCGGCTGGCCGAGTCGGACGAGCTGTACGCCACCGTGGTGGTCGGCAGCAGGCCCGCCGCCGGTTGACGCCGGCCGGCCGGGTGCCTACGTTTCCGAGCGTGAAGCGTCCCGGCGCCCCGGTCCTGCGTGGACGCGGTACGGCCGTTGTCGGCGTCCGCGCGGGTGCTGTGGGGGAACGCCGGGTCCGCGCCGGGCGGCGCGGGCGCGCCCTGCGGGGCTGTGTCCTGGGAGCACCCGGGCCGTTTGCTGGGAGTCCGGCGGGCTTTGGGCGCAGGGGTCCTGATCGGTCGTCCGGGTAGGGGAACTACCGTTCGTTATGTGCGTGGGGGCGATCTTCATGGACTGGAATAGGGAGCGGTGGGATGGACGAGTCGGCTGGAGACACGGCTGCGGGGGAGACCGCGGCCGATGCCCTGGTGGCGGGCGGTGGCGCGGAGAATCCCCCGACCGGGAGCAGGACGGCGGGCGGGCCCCTGGGCGGGACCGAGCCCGGTGCCCAGACCGGCATCCAGGTCGGCACCCGGGTCGAGGCCGAGTCCGCGCCCGAGCCCAACTCGGGTGGCGTGACCGAGATCGGGTCGGAGACCAAGGCCGGGCGCGGGGCCGCGGACGGCGGCAAGAAGCAGCGGCCGTTCTGGAAGGAGATACCGCTGCTGGTCGTGGCCGCGGTGGTGATGGCCATCATCATCAAGACCTTCCTGATCCAGGCGTTCTTCATCCCGTCGCAGTCCATGCAGAACACGCTGCAACCCGGTGACCGGGTGCTGGTCGACAAGCTCAGCCCCTGGTTCGGGGCCACCCCGCAGCGCGGCCAGGTCATCGTCTTCAAGGACCCGGGCGGCTGGCTGAGCGGCGAGGACCTGCCGACGCCGTCCACCAACCCGGTGGTCCGTGACTTCGACTCGGCGCTGAGCACCATCGGGCTGATGCCGTCCGCCAGCGACCAGGACCTGATCAAGCGGGTGATCGCGGTCGGCGGCGACACCGTCGTGTGCAAGTCCGGAGCCCCGGTCTCGGTCGACGGCGTCGCCCTGGACGAGCCTTACATCTACCCGGGGAACACTCCCTGCGACAACTACCCGGTCGGCACGGTGACCGTGCCCAAGGGCGACCTCTGGGTGATGGGCGACCACCGGGGCGACTCGGCGGACTCCCGCTACCAGCGGCAACAGGACAACGGCGGCGGCTTCGTCCCGGTGAAGGACGTCGTCGGCCGGGCCTTCGTGGTGGCCTGGCCGATCAGTCACTGGGCGACGCTCTCCGTCCCGTCGACCTTCCACCAGAGCGGCCTGGCCGGATCCGCCTTGCAGGACGCGCCCTCGGCCGCGCTGGGCGGCACGGCGCTGGTGCTCCCGATGTCGCTCTGGTACCGCAGGCGTCGCCGCAACCGCCGCTGATCCCGGCGCCGGTCGTCCCGGTCCCGGTCGGGCGGCGTCCCAGCCGACGCCGCCCTCTCGCTTCTCCAACCACTCCTTCCGCAGCTGCTCCTTCGGCAGCTACTCCTTCCGCAGCTACTCGTCCCACGGGGCCGGGCAGCGAGAGCCGGCAGCGGGCCGGGCTGATGGCCATCGTCGCGGACAGCGGGCGAGTGACCACAAGCCGAAGCCCCGGGGCACTCGCCCCGGGGCTTCTGACTAAGACAGATCTCAGCGCGCAGGGACACTCTCCGGCGTCGTCGTCATAGCAGCGCGCTTCATGCGGCCGACCCTAACAGCGCCCGGGCGCAGCCGCGCCGGACTTCCCCGGGGCCGAGGCGCAGCCCACGCAGGTCTTGGCGGCCGGGCGGACCGCCAGCCGCTCGGCCGGGATCGGCTCGCCACAGCGCTCGCAGCGCCCGTAGCCTCCCCGCTCCAGCCGTTCCTGCGCGCGGTCCAGGTCGGTCAGCTGCTCCTGGGCCTGCGCCAGCAGGGAGGCGACGTGGGCTCGCTCGAACGCGGTGCTCGACCCCTCCGGGTCGTGCTCATCGTCGGTCGCCACCAGTGCGTTCGCCTCGACGATCGCGGCGAAGTCGCGGCTCAGCGCGGTGATCCGCGCGACGGTGTCGGCGCGTTCGGCGATCAGCCGCTCGCGGGTGGATTCGGGCCCGAGCGGTGAGAAATCGGAATCATCGGGGGAATTACTCATCGTCTGACAAACAACGTCGAGTGGACCTTGCATTCCACCCCCGGCATTCGGCGGGAGATTCGGGAGTGTCAGTGGTCGGCGGCAGGATAGGGCGCATGCACGATGACGAGCAGGACGACGCGTTCATTCACCATGTCGAGCTGTGGATGGACGACCTGGTGACGGCCGAAGGCCAGTGGGGGCCGGTACTGGTGGCGCTGGGCTGCGTGCCGTTCCAGCACTGGGAGCACGGGCGCAGTTGGCGTCGGGGCGGCAGCTATGTGGTGATCGAGCAGTCGCCGGACCTCCGCGCGGGTGGCCACGACCGGCTCCGCGCGGGGATCAACCACCTGGCCGTGCGGGGGGAGCGTGACGCGGTGGTGGCTGCCGCGCTCCCGGCCGGCTGGTCGATGCGTACCGACACCGGCCAGGCGGTGCACCTGGTCGACGGGCAGGGTTTTGAACTGGAGGTGGTCTACGGCTGAGACCGAGCCTGCGGCTGGGCGTCAGCCGTCGTCCGGTCGCTGGAAGTACCGGCCCGGGGTGCTGCCGAAGGCATGCCGGAACGCTTCGATGAACGCGCTCGAACTGCTGTAGCCGCAGGCCGTGGCCACGCTGGTGACGGGGGTGCCGGCGGCCAGCAGGATGAGCGCCTGGTGCAGCCGCAGCTGGGTGCGCCACTGCGGGAAGGTCATCGCCGTCTCGGCCCGGAACAGTCGGCTCAGCGTGCGCTCGGAAGCGCCGACGGCGGTGCCCAGCGCGGCCAGGGTGCGCTGGTCCGCCGGGGCCGCGCGGAGCAGCGCCTCGATGTCGCGCAGCCTGGCGTCGTGCGGCGATGGCAGCCACAGCGGCAGCGCCTCCACCCGGCGCAGCTGGTCCAGCGCGACCCGCTCCAGATTGGTCCGTTGAGCTGGCCCGAGCCCGCCGTCGCTGGTCAGGCTGACGATCACCTCGCGCAGCAGTGGGCTGACCATGAGCACTGTCGGCCGGTCCAGCCGTAGCGGGTTGACGGCTTCGGCGAACGCCAGCGTCCGCATCTGGGTCGGGCCCTGGGCCTGGTGCGCGTGCGGCACGGCGGCCGGGATCCACACCGCGCGGTGCGGCGGCACCACCCAGGTGCCGATCGGGGTGGACACCTGGAGCACCCCCGCGCTCGGGTGGATCAGCTGGTGCTCGGCGTGGTCGTGCCAGTCGACGCGCTCCCGGTGGGCCAGGGACGCGAGCGTGGGGCCGGGCAGTGGGTGGCGGTCGATGTGGCGGGTTTCCGACATGAGTCGGCAGGATACCGGTAGCCCGCAGGTCCTGCCGCTGGCGATGCTGGGTCGCACGCAGCAGTCGATCAGGGGAGTCAGCGTGAGCGAGACCGAGCAGCGGACGGACGGGAGGGCGGCCCCGGCGACGGCCGGCGGTGCCGTCGAGGAGGGGGAGGGGTCCGCTTGGCGGCGGATGCGGTTGTGGGGTGCCGCGCACGCCGTCGACGACCTGTACCAGGGGCTGGTCCCGGCCAGCGTGCCGTACTTCGTACTGGACCGGCACTACAGCTATGTCGCGGCGGCCGGGCTCACCCTGGCCGCCACTCTGGGGAGTTCGGTGCCGCAGCCGTTCCTGGGCGTGCTGGTGGACCGGGTCCGCTGGAGCTGGCTCGCCGGGGCCGGGGTGGCGGTCGCCGGCACCGGGCTCGGCCTGTCCGGCCTGTTCCACCCCTATCCGCTGGTCTGGGCGCTGATCCTGGTGTCCGGACTGGGCGTGGCCATGTTCCACCCGGCGGCCGGCAAGTCGGCCCGCGAGGCGGCCGGGGACAGCGCCGGCGCCATGAGCATCTTCGCCGCGGGCGGCAGCGTCGGCTTCTTCCTGGCCCCGGTGCTGGCCACTCCGGCGCTGGTGGCCTGGGGGGTCGGGGCCACGGCGCTGTTCATTCCGCCGGCGGTGCTGGTCGCCTTCCTGCTGCACCGCAACCGGCACCGGCACCGCGCGCTGGCGGCCGGACGCCCGCCCCGCGCCGGTACCGACCGCTGGCGGCCGTTCCTGCTGCTCACCAGCATCGAAGTGGTCCGGTCGATGGTGTTCTTTGGCGTCAACACCTTTGTGGAGCTGTACTGGATCCGGCATCTGCACGCCTCGCGGCTGCTGGCCGGGACGGCGCTGGCGGTGTTCCTCGGCGGCGGAGTACTGGGCACGCTGCTGGGCGGGCGGATCGCCGACCGGATCGGCATGGTCCGCACCGTCCAGTTGGGGACGGCGCTGGCCGTTCCGATGCTGGCCGGGCTGCGTTTCCTGCCCGGAAGCGTGGCGCCGCTGATTTTCGCGGCGCTGGCCGGAGTGGCGCTGAACCTGCCGTTCGCGGTGCTGGTCAAGCTCGGCCAGGACTACCTGCCGAACCGGCCGGGCACGGCCGCCGGGGTCACCCTCGGGCTCGCCGTCAGCGTCGGCGGGCTGATCGCCCCGGCCTTCGGCGTGCTCGCCGACAGCGACGGCCCGCAGGGCGTGTTCGCGCTGCTCTGCCTGGTCCCGCTGGCAGGGCTCGGCCTGGGGATGTTCCTGACCGAGCCGGAGCAGTTCGCCGCCCTTGAGTGAACTGGAGTGAGCTGTAGTGAACTGGAGTGAATGGGCAGCCTGGAGTGAATGGGCAGCCTGGGGTGAACGGGCGCTCCTCAGCCGTATACCTGGGCGACGTTGTCGCGTGGCGCCGGGCGGTGCCGGGCGGCCGGGCCCTGGGCGAAGGCGGTGAGCAGGTTCTCTGTGGTCCGGGTGACGAAGGCGGCGGTGCGGGCGTCCATCCGGTGGTCGCCGCCGTCGTCGTGGGTGCCCGCCATCAGGCCCTCGACCCAGCGCATCGTCCCCGAGGCGAACACCCCGGCCCCGCTCGGCACCGTGTAGTAGGCGGAGTCCGAATGGCTCGGCCGGCCCTCGCAGACCAGCGGCGAGTGGGCGAGGATCTCGATCGGGCGCGGCGTCGGCTCGCCCGGCGTCACCCGGTCGTACTCGACGCCGACCAGGTGCGGGAAAGCGTCCCCGGCCTTCACCCCGGTGCCGGCGTAGAGCCAGTGGTCGGCGGAGTGGACCAGGTACGGCGCGTCGGTCGGGTAGCCCTCGTAGAGCACGCCGGTGAGCGAGGACTCCGGGTCCGGGCTGGGATCCGCGCGGAAGTCGGTGGTGACCGCCGCGTCGTCCCGGCCGTAGAGCGGATCGTCCCGGTAGTCGGTCTTGTAGCAGACCACGGTGCGCGCGCCGTCCTCGATCCGGATCCGGCGGAAGCAGGTGTTCGCGCCGAGGAACGCGATGTTGGTGCCCGCGTCGCGCACCGCGGTCACCGCCGCCCGCTGCTGCGGCGTCCAGTACTCGTCGTGCCCGAGCGAGAGCAGCGCGCTGGCGCCGCGCAGCACCTCCGGCTGCCGGTGCACGTCAATCCCGGTGGTGTACGCCAGCGGGATGCCCAGGCGTTCGGCGAGCACCACCAGCGCCCGCTCGTAGACCAGGAACTTGTCCGCGCCGGTCCCGTCGTACGGCCGGTCGAAGGACACCGCCAACGAGCGGCTGGCGTAGGCGCCGCTCTCGCCCTGGTACAGGCTGTAGCCGCCCCAGACGTTGTAGGCCTGCCAGGTGGCCGCGCCATGCATCACCAGGGTGCACCCGGCCGCGCTGGTCGACCTGACGACCATCGGCACGTACCGGTGGCAGCCGTTCTCGGCGTCCAGCCGCAGCAGGTACGCGCCCTCCGGCCAGTCGGCGGTGTCGATGCTCAGCGTCGGCTCCCAGGCGGTGGAGACCGTCCGGGTCGACCCGTCCGGGCTCGCGGTCGGCTGGAGTCGCCCCGCGATCCGGCCGGAGCGCCACACCAGCCGCGCCTGCGCGCCGCCGTACCAGCCGACCCGGTAGGCGGACACGGTGAGGCCGGGCGCGGTGGTGGAGGCGTGCAGCGCGAAGTGCTCCCCGCGCTCCACGCTCACCTGGTCGGTGTAACCCTCGACGGCCTGCTGCGGTCCGGTCCGGCCGAGCCGCCAGTCGGCGTTGCCGGGCCGAGCCTGCTCCAGCTGTTGCACCGTGAGCGGTGCCGCCGCCGCGGTACCGGCGGCCCCGCCCGGCCCGGCCTGATCGCCCGGCCCGGCGGGGGTGCTCCCGCTGGACGCGTCGCAGCCGGTCAGCGCGCCGAGGCCGACCGCGCCCGCACCGGCAGCCGCCGCCGCGCCCAGGAACCGCCGTCGGCGCACGCCGTTGTCGTCCACGTGTTGAAACTCCGTTCACTGCCCGGCCGGCACTCGGCCAACTTTCAGGTCACGCTCAGGTTAGACCGCCCGTCAGTCGGTGCTCGCACGCCGGGACTCGACCGCCGCGAGTGCGGCCACCGCCGACAGCAGCACCAGGGTGCCGGTGGTGGTGGCCAGGGTCAGTCGCTCACCCAGCAGGGTGACCGCCAGCAGCGCCGCGCTGACCGGCTCGATCAGCATCACCGTCGCCGTGGTCGCCGCCCGCACCACCGCCGCCCCGGCGAAGTACAGCGGGTAGGCCCAGGCGGTGGTGACGGCGGCGACGTAGCCCAGCAGCAGCACCACCCGCAGCGGGTGGGCGGTGTGCGGCAGCAGGCCCTGGTACAGCGCGAACGGCAGCAGCAGGACCGCGCCGATGCCGAACGACCAGGCGGTCAGGGCGGCGGCGGACTCGCCGGTCCCGTGCCGGCCGGTCCAGCGCGCCAGCAGCGCGGTCGAGGAGTACGCGGCGGCGGAGAGCAGCGCCAGCGCGACGCCGGCCGGACGCACCTCGTCCGCCTGGTTGCCGAGGACCAGCACCGCCAGTCCGACCAGCGCGCCGCACACCGCGAGCGCGCCGCCGCGTCCGATCCGCTCGCCCAGCAGCAGCCGCCCGGCCAAGGCGGTCAGCACCGGTCCGGCGCCGAGGGTGATGATGGTGGCGACGGCCAGCCCGGTGTCCTGGACGGCGGCGAAGTAGGCGACTTGGAAGACGGCCATGCCGATCCCGGTCCCGCCGAGCAGCAGCACCCGTCCCCGGTTCCATACCCGGTTCGGTTCCAGGTTCCGTTCCCGCCGGTCGGCCGGTGCGGGGTCGACCGGCGCGGGGTCGACCGGCGCGGGGACGACCGGCGCGGGGACGGCCGAGGCGCGGCCGGGGCGGCGCAGGGTGCGTACGGCGAGCAGGACGGTCAGCGCGCCGACCAGTCGCCAGAAGGAGATGGCGGCCGGGCCGAGGTCGCTGGACCGGTAGACCAGGTCGACGGCCGCCCCGGTCGTCCCCCAGGCGGTACCGGCGAGCGCGAGGTAGATCAGACCGCGCCGAACGGGCAGCGCGGCAGGGGTCGTTGGGGTTTCGGGGGCAGCGGACGGCGAAGCGGGCGCGGCGGTGGCACGGGACATGGCTGTGTGTTCTCCTGAGCAGGCGGGCGGTCGGGGACAGTTCCCGTACGCGGGCACAGCCAGGGAGCACACCGCCCGTTGGGGCGACGCGCCTATGCCGGAGGCGGCCCGCTCAGGCGGCGGGCGGCGGAAGCACGAGCGTGGAACACATGTGCCCACCCTACGACGGCCCGGAGGCGAAGCCCAGCCCGGGCCCGTCCAGCCCCGGTGTTACCGCAGTGTTAGGCCGGTCCGGGGACAGTGGGGGTGACAGGAACCCACCGGCATGCGCGCGGAGCGCGGGCCGAACACCCGGAGTCAGGAGCCGCCATGGTGAACCGGGTACGGCGGGTCCGGTGCTGGTGGCGGACGGTGGATCGGGCGGAGTTGCTGCTCTTCCTGGCGCAGGCGGTGGTGCTGTGGAAGATATCCAACCTTCCGTCATAGTACGGGCGGGTCCGACTGGCGCTCTTTGATCAGTTCATGACATAGTTGGTAGGCGCTCCCCCCGGACGCGTCCGGTGCCCCGTCTTCGCGTGGAGACGGGGCACCGTTTCGTTCTTCCGGAGCGTCCCGGCCGCCAGGGGTCAGGAGTTGGAGGGCCCGAAGAACTCGACCTCGGCGATGGCCACCTGCTTGGTCAGGCTCTCGCCGTAGACGGAGTCGATCACGAACCGGACGCTGACCACGTCACGGGCGTCCAGGCCGAAGGTCTGCGGCTGGCCGTCATTCAGGTTCAGCGTCTGCTGGGTGACCTTGCCGGAGCTGTTGGTCACCACCGCCTGCAACTGCGAGGGGCATGCCTCCACCGAGATCTCGTCGGACTCCGCACCCGCGCAGGGGGTCACGATCACGTTCAACACGTGCTGTGGGGTGGTGAAGTTCGCCTGTAGCCACTGGCCGGTGTTCAGGCCGCCGTAGCCGGTGCCCCACCAGGTGTTGTTGTAGCCGTCCCCGGCCTGGAGGGGCCCCTGGCCCGAACCCGAGTGCTGCGCCGTCCAGCTGATCTCGTGGATCTGCGCCCGGGTGGCGAAGTGGTCCTCGACCGCGTGCGTGGCCGGGGTGGCCTCGTTGCTCACGGTGATCACCAGTGCCACCGCGACCGCGATGCCCAGCGTCCAGCGGATGATCCGGCCCAGGTCCCGGCGCAGTCGCGGCCGCTCACCGGCCCACGGCGCCTCGCGGCCACGGAAGTCCAGCAGTCGGCGCCACCACGGGCGGCGCTGCGGTCCGCCCGGGGTCTCCGCCAGCCGCATGGCGCAGCGACGGCAGAAGTGCCGCTCCGGCTGGTTGGTGATGCCGCACCAGGGGCACGGGTCGCCGTAGGGCGAGTGCTCCGCGTCGCCCGGCTGCCGGACCGTGGGTCGGGCCGCCTGCGGCGTGCCGGGCAGCACCGGGGCGACCTCCGGCGCGGGTTGCCCCGGTCGGGCCCGGTCGGCCACCGGGATCAGCAGCGCCCGGGCCCGGGCCAGCTCCGGCGATTCCGGAGCGGGCGGCGGCGCGGGCGAGCTCGGGTCGATCGGCTCGTCGAGCACCTCGGTGGTGTCGTCCTCCGGTCCGACCGGTTGCTCGGAGGCAACCCGCCCCCTGGGGGCCAGAGCTGATTCATCGTCACCATGCTGTGACTTGACCAGGCCGGACACCGGTGCGGCCGCCTCGGGCCGTCCTTCGCTTTCTTCGACAACAGTTGACTCAACGTCAGTTTTCGTGTCGGCCTCTGGCGCAGTGGTCGCCCCGGCGTTGTCCGCGGTTCTGTTCTCCCAGTTCAGGAACGCCCCGCAGTCGTCGCAGAAGGACTGCCCCCCACGGGCGACGCTGCCGCACTCGGCGCAGCGCAACTCCGCGCTCTGGGTGGTGTTGCTCACTTCACGAGTCCTCTCTCGGCGGTCACCTGGACCGCGCAGGGAATGTGGGCGGGGCGGGCGGCGCGCACGAGTTCGGTGAGCCGCTGCAGGTCGATGCGGTCCGGCTGGTCGACCCGCAGCACCACCAGCAGGTGCGGCTCCGGATCCCCGGGGAACGCCCCGAGCGGGCGGGCGGACCAGTCCGCGCCGCCACTCTCGGTGATCTCCGGCTCGACGCCGAAGGCCAGACGGACTGCCTCGGCGAGTCCGCGTCGGGTGCCGCGCAGCCGGTGCAGTCCGGCGGCGGCGGCGACCGACTCGCGCAGCATCGGCAGCGAGGCGTCCGGGTCGGTCTCTGCGCCGACCCAGCCGCCGAGCCATTCGGTGAAGTCCTCCGGGGCCAACGTCGGCGTGAAGTAACTGTCCATGCAGTCAAGGACGTTGAGCAGCGGCGCGAGCAGGTCGTCCAGGCCCCCGGTGAACCGCTGGGCCATCTCGTCGTCCGCGTAGACGGCCGGCAGTTGCAGGCCGATGGGGTGACGGGTGCCGAGCCCGTCGACCCCTCCGCGCCGCGAGCCGCCCGCTCCTTGGGAGTCGGGGGAGCCCGGGCCGTGGCCGTTGGCCGAGCCCGGGGAGCCGGGGACGCCGGACGCCGGGCGCGGAGCTGGGGTGGTCACCGGTCAGCCCCCGATCACGCGGACGCGGTGGTCGAAGGAGAAGACCAGCGCGGACGGCTCCAGGTCGATCCGGTCGGTCGGGTCGCCGCGCTTGCCGGTCAGCGGGTCGGCCGGGTGCAGCAGCACCTGGTCCACCAGCTCGACCCCGGCCACCCGTTGCAGCACCGCGAACACCTCCCCGGCCTGCAACGGACGGCCGAAGGGCCAGCCGTTGCCGTGCGCGCCGCCGGTCAGCGGGTCCAGGTGGGCGTAGAGCGCGTCCAGGGCGGCGGCGCGGATCCGCTCCGACTCGGTACCCCGGTAGGCGTGCAGCGTGGCGACCACGGTGACGCCCTGGTAGTACGGCGGGCCGACCGCCAGCCGGGTGCCGATCGGGCGGCGCTCGTCCAGGTGCCGGGTGATCGTGCCGAGCAGTTCGTCGCCGGGCACCAGTTGCTCGAACCGCAGCCGTCCGCCCTGGTCGGGCACCGCCTGCGGGACGACCAGCACCCGGACCGCGTTCTCGCCGTGCTGGGACTCGTCCGCGGCCAGGCAGGTGATCCGGGCGGCCTCGGGGGCGGCCCGGCGGGCCAGCTCCTCGTAGTCGCGCACGGTCACCGCGCGGTCCTGGGCGCGCAGCGACACCGGCGCGCGGACCTTGGCCTCGGCCACGGTCTCCCCGTCCACGCCGCCGCGCGCGGCCTCGCGGTTCTCCACCCGGGAGATGTACGGCATGGAGCTGCGCAGTACCCGGATGCTGCCGCGGGCCACGTTCCCGGCCCGGCCGCCGCCGGTGCGGTAGCGGTGGGCGCGGATCATCGAGCCCTTCAGCGGCACCGCGCCGTAGTGCCGCATGCTGCCGTCCGGTTCGCGGACCGAGGGACCGAAGGCGATCTCGCCGGTGGTCGCGTCCAGAGTGGCGTGCCGGTCGTCGGGCCCGGACGAGGCGAAGTGCGGCACCACCGTCCAGTCGGTCCAGCCGTCGCCGTCCGAGACCTGGAGCACCAGCGGCGGATCGCCCTGGGCGACCGGCGCGTTGGCGAGCCGCAGCCGCTGCCCGGGGACGCCGGAGGACTCGCCCAGCGACTCGTCCCGGACCACGTCCGCGTGCACCGCCCGGGTGCTGCCGCCGATGGTGAACGCCGAGGCGGAACGGATGGTGGGGGAGAGCGTGTAGAAGGGCTGGCCGGGCTCGGCCTGGGTGACCCGGCAGCGCAGCCAGCCGGCGTCGAAGCGCCCGCTGCGCGCCACGGTGTGCCCGGAGGGCACGTGCAGCACGACCTCGCCGGGCCGGTTGAGACCGCCGGTGGTGTCCCGGTCGACCTCGCACGGACGCCAGCCGTCGCCGGTCAGTGCCTCCCACAGCAGCGGCGGCTGCCGGGGGTCGACGCCGACGCCGTCCACCCGGCTGCCGAGCCGCAGCACCACGGCGCAGTCCGGGACGGCCGCGCTCAGCCCGAACAGCATGGAGTCGCCGGGCTGCGGCGGGTCGCCAAAACAGGCGGTGTCCTTGCCGTCCAGGACGTCGGTGGTGCGGTCGATCGGCGGCTCGCCGCCCGGTTGCAGCAGCACCCGCTCCAGCGTGCTGGGGACGACGGTGAGGTCCCGCTCGGTCGCGAAGACCACGGCCGGCTCGGTGTCGGTGCGCAGCGTGGCCACCTCGGTGCCGGTGGGCAGCAGCAGTGGCTGGCTGGGCGGCGCCGACAACCAGAAGGTGACCGCGGTGTGGGCCGGCGCGGGCGGGAACAGGGTGATCCCGAGCAGGTCCAGGAACGCCAGGTAGTTGCGTTCGGGCACCCGGTTGAGCCGGTAGACGATCTGGTCCGCCATGTGCGCGACCGCCTCGACCAGCGTCACCCCGGGGTCGGAGACGTTGTGGTCGGTCCACTCCGGGCAGCGCTGCTGGATGTAGCGCTTGGCGTCGTCTACGAACTGCTGGAAGCGCCGGTCGTCGAGGTTGGGGGCGGGCAGGGCCATCAGCGTTCGCTTTCGGTGGACGGATCGGCGGACGCCGAGGGGCCCTCGTGGGAGGGGATGACGTAGAACGGGAAGACCAGGCTGCGTGGATTGTTGGTGCCCCGGATCGAGTAGCGGACGTCGATGAACAGCACCCCGTCCTGGCCGGGCGCGGAGCTCACCTCCACCTCGCGGACCTCGATCCGGGGCTCCCAGCGGTCCAGGGTGCTGCGCACCTCGTACTGGATCCGCCCGGCCGTGGCCTCGTCGACCGGAGAGAAGACCAAGTCGTGTATGGCGCAGCCGAATTCAGGCCGCATCGGCCGTTCGCCGGGCGCGGTCGCCAGGACCAGCCGCATCGCCTCCTCGATCTCCCGCTCCCGGCTGACCAGGGCGATGCCGCCGGACGGGGCGATCCGCATCGGGAAGGCCCAACCGGAGCCGACGAACTGCTCTGCCATTGCTTACGGTTCCTCTTGTCTGCGCTGATTGCTCTACTGACGGTGCGTCAACTCTGCTTGTCGGTCAACCAGCCGGAATCACCAGCGTGCTCGACGTGATGAGCGGGGCCTCCAGCTCGACCGAGACCGGCGACTCGATGCTGGCGCTGAGCGCGCCGGTGATGTTCGCGGTCATCCCCGCGTCGATGCTGACGTCCATCGGCGAGCTGATGGTGGCGGCCTCGGCGCCGACCAGCGAGACCGTCGCGCCCTTGATCGACACCGTGCCGGTGGCCTCCAGGCTGAGGTCGGCCCCGGCCTTGATACTGACGCCCCGGCCACCGGTGATGTTGATCTCCCCGGTGTTGCTGACCGTGATGACGGCGTCGGCCGCGCCGCCGCTGCTCTTGACGGTGATGGTCGCCGACGGCGCGTCGATGCCGCCCTCGTCCAGGTGCACCAGCAACTTCTTCCGGCCCGTGATCGCCCGGATACCGCTGCTGGGAGGCTCCCTGACGTCCAGCAGCTCGACCATGTGCCCGTTCCGGGAGGCCAGGCTGCGCCAGTTGATCGCGCCGTTGGTCTCGTCGTACTGCGGGTACCCGTCCGGGTCCGGAGTCGGGTGGTTCATCCCGTTGTAGAGCCCGGCGATGACATAGGGGTGGTCCAGCGAGCCCCGGTCGAAGGCGCACAGCACCTCGTCGTGCACCTCGGGCAGGAACAGCCCGCCACCGTTGACCCCGCCCAACTGGGCGACCCGGCACCAGTCGCTCTCGTACTCGGCCGAGAGCCAGGGGAACGTCAGCTTCACCCGGCCCTGGCGCAAGGGGTCCTGAGTATTCGTCACCAACGCGCTCGCCACGCCCGGCAGCTTCGGCGCGGTGTCCGCCCCACCGGACGCCAGGCCGTACAGCGAGCGCACCTGACGGCCCGTCACGGTCACCCAGGTCTGGTACTTCTCCTGCCCGGTGAAGACATGGCGGGTGCCGGTCACCGTGTAGCGGCCCTCGAACGGGAACCCCGCGCCGTTGAGCGCGACCGGCAGCCCCGGGCACAGGGCGGGGTTGCCGTTGACGGTGATCTCCAGCTCGGCGAAGGAGGAAGTCACGTCCCCGGCCAGCCCGGCCGAGGCGCTGAGCACCTCGGCGTCGGTGTCATAGGGGACGTCGGCGCTGGTGAGCTTGGCCGTGCCGAAGGGCGCGGACACCTCCGCCGGATTGGTCCCGATCTCAATGTCCTTGCTGCTCAAGGTCGGAGTGATCTCACTGAGCGCGCTCTTGCTCTGCACGTTCCAGCCCCGCACCTCCACCGTGTCGACCTGGTCGGCCGCGGTCACCACCACCCGGCTGCGCATGGTGTTGGTCTCGAACTCCAGCACGTCGGGGCTCTGCAACGAGGTGGTGGTGTCCGAGGGCGCGCCGGCCGCCGGTGCCAACTTGGTGAACTGCAACAGTCCGAGCGGACTGACGTACAGGTAGACCCCGTTCTCCCGAGCCAGTCGGCTGAGGAAGTCCCAGTCGGTGATGTTGGGTTGGGTGGCGAGCTCGTACACCGTGGTCGTCTCGTCCAGCACCCCGGTCTCCACCCGGCACAGCGAGGCGGCCTTGCGGACGATCTCGGTCGCGGTCATGTTGGGGTAGCCGACGACCCGGCGGTTGCGCAGCAGCCGGTGTCCGGGGTCGTAGCCGCGCACCACCAGCAGCTTGCCGCTGCCGTCCGAGTCGGCCTCCAGCGCGGTGATCTCCCCGGTGACCATCACCGGTCCGGGCTCGCCGTCGGTGTACGGGATCAGCACCACCTTGGCGCCGATCTTGATCAGCGGGTAGCTGGTGAGGATGTCCCGGCCCTGGTCGTTGAAGGTCAGCTGGAACGCGGCCGGGATGTTCACCCCGGAGTCGACCCAGCCCTCGGCCAGGTTCGAGGCCAACTGGTTGTCGATCGGCATGCCCTCGATCTCGACGCCGAGGACGGTGGTGTACGTCGTGGACGTGGTGGTCACGGTGCTCCTACCGGTGGATCTCTTCGGCGGCGGGCAGCAGCAGCTCCGTGCCCGGTTGCAGGTCCATGGGATCGTCAATGCCGTTCGCCTCGGCGATCACCCGCCACACGGTGGCGTCGCCGTACTCCCGCCAAGCCAGCGACTGCAACGAGTCGCCGACCACCACCCGGTGCACCCGGCGCGCGGTGAGCGCGCCCGAGGTCGGGTTCTGACCACTCGTCAGCACCGCGATCTCGGTCAGCGACATCGTGCAGGTCGCCCTGGTCGGCTCGCCGCTCGGACTGAACAGCGTGTACTTGGCCGAGGCCGAGTTGACGAAGGCGATGAACTGGACGGTACTGAAGGACCCCCAGGACAGCCGCACCCACGGGGGCGAGGGCCGCCTGGTGAAGATGCTCGGCGGGTAGACCTCGCAGCACGACAGCAACAACTCGACCTGCGACTGCACCTCTACCTTGCTGCCGGGAGCGGTGCTGTCCAGGAAGATGGACACGTCCATGGTCGCCGGGTCCGCGCCCCTGAAGTTGGCGAGCGCGCCGCGCTGGAAGCCAACCGCGTGGTCCATGGACCAACTGGCCCGGCGGACCAGCGTCAGCTCGTTCGGATTGAACTGGAAGTCGACCGTGCCGATCTCCCCGCCGAGGGCCATCGCCAGGCCGGTCGGCGGTTCGTGGATGGCCAGCGAGGCACGCACCAGGCTGCTGCCGGGGGGCTGGGTCATGGTTACGCCGCCCCCGCATCGGTGAACCCGTGGTGGGTGATCTCCAGCGTCTCGGTGGCCACGCCGGGGCTGGCCGGGTCGAGCGTCGGCCCGGACCAGCGGACCGGCAGCACGTCCAGCAGTCCCCAGCGGGCGACCAGCGACCCGTCCGCACGCAGCGCGGAGATCTGCGCGGTGGGGCGCACCACGCCGGTCGCCACCGAGGAGATCCAGGCGGCGACCTTTGAGGTGTCGGGCGTCAGCGGGCGGGTCAGCCGGATCGTCGAGTGCTTGACCCGCGACGGCAACTGCCAGACGAAGCCGTTGTTCCCGCCCTCCTGGTATGCCTCGACCTCCACCTCGGCGGCCAGGCCGTCGCAGCCGTTGAAGGCCCCGAGGTCCTCGCCGTCGATGCTGAGGGTGAAGAAGATCGTGGAACCTGGGTCCTGCGGGGTACTCATCGCTGCTGTGCTCCGGGGCTGGTGGGGCGGTGTGAGGGGTAGGCAGGGGGCGGGCCGGGATCAACGGCTGGGATCAGCGGCCGGGATCAGCGGCCAGGATCTCGGAGCCGACCGATCCGCTCCCGGTCCAACCGCAGTTCGGCGCGGAGCAGCCGGGACAGCGGACCAACCAACTTCTTGGCCAACTCGTCCAGGTGCGGCGGCGGTTCGGCGGCGGACGAGGCAGGCGCGGTGGGGGCCGACTGCGGCGGCATGGGCGTCGCCGCACGCTGGACGGCCGGGCGCGCGGACCCGGCGGCGGCCCACACCGGCGGGCGCGGGGGTGTGGGCGGAGTGCCACCGGACGCGGCGGCCGTGACCTGCGGGAAGTGCGGCGGCGCGGGCGGCGCG
>Ga0302314_10006054_pt1 | contig 21972 bp, 18 predicted proteins | sample III_Palsa_N2_3_FD_200533 | JGI IMG/M metagenome (GOLD analysis project Ga0302314, IMG submission 200533) | Peat permafrost microbial communities from Stordalen Mire near Abisko, Sweden - III_Palsa_N2_3 | ecosystem: Environmental > Terrestrial > Soil > Palsa > Peat permafrost | place: Sweden...
GGGTGAGCGCTGCGGCAGTGCAGTTCGGCGAGGCCGGAGCCCCCACCCTCACCCTCATGCGCGCTAACTTAAGGAATTTCCTGCTCCGTCCGAGCCCCCGAGAAAAAGGGGTCAGAGTGAATTTCCCGCCACATCCTTTCCCGCGCGGGCCACGCGCCTCGAGGAAATTCACTCTGACCCCTTTTTCTCGACCCCTTTTTCTCGCGCTCCGACAGCGGCGGAGATTCCTTAAGTTAGTGCCTATGACCCTCACCCTCCCGCTAACGCGGGTCCCTCCCTCTCCCGCCAAGCGGGCGAGGGTCTACAGCAGGCATCGATGACTCGACCCGACTTCATCACGCTCTATAGTGGCGGGCAAAGATCGGTCAGGGAGGGCAGCGTGGCGGCGACGGGACAGACGGCGATCATCACCGGATCGGGAACCGGCATCGGTGCTGCGGTTGCGCGGCAATTGGCGGCCAAGGGCATTCATGTCGTCATCAACTATACCAAGAGCGTCGCCGAGGCAGAGGCAACGGCGACCGAATGCCGGGCGCTAGGCGTCGAGGCATTGCTGTGCCAGGCCGACGTGTCGGTCGATGCCGATTGCCGCCGCCTGGCCCAGACGGCGCTCGACGCCTGGGGCCGCATCGATTTCCTGGTCAACAATGCCGGCACCACGCTCTTTGCCGCCCAGGCCGATCTCGACGCGGTCCAGGCCGAGGATTTCCGCCGCATCTACGACGTCAACGTGATCGGCGCCTTCCAGATGGTGCGCGCCGTAGCGCCGGCCATGAAGGCGCAGGGGCGCGGCGCCATCGTCAATGTCTCGTCGATCGCGGGCCTCGCCGGCATCGGCAGCTCGATCGCCTATGCCGCCTCCAAGGGCGCCCTCAACACCCTCACCCTGTCGCTCGCCCGCTCGCTCGGCCCGGCGATCCGGGTCAATGCGATCTGCCCGGGCATGGTCAAGACACGCTGGCTGCAGCAGGGCCTCGGCGCCGAGCGCTATGACCGCGCGCTGGCCGCGATGGAGGCCTCGATGCCGCTGAAACAGGTCTCCGGACCCGACGAGATTGCCGAGCCGATCGTCTGGCTTCTCGATGCCGCGGCCCATATCACCGGCGAGGTGATCACGGTCGATTCCGGCATGCATCTCGGCTTCGCGCTGTAGGGAGAGCGATATGCCCGCACCGCACCCCGCCGACGGCTTCATCGCGGCGCGTGACTTTCTGCTGCGCCACCGCACCGACTATGCCACCGCCTATCGCGACTTCCGTTGGCCGGAACTCGACCGGTTCAACTGGGCATTGGATTATTTCGACCGCATTGCCGCGGGCAACGACCGGATCGCGCTCTGGCTGGTCCATGAGGGCACGGGCGAGGAGCGGATCTCCTTCGCCGAGTTGGCCCAGCGCTCCAACCGCGTCGCCAATTACCTGCGTGGCCTGGGCGTCCGGCGCGGCGACCGGATCCTGCTGATGCTGGGCAATGTGTTGCCGCTTTGGGAGGTGATGCTGGCGGCGATGAAGCTGGGCGCCGTCATCATCCCGGCCAGCACGCTCTTGACCGAAACCGATCTCGCCGACCGCTTCGCCCGCGGCCGGGTCCGCCATGTCGTGGCCGGCGCCGAACATGCCGGCCGGTTCAAGGATCTGCCGGGCGATTATACCCGCATCGTGGTAGGCGCCGCCGCCGGCTGGCGCGCCTATGACGAGGCCTATGAGGCCTCGCCCGCGTTCGCGGCCGAGGGCGAGACCCGGGCCAGCGACCCCATGCTGCTCTATTTCACCTCGGGCACCACGGCCCAGCCCAAGCTGGTGCTGCACAGCCATCAGAGCTATCCGGTCGGGCATCTCTCGACGCTCTACTGGCTCGGCATCCAGCCCGGCGACATCCATCTCAACATTTCCTCGCCGGGCTGGGCCAAGCATGCCTGGAGCTGCTTCTTCGCGCCCTGGAATGCCGAGGCGACGATCCTGGTGGTGAACCAACCGCGCTTCCACGCCGCCCGCCTGCTCGACACCATCCAGCGCTGCCGAGTCACCACCTTCTGCGCGCCGCCCACGGTCTGGCGCATGCTGATCCAGCAGGATCTGAAAGCCTGGCAGACCTCGCTCACGGAAGTCGCCGGCGCCGGCGAGCCACTCAATCCGGAAGTGATCGAACAGGTGCGCGCCGCCTGGGGCCTGACCATCCGCGACGGCTATGGCCAGACCGAGACCAGCGCCCAGATCGGCAACAGCCCGGGCCAGGCGCTGAAGCTGGGCTCGATGGGACGGCCGCTGCCCGGCTACCAGGTGCAACTGCTCGATGCCGGTGGTCAGGAAGCGACGGAGGGCGAGATCAGCCTGCCGCTCACCGCCCGCCCGCTGGCGCTGATGCTGGGCTACCAGGCCGGGGATGGCGGGATCGTCGCCGTTACCGGTGCTGCCTATCACACCGGCGATGTCGCCCAGCGCGACGCCGACGGCTACCTCACCTATGTCGGCCGCGCCGATGACGTGTTCAAAGCCTCGGATTACCGGATCAGCCCCTTCGAGCTGGAAAGCGTGCTGATCGAGCACGAGGCGGTGGCCGAAGCCGCGATCGTGCCCTCGCCCGATCCGCTGCGGCTGGCCGTGCCCAAGGCCTTCGTGACGCTGACCGAAGGGCATGCGGCCGATCGCGCGACGGCGCTCGCCATCTTCCGCCATCTGCGCGCCCGGCTGTCGCCGTTCAAGCGCGTGCGCCGGCTGGAATTCAATGATCTGCCCAAGACCATCTCGGGCAAGATCCGCCGGGTCGAGCTGCGCCGCCTCGAAGCCGATCGCCGCGCCACCGATACCCGCGGCGAACTCGAATTCTGGGAAGAGGATTTTCCCGAGCTGGGCTGACCGATATCATCGAGAGTGTGGCTATGGAACTGGTCGACCGCTTGAACCAAAGCATGCTGCCCTTCGGCAGGCTGCTCGGCATGCACTTCATCAGCGCCGACAAGGACCGCATCGTGGCCGAACTACTGGTGCGCGACGAGATCTGCACGATCCCCGCGACGCTGCATGGCGGTGCCATCATGGCCTTTGCCGATACGCTCGGCGGCACGGCGACCTTCGTCAATCTGCCCGACGGCGCCAAGGGCACGACGACGATCGAGAGCAAGACCAATTTCCTCGGCCCCGCCCCGCTCGGCCAGAAGGTGGTCGGCGAGTGCACGCCGATCCATCGCGGCCGCCGCACCCAGGTCTGGCAGACCCGCATCACCACCGAAGCCGGCAAACTGGTGGCGCTGGTGACGCAGACACAGATGGTGCTTTAGTCTCAGTCTGATGCATCGGAGCGCTGCAGTTCAGAAGAGCAGAATGGGCGATGATCGTCAGGGGGCGCCATGATCAAAGAAGACCGTGAGACCGCCGCCGAGGACAAAAAGGTTCTGCACCAGTTCGGCTACGCGCAGGAGCTGGCGCGGCGGATGCACACCTTCCAGAATTTCGCGATTTCCTTTTCGATCATCTGCATCCTGTCGGGCGGCATCAACTCCTTCAGCCAGGGGCTGTCCGGTGTCGGGGGTGCTGCCATCGGCATCGGCTGGCCGGTCGCAGCCCTATTCTCGCTGTGCTTTGCGCTCGCGATGGCCCAGATCGGCTCGGCTCATCCGACCGCCGGCGGGCTCTATCATTGGGGCGCCCTGCTCGGCGGCCGCGGTCTGGGCTGGCTGACGGCCTGGTTCAATCTGATCGGCCTGGTCACCGTGCTGGCTGCGATCAATGTCGGCACATATCTTTTCCTCGTCGGCGCCTTCGCCGGCCCGCTGGGGATCGACGCTACGACACTCACCCCTGACACGCCGACCGGCCATAGCATCGCGGTGCAGATCATAGTCGTCGCGTTGATCACGCTCACTCAGGCGCTGTTCAACCATCTCGGCATTCGCCTCACGACCAGGCTCACCGATCTGTCCGGTACCATCATCCTCGCAGGAGCTGTGGCGTTGACGGTGGCGTTGCTGGCCTTCGCGCCGACACTCGACATCTCTCGCCTGTGGAGCTTCAGGAACTATAGCGGCGATGCCGGCGGCGGCGTTTGGCCCGCGGCGCACTCGATGACCTATCTGTTTCTGCTCGGGCTGCTGCTCCCCGCTTACACCATCACCGGCTTCGATGCCTCGGCCCACACGGCGGAGGAGACGATTTCGGCCGCGCGCAGCATCCCGCGCGGCATGATCCATGCCGTCATCTGGTCGGCCCTGTTCGGCTGGGTGATGCTCTCCGCCGTGATCCTGGCAGCACCAAGCCTGGAAACGGCGGCCGGCCAGGGCAGCAACAGCTTCTTCTGGATCATGGAGCAGGTCTTGCCCGGCTGGGTCAGGATCAGCCTCTATGGCGTCATCGCGGTCAGCCAGTATTTGTGCGGGCTGGCGACCGTGACCTCGGCCAGCCGGGTGATGTTCGCCTTCGCCCGTGATGGCGGCCTGCCGGCGTCCGGGGCGCTGCGGCAGGTCAGCCCGCGTTTCCGCACCCCGGTCGCGGCGATTTGGGTCGCGAGTATCCTGTCGATTGTGTTCACGGTCTATGCGCCCGTCTACACGACCATCGCCGCGGTCTGCACGATCTTCCTCTATATCTCCTACGTCCTGCCCATCGCCGCCGGGCTGCTGGCGCACCGGCGCAGCTGGACAATCATGGGACCGTTCGACATCGGCGCCGCCTTCAAGCCGGTCGCCCTGCTTTGCATCGTCGGGGCCGGCGTGCTGCTCTTTATCGGCGTGCAGCCACCCAATGATCAGGCGCTGACCGTGACCATCGGCGTGCTGATGGTGTCAGCGCTGATCTGGTTCGGGCTGGAGCGGCGGCGCTTCCGCGGGCCGCCGGTGGGCGAAGAGGTGCGGCAGCGGCAGGCCGAAATCGCCGCCGCCGAGCGCGTCGTGGGCGAGGTTTGACGGCCGTCAGAACCCCGCTTCGCGCGCCAGCAGCGCCACCAGCTCCGCCGCCGGCATTTCCCGCGCCAAGCCTGCGCCCTGGCCGGCCCAAAGCGACAGGAATTCCGGCCTGCCCAGCTTGGCCGCCGCATTGCGCATCGGCCGGGTCAGCGCGTTTTGCCAGGGGAAGGGCAGGATCGCCTCGGGATGGGCGCTGCCGGCCTCAAGCATGCGGTTGCGCAGGCCCCGCGCCGGCCGGCCGCTGAAGGCGCGCGTGATGGTGGTGCCGTCATCCGCCGCGGCCATCAGCGCCTCCCGATAGCAGTGCGGGATGCCCGATTCCGGACAGGCCAGGAAGGCGGTCCCGAGCACTGCGATATCGGCGCCGAGCCCGAGCACGGCTTTGATGCCGGCCCCGTTCATGATGCCGCCCGCGGCATAGATCGGCAGCGATACGGCGCGCCGGATCTGCGGCACCAGGGTCAGGGTCGAGACCATGGCATCCTCGAAGCGGCCGAGGAAGGTGCCGCGATGGGCCCCGGCCTCGCCGCCCTGGCCGATGATGCCGTCGGCGCCGGCCGCGGCGAAGGCGACGGCCTCGCGTACGCTCGTCGCGGTGCCGGCCACCTCGGTGCCGCGGGCACGGAACGCCGCGATCAGCTCGGGTACCGGAATGCCGAAGGTGAAACTGACCATCGGCACCTCGGCGGCAAGCACCGCCGCCGCCTGCGCCTGGAAGCTCTCGGCCGGCACGGCCGGCACCTGCGGCGGCGCCAGCCCGAGCTCGGCGAAGAAGGGCGTCAGCAGCGCAAGCGCAGGCGCTGCATCGACCTCGAGTGGCGCCGTCTCGAAGACGAAGAGGTTGACGCTGAACGGCCGCACGGTCAGCGACCGGACCTGGGCGATGGCCGCCTCGATCTGCGCCGGCGACAGATATGCGGCGGCCAGCGAACCGATGCCACCGGCATTGGATACCGCCGCCACCAACTCGGGCGGCGACGCGCCGCCCATCGCGGCCTGCATGATGGGATAGCGCGATTCGAGCATGGCGACCTCCGGAGCTGGATCACAGCCCCAAGATGGGGCGCCGCGCTTGTCTCCTGACATGATTTGATCGGATGTTAGGCATCCGCAAGGCAGATGGTTTGCCCCCAAATCCGCGCCGATCCACTCTCCCTTCCGGAGAATTCCGATTGAAGACACCGGTTGGATGGGCATCAATGACCGATGGGCCGAACAGTGCCGGAACTGCCTCGGCACGAATGCATCGGGAGGGATACGCCGCGGTGGCGGACGCCAAGCGCATTCGGGTCATTTCGAGGTTTGCGGTCTGTGCCGGGCTTCTCGTCGCGCTCGTCGCCGGTCCCGCCATGGCATGGGCCGATGAGCCCTTGCGCCTGGTGACCGGGACCGGCTATCCGCCCTTTTCCGACGAGACGCTGCCCGAGGGCGGACTCGCCACCGCCATCGTCAAGGCCGCCTTCGATGCCGCGGGCCTGGGCTACACGATCGACATCATCCCGTGGAAGCGCGGTTACGCCCAGACTGTCGACACGGCTCCGGACGCCACATTCCCTTATACCCCGACCGAGGCACGCCACGAGGCCGTGCTCTATTCCGACCCGCTGTTCGAACTGCCCGTGCAAATCTTCTCTGCGGCAAGCGCACCGATCATCTTTCACGGCCCGCCCGACGTGCTGGGCAAGACCATCTGCGAGCCGATCGGCTTCGTCGAATACTGGCCCTTTGCCGACATGATCCGGGCGGACAGGCTGACGCTCCTGGAAACCCACAGCCTCGCCAGCTGCGCCCGCAATATCGTCGACGGCCGCGCCCAGTTCATCGTCGCCACTCCGCTGGTCGCGAATTATGCCGCCAAGGCGGCGGGAGTGGAGGGGCGGCTGGTGGCGCTGGGCGATGTCCTGACCACCGACACGCTGCACCTCGTGGTCGGCAAGGCCAATAAGCGGGCGACCGAGATCCTCGACGCTTTCAATGACGGGCTGCGCAAGATTCGGGAGAACGGCCGCTTCGATGCGATCGTCAAGCCGACGGAATGACCACAAGCCGGTGTCCTGTCGCCCAAGCCGTCACATGCATGCCTAGAAATTGAGCGACTCCCGGATATCTGCGTAATTCTAACCCGGATTCCGTCGCCCGATCGAGCACAGCTGCCGCCCCCGGCGTTGGCCCCGTTCTTGCCTATTGGCTTGCATCCGAGGCTGTGTACAAGCGGGGGGATGCGATGCGGCAATGGTTGAAGACGGCCGGTCTGGCGATTGCCGGGCTGGGGCTGGTATCGGCGCTGCCGACGGCAGCGGCCGAGGATACGATCAAGATCGGCGTGCTGCATTCGCTGTCGGGCACCATGGCGATCAGCGAGACCACGCTCAAGGACACGGTCCTGATGCTGGTCGACGATCTCAACAAGAAGGGCGGGCTGCTCGGCAAGAAGGTCGAGGCCGTCGTGGTCGATCCGGCTTCGGACTGGCCGCTCTTCGCCGAAAAGGCGCGCGAGCTGATCGCCCGCGATCACGTCGCCGTGGTGTTCGGCTGCTGGACCTCGGTCTCGCGCAAGACCGCCCTGCCGGTGTTCGAGGAGCTGAACGGGCTGCTGTTCTACCCCGTGCAATATGAGGGCGAGGAAAGCTCGCGCAACGTCTTCTACACCGGCGCCGCACCCAATCAGCAGGCGATCCCGGCGGTCGAATACCTGATGAGCAAGGAAGGCGGCGACGTCAAACGCTGGGTCCTGGCCGGCACCGATTACGTCTATCCGCAGACGACCAACAAGATCCTGGAAGCCTTCCTCAAGTCCAAGGGTGTGGCGTCCGAGGACATCATGATCAATTACACCCCGTTCGGACAGAGCGACTGGCAGACCATCGTCGCCGACATCAAGAAATTCGCCTCCGCCGGCAAGAAGACGGCCGTGGTCTCGACCATCAATGGCGACGCCAACGTGCCCTTCTACAAGGAGCTGGCCAATCAGGGCGTCAAGGCCAAGGACACACCCGTGGTCGCCTTCTCGGTCGGCGAGGAAGAACTGGCCGGCATCGACACCAAGAACCTGGTCGGCCATCTTGCCGCCTGGAACTACTTTGAATCGGTCAAGTCGCCGGAAAACGCCGCCTTCATCAAGCAGTGGCACGCCTATATCAAGGACAACAAACGCGTCACCAACGACCCGATGGAAGCCACATATATCGGCTTCCACATGTGGACCCAGGCGGTTTTGCAAGCCGGCACCACCGATGTCGACGCCGTCCGCCAGGCCATGATCGGCCAGAAATTCAAGGCGCCGAGCGGCTTCGAAGCGGTGATGAACAGCAATCATCACCTGTCCAAGCCGGTCATGATCGGCGAGATCCAGCAGGACGGCCAATTCGACATCGTCTGGCAGACCAAGGCACCGATCAAGGCCGATGCCTGGAGCAAGTTCATTCCGGAAAGCGCCAAACTGACCGCCGACTGGACCTTCCCCTGGGTGTGCGGCAATTGCACCGAGCCGAAATATGGGAGCTATGAGCACTGATCCCGCGGCGATGAGGGTCGTGACGGCGCTGCGCGCTGTCCTGCTCCTGCTGCTCCTGGCGTTGGTGCCGCTGGCCGCCTGGGCAGCCGATCTCGATGAAACGCTGGCTGCTCTCGCCTCGGGGGGATTCGAGGAGCGGGAGCAGGCGGTGGCGACGCTCGGGGCATCGGGGGATCCCCGAGCCGTCGCCATCCTGCAGGCGCTGAACGACGGCACGCTGCTGGTGACCGAGGACAAGCACATTGTGATCGGCAAGGATGCCACCTATCTCGATGCGCTGACCGGCAACGCCGTCGAAACCAGCGCCGAGCCGGAGCGGATCCGCGTCAACAACCGGCTGCGCAACGAGATCGAGGCAGCGCTGGCCCAGCTCAATCTGTTCAGCCCCGACCCGGCCCAACGCCTGGCCGCGGCATCGGCCGTGCTGCATGCGCCCGATCCGGCCGGGGCCCCGGTGCTGGAGCAGGCGCTGGCCGCCGAAAAGAATGCCGCGGTCGCCGATGCGCTGCGCCTGGCGCTTGCCGCGACATCCCTGCAATCGGGCGATGTCGCGGCCAAACTAAAGGCCATTCACACGCTCAGCGGATCGAGCGATCCGGAGATCCGCCGCTTGCTGGGCGAAGTCGCGGATACCGCCGATGCGCCGCAGATCAAGGCCGCGGCCGCCGAAGCCCTGCGCGCCATCGCCCGGCGGAACTTCATCATCGAGATCGGCGCCAATATCTTCCAGGGCGTGAGCCTGGGCTCGGTCCTGCTGCTGGCCGCGATCGGGCTCGCCATCACCTTCGGCGTGATGGGCGTGATCAACATGGCCCATGGCGAGATGATCATGCTCGGCGCCTACGCGACCTATGTCGTGCAGGAGGCGTTCCGCGCCTGGCTGCCGGCCTCCTGGTTCGACCTCTATCTGATTGCCGCCGTGCCCGTCGGCTTCCTGACCGCGGCCCTGGTCGGGGCGGCGATCGAGCGCGGCATCATCCGCTTCCTCTATGGCCGCCCGCTCGAGACGCTGCTCGCCACCTGGGGCATCAGCCTGATGCTGCAGCAGGCGGTGCGCAGTATCTTCGGCGCGCCCAATAAGGAGGTCTCGAACCCGGCCTGGATGACCGGCGGCTTCGATCTCGCCGGCGGCTTCACGGTCACCTGGAACCGGGTCGTCATCATCGGCTTCAGCCTGGCCGTGTTCGGGCTCTTGACCCTGGTGCTGCGCCGGACCAGCCTGGGCTTGCATATCCGGGCGGTGACGCAGAACCGGCGCATGGCCGCCGTGGTCGGAATCCCGACCGGACGCGTCGACATGCTGACCTTTGCGCTCGGGTCCGGCATTGCCGGCATCGCCGGGGTGGCGCTCAGCCAGATCAGCAATGTCAGCCCGAATCTGGGCACGATCTATATCATCGACAGCTTCATGGTCGTGGTCTTCGGCGGCGTCGGCAATCTGGCCGGCACGCTCGCCGGTGCCATGGGGCTCGGCATCGCCAACAAGCTGCTCGAGCCCTTTGCCGGCGCGGTGCTGGGCAAGATCCTGGTCCTGGTCGGCATCATCCTGTTCATCCAGTTCCGGCCGCGCGGCCTCTTCGCGCTCAAGGGCCGGGCCGTGGAGAGCTGAGATGCGCGGCCCCGCCCTCCTCGACCGCACCGGCTGGCTGGTCTTCGCCGCCTTCGCCATCGTGGCGCTCGCCATCGTGCCGGCGCTGGCGACCCTGCCATCGGCCGATTCGGCGCTGCGCCTGCCGGCCTATCTGGTGCCGCTGTTCGGGAAATACCTGTGCTACGCGCTGCTGGCCCTGGCGCTCGACCTGATCTGGGGCTTCGCCGGCATTTTGAGCCTGGGCCAGGGCGCCTTCTTCGCGCTCGGCGGCTATTGCATGGGCATGTATCTGATGCGCCAGATCGGCACGCGTGGCGTCTATGGCAATGCCGTGCTGCCCGATTTCATGGTCTTCCTGAATTGGAAGACGCTGCCCTGGCCGTGGTGGGGCTTCAATCATTTCGCCTTCGCAATGACCATGGCGCTGGCCGTGCCGGCGTTGCTGGCGGCGGCGTTCGGCTGGCTCGCCTTCCGCTCGCGCGTCACCGGCGTCTATCTCTCGATCATCACCCAGGCCATGACCTATGCGCTGATGCTGGCCTTCTTCCGCAACGACATGGGCTTCGGCGGCAATAACGGGTTGACCGATTTCAAGGAGATCCTGGGATTCGGGGTCCAGGCGCCGAACACGCGGCTGGCGCTCTACGCGATCACCGTGGTGGCGCTGGGTGCGTCGTTCCTGCTGTGTCGCTTCGTCGTCACCTCGAAGCTCGGCCGCGTCCTGCTGGCGCTCAAGGATGCCGAGGCGCGGGTCCGGTTCCTGGGCTATTCGACCGCCCGCGCCAAGCTCTTCGTCTTCGTGCTCTCGGCCATGCTGTGCGGGCTGGCGGGTGCACTCTACGTGCCGCAGGTCGGCGTCATCAATCCGGGGGAGTTCGCGCCGGGCAATTCGATCGAGATTGCCATCTGGGTCGCGATCGGCGGCCGCGGCACACTGGTCGGCGCGGTGCTGGGCGCCCTGGTCGTCAATCTCGCCAAGACCTGGCTGACCGGGGCGGCGCCGGAGCTCTGGCTGTTTGCGCTGGGCGCGCTCTTCATCCTGGTCACCTTGCTCCTGCCGGACGGGATCCTGGGCCTCGCCGCCCGGCTGCGGCCGATGCTGGGCAGCCGCCTGGTGCCGGCACGGGAGCAACGGCGATGACGAGCACGGCCCTGCTCTATCTCGACGGCGTCACCGTCAGTTTCGACGGCTTCAAGGCGCTGAATTCCCTGTCGCTGGTGATCGAGCCGGGCGAGCTCAGGACCATCATCGGCCCGAACGGCGCCGGCAAGACCACGATGATGGATGTCATTACCGGCAAGACCCGGCCGGATTCCGGCACGGCGCTGTTCGGCGGCACGCATGATCTGACCCGGCTCGACGAGGCGGCGATCGCGACGCTGGGCATCGGCCGGAAATTCCAGAAGCCGACCGTGTTCGAGAACCTGACCGTGTTCGAGAACCTGGAACTGGCGCTCAAGGGCAAGCACTCGATCACCCACGCCCTGCTGCACCGGCTGCGCGCGGAAGAATGCTGGCGGCTGGACGCGCTGCTCGCGCGCATCGGCCTGTCCAATCGCGCCGGCGAGCTGGCCGGGCGGCTGAGCCACGGCCAGAAGCAATGGCTGGAGATCGGCATGCTGCTGGCTCACGACCCGCAGCTGATCCTGCTCGACGAGCCGGTCGCCGGCATGACCGATGCCGAGACCGCGGCGACCGCGGCGCTGATCATCGAACTGGCGCGCGACCGCACCATCGTCGTGGTCGAGCACGACATGGAATTCGTCCGCGACCTGGGCGCCAAGGTGACCGTGCTGCATGAGGGCTCGGTGCTGGCCGAAGGCTCGATCGATGCGGTGCAGAACCATCCGCGCGTGATCGAAGTCTATCTGGGGCGGTAGGAAATGATGAAGAGAGATTGCACCCTGAATACTCCCTCTCCGCCCTATTGGGGGGGAGAGGGAGATTCGTGGGAGCGCCTGACGCATGCTCTCCGTCGATGCCGTCGACCTTGCCTATGGCTCGAGCCAGATCCTGCGCCGGGTCAGTGTCAGCGCCGCCAAGGGCGAGGTGACCTGCCTGCTCGGCCGCAACGGCGTCGGCAAGACCAGTCTGCTGCGCGCGATCTTCGGGCTGCAGCCGATCCGCAGCGGCAGCATTACCTGGGAAGGCGAGCGGGTCGACACGCTGCCATCTTATCGCCGCGCCGGCCGGGGCATGGCGCTGGTGCCGCAGGGCCGCGAGATCTTTCCACGCCTGTCGGTGCTGGAGAATTTGCAAACCGGGCTGGCGCCGCTGCCGCCCGGCAAGCGCGTCATCCCTGACCATATCTATGATCTCTTCCCGGTGCTGAAGACCATGCTGCACCGGCGCGGCGGCGATCTTTCGGGCGGGCAGCAGCAGCAGCTGGCGATCGCCCGCGCCCTCGTCTCCGGCCCGCGCTGCCTGGTGCTGGACGAACCGACCGAAGGCATCCAGCCCTCGATCATCAAGGAGATCGGCCGGATCATCCGGCAACTGGCCGATCGCGGCGACATGGCCATCCTGCTGGTCGAACAATATCTCGACTTCGCCCGCGAGCTGGCCGATGCCATCGTGATCATGGAACGCGGCGAAGTCGTGCTGGCCGGGCGGAATGCCGATCTCGGCGAGGCCGAGATGAGGCGGTTCCTCGCGGTATAGCGCTGACATCCACCAGCAAGGTCCTCGCTCGACGGTTCCCCACCCGCCGAAATCCCGATAGTGTCTGTGGCAACCACACTCGGGAGAGCCGCCATGACCGCCTTGCATTTTCGATCCGCCGCCGATCTCGCCCGCCTGGTGCAAGCGCGTGAAATCAGCGCAATCGAATTGCTCGATCATTTCGTGGCGCGGGTCGAGCAGTACAATCCGGCGATCAATGCCATCGTCGCCACCGATTTCGACGGTGCCCGCAAGGCGGCACGCGCGGCCGATGCGGCGCTGGCGGGCGGCGAGAGCCTGGGCCCCTTGCACGGGGTGCCGATGACCATCAAGGACGCCTATGAGGTGGCCGGGCTGCGCTCGACCGGCGGCGCCCCGGAATATGCCGAGCATGTGCCGACGCGCCATGCCGATGCCGTCGCGCGCATCGAAAAATCCGGCGGCATCATCTTCGGCAAGACCAATGTGCCCTATCTCTCGGGCGATCTGCAGACCTTCAACGCCGTCTATGGCACCACCAACAACCCGTGGGACCTGACCCGTGGGCCGGGCGGATCGTCGGGCGGGGCCGCGGCGGCGCTGGCGGCCGGGCTGACCGGGCTGGAGCTGGGCAGCGATATCGGCGGCTCGATCCGCACCCCGGCGCATCTGTGCGGCGTGTTCGGGCACAAGCCGAGCTATGGCATCGTCTCCAAGCGCGGACATATTCCGGGCCCGCCGGGCAATCTGTCCCAGCCCGATCTGTCGGTATCGGGGCCGCTCGGGCGCAGTGCCGAGGATCTCGACCTGCTGCTCTCGGTCGTCGCCGGTGCCGAGGGCCATGACGCGGCCGGCTGGCGGCTGGAGCTGCCGGCGCCGCGTGCGACCTCGCCCAAGGGGCTGCGTGTCGCGGTCTGGATCGACGAGCCGTTCTGCGATATCGACCCGGAAATGGCGGGGCTGCTGCGCAATGCCGCCCAGGCATTGCAAGAGGCCGGTGCCAGCGTGGACTGGTCGGCCCGGCCGGGCTTCAGCTTCGCCGAATCGACCGAGATCTATCTGACCCTGCTGCACGGGACCATGGCCGCCGGCTTCCCGGACAAGATCCGGGCGCATTTCGCCGAGGTCGCCCGGACGCTCGATCCGGCCGACAAGAGCCATCGCGCCCTGCAGGCCCGCGGCGGCTCGCTGTCCCATGCCGGATGGATCGCCATGAACGAGCGCCGCGAAAGGCTGCGCGCGCATTGGGCACGGTTCTTCCAGGATTTCGATGTCGTGCTGGCGCCGGTGCTGATGCGGCCGGCCTTCGCCCATGACCAGAACCCGGATTGGAATGCCCGCCGTCTGAGCGTCAACGGCGTCGAGCGCCCCTATGCCGATACGCTGCTCTGGGCCGGGCCGGCGGTGGTCTCCTATCTGCCGGCCTCGGCCGCACCGGTCGGCCTCACCGCTGCCGGGCTGCCGGTCGGCATTCAGATCATCGGGCCCTATCTCGGCGATCGCACTACCATTGCCGTCGCCGGCATGGTGGAAAACCTGGTGGGCGGCTTCCGGCCGCCGCCGGGCTATTGAGGCGGAGCCGGCGCTGACCCTCGACCCAATGGTGCAGAAGCCGGCCGGCCTGGGCACCTGGCTAGGCTATCTGGCCATGTGCCTCGGCATGTTCATGGCGATCCTGGACATCCAGATCGTCGCCAGCTCGCTGCCCGAGATCCAGGCCGGGCTGCGTATCCCGCTCGACGCGCTCAGTTGGGTACAGACGGCCTATCTGATCGCCGAGATCGTGGCGATTCCGCTGAGCGGCTGGCTGACCTGCCTGTTGTCGCTGCGCCGGCTGTTCCTGATCGCGGTCATCGCCTTCACGCTCGCCAGTGCCGGCTGTGCCGAAAGCAACAGCTTCGCCATGCTGATCGTCTTCCGCGTGATCCAGGGTGCGGCCGGCGGCGTCATGATCCCGGCCACCTTCACCGCCATCTTCACGCTGTTTCCCGAGCGCCAGCACATACTGGCGACGGCCATCGGCGGCTTGCTCGCCATGATGGCGCCGATGCTCGGCCCCGTCATCGGCGGCTATATCACCGACACCTATTCCTGGCCCTGGCTGTTCCTGATCAATGTCGGGCCGGGCATTCTCTCGGCCGCGATCGCGATCCTGCTGCTGCGCACACCGCAGCCGGATCCCGAGGCCTTCGAGCACCTCGACCTGGTCAGCCTGGCGCTGTTCGCGATCTCGCTGTCGGCGCTGGAGGTCGGTCTCAAGGACGCGCCGGATCTGGGCTGGACGGGCGCGTGGCCGCTGTCGCTGTTCGCCTTGTTTTTCATCGCCGGCGCCGGCGCGGTGCGTCGGTGCCTCGGCCGCGCCAAGCCGCTGGTCGAGATCCGGCTGCTGTTCGAGCGCGATTTCGCCGCTTCCTGCTTCTACAGCTTCACCCTCGGCGCCGTGCTCTATGGCTCGGTCTATCTGATGGCCGTCTTCCTCGGTCTGGTGCGGCTCCATACCGCCTTCGAGACCGGCACGATCATGATGGTCGCCGGGGTGGCACAGTTCCTGGCCTTGCCCTTTGCAGCATTGCTGGTGCGGCGGGTCGATCCGCGCCTGCTGACCGGCTTCGGCTTCGCGATGTTCGCGGCCGGGCTGGCAGCGAATGGCTTCATGACCTGGGAAAGCGATTACGACGCGCTGTTCTGGCCCCAGGTGCTGCGCGGCATCGGCGTGGTGTTCTGCCTGCTGCCGACCACCTCGGTGGCGCTCGAACCGCGCCAGGGTGAGGCGCTGCCCAATGCCAGCGCGCTGTTCAATCTGATGCGCAATCTGGGCGGGGCCATCTGGATTGCACTCCTCGACACGATCCTGGAACGGCGCGACTCCCAGGTTGCTGCCCTGATGCAGCGCCTGCATGACGGTGACCCGACGGCCGCTGCCTTTGTCGGCCTGCCGGTCGAGGCCTTCCACGGCCAGAAGATCGAGTCCCTGGACACGATCAGCCAGTTCATCGATCCGCTGGTCCAGCGCGCCGCCGCCGTCGCCGCCTTCAACGACGCCTGGCTGGTGCTCGGCGGCTTCTGCGCGCTGTCGCTGCTGGCGCTGCCACTGCTGAAGCGGCCGGGCGCGGCCCCCCCGTGAGCCTGTCGGCCGTCATTGCCAGACTCGCGGCGCTCGGTCTTGCCGGCATCGCCGTCCTCGGCCTGGTCGCGGTGTTCTCCTGGTCATCGTTGGGGCACTACGCGGCGCCGAGCAGCCTCGCTCAGCGGGCCACGCGCTGCGATGTGCTCGACGAGCATGGCGAACTCAGGCGGGGGCTGGCGCCGGCGGTCGCGATCGCCGCCTGCTCGGCGCGGATCGAGGCGGGTTCCGACCCGGCACCGGCGGCCGCCGTCGACTACAGCAGCCGCGGGCTGGCCTATCGCGAGAACGGCGAGTCGGACCTGGCGATTCAAGATCTCGACGCCGCCATCCGGCTGGCGCCGGATCTGGCGCCGGCCTTCCGGAATCGAGGCCTCGCCTACCTGGACAAGGGTGAAAGCGACCGCGCGATCCAGGATCTCGACCAGGCGGTCCGGCTCGCACCCGACGATGCCGGCGCCCATCTCGGCCGCGGCCGTGCTTTTCTCGACCAGGGCCAATACGACCGGGCGATGCCGGATTTGGACCTCGCGGTCTCGCTCCGGCCGATGGACGCCGCCGCCCGCGGCACCCGCGGCCGCGCCTATCTCGGCAAAGGCCAGATCGATGCGGCCATCCAGGATCTCGATGTCGCGATCAGCTTCAAGCCGGAGTGGGCGGCGGCCAGTGCCGACCGTGGCCGGGCCTATCTCGACAAGGGCAAATACGATCAGGCAATCCAGGATCTGGATCGGGCGATCCGGTTCAAGCCGGATCTGGCCGTCGCCTTCGCCGATCGGGGTGCCGCCTATCGCCGCCTCGGGCAGTTCGACCCGGCGGTGCAGGATCTCGATCAGGCGGTCAAGCTCCGTCCCGAGGATCCCGCCCCGCATGCCGAGCGCGCCTGGATAGAGCTTCGGCTCAATGAACTGGATCTGGCTTCAGATGATTTCGCCACGGCATTCCGTGCCGATCCAAAGCTGGCGACGAGTCTCTACGGCCAGGGCATGGTCAAGAAGCGCAACGGCGATCCCGCCGGCGCCGAGAGAGATTTCACGGCCGCACGCGCCATCGACCCCAATGTCGACGCGAAAGTCGCCGTCGCCGCCTGGCTTCAGTAGCGATCGCCGTCGGCGGCATTGCCCCGTTCAACCGAGCTTGGCGGCGGCGCCGCGGTTCCGGTGCGGCCTCGGCACCCGCTTTGCCAGTTCGCTATCGATGCGTACCATCGCCACACTGATATTGTCGTGGCCGCCGCTCTCATTGGCGATCAAAGTCAGCCGGCGACAGAGTACCAGCGCATCCGAATCCTCCGGTCCCTCCGCCATCGCACCGGCCATCCGATCGCCGTCCTCCAGGTAATTCCACAGCCCATCGGTGCACAGGACCAGCCAGCTGCCGGCCTTGACCGGTACTTCCTCGATATGGATGTCGATCTCCATATCGACCACGCCCAGGCATTGCGTGATGGTATGGCATCGGCGATCGGCACGCGCCGCCTCGATCGTCATGGCCCCCGATTCAACCACCTCGACGAGCCAGGAATCATCGCGGGTCAATACCCGGCCCGAGCGGCCGGCGACCAGATAGGCTCGACTGTCGCCAACCCAGCCGATGGTCGCCCGGCCGTCGCGCACCAAGGCCGCGGCAATGGTCGATTCGGGCGGCGCCTTGGCCGGATCGGGGTGCGGCACCGGGACGGCCAGAACCGCTCTCTGAGCCGCCGCGATCGCCCGGAACATGACCTTCTTCGGCGGTTCGTTCGGCCCGGCCGCCTTGAGCACGATGCGGACCGCTGCCACCGCTGCGGCCGAAGCGGTCTCGGCATTATTGGCGCTGCCGACCCCGTCGGCCACGGCGAGCAACGCCGCGCCATCCGGGAGCCGGGCGGCAATAGCCGAATCCTGATTCTTCATTCCGGCCCGGCGATAGCGCCGGCCCCGGTCGCTCAGCGCCGCCAGATCGCCATCGATCGGCAATACCAGATTGGGCTCATCGCCGGCCTGTGTGGCGGCGCGGAAGCCGCAGGTGCGACAGAAACCGGCCTCGTCCGGCGACGCATCGGCGGGCAGGCAGCGACAGTTCTTGCGCCGCTCGACCGGGCGGGTCGGCGGATCAGCCGGTTGCGATACCCCGTCGATCGGCGCACCGCAGGCTTCGCAGAACCGGTCGTCCGGGCTGGCGGCCATCTCACAACGCGGGCAGCTGGTCATCCGGCCTTCCTAAACAGAGTCTGCGGACGAACGCCGTTCGCGAGAATGATCCAGAATATCGTCTCCGTCGCACGACAATCCGGGCGCCCGATTGTGGCTGGCATCAGATCGCACGGATAGCGAGCCGCGTCCATTCACCGATGGTCAACTGATCGCCCGGCTTGATCGGCGTCAAAATCCCTGCCTCCAGCTCGGCATCGTTCAGCTTCGTGCCATTGGTCGAATTCAGATCGAGCACGGCGAAACCGCCATCAGCAGTGCGGCGGAAACTCAAATGGCGGCGCGAAATGCCGGAATCGGCAATCGGAATGTCGGCCTGGGCATCCCTGGCCTGGCTGCGCCGCCCGACCCGCGTCTCGGCCAGATCGAGCGGAAACAGCTGTTCCGTCCATTCCGCGGGACAGGGATTGTCCGGATTGGGTTTGATCACCCGCGACGGATCGACCTGCACGCAGACCCAGAGGGCGATCGCCTCGGCCGATGCCGAGACAACTGGCTCGGGCCCCAGGGCGAGGGGCTCCGCTGCTGCCGGCTCGGGTTCCGGGGCATGAAGCGCAAGCTCCGGGTCATCGAGCGCGCCCGGCTGGAAATCGTAGCGGCAGGCTTCGCAAAAGCGCTCCTCGCCGATCCGCGCCATGCCGCAATCCGGACAGAAGACGGCGTCAGCAAGCGCCGGCTCCGCGATCGCTGCGAGCTTGGTTCCGCATTCCGAGCAGAAATCGGCTTCCGTCGAATCATGGCCCTTGGGGCAGGGAAACATCATGGTCTGATCATTCATCTCATCGAACTGTCCTGCTGCCCCCGCCCAACCTCGCCGGTCGCCGGCAAGGCGTGGCCTAATTCACCATGATGCACCGGATATCCGTCAGCGGGAGAGAAGTCCAGGCCGATCGGGATGCATCGGCCGGACGCCAGGAGAGAGTGAGTAGCGCTATCGAGGGTGACCGAAACCGGCCCCGCCTGCAACCACGCTCCGATCGGGAATGCACCGCGGGGAGCCACAAAATGGAGCGCTTGACCGCGCCGATACCGTGACCGGCGTGCCGAAGCCGGGGCTGGCCCAGCGTCGATTGAGCGTCTCGTCAGACTCTACCCCTCCGGCTGCAAGTGCCGGCATCCTAGCCGAGGCAAGGCGGGCTCGGCACGCAAATTCCGCGGGCCGGCCGCATCCCGCCGCGGCGAGCGGTACCAGCTTGCCAAACAATCGTTTGGTAGATAGGGTCGCGGCCAGGGAGGAATGGGGCCGACGATGACTCGAGATGGGGCACTGGGCGCTGCGGCGAAGGCCGGGATCTCCGGCACCGACGGCCGGCGGCGCGACATCATCCGGGCGGCGGCGCGGCTGTTCGGCACGCATGGCTATGCCGGCACCTCGATGCGCGACATCGCTCAGGCGGTCGGCATGCTGCCGGGCTCGCTCTATTATCATTTCCCGTCCAAGGACGTGCTGATCGAGGAGATCTTCATCGCCGGCACCGCGGTGCTGAGTGCGGCGATCGAATCCGCCGTCGCCGGCCTCACCGATCCCTGGCAGCGGCTCGAACGCGCTTGCATCATCCATCTGGAAGCGCATCTTTCCGATAGCGCCTTTGCCACGGTCATCGCCACCGAGAGCCTGAAATCGCCGCCGGCCCTGCGCGCCAAGCTGGTTGCCTATCGCGACCGCTATGAAAAACTGTTCGTCGAGATGGTGGCGGAACTCGATCTGTTGCCCGAGATCGACCGCTCGATCTATCGGCTGAGCCTGCTCAGCACACTGAACGCCGTGGATTTCTGGTACCGCCCCGGCGGCAAGACACCCGACTACATCGCCCGGCAGATCTTCGCGATCTACGATCATCGCCGCCGGGCCTGAAGCAATCGAATTCGAGAAGGAGGAATCGCAATGGCCGATGCTTATATCTACGACGCCGTCCGCACACCGCGCGGCAAGGGCAAGCCCGATGGCGCGCTGCACGAGGCGACAGCACTGCATCTCGCCACCACCGTGCTGAAGGCGATCCGCGACCGCAACGCGCTCGATACCGGGCTGGTCGACGACGTCGTCTTCGGCTGCGTGGCACCGGTTGGCGAGCAGGGCTCCGACATCGCCCGCATCGCCGTGCTCAATGCCGATTACGCCGAGACCGTGGCCGGCGTGCAGATCAACCGCTTCTGCGCCTCGGGCCTGGAAGCAACCAATATGGCGGCAGCGCAGGTGATGGCCGGCCAGTCCGACTTCACCATCGGCGGCGGCGTCGAATCGATGTCGCGCGTGCCGATGGGTTCCGATGGCGGCGCCTGGGCGACCGATCCCTCGATCGCCTTCAAGAGCTATTTCACGCCGCAGGGTATCGGCGCCGACCTGATCGCGACCAAATGGGGCTTCTCGCGCACCGATGTCGACGCCTTCGCGGTCGAGAGCCAGAAGCGCGCCGTCGCCGCCTGGGCCGAGAACCGCTTCAAGAAGTCGATCGTGCCGGTCAAGGATCAGCTCGGCCTGACTTTGCTGGATCGCGACGAGCATATCCGTGCCGAGACGACGATGCAGTCGCTGGCCGGGCTCAACGCCGCCTTCGCCACGATCGGCGAAGCGGCCGGCTTCGATGCCGTAGCACTGCAGCGCTATCCCGAGGTCGAGCGCATCGACCACGTCCATCATGCCGGTAACTCCTCAGGCATTGTCGACGGCGCCGCCGCCATCCTGATCGGCACCAAGGAAGCCGGCGAGAAGGCCGGCCTCAAGCCGCGCGCGCGCATCCGCGCTTTCGGCTCGATCGGCTCTGAACCCTCGATCATGCTGACCGGGCCGGAGAAGGTGACGCGCAAGGTGCTGGCCCGTGCCGGCATGAAGCCCTCGGACATCGATCTCTACGAGTTGAACGAGGCCTTCGCCTCGGTGGTCATGCTGTTCATGCATCTGCTCGATATCCCGCATGACAAGATCAATGTGAATGGCGGCGCCATCGCCATGGGCCATCCGCTCGGCGCCACCGGCGCCATAATCCTGGGCACGCTGCTCGACGAGATGGAACGGCGCGACCTCGCCACCGGCCTCGCCACGCTTTGCGTCGGCGCCGGCATGGGCACTGCGACCATCATCGAGCGGCTGTAGGAAGTTAACCCTCGCCCGCGTGGCGGGAGAGGGTGGCGAGCGGCAGCGAGCCGGGTGAGGGTGAAAGCCCCGAACCCGCCGCTGCTTTCCGGCCGGTCCGGAGCACCCACCCTCACCCTCCCGCCAAGCGGGCCCCTCCCTCTCCCGCCAAGCGGGCGAGGGGTTTGAGATCGCTTTAATGGCCTAAACGCTGGGCCGGAGGACACGGAATGACACTGAATATCCGCACCGAAACCGACACCGACGGCATCGTCACCCTGATCTGGGACATGCCCGATCGCTCCATGAATGTGCTCTCGGGCAGCTCGATCCCGGAATTCGGCGCTGCCGTCGACAAGGCGATCGCCGATCCCGCGGTCAAGGGCGTGGTCGTGACCTCGGGCAAGCCGGCCTTCATCGCCGGCGCCGATCTGTCGATGCTCGAAGCGCAGACCGCGGGCACGGCCAGGAGCACCGACAAGACCGCAATCGCCAAGGGCATCTTCGACGGCATCATGGCGCTCAACCTGCTGCTGCGGAAGATCGAGAAGGCGGGCAAGCCCTTCGTCGCCGCGATCAACGGCACGGCGCTGGGCGGCGGGCTCGAGGTTTGCCTCGCCTGCCATCACCGCGTCGTCGCCGATGACCCGCGCATCCAGCTGGGCCTGCCCGAGGCCAAGGTCGGCGTCATGCCCGGCGCCGGCGGCACGCAGCGCCTGCCACGGCTGATGGGCGTAATGGCCTCCCTGCCGCTGATGCTCGAAGGCAAGTCGATGAGCCCCCAGGAAGCACTCAAGGCCAATGTCGTGCACAAGGTGGTGCCGGCCGCAGCGCTGATCGACGAGGCCAAAGCCTATATCAAATCCGGCGGCAAGGCCGTGCAGCCCTGGGACGAGAAGGGTTTCAAGGTGCCCGGCGGCGGCCCGTTCAGCCCGGGCGG
>Ga0302314_10006056_pt1 | contig 21970 bp, 19 predicted proteins | sample III_Palsa_N2_3_FD_200533 | JGI IMG/M metagenome (GOLD analysis project Ga0302314, IMG submission 200533) | Peat permafrost microbial communities from Stordalen Mire near Abisko, Sweden - III_Palsa_N2_3 | ecosystem: Environmental > Terrestrial > Soil > Palsa > Peat permafrost | place: Sweden...
CCACCGCCGCGCCGATCGCGCCCTCGGGCGCTCCGGCCGGCCGGCTCGCGGCGCGTCGGCGCACCCGCTTGGCGGGTGCCGGGGTGTGTTCCCCGCTCACTGCCTCGCGTCCGCTGCCGGACGCGCTGTCGATGTCGTTCTCGGGCTCATGTTCGAGCATTCGGGCGTTTCTCCCGTCATGGCCCCCGGGCGCTCGGGGCGTCCTCCCGGATGAACGGGCGGGCGTCGGCGCCGCACAGGGGCTCGTCGTACGCAAAAGTCGTGGTGGCTCAGAATGCGTGGTCCGCACACCGGGCCGGTCGATTGGTCATTCCCCGGCTGTGGGTTTCTCCACACCTGGTGCGACCACCGTCGACCCGGAATTCGGCGAATCACCGCTTTCCGGGGCTGTCTTCGGCATCTCCGTCCGCCCGCAGGCGGGCCAGCGGCCCCTGCGACAGCCGGGTCACCCTGGGGGGAACCGGAGGCACCAGGCCCGCGACCGAGCCGAGGCCGGTCAACACATCGTCGGGACGCACCGCGGGGGTGGTATGCCGGACAACCACTCGCAGTATCGCACACACGGGCGCCGCGCCGTCGAGGGCGGAGAGTTCGACCACGGCTTCCCGCGCGTCGAACGAGCGCATCCCGTTCTTCGTCAGCCGCTGGACCTCCACCTGTTCGGCGGCCAGAAAAGCCTCGGCGGCGGCCCGCGCGTCGGCCGGCTCGATGCCGGGAAGTTCGATCCGCCAGACGGATCCCTCCAGGTAGTCGGCCAGTGAACCGCCCTCGGACTCGGCCACCTCGAGGATGTCGAGGTCCGGCGGCAGCGCCTCGTCGAGCGAGTCGCGCAGCTTGTCCGGGTCCACCTGCGCGGCCAGCCCGAGCTCCACGTACTCCGCCTCGCTCGCGGTGCCGGTCGGTGCGGCTCCGGCCCAGGAGATCTTCGGATGCGGCGAGAACCCGGCCGAGTAGGCCATCGGCACCTCGGCCCGCCGCAGCGCGCGCTCGAAGGCGCGCTGGATGTCGCGGTGGCTGGTGAACCGGAGCCGGCCGCGCTTGGCGTAGCAGATGCGTACGCGCTGCACGACGGGCGGCGGCGGAGGACCGTCGGGAGCCTTGGAACCCATGCCGACTAGGTTGACACGAAGGACGCCGCGAGACGAAACGCCGCGACCCCGGCCGGGTCGCCCAAGAACTCCCCAAGAATTTCGGCCGCGATTTCAGCCGAGCGCCGCGTACCGCACGCCGGTCGCCTCCGATTGCACGGCCCGACCCGCGCCGCTCGAGGGTTGCCGAGCAGCTCAGCCGAGCGCCGCGTACCGCACGCCGGTCGCCTCGACCGAAGCCTCCCACAGCTCGCGGGCCAGCTCCCGATCCCTGGCCAGCGCGCTCGCCCCCGCCAACGTCGGCGCGCCGCGCAGTCCGCCGGGGCCGCGCGGACCGAAGAAGCGGGTGCCGGTCACGTCCGGCTCCTCGCCGCCCGCCCGCGCCCGCGTCGAACCCGCCTTGAGCGCGGCCTTCGCCGTCGCCGCGAAAAGGATCGGCCGCGCGCCCTGGTCCGGAGACTGCCCGAGCACCTGCGCGCCGTGCCGCACCACCGGACCTGTCACCCTGCGCATCCCGCCCTCGGCCCGCGCGACCAGTTCGGAGCGCGCGAAGCCCGGATGCGCGCCGAACGAGCTGAGCCGTCCGTGCGCGCGGCGGTCGAGTTCGAAGGCGAACAGCAGGTTCGCCAGCTTGGACCGCGCGTAGCCCAGCCAGTTCGAGCCGCGCGGCAGGATCTTGAAGTCGGTCAGCTCGCCGCGCACCGCGAGCCGGTGCACTACCGAGGAGACCGTCACCACCCGCGGCGCCTCCGCCGCGAGCAGCAGCGGCAGCAGTTGCCCGGTGAGCGCGAAGTGGCCCAGGTGATTGGTGCCGATCTGAACCTCGAAGCCGTCCGCGGTATGGCCCTGCGGCGGCGTCATCACGCCCGCGTTGTTGACCAGCACGTCGAGTTCTCCGGCCCGGTCGACGAGCTCGGACGCGGCCTCCTCGATCGAGTCGAGGCTGGCCAGGTCCACCCGCAGATACTCCACCCGCGCCGCCGGATGCGCCGCGCGGATCCGCTCCATCGCCTCCTGCGCCCGGCCCGCGTCCCGACAGGCCAGCAGCGTGCGCGCGCCCAAGCCGGCCAGCTGCCGCGCCACCGCGAGTCCGAGTCCGCTCGACGCGCCGGTGACCAGCACCGTACGTCCGGACAGGTTCTCCACCACCTTCGCCCCCACCAGGTCGTCGGCGACGTGCGCGACCGGACGGCGCACGGGTCGCGCCCGCCGCCCGGACGGACCCGCCACCGGTCCGTCTCACCACGGCGCCAGGACGCCGTGCCATGCTGCGTAGCCCCCGGCGACGCCCGATCAAAGCCCCGCCGGTACCGAGGACGGCCCGCGAATGCCGTCCTCGGCTTCAGCCTCGCGGCTTTTCCCCCTTTGTCAACACTCAACCGACGAACTCAACCGACCAACTCAGCCGAGCAGCTTCTCGATCGCCGCCACGACCTCGGGCGAGTCCGGGGTCGTGCGCGGGCTGAACCGGGCCACCGGCTCGCCGTCCGCGTTGATCAGCCACTTGGCGAAGTTCCAGGCCACGTCGCCCGCCTCGCCGCTCTCCTGCTCCTCGACCGCGGTCAGCTCGGCGAAGACCGCGTGCCGGCCCTCCCCGTTGACCTCCACCTTCTCGAACAGCGGGAAGGTCACGCCGTAGGTCGTCGAGCAGAAGGTCTCGATCTCCTCGGCGCTGCCCGGCTCCTGGCCGCCGAACTGGTTGCACGGGAAGCCGAGGACGGTGAAGCCCTGCTCGCCGTAGGTCTTCTGCAGCTGCTCAAGGGCGGTGTACTGCGGGGTCAGGCCGCACTTGGAGGCCACGTTCACCACCAGCGCCACCTTGCCCAGGTGCGCGCCGATGGTGTCGTCCTGTCCGGCCAGGTTCTTGACCGGGATCTCGCTCACGCTGCTCATGCCCATACCGTTTTCTACTCGTCCGACGAATCCTCGGGCTCGGTCCCCTCCCGGTCCTGCGGACCGGACTGCGGACCCCACTTGCGGTACATCTTCTCCCCGAGGCGATCGCCGACGGCGCCCGCCTCTCTCATGAAGTCGCGTACCTTCCCCATCAGCGGGTCCGAGCTCTGCCGAATTCCCTCCTGGTACGACTCGAACGCGTCCTTCGCCGCCTCGCGGGCCGAGGCGCTGCCGTCCTCGGAGCGGCGCGGGTACTCGCCGGTCATGATCCGGGCGTACGCGCCGGAGTCGATCCAGCGGGTCAGGTCCAGCGCGCGCACGGACGGGAACGGGTGCGTGACCTGCGAGGTGAGCGAGAAGCGCAGCAGCGAGTCGCGGATGTCGCCGGTCGACTCGTACTCGCGGCCCTGCTCGATGAAGACCATCGGGTTCATCTCGTGCAGGTGCGCGCCGCCGGCCAGCTTCATGTGCGTGCGCACCGCCGCCTCGACGTCCTGGCTGACCAGCAGTCCGGCCCGGTCGCAGGAGATCTCCGCCTTGCGGAACCACTCGAGCAGCGCGTTGATCAGCGCCTGCAGGCCGAGGGCGCCGCCGGGGATCGAGGAGGCCGCGCCGGTCAGGTTCAGCAGCCAGAGCAGCATGGTGCGGTAGACCGCGTGCCCCGAGAAGGCGTGCCCGAGCTCGTGGCCGATGACGAAGCGCAGCTCCTCCTCGTCGAGCAGCTCGACCAGGCCGGTGGTCAGCACGATCACCGGACGGTCCATGCCGATCGTCATCGCGTTGACGATCGGGCTCTGCTGCACGAACAGCTCCGGCGTGCGGTCCTGGTCGAGGATCCGGCAGGCGTCGGCGAGCAGGCCCTCGAGCCGAGGGAACTGCTGCGGCGACACCTGCACCGCGTTGCCGAGCAGCAGCAGCCGCACCCGGCGCTCGCCGATCAGCCCGTTGAGCATCTTGAGCAGCGCGTCGAAGCCGGACAGCTTGCGCAGCGCGGTCAGCGCGGCACGGTCCGCGGCGTGCTCGTAGGCGCGGGAACTGATGCCGGGAAAGGTCTTGCGGACACGCGCGGGAACGGCGTCCTGGATCTCGACGGGCATGGCCTCGAAGCCCCCTTGCTTTCTGTGGCGGGATGGACACCCTTACCGCAACATACCGACCCGGCGCGTTGTGTGCGTCGGCCCGGGCCTACTCTTTGCCGATAGACCGAAACGAGTGAGGACGGCTCAACGTGAACCTGACGTATCTGGCGGACGTCGCCTCGGACAGCGCCCCTCCGGGGATCTTCCTGCGCGTCTACATCCTCGGCGGACTGTGCTTCGTGGCCTTCTGCGCGTGGTTCGTGCTGCGCGGGTACACCAAGTCGGGTGACAAGGACGACAAGAAGTAGAACCGGCCCGACCCCGTCCGCCCGGCCCGGACGGCCCGGCCCTATATTTGTGCGCGCGGCACCGGCCGCCGAACCGACCCACCGCGGCTGACGAACCCCCAGCCGACGAGACGAGAAACGAGCGGTCCGATGAACTCACACGTGCTGTCCGTGCTGGCCGACGCCGCCACACCGAACCGGTACTCCGGCATCAACCCGACGCTGAACGCGGCGTGCGTGATGGGCGGCTTCCTGGTGCTGCTCTTCCTGGTCACTCGCTTGAACCGAGACAAGTAGCAGCCAATCGGACATAAGGGCGCCCGCAGGTCGGACGTCCTGCTTCCGTACGGCGAATCACGGTAAGGTCGGGACGCATGGACGGCTTCGGCATCGGACCTCTGTCTGAGCGGCGTTCCCGGCTCGGGGCCGCCCGCGCGGCGGTCGAGGAGCTCAGGACGGCGCCGACAACGGCGCCCGCACCCTCTGTATCCACAGCGCGCGCGTTGACGGCGACCGCGGCGCACGCGTCCGCGAACCCGCGCCGGCTGCGGCTCGGCGTGATGGGCGGCACCTTCGACCCGATCCACCACGGCCACCTCGTGGCCGCGAGCGAGGTCGCGTCGCTGTTCTCGCTGGACGAGGTGGTGTTCGTGCCCACCGGCCAGCCCTGGCAGAAGACCGAGCGGGCGGTCACCCCGCCCGAGGACCGCTACCTGATGACGGTCATCGCCACCGCCTCCAACCCGCGTTTCTCGGTCAGCCGCGTGGACATCGACCGCGGCGGCCCCACGTACACCGTGGACACCCTGCGGGACCTGCGCCTCGTGCGCGGCCCAGAGGTGGACTTCTTCTTCATCACCGGTGCCGACGCGCTGGGCCAGATCTTCTCCTGGCGGGACGCGGATGAACTGGTCGAGATGGCGCACTTCGTCGGCTGTACCCGGCCGGGACACACGCTGACCGACCCCGGACTGCCGCTCGGCAAGGCTTCGCTGGTGGAGATCCCGGCGCTGGCCATCTCCTCGACGGCCTGCCGCGAGCGGGTGCGCCGCGGCGAGCCGGTGTGGTATCTGGTTCCAGACGGCATCGTCCAGTACATCAACAAGCGCGGGCTCTACCAGCCGGATGAGGAGGCGACATGAGCGGGGGAACTGGGCGTCGCCGCAAGCAGCCGGTCGGCGAGGAGGTCGGCGAGCAGCCCGGACAGGCGCAGCCGCAGTACCCGCAGTACCAGACGTACGCGCAGCCGGCCGAGCAGGAGTACAGCTACGACTGGCGGCAGGAGAGCTCGGCCGCGCCTGCCGCTCCCGCTTACGAGCCGCCGCCGGCCTACGATCCGCCCGCCTACGAGCCGCCTGCCCAGCCCGCGTACTCGCCGCCTCCGCAGTACGAGTACCAGGCTTACCAGCCCCCTGTCGCCGATCCGTCGCCCCCCTCGGCAAGCGGCTACGACCCCGGTTACCAGATCCCGCAGCAGCAGCCCTGGGACCAGCCGGCGGCGCCGGTCGCGGCAGCCGCCACGGTGATCGAGCCTGCCGCGCCCGGCCGCCCGCGCCCCCGTCCCGAGCCGCGCCCGGAACCGCAGGCCGCGCCCGCGTTTTCCCCCGCCGAGCCCGCTCCGTTCGACTTCGAATCCGACCCGGACGACGAGCAGGTCAACGCCGGCCCCGCCGTGGCCCCGCCGGATTCCCCGGGTGGCGCCGCGTCCCGCCCCGCCGACAAGGACGGCTACCGTCCCGGCGACTTCGCGTTCGTGGAGCAGGCCGACGAGCCGGACGTCGAGGGCTGGCTGAGCTTCAGCGAGAGCCGCGCCGACTCGCGGGCCGACCGCCTGCGCAAGCTGCGGTTCCGGCTGGTCGCGCTGGGCATCGTGCTCGCGCTGATCGGCGCTGGCTTCGGCGTGTACGTCTGGCTCGGCGGCAGCGTCCCCGGGCTGAGCACCCAGGTCGCCACCAAGTCGATGCTGCTGTTCCGGCTCGACGACACCCAGGGCGACTCCGTCGGCGACGCGCTGATGGTGACCAACCGCGGCGGCTCCACCACCGGCAGCGCGAGCGGCGAAGGCGCGATCGTCGTCATCCCCGCGCAGATGCAGATCGACGACCAGGGCTTCGGCGACGAGCCCTTCGGCGGCGACATGGCCTCCGATCAGCCGCCCGCCGGCTCCGACGAGGTCGCCAGCACCCTCGGCGTGACCCCGGACGGCGTCGTGACGATGGACGAGACGACCTTCGGGATCTTCATCACGAACATCGGCGGTATCACGCTGACCACGAACACCGCCGTGCCCGCGAGCACGGCCGACCCGTCCGGCGTGGCCGAGGGCACCGAGACGCTCACCGGCGTGCAGGCCGTCGCGTACGCCACGTACAGCGCGTCCGGCGAGGCGGCGACCGCGCAGGCCGCGCGCTTCGGCCAGGTGATGAACGCGCTGATGGCCAAGATGCCGACGGACTGGATCTCGGTCCGGGCCTACCTCAACCAGCTCGGCCTGATCCCCGACCCCGCGCTCCCGATCAACAAGCTCAGCCCGATCCTCGCCGCGCTCGCCGCCCAGCAGCAGGCGGGCCGGGTGACGGTGGCGACGCTGCCGCTGACCTCGAGCGACTCGCTGAACGCCACCGCCGCGGCCGAGGTCGTCGCCAAGCTGCTCGGCGGCACCACCGGGGCCGGCGCGTCGGCGGGACAGGCGGCCCGGGTGCTGGTGCAGAACGCCACCGGCGCGAGCACGTCCGGCAGCGGCCAGCTGATGGCCGCGGCGCAGGCGAAGCTGGAGGACTCGGGCTACACGTTCAACGCGGGCAACGTGGTCGCGACCCGGGCCAAGACCGAGGTCGAGGTCGCCTCGTCCGCGAACCAGAGCCTCGCCGAGCAGGTCGCGGCCTCGCTGGGACTGAGCGGCAGCACGGTGCAGGTGGTCTCCGGCCTGTCCTCGGTGGACGACGTGACGGTCGTGCTCGGCCAGGACTGGTCCTCGCTCTCGGCCGACTAGCCCGCTTCCGCGGCGAACCCGCCGCACCCTCGTGCCGCCTCGTGAGATCCTGGAAGCCGCACGTCCGACGACCGACAGGGGAATCCGCACAGTGACCGCAACCGACCGCGCCAAGGGGCTGGCCATCGCCGCCGCCGAGGCGGCCTCCGACAAGCTGGCCCACGACATCGTGGCGTACGACGTGAGCGACGTCTTCGTCATCACCGACGCCTTCGTCCTCGCCTCCGCCCCGACGGACCGTCAGGTGCGCGCGATCGTGGACGGCATCGAGGAGCGGCTGCAGGAGCTCGGCGCGAAGCCCGCGCGGCGGGAGGGCGAGCAGGAGGGCCGCTGGGTGCTGCTCGACTACCTGGACATCGTGGTGCACGTGCAGCACAGCGAGGAGCGCGAATTCTACCTGCTGGAGAAGCTGTGGAAGGACTGCCCGCGGATCGAGCTGCCGGAGACGGTGACCGGGAGCCGGGTATGAGCGGCGGGGACGACCTCAACGGGGGAGGGGCCCCGGCGGCGCCCGCCCCCGTTCCCAGCCCCATGGACCGCCACTCGTACTACGTGACGGGCCGTCGGGTCGTGCTGTGGCGGCACGGTCAGACGGAGTGGAACATGGCCGGCCGTCTGCAGGGCCAGACGGACGTCCCGCTGGACGAGGTGGGCCGCGAGCAGGCGCAGATCGCCGCGAGGCTGCTGCGGACGCTCAAGCCCTCCGTCATCGTCTCCTCGGACCTGTCCCGCGCCGTGGACACCGCGCGCGCCCTCGCGGATCTGTCCGGTCTTGACGTGGCGCTGGATGAAGGGCTGCGCGAGACCTTCGTCGGCACCTGGCAGGGCCTGACGGACGCCGAGATCAAGGAGTGTTTCCCGGAGGAATACGCGGCCTGGCGCCAGGACCACGCCCACCAGCGCAGGGGCGGCGGCGAGATCGAGTCCGAGGTGGCCGAGCGCGCCGTCCAGGCGATCGAGCGCGCGCTGAAGACCGTGCCGGACCAGGGAACGCTGGTGGTGGTCACCCACGGCGGCACCGCCCGCGTAACCATCGGCAAGCTGCTAGGCCTGCCCGAGAAGTACAGCGGCGTCCTAGGCGGCCTGTCCAACTGCAGCTGGTCCGTCCTAGGCGAGGGCCACCGCGGCTGGCGCCTCCTCGAGCACAACGCCGGCTCCCTCCCCGAGCCCGTCTTCGGCGACGACCGCTGAGCCGAACGCCGAGCCACCCAGCGCCCGACAGGCCCCGACCCGCGCCCCGCCTTATCGATTTCCCATCGAGCCCCCGCTTTGGCTACTATGGGCGAGCCCGCCCGGGAGCAGCAAGGAACCAAACGTTCCAAGTCCTGTAACCGGGGGGACCACCCGATTCGGTGTAGTAAGATATGCGCCGGAGTGAGTGAGAAGTGAATACAAGGGGCCATAGCTCAGCTGGTAGAGCATTTGTCTGGCAGACAAAAGGTCAGGGGTTCGAATCCCCTTGGCTCCACTACAGGTCAGAGTCGGCAAGTTCTTCGAACTTACCGGCTCTTTTCATACCTTTTTACCCCAGTCCAGCAACCGTTTCCAGTAACTGTCTGCTCAAAAGGTGTGCGCTCCGGCTTCATCGCGCGCGCCGTCGGGCAGGTCGGGGCGGGCGTAAGGTTCCGTATGGCCTCGAAGTTCGGTCCGGCAGGCGGGACAAAAGGCTTGCCCCGTCTTAGTTTGCCCATCCCGCAGCCTGCGGTGCCGTTGCTGGAAAGCCTTTTGGCCCGGTTTCAAATGCTGCCACGTGTCGATCCGTATCGTGCCTGTTCAGGGCGGGTCAAGGTTCTTTCCGGCAACAGCTTCCAGCAACGGTGGCGATGCAGTTGGTACTGCTGGTAGCGCGTCCGGCAGGACGGGCGACATCGCTCGCGAGTTCGATCCGCTTGGAGCATGCGGTCTCAAGACGCAGCCGGGGGTCCCGGAGTACCAAGGTCATCCGTCGCGGCGCTGGCGAGGGAGCGTGCTTCCCGAAAGCCGGTTGGATCAGCCTCGGAGCAGTTCGCCTGGTCCCTTGGCGGGTAAGTGGTCAGCTCGGACGTTCACGCCGGAGGCGTTTGAGCCACCGGGGCGTGGCCGAGCATGTCGACCCGGACCGGCGTGGTAGCGAAGTGGGAATCGGACGGGAACTGCCTGCTGGATGATCAGCCTCAGTTGTCCGCGGCATGGATTTACGTGCCAGTATGGTGAGGGTCTGTAATCATGAGGAAGAAGTTGGCTGTGGTGGTCGGATCGCTTTTCGCGATCGCCCTCGGTGCCGGAGCGATCGGTGTTCCCGCTGCCGCTTCGGTTCATTTGGGGATAACGCTCGCCAGTGACATGTCGCCGAAGTTCGTGACCGCGGATTTCGTCTCCGATTGATCGTCGCATGGGGAGCGGGGCGGTTGGTGATCGGAGAACGGCGAGGCCGAGCCGCCCTTTAAGCCTCGGCTTTCAGGCTGGGACGCTGTAAGGGGAGCGCAACGACCGAGCGCAGTGAGGCACTCTCGCTCGCCCAGCTCAGCTCGGATCTCCTCGGCACGGAACCCTATGACCGCTGCTTGCCGCCGCGCGTCCCGATACCAGCTCAACGCCGACTCGTAGCATCCGGCTAGCTGCTTGATCCGGCCTATCACGTTCGTTACGGAGATCTGGCGGATGGGGGAACTGCTGGTCTCGGCCAACTGCTGTGCCCGCTCCGACAGCAGTGCCGCGGAGGTGGCGTCACCTGCGAACTGGTGGACCAATGCGCGGTATGCGAAGGCCAAGGCCAGATTTCCGGGCAGGCGCGAGTCGTCGGACATGTCGATTGCCTTCTCCAGGCAGGCACGCGCGGCACCGAGGTCCTCGATACCAATGTGGGCGATGGCCTCGTCGACCAATGCGCCGAGCTCGGTCTCGACCGCGCCGAGCGAGCGGCTGATCGCCGCCGCCTCGGTTGCCGCGTCGATTGCGGCATGGTATTCGCCGCGCTGGGTGTGAACGGTACTGAGCGTGGTGAGCGACTCGGCCTGCTGCTGGGCGAGCCCCAGCCGCGCAGAGAGGCTGACCGACCTCTCGAGATGCTCGAAGGCCTCCTCATCGCGTCGCATATCGGCCAGCGAGACCCCCAACGCGCCCCGGCAATGCGCCTCCGACGCGAGATCTCCGGTTTCAGTCGCGGCTCTCAGTCCTTCGTACGCAAGGACGACACCGTCCGCCAACCGCCCGAGTTTCCAGAACACCACAGCGAGATTGGACATGCTGAGCTGGAGCAGGACCGGGTCCCCGAGGCGTTGCGCCGCAGTCATCGCGCTCTTGGCAACCTGTTCGTATTCGGTGAAACGACCGCGCAGGTTGAGGTGGAATACGGCATTGCGCCCGAGATGAACGGCCTGGAGGTAGCGGCCAGAGGCCGTGGCTCGATACACGGCCTCGACAAGACTGGGGCGCTCGGCGTCGAACCAGTGCAGCGCCGTCTCCTCGCGGTCCAGTCTCGGCAGCTTCGCGGCGACCGGTTCGGCCTCGACCCGCAGCGGAGACCAGCCGGGAAAGGCGGCCGCGCAGGCTGCGTCCGTCGCCGCACAGTAGTAGTCGAGCAACCGCGCTAGCGCCCGGCTGTCCTCTTCCTGTGTCTGCGAGCCGTGTAGTCCGCGTACAAAGGCCCTAACCAGGTCGTGGAATCCGTAACGCTCTAGGTTCCGCTGCTGGAGCAGGCGGGCGTCGAGTAGGCCTTCGAGCATCTTCTCGCTCGTGTGAAGGTCTTCACCGAGCAGCGCGGCAGCCGAGCGAAGGCCGAAGTCTGTGCCGGGGTGCAGGGCCAGCAAGCGCAAGGCGGCCCGTGCTGCATGGCTCATCGCGTCATAGGATGACCGCAGTGTTGAGGCGACACTGCGGTCCGTGCTGCTGAGCTCCCGAAGACGACAGGTGAGGTCACTGAGCTTGTCGTTCATGTGTTCGAGTGTCCAGTGTGGGCGTTTGCGTAGCCTGGCACTCGCTATCCGCAGTGCGAGCGGCAGGTGTCCGCAGAGCTCGGCGAGTCGGCGGGCTGCCTCAGCCTCGGCCGCTACTCGGTCTCGTCCGAGCGTATGGATCAGGAGGCAGATGCTCTCCTCAGTGCTCATCTCACCCAGGGATATCGAAGTGGTTCCGTCGAGATCTGCCAGGTGGGAGCGGCTGGTGACGATCGCCAGGGAATCGGGCGACGACGTCAACAGCGTTTGAATCTGGCCGATGAAGGCGACGTTGTCGAGGATGAGCAGCAGCCTCCGCCGGGTCGACTCCGTACGCCACCGGCCGATCCGGGTATCCGAGTCCTGCGGGATCAACTCGACCGGGTGACCCAGCAGCCGGAGCAGTCGGTCGGCCACCATGTCGGCGGTCAACGGAGTCTCTCCTGGGGTGTAACCCTGTAGGTCGATGTAGAGTTGCCCGTCCGGGAAATGGGAGGCCACTTCGTGGGCCGCCCGGATGGCAAGCGTAGTCTTTCCGCTGCCGCCGATACCGTCTATCGCAACGATGCGCGCACCGTTGCGCCGTGGCGCGACCGCAGCCGCAACTGCGGCGCGCAGTGCCTTCTCGCGACCGGTGAAATCAGCGACGTCGTGGGGCAGGGTATTCGGCGCGACGCGCGTGGTGTATCCATGAGTGGCCTCGGCTAGTTCGGTGTCCTCGCGCAGGAGCGCCTCGTGCAGCCGCCGCGTCCTGGGGCTCGGGTCCACGCCGAGTTCGTCGCGCAGTAGCTTCGCCAAGGACCGGTACTCGTCCAACGCGTCGGCACGGCGGCCCGCGCGGTAGAGCGCGCGCATCAACTGCGCGCGCAGGTTCTCGCGGAGCGGTTCTGCCCCGATGAGGTCGCGTAGTTCGCCCACCAGTTCGCCGCTTTCCCCCGCTTTGAGCCGTAGGTCGAATAAAAATTCGACAGCCGCCATCCGACGCTCGTGAAGGCCGTGCGCCGCGGCTGTGAAACGCCTGCCTTCACTACCGCCGAGCAGTGGCCCGCGCCACAGTGCCAGCGCCTCGCGAAGTCGTGTGCTCGCCTCGGAGAGCGCGCCGTCGGCGGCCTCCGCCCGCGCGCGGGCGATTGCCTGAGTGAACAGGGCGACGTCGTACTGTTCACCGACGAGTGCGATGCGATAACCGGCGCCGACAGTCTCGATCAGCCTTGCGCCACCGGGGATGGATCGGCGCAGCCCGGAGACCGCCTTTCGGACCTGGTGGGAAGCGCTTTCCGGGGGATTCTCATCCCACACGTGATCGACGATCGTGTCTAAAGGGACGGCGTGTCCCGCTTCCAACAGCAGCGCGGCCAACACGCGCTCGTGCAGTCGGCCTCTGAGCGGCAGGCGCTGGTCGCCCTGCCAGACCTCAACGGGCCCGAGCAGAAGGAGACGGACGTGTTCCGACATGGGTCCTCCCGCCGATCGTCCTATGGTCGCCGCGGAGTGTGCGTATGTTGGCAGTGCTGTAGGTGATCTTACCTCCTGCTGATCTTGCCCATCGGCTCAGTATCCGGATGGGAACGCGGCGGGAACGAGAAGCTAAAGGCTGGCGCGGAAGGCTCAGTCCCCGATCAGCTCATGGAGGCGCAAGTGCAGGGCCGGTTCCCGCAGAACTTTCTGCACGATCATCCGGATCTCTACGACGCCGTCATCCCGGAAAGCCAGGACCACGCACTGGCGCAGTTCGCGCTGGATGTTGTTCGCCGACACGCGCCCGGTCCCAAGGTGCTCGACGTCGGGTGCGGACCGGGACGTGAGCTCGCCTACCTGCGCTCTCACGGTGCGCAGGCAGACGGCCTCGACGCTTCGATCGCGATGGTTGAGCGGGCTCGGCAGTTCTGTCCCGGAGCCGAGGTCACGCTCGGTCTACAGGCGGAGTTCCGCCTGCCGGGTCGATACGACGCGATCCTGTGCTTCGGCAGCACATTCCTCTACAACCACAGTTGGCGGGACATCAAGGCGACGCTCGAGAACTTCGCGGGGCACCTGAACCCTGGCGGGCTGCTGGCCATGGAGATGCGCAACGCGGCCTACTTCCTGACCGCCGAGGGGCAGGCCACGCTCGGTGTACAGGAGGTTCACAAGGCCGTCACCGACCACGGTGCCCTGCGGTTCACGAGCGAACTCGCGCTGGACCCGGCTAACCAACTGCTTGACCGGTATTACCGCTGGGAACCCGAGGAGGCGGAGCCGGTCGTGGAGCAACTGAGACATCGGCTGATCTTCCCCGAGGAACTCCGGCTCGCGCTTGACGTCGCGGGCTTCGAGGTCATCGACATGTTCGACCGGCCCATTCCGGCTGGTGGCGAGTTGCTGACTCCCGAGACCGTCTACTCCCGCGACCTGCGCGGCTTCCGGCTGCATGTGCTCGCGCGTCTCGGAGGTTGAGAACATGGCGGATTCGCTGCTCGACTGCATAGGCAACGGCCCGCTGTTCCGGCTCCAGCGACTGGCCCCTTCGTGGGCCGGCGAGTTGTGGGTGAAGTGGGAACGCTCGAATCCCGGCGGAAGCATCAAGGATCGGCCGGCCCGGCACATCGTCGAATTCGCCGAACGCCGCGGCCTGCTGCGCCCTGGGGGGACCATAGTCGAGTCCTCCAGCGGGAACTTCGGGATCTCGTTGGCGATGATCGGTGCGGCCCGTGGCTATCGGGTGATCATTCTGATCGACCCCAAGACCACCGCGGCCAACCGCAAGGTGCTCAGCGCCTTCGGAGCGGAGACCATCGTGGTCACCGAGCAGGATGACAGCGGTAGTTACCACAAGACCCGGATCGCCCTCGCCAACAAGCTCGCGCGCGAGATTCCCGGTGCCTTCCGCCCCGACCAGTGTTTCAACCTGCTCAACTCGGAGGCGCACTATCTCGGCACCGCGAACGAGATTCTCCAAGCCACCGAGGGCAAGCTGGACGTGCTCGTCGCGGCGGTGAGCACCGGCGGCCAGCTCGGCGGGCTGTCCCGCTACATGCGCGACCACGCTCCACATGTCCGGGTGGTCGGTGCCGACGCGGAGGGCTCGGCAATCTTCGGCGGAACCTCGGCGCCCTACCTCACCCCAGGTGTCGGCCTCGGGTGGACGCCGAGCAACCTGGACCTCGATCTGCTTCATGCCGCCTTCAAGGTCCCGGACGCGGACATTTTCGCCATGTGCCGGGCGCTGGCACGATTCGAGGGCGTCCTGGCAGGCGCCTCGTCCGGTGCGTCGTTGCTGGTCGCCCTGCGGGAGGCGCTGAACCTCACCCGCCATACGAGGGTGGTCGCAGTGCTGGCCGACGGGGGCGACCGCTATCTCGACAACGTCTACGACGAGGAGTGGCTCGCAGAGCGGGGCATTGAGGCGCTCGAGCCCTCGCTCTACGACGTGCGGCTGCGGGCACGCGGCCTGTCTCCTGTCCCCGACCTTCGCGGCACGCCGGCTGGCGACGTGGCCGAGGAGCTTGGCGTACCCCGCTCGACGCTGGCGTGCAATCTAGAACTCACGAATATGCGAACGCGCGGCCAGGCCGTGTCCGTCGATGGGAGCACACTGTGATCGATCTCGATGCCGTACGCGAGCAGACCCCTGGAGCGCGTTCCCAGGTCTTCCTCGACAGCGCCGGTTCGTCGCTGATGCCGACGCCGGTGTTTGATACCGTGCTCGGCCACCTGCGCCGTGAGTCCGAGGTCGGCGGTTATCGGGCCGCGCAGGAGCGGGCGGAGGAACTCGAGAGCGGGTACGGCGTGCTCGCACGGCTTCTCGGTTGCAACGCGGATGAGGTCGCGTTCACCGACAGCGCGACCCGGTCCTGGCTGTGCGCTCTGGACGCCGTGCCGCTCGGTGCCGGTGACCGGATTCTGATCACCGAGGTCGAATACGCCTCCAACGCCGTTGCGCTGATCCGGAGGGCTGAGGAGGTGGGCGCCTCGATCGAGATCCTGCCCTCGGACGCGTCCGGCGCGGTGAGCGTCGAGGCGTTGGAGGCGTTGCTCGACGAGCGGGTCAAGCTGGTTTCGCTGGTGCACGTTCCCACCAACGGCGGCCTGGTGAACCCGGTGCGCGAGGTCGTGGACGCCGCACACCGGGTCGGGGCGCTCGTACTGCTCGACGCCTGCCAGTCGATCGGCCAGCTGTCCGTCGACTTCCACGCCACCGGTGCCGACCTCATGGCCGGCACCGGACGCAAGTGGCTGCGCGGCCCGCGCGGCACAGGTTTGCTCGCCGTGCGCAAGCACGTCCTCGAGCGTCTTCGGCCGAAACTCGTCGACCTGCGGGGCGGCACCTGGGTCTCCGCGCGCGAGGCGAGGATGCGCGAGGACGCACGTGTCTTCGAGCTCTGGGAACACGGCGTGGCCGAAAGGCTGGGTTTGATCGCCGCAGCGGCGTACGCCGATCGACTCGGCATCGCGAGCATCGAGGCGGAGGTGCTTGACCGTGCCACAAGGCTTCGCCGCGGTCTGGCATCGGTGCCGGGCGCGGAGGTCCGTGACCTCGGCGTCCGGCAGTGCGGCATCGTCTCTTTCACCGTCGAGGGCCATGAGCCCGCCGAGGTACGCGACGTGCTGGTGAAGCGCGGGATCACTGTCAGCGTGAGCGGCCAGTCCACGCTGCTCGACATGCACAAACGAGGCTTCGCCGCTCTGGTTCGTGCCTCGCCCCACTATTTCGTCACCCCCGAGCAGATCAACGAGTGCGTTGACGCTGTCGCGAACCTGAAAGCGATGTCATGAAACCGCAGCGCCTTTTCACCTCGGAGTCCGTGACCGAGGGGCATCCGGACAAGATCGCCGATCAGATCAGCGACTCCATCCTGGACGCGCTGCTCACCCAGGACCCCTCGTCCCGGGTCGCCGTCGAGACGCTGATCACCACCGGCCAGGTGCACGTGGCCGGCGAGGTCACCACCTCCGGCTGGGCCGATATCCCGACTCTGGTGCGCGAGCGGATCCTGGAGATCGGCTACGACTCCTCGAAGAAGGGCTTCGACGGCGGCTCCTGCGGCGTGTCGATCTCGATCGGCTCGCAGTCCCCGGACATCGCGCAGGGCGTGGACGACGCCTACGAGTCCCGGGTGCACGGCGAGCAGGACGAGCTCGACCGGCAGGGCGCGGGCGACCAGGGCCTGATGTTCGGCTACGCCTGCTCCGACACGCCCGAGCTGATGCCGCTGCCGATCGCGCTCGCGCACCGGCTGTCGCGCCGGCTGGCGCAGGTGCGCAAGGACGGGCAGGTCGCCTACCTGCGCCCGGACGGCAAGACCCAGGTCACCATCGAGTACGACGGCGACAGGCCGGTGCGCCTGGACACCGTGGTCGTCTCGACCCAGCACGCCTCGGACATCGATCTCGAGACGCTGCTTGCCCCGGACATCAAGGAGTACGTCGTCGACCCCGAGCTCGCACTGCTCGAGATCGACACCGAGGGCTACCGGCTGCTGGTCAACCCGACCGGCCGCTTCGAGATCGGCGGCCCGATGGGCGACGCGGGTCTGACCGGCCGCAAGATCATCGTGGACACCTACGGCGGGATGGCCAGGCACGGCGGCGGCGCCTTCTCCGGCAAGGACCCGTCCAAGGTGGACCGTTCCGCGGCGTACGCGATGCGCTGGGTCGCCAAGAACATCGTGGCCGCGGGCCTGGCCACGCGCGCCGAGGTGCAGGTCGCCTACGCGATCGGCAAGGCCGAGCCGGTGGGCCTTTTCGTGGAGACCTTCGGCACCGAGGCGGTCCCGGTCGAGCGGATCCAGGCGGCCGTCGGCAAGGTCTTCGACCTGCGTCCGGCCGCGATCATCCGCGACCTCGACCTCAAGCGGCCGATCTACGCCAAGACCGCCGCCTACGGCCACTTCGGCCGCGAGCTGCCCGAGTTCACCTGGGAGCGCACCGGCCGCGTCGAGGCCCTCAAGGGCACCACCACCTGATCCTACGTCAGAACCCATCAGGAATACCCACCACCCGAACCATCTCCTTACTAGGGCCCACAATGCGTCGGAGACGGCAACTTTCACCACCCTTGGCCTGTTTGATCGGCAGTTCCTTCGCGATCCCGCTTGGCAGCTTCTCGGTTCTGCCATTCCTCTCCATCTATCTGCACGACCGTCTGCACCTCGGGCTCGGGCTGGTCGGACTCATCCTCGCCGTCGCGACCTTCGTTCAGTTCGCAGGCGGTCTCGGTGGGAGTTTCATCGCGGGCAGAGCGGGGCTGAAGAAGACGATGCTAACGGCGCTCGGCGTGCGCACGGCCGGGTTCGCGCTTCTGGTGCCCAGCATGGAGACGGCCTGGCTCGCGCTGCCCGCGCTGCTTTGCATCGCGGCGGGTTCAGCGCTCTATCTGCCCGCCAACAAGGGCTATGTCGTCAGCGAGGTCCCCGAGGCCGATCGGCCTCGCATGCTTGGTTACACCTATTCGGCCACGAACGCGGGAACCGCTCTGGGACCGCTGGCTTCGGGACTATTCATCCTGGCCGACCCCGCCGCGGTGTTCGGGTGTGTCGCGGTTCTCTTCGCTCTCGTGTTCGTTGCCCACGCGATCGTGTTGCCCACGGAGGTCGGCGGCCGCGAAGCGCCCGCGGAGATCAGGCTTCGAACGCGGTCGCTTCTGTCGCCACCGGTCATCACCACGATCAGTGCCATCTACGTCTACATGTACTTCCAGAACTATCTGGGCGTCTACATCGCTTTACGGCACAGCCCGGAGTTCTACAGCGCACTTCTGCTGATCAACGGACTGCTCGTGGTGTTCGCCCAGCCAGCGACGTCCAGCCGGATCAGCGCCATGCCGTATCCGTGGGCCATCGCCGCTGCGTTCGGCGCCTTCGCGCTGGGTCTGCTGGCCCTGCAGGGTGATCAGCCGCTCCTGCTCCTGCTAGGTACTCTGGCAATCACCTGGGGCGAGATCGTCATCTTCCTCAAGAACGACCTCGAGATGCTCAAGAAATACCCCGACCAGCCGACGCTCGCCTTCGGCCACGCCCGCCTTGCGGCAGGGATCGGGGCCTTCTTCAGCGGTGTCCTCGGCGGACAGCTCTACGGTCGCCTCGTCGGGCAAGACGGCTCCGGCTCCTTCTGGATACTGGTTGCCGTCCAGGCTTTGCTGCTCGGCGGCATTTGCGCCCTGTTCGTCCTGCGCGTCGACCGGGTCGGCGCGCGTACGTTCGGCGGGGTCTCCGGCGCGGTGCCGACCCTCGCGCCCTCCCACACCGTTCCCCAAGGAGACTGAGAATGATCGTCGTCGCTGTCGAAGCACTCACCTTCGGGCTTGGCCGCCTCGCAGCCGCAGCCCGAAGCCGCGACTGCACGCTTCAGTTGCTCACCCGCGACCGGAGCGTGTACCGCTACGAGCTTGATCGACTCAATGACCAAGATGTCGTCCTGGTCGAAGTCGACACCTTCGATGCCACCGCGGTGCGCGAGGTCCTCACCTCGGTCAGCGGGCTCGGCGGCGTGATCAACAGCACGGACACCTGGACGATGATCGCCTCGCGGCTGGCCGAGGACCTAGGCCTGCCTCATCAGAATCCGGAGTCGCTGGCGGTGGTGCGGGACAAGGCGAAACTGCGCAATCGGCTGTACGACGCGAGGCTCTCGTCTGGCGGCGCATACGACTTCGTCCCTGCCGAGACAACAGCCGAGGAATTGGCGGCGCGCCTGTCGTTTCCCGCGATCATCAAAGACGTGGCCGGGACCTCGAGCCGGAACGTATGGCTCGCGCGTTCCCCCGAGCAACTTACGGCGATCCTCGACGTCGCCACGCACGCGGATCTGATCGGTGACCGGGTCACCGCCGAACCGTACTTCACCGGCCCTGTCCTCAGCCTTGAAACGCTGACCTGGGAGGGCCAGACAAGGCTGCTCGGCGTGACCAGCCGGGTGATGTCCAGCGAGCCGAACTTTCGCGAAGAGGCAGCAAGCCTGCCCGTGGCGCTGCCCGAGGACCAGAGCGCCGAACTAGCGGCCTGGATCGCGCGCGTGCTGGCGACGGTCGACTACGACCGCGGCTTTGCTCACACGGAGATCGTGGTCACCAAGGACGGCTACGAGGTGATCGAGATCAACCCGAGGCTCGGTGGAGCTCTCGTCGGCGAGAGCCTGTGCCGTGCCCTCGACACCAACATTTACACGGCCTATATCGACATGGCCCTCGGCAGACGACCGGAGCTGATGGACCGTCGACCTCAGGTTGTGCGCGGCGTCGCCCAGGCGCTGCTCTACGCATCGGAGCCCGGTGTCATAACTGCTGTTGAGGGCCTGGATGCACTAGCGCAGCATCCGGGAGAGATCGAATTCCTTCCCGTCAAAACGGTCGGCGAGACGATCTCCAGCGTTGCGGACCAGCGCGGATGCGTCGGCATCCTGATGGCCACCGCACCGACCTCTGAGGTCGCGCTACTCACCGCTCTTTCCGCGATCGGCAAGCTGCGGGTTCGCACCTCCGCCGCCGAAGCCTGAAGACTCCGAGCCCTTTACCCGGCACACAACCACGCACTCTAGGACACCACATCATGAACGACAGCAAGCCGCATCTGCTGACGATCGGCGGCTGGACCGAGACGATTCAAGCCGCGATCGACGCGGGATTCGATGTTACGTACATCGGTCCGACGAACGGCGGAGCAGGGCTTGACCTGGCACAACTCGCATTGTGCACCCGCGTCGAGGAGGCGAAGATGGACGAGGTCGGAGTCTGCCTTGCCCTGGCTCGCCGCATCCACGCCGAGCATCCCTTCACCGCGGTTGTCTCGCTCAACGAATTCGGCCTCGAAACGGCCGCGGTCATCGCGGACGCCCTCGGGGTCGCGGGAGCCCCGTTATGGCCGGTGGTGATCACCAGGTACAAGGACCACATGCGGAGGGCCCTGATCAGGCATCCTGAGCTGAGCCTCAGCTGGGCACCGGTGACCGGGCGCCAGGCGCTCATGGACTTCTATGAGCGCTCGGGACCAGCGATCATCGTCAAGCCCGTAGCCGGCGCTGGGAGCGCCGGGGTCCACCAAGTGCGCGATGCAACGGAATTCCAGGCGCTGATCGACGACTTCGACTGGGGTAGCGCTACACCCTATATCGCTGAAGAACTGGTCGATAGCGACGAACTGTTCAGTGTGGAGACCTTGAGCGTGGAGGGGCGCCATCACGTCATCGCGCTCTCGCTTTCGAAGCTGGTTGGATACCCGTACTCGCTGCAGAACTACATCATTGTGCCGCCTCCCCGCCTGTCTCTCGACGAGGCCAAGCTGCAGCGCATCGCCGAGTTTGTACGGGATTTCCTTGACGCGATTGGGCTGAACTGGGGGCCGGCCCATACGGAGGTCAAGATCGCCAAAGATGGCCGGATCGGAATCATCGAGTCGCAGACCCGTGTCGGCGGCGACCGGATTTGGCTGATGACGAGCCTGACGACAGGGTTCGAGCAGGTGGACGCAGTCTTCGCCACCCTTCTCCGGCCTGATGAGACGGTGCCGCACCTGCCAGAGCCTAAGTCAGCAGCGGCCTTCGTCTGCATCCTCCCTCCGCCTGGAACCGTGCGTAGCTGCGCAGACCCCGAACTGCTCCGGTTACTCGACGGTGTACAAGACGTCGAGATCAAAATCGAGTCGGGTGAAAAGATCACGCCCATCACGGACAATATCCAGCGACGTGGTCACATCCTGATCCACCGGCGCAATCAAGACGAAGTCTTCGATACGATGGACGCAATTGCCAGGACCTACTGGGTCGAATACGACGACGGGCATGTCTGGCACCCCGAGTTCGTCCGCTGAGGTTCCCAAGGCCGACAAGGAGTGATTGTCGCCGTGAGTGCTCGTGTGATTTCTCCGATCTCTGGCCTAGGTACTGAGCTATTCCTGCTAAAGCACCTGCCGCGCAAGGTATTGGGGCTCAGCGAACTTAACCGTGCTGAGCGGGGTGTAGTCGGCTTGCTGCATATCAATAGGCTGCTGGATGCAGAGCGCCCGTAGCGCTTTGCGATCTTGGTTGATGTTGAGTCAGACGAGATCGAAGAGCTACGGGCATGGGCAACGATACGACGAAACTGCTGGGTCTTGAAGGAGTGCAGGTCACCGGCGTGGAGCTGGACGATGACGGCGTGCCGTGGGTGATGCTCCTGACCGATGCCGAGTCGGCACGGCACTGTCCGATGTGCGGTTTCCGCTCCGAATCGCCGCACAGCAACGTCGAGGCCCGGCCGAGGGACCTGGCACTCGCCGGTCGGCGCACGGAGCTGATCTGGCGTAAGAGACGTTGGCGGTGCATGGAGCCGACGTGTCCGAAAGTGACCTTCACCGAGGCGATCCCGCAGATCCCGGCGCGCTCGCGCCTGACGGGACGACTGCGCGCACAGCTGGGCCGGGATGTCGGGGACCGGGGCCGCACCGTGGCGCAGGCCGGGCGCGACCACGGCGTGTCCTGGCCGACGGTGATGAACGCCGTGCACGCCCACGGCGCCGACGCCCTCCCGCAGCAAGATCCCCGGGTCGAGGCGCTCGGAATCGACGAGACCAGGCGGGGCAAGGCGAAGTTCGCCTACGACCCGGCCACCGAGACCTGGCGCACAGTCCGGGATAAGTGGCATGTCGGCTTCGTGGACCTCTACGGCGGTGCCGGACTGCTGGGCCAGGCCGAGGGCCGCTTCGCCGAGACGGTGGCGACCTGGATCAACACGCATGATGCGCGCTGGAAGGCCGCGGTGAAG
>Ga0302314_10006057_pt1 | contig 21969 bp, 13 predicted proteins | sample III_Palsa_N2_3_FD_200533 | JGI IMG/M metagenome (GOLD analysis project Ga0302314, IMG submission 200533) | Peat permafrost microbial communities from Stordalen Mire near Abisko, Sweden - III_Palsa_N2_3 | ecosystem: Environmental > Terrestrial > Soil > Palsa > Peat permafrost | place: Sweden...
TGCGATTCTATTTACGGCGCAGTCCCTTCGTCAGCGGTCCAACGTCGCTCAAGGAATAAGGGGGCTCCCTTACTCCCACTCGATGGTTCCCGGCGGCTTGCTGGTGATGTCGTAGGTCACCCGGTTGATCCCCCGAACTTCGTTTACGATACGGCCTGATACACATGTGAGGAAACTCATTTCGAACGGATAGATGTCGGCGGTCATGCCGTCGGTGCTGGTCACCGCGCGCAGCGCGCAGGCTTGATCGTAGGTGCGCCCATCGCCCATCACGCCCACGGTGCGCACCGGAAGCAACACCGCGAAGGCTTGCCAAATCTTGTCGTAAAGCCCAGCGGCGCGAATTTCTTGCAGGAATATGGTGTCGACCTTGCGGAGGAGCGCTACTTTCTCAGCGTCGACCGCACCCGGAATGCGGATCGCCATGCCGGGCCCCGGGAACGGATGACGGCCCACGATATGTTCGGGAATACCCAGCTCGCGACCTAATACGCGCACCTCGTCCTTGAAGAGCTCGCGCAGGGGCTCGACCAATTGCATCCGCATCCGCTCAGGCAGGCCACCGACGTTGTGATGCGACTTGATCGTGACCGAAGGGCCACCGGTGAAACTGACGCTCTCGATCACATCCGGATAAAGCGTGCCCTGCGCAAGGAAATCCGCTCCGCCGATCTTGGCTGCTTCCTCCTCGAAGACCTCGATGAATAGCCGGCCGATAGTCTTGCGCTTCAATTCTGGATCGGTAACGCCCGTGAGCTGTCCTAGAAACATCTCTGCCGCGTTGCGATGCACCAGCTTGATGTTGAAGCGACCGCGAAAAGTGCTTACCACCTCTTCGGCTTCGCCCGCACGCAGCAGACCGTGATCGACAAAAATACAAGTAAGCTGATTGCCGATCGCCTCGTGGATCAGGACGGCGGCGACCGAACTGTCGACGCCGCCGGAAAGACCGCAGATTACCTTGCCGGTGCCGACTTGGGCACGAATGCGGGCAATTTCGGTGTCGCGGAATCCGGCCATGGTCCAACTGCCGGAACAACCGCAAATCTCGTGGGTAAAATTGCGCAATAACTGCGCACCGTGGGGCGTGTGAACCACTTCGAGGTGGAATTGCGTGCCATAGAAACGCCTGCTGTCGTCGGCGATCGCGGCGACCGGGGCGCCGTCGCTCACCGCGACGACTCGGAAGCCAGGCGGTGGAATTGTGACTTTGTCCCCGTGGCTCATCCAGACTTGCTCGCGCGCGCCTTGGTGCCACACGCCCGTGAACAACGGACAATCTGCGATTACTTCGACGACGGCGCGGCCGAATTCACGGTTGCCTTCGGCTTCGACCAATCCACCCAGTTGAGCGCACATGGTTTGCTGACCGTAGCAAATTCCGAGCACCGGCAGGCCGCAGGCAAATGCATAATCCGGCGCACGCGGCGATCCCGGATCGAGCACGCTGGCGGGACTACCGGAAAGAATAATTCCGCGCGGGTTGAACGCCCGGAACCGTGACTCCTCTGCGGTGAACGGCCAGATTTCGCAGTAGACGCCGCTTTCACGCAGGCGCCGCGCGATCAGTTGCGTAACCTGGCTGCCGAAATCGAGGATCAGAATCCGGTCGTCAAACAGATTGCTCATCAGTCACCTTCAGATTGGCAAGGCGTTCCAGCACCGCTCCGAAAAATCCGTCGGTGTCGTGCACGCGCGGAGTGAGGGATAGATACGGGCCGGCGCACGGAAGCGTGCCCTCGCCCCAGGCCTGTTCCAGCGGGATTACCGCGAAATCAGGGTGTCGCGTGAGAAACGCGTCGATCTGTTGCTCGTTTTCAGCCGGCAGCAGCGAGCAAGTTGCGTACACCAGCCGTCCGCCGGCCTTCACCAGACGCGCCGCATCGTCCAGGATTGCCGCCTGCTTCGGCACCAGTTCCGTGACGTCGACCTCGGACAACCGCAGGCGGCCGTCGGGATTGCGGCGCCAGGTGCCGGTGCCGGTGCAGGGGGCGTCGACCAGCACACGGTCGAAGCTGCCGGCGCGGCGTTTTAGCCATTTGTCACCGGGCTCAATCAAGTGGCGTTCGACATTGAAAGCCCCCGCCCTGCGCAAGCGTTTTACCGCGCCTTCCAATCGTGGCGCCGATACGTCGCAGGCCACGATCTGACCTTTGTTTTCCATCAGCGCCGCCAATGCCAGGGTTTTGCCCGCCGCACCGGCGCACCAGTCCACTACGCGCATGCCCGGCTTGGCGCCGACCAGGATCGCAACCAGTTGGCTGCCCTCGTCCTGGATTTCGATCTGACCATCCTGGAATGCCTTGCCGCTGGTCACCGGCCGGCGGCCCTTTACGCGTAAGCCAAATGGGGAGAATTTCGTGGGTACGGCTTCGATGCCTTCGGCGGCAAGAAGTGAGATGGCCTCGGGGAGGTTGGATTTAAGCAGGTTCACGCGCAGGTCGAGCGGCGCTTCGGTGCCGAGGGCGGCGATTTCGGCTTCGAGTTTGGCGCCAAATTTCTCGCGCAGGCTGGGCACGATGAATTCGGGGAGTTCCAGCTTCACGAATTCGGGCATCGAAGGATGATCCAAGCTGCGGCCTTCGATTTTACGTAGCACAGTGCGCTCGGTATCTTCCAGTTTGGCAGCGCCGAATTTGCCACCGGAGAAGGTTTGCTCGACCCCGGACAGGTCCCAACCTTCGAGCAACAGCGAAGCTGCCACCAGCAATCTTGCCGAGGGCTCGCCGCCGGAAAACTGGGTCCACCAGCCCAGCCGGCGCCGGGAGCGCAGCACGCCCCAGACTCGGTCCGAAATTGTGCGGCGGTCGCCTGACCCGATAAACCGCCGGTCACGAAAGAACCCGTTGGCGACTGCGTCGGCGGGTTTACGTCCGGCCTCCTCGATCGCCTCCAGAAGTTCTATCGAGGCCGCCACCCGGGCCGCTGGGGTCATTCACAAATCCTTATGTCCAAAAGTTTTTTGCTTCTTTTTTTCAAAAAAGATGCTTTCCTAAGTAGTCTTTCTTGCAAAAAGAACCAAAACTCTTGTGGCTTAATTTTCCTGCCGATAGTTCGGCGCCTCGCGTGTAATCGCTACGTCGTGCACGTGGCTCTCACGCAGACCAGCGCCGGTAATACGGCGGAATTGCGCATTTCGTTGCAACTCCAATATATTCGCACTGCCGAGGTAACCCATCCCGGCGCGAACACCGCCCACCAGTTGGTGCACCACCGCCGCCACAGGACCGCGATAGGCGACCCTGCCTTCGATACCTTCCGGTACCAGCTTGATCGAATCCGTTATATCCTGCTGGAAATATCGATCGGCCGAACCTTGCGACATCGCACCCAAGGATCCCATGCCGCGATAGGATTTGTACGACCGGCCCTGGTACAGGAACGTCTCGCCGGGACTTTCGTCCGTGCCCGCCAGCAACGAACCGATCATCACCGACGACGCGCCGGCCGCAAGCGCCTTTACCACATCACCCGAAGTGCGAATTCCACCGTCGGCGATCGCCGGCACGCTGCGCTCGTTGGTCGCCGCCGCGGTCTCGCGCACCGCGGAGAATTGCGGTACACCCACACCCGCCACCACCCGCGTGGTGCAGATCGATCCAGGGCCGATCCCGATCTTTACCGCGTCCGAGCCCGCCTCGATCAAAGCCAGCGCGCCCTCCGGCGTCGCCACGTTGCCGGCAATCACCTGAACATTGTTGGAAATGCGCTTGATCCGCTCCACCGCGCCGAGCACCCCAGTGGAATGGCCGTGAGCGGTATCGACCACCACGACGTCGACGCCGGCTGCGACCAATGCCTCGGCCCGCGCGATGCCGTCCGCCCCCACGCCGGTCGCCGCGGCCACGCGTAGACGGCCGAGTTCGTCCTTGTTGGCAAGCGGATGGGCTTCGGATTTGTCCATATCCTTTACCGTGATCAGACCGATGCAGCGGTATTGCTCGTCGACCACGATCAGCTTTTCGATCCGGTGCTGGTGCAGCAGATGCCGCGCTTCCTCGGAGCTTACGCCCGCCTTGGCGGTCACCAGATTCTTATGCGTCATCAGGTCCCGCACTTTTGTCCCGGGGTCGGTGGCAAACCGCACGTCGCGGTGGGTGAGAATGCCCACGAGCTGGCCGGTGCCGCGTTCCACCACCGGAAAGCCGCTGATGCGGTTGGCGGCCATCACCGCCTTGGCGTCGGCGAGAGTCTGATCCGGATTGATGGTGAGCGGGTTCACCACCATGCCCGACTCGAATTTCTTCACCATCCGCACCTGGTCGGCTTGCTCCGCGATGCTGAGGTTTTTGTGGATCACGCCGATCCCGCCAAGTTGGGCCATGACGATCGCCATCGCGTGTTCGGTGACGGTGTCCATCGCCGACGACATCAGCGGAATATTCAAATCGATCAAGCGGGTAAGCCGCGTGCGGGTGTCGGCCGCCGCCGGTAACACCGCGGAATAGGCCGGCACCATCAAGACGTCGTCGAAAGTCAGGGCCTCGGCAATGGGCGCGAGGGTGGAGGGATCAAATGGGGGGAATTGTGCCATGGCGTGGGCCTTTTCATCCGCAACCTTGGCGGCCCCTAGTAGTGCGCGAAGCGCGCGCTTGCAAGCGCCGTAACGCATGGGTCGTATTCCGCAATGAAATCTGACCTCGCCAAAGTCGAAATCGGCGACAGGCGCGAAGAGTGTGGCACATCGGCAACAACGGCATTGTAAAAGTGCGCGTGGCTCTTAGTTGGTCGACCGACCGATTGACTTCGGCTGGTTATTCGATTGTCATTGTATCCGAACGAACCGACTCATGGCCCGACGGGTCGTGCGACGGCCCGATACGTAGAAAACATCAGGAAACGCATCATGTCTCCACGCCAAAGCCCCAGCCAGCGCATCTCTCGGCGCGCGATCGTGTTTGCTTCCGTCTCCGTGATGGCGTTGACCGTGGGCGGTACGGCCGCCCGGGCACAGACCACTACCGTCGCCCAGGGCAACTCGCAGCTACACGAAGTCGTGGTCACGGCCGAGCGCCGCAGATCCACGGTGCAGAAGACCGCAGCCTCGATTTCGGTGCGCACCGGTCAGGACATGCTGGGGCAGGGGCGCTTGCAGCTTACCGATATTCTGGAAGACGTGCCGGGCGTCAGCGGCGTCTCTACCCAGTCTGCAAGCGGCAACTCGACCACCTCGGTGGCCAATCCCTACGCCAACATCGTAATTCGCGGCGTGCTGCCTGATCAGGTGGGCGACGGCAGCCAGATCCCCACCACGGCGGTCTACGCCGACGACGTCTATGAAGGCATCGGCAGCGACTATGACATCGGCCGGGTGGAAGTTCTGCGCGGCCCGCAAGGCACGCTCTATGGCCGCAGCGCCACCGGTGGTGTGATTTCGATCCACACCAACGACCCGGTGATCGGCAAGTTCCAGGCGACGGTGAATGGCACTTACGGCAACTACGATCTGCGCGACCTTCAGGGGGCGGTAAATCTGCCCCTTGCCAGCGTGCTCGCGCTGCGCGTCTCCGGCCGCGAGTTCGACGAACTCGGCTACCTCAACTTTCGCGACGGATCGCAGGAAAAGACCGAGGGGCGGGTGAAGCTGCTGTATCAACCCACCGCGGATCTGTCGGTGCTGCTGGGCTTTGCCGCGGAAGAGGACCACAACCACACCGGCGGTCCCGGCTACCAGGAGGTGGCGCCCAACGACGTACAGCTCGTCAAGGTGAACCCGGTCACCGCCGCGGAAGCCCATCAGCACCAATTCTGGGCAGAAGTGAATTACAACCTGGGTCCGGCTACATTGACCTACATCCCCAGTTTCCGGCGTCTAAACACGGTCTCCCCTGCTTATGTCGGACCGGCAGCCGGGGTGGTGGGCTACAACCCCTCGGTCACGCCGTTCGACCAATATATCACCCAGGAAGCCCGCATCACCTCGAACGGCAACAGCCAACTCACCTGGTTGGGTGGTGTGTTCTACTACAATGAAATGTCGAAGAACGACGTCTACCTAAACTGGCTTGCTTCCGGTGCGGAGGCGTTTGCCACCGACCAGCGCAAGATCACCCAGGATGTCGGCGTGTTCGGCGAATCGACCTATGCATTCGACCCGACGCTGCGTTTCACCGCCGGCCTGCGCTACGACTACACCGCGATCGATCACACCGAGACCTATGTGAACAACGCGACGCGCTCGTGTGGCGATGGGGCGACAGGTATGATGTGCGGCCCGCCGGAGCCGACCTTTGGCCTGCCCGAAAAGCTGTTGCCGCTAACGCTTACAAGTGCGCAGGGCTTCAGGAGCTTCAACGACGTTACCTACAAGGTTCGGCTCGAGAAAGACCTTACTCCCGTGAACATGGTCTATGGCTCGGTCGCCTCCGGCTTCCTGCCGGGCGACGTGCAGGTCGGCACCTATGCCAACGGCCAGCCCTACCCCAACCCCTACAACCAGGAAACCCTCACCGCCTTTGAAATCGGCAGCAAGAATCGCTTCCTCGACAACACGCTGCAGGCTAACGTCGCGGCCTACTACTACCTCTACAGCGGCTACCAGCAAGACGTTGAACTTACGCCGAGCGTTCCTGGTTCGGCGCACATCACCTTCGGCTCGCCGGCGCGGATGTACGGTCTCGACTTCGAAGCTACCTACCGGGTAACGCCGGTCGACAGCTTCCACGTGACCGCGGGGCTGATCCGCGCCGACTTTACCGGCGATCCGTCGATCACTGTCGGCGGCACGTCGTATTTGTTTTCGCAGGCGGTGGCGCAGAAGGCGATCGCTGGCATCCCGCCGATTACCGCGACCGCCGCCTATGACCATACCTTCAACCTGCCCGACGGCTCGAACATCAATGGCCACGCCGACATGCAGTATTTCGCCGCCTACGACGGGACCGAAATCGACACACTGGGAAGTATCGTGTCGAAAACGCTGGGAGGTCTCGTGACCTACGCTTCGGCGGAGCCTTTCGCCCGTATACCCTCCCAAGTGCTCGGCAACTTCGCCGTCGTCTGGACGTCCGCCAACTCCAAATACTCCTTCGGCGGCTTCGTCCGGAACGTCGGCGACACAGTCTACAAATCGGGTCTCGACATTCAATACGACGGCAGTGTCACTGCCACTCCCACGATCGTCCGCACTTACGGCATGACGGCGCACCTCAGCTACTGATCGCCGTAATCCAGCCGGGCCGTGCTCTCACGGTCCGGCTGTTCACGGGTTGGCTTAATAATGTATACAATATAAGAAACTGATGCGGGGTTGTGGCATTTCGGCCACATCCACCGATCAACGTGATGCCGGCACTTCAAAAGCGTGACCCGGAGATTGACACGCCGTAACTATTCCCTCTGAAATAAATTACCGTTTGAGCGACCGACCTGAAGCCACGGGTGCGGTTGTTCATCCGCAAAAATAAATCTTGACCGGAGGAAATCACCATGTCCGCACCCTCATCGCAGCGTGAGCTGCGCGCCAATTCCCGTATGTTCGCCTGCGCATCTGTGTCGATGTTGGCGCTCGGAAGCTCCGCGGCGTGGGCGCAATCCCCCACCACCACCACGAGCAGCGGCCAAATCAAGGAAATCGTGGTAACCGCCGAACGCCGCGCCCAGAACCTCCAGAAGGTCGCGGCTTCGGTCGAAGTCCGAAAAGGTACCGACCTCGAGGCCGAGGGCCGCATCACCACCACGCAGATCCTGGAAGACGTGCCGAACGTCACCGTCGGTGCCCCCGCTTCAGGCGACAACCCGAACGGGAATATTACCATCCGCGGCGTCCAGAACACCCAACAGACCGGCGGCGGTCCCGGCCCTTCCGCCACCGCAACGTATGTCGACGACGTGTTTCAGGGTATCGGCGGCGATTATGACATCAACCAGGTCGAAGTGCTGCGTGGTCCGCAGGGCACGCTCTATGGCCGTTCGGCTACCGGTGGCGTGGTCGCGTTCCATACCAACGATCCGGTGCTCGGCAAGTTTTCCGGCAGCATTACAGGCGAAGTTGGCAGCTACGACCTGCGTCAGGCCGTCGTCGCCGTCAACATACCCATCCTCGACGTCTTGGCAATCCGCGTCGCGGCCCGCGAGTTCGACCAGGAGGGCTATTACAATGAACTCAACAAATCCACCGAGGACCAGGAAGCGCGGGTGAAGGTGCTGTATAAGCCACTTTCCAACCTCAGATTCCTCGCCAGTTGGTCGATCAACGAGCAGCATGCCGTAAGCGGCGGCGACCAGCAGACCCTGGTCAACGGCGAGCCCAACACGATCGACTTCGATCACGGCGCGCTCGCCGTCGCCACCGCCGAATCGCGCGAGCACCAGTATATGCTCAACACCAACTACGATTTCGGGTTCGGCAACTTCACCTGGATCGCGGCGCTGCATGACTTTGATCAGAATGGCGCGACCGGTAGCTTCGCCCCCCCGCAGGGCGGGATTATTTCCGGCTTCGGCTACAACCCGCTCGATCAGTTCCACACCGAGGAATTGCGCATCCAGAACGACCCCGGCAGCACGCTGACCTGGTTGCTCGGTGGCAACTTCTACTCCAACGCGTTCAAGAATAATGCGATTTCGATCCAGACTCTGCCGGCGCCGGGCGGCCCTCCGAACTTTGCACCCGACACCTACGAGCCTGCCAACCTGCTCGATGGCGCGTTCCTGTTCGGTAATCCCAACTCCGGCCTCACCACCGACTGGGGTGCGTTCACCGAAGAAACCTACCCGGTGCTCGACAATCTGCGCATCACCGGCGGCGCCCGCTTCGACGAGACCAGGGTGGAGAAAACCAGCACCTATCTGTTCAACAAAAATATTGACGGGGACTTCAACTCCTACTCTCCGACCAGCCTGATCGTTCCGTACCCGTCGCTTACCTCGGTGAATACCTTCACCAACTTTACCTTCAAGGCGCGGGCGGAATACGACCTCACGCCCACGAACCTGCTCTACGGCATGGTGGCGACCGGCTTCCTGCCCGGCGACGCGCAAATTTCGCCCCAGGTCGCCGTGAACTTCCACGCCAGTCCGCCAACCGCCAGCATCAACTTCATCAAGCTGCCGTTCGAACAGGAACGGCTGACGTCGTTCGAAGCCGGATCGAAGAACCGGTTCCTCGACAATACTCTGCAGGTGAATGGCGACGTCTTCTACTACAAGTATTCCGGCTATCAGGAAGCGGTGAACGTGGCCGCCGGCGGCCCGATCCCTGAATTCGTCATCCTCGCGGTGCCGGTGAAGATGTTCGGTATCGAGTTCGACGGCATCTATCGCCTTACCCCCGATGACCGTTTCGAAGTCAATGGCGGCTATCTCGACGCCACCATCACCGGCTATCCGAATGTCCCGCAACCGAACGTGAGCGCCACGGCGACGATCTCGGGGCGAAACTATGCCCAATTCAGCCGACTGCCGGGGATCCCGCCGCTCAACGTCAACTTCAGCTACGATCACACCTTCGAATTGCCGGACGGCTCGACACTGGTACCGCGCACCGAAATTCGCTATACCGGCGGCATGTATATAAGTCAGGCAACTGCGTTCGAAGCCTATGGCGGCATGAGTTGCAACCCCGGCGGCTGCTCCACGGTCGGCGGCAGCTTGGCCTACGACCGAGTGGGGGCCGAGGTCGTGGCCGATATCGGCGCCACCTGGAACTCGGCGAACAGCATGTACAGCGCCACCGTCTATGCCAACAATGTCACCAATAATATTTATAAGAGCGCGGTACAGCTCAGCTCCAATGGTCCGAGCAACCTCACGGTTACGCCTAGCAATCCGCGCGTGGTTGGTGTGATCCTGGCGGCGAAGTTCTAAGAAAGGATTCTTCTTTTTGTGAACAAAAAGAAGCAAAAAAACTTTGTCACTTAGGGGTGCACACCGATCTATGGTCGGTGCGCACCATTGGTAAAAGTTTTTTGCTTCTTTTTTTCAAAAAAGATGCTTCTTCCTTCGTTCTAACCTGTCGATTTCACCTAGAACTTCGCCGTGAACACGCCACCATAAGTCCGCGGGGCGCCGGGAACGCCTGTGATGATGGCGAGATCGCCCTGGCCGTTAAGCTGCGCGGACGTCTTGTAGATTTGATTGGAGAGGTTGCGCACATAACCGGTCAACGAATACTTGCCGTTGGCCGAAGTCCATGTGGTGTAGAAATCCTCCTGCGTAAGCGGGCCCTGGTAGGTGTAGGGCCCCTCACCCTTTGCCGCCTGGGTCGAGGAGTAAGTCACCACATTACTGCTCGACTGATACTGTAGCTCGAAGTTCGGCACGATGCTCGATCCGTCATTGAGATCGAAGGTATGCGACAGAAAGGCGTTGAGCGACGCTTCGGGCACATCAGGCACCTTGGTGCTGTCGACATAGAACGCCGCGCTGGTGCCGTTGATTTCGGGGAAGCTGGTGATCTTGGTGTTGGCAATGCCGGCATTGACGGTCAGACGGTCGTTGGCGGTAATATTCCACACGCCTTCAAGTTCGCCACCGATGATCCGCACCGGCAACGACAGGATGGCGAACACCGGCGGGCCGAATTGCGCGGTATTGGCCAGGATGTGGTAGCCGGCATAGTCGTAGTAATAGGCGTCGGCATTCAACTGCAGCGAGTTGTCGAGGAAGCGGTTCTTGGTGCCTGCCTCGTACGCGGTCAGACGTTCCTGGGCGAACGAGAAGTTGGTGAACGACACGATCCCGGCTTTGGTCGCGGCAAAGGGGTTGACGGTAGGATCGATTTGCAGATCGCCGGGCAGGAAGCCGCTGGAAACCATGCCGTAGACCATGTTTTCGGGTGTCACATCGTATTCGGCCCGCAGCTTATAGGTGAAGTTGCGGTAAATTGGATTGCCGATCTTGGTGTAGTACAACAGATCGGGCGGGTTCAGCGAGAAGATCTGCGCGCCGAGGTTGGCGTTGAACACTTCGTTGATGGAGCGGCGGAGTTGGGTGTCATCCAGGCGCGCGCCGGCGGTGAGCTTGAGCGCGTCGGTGACCGCATAGGTTTCCTCGGTGAACACACCGTAGTCATAGGTGCGGCCAGCCTCGGCGGTGCTGAACACCAGCGCGTTGGTATAATCCGCGAGATTCGGAGTGTCCGCGGGCAAGTTCGTGGTGCTCTGGATTGAGGTCGTAGTATCCTTGACCAGGTTGGCATAGAAAGTGGCGCCCACGATCCAGGTCAAGCGGCTGCCGGGCTCCGAGCTCAGGCGTACTTCCTCAGTGTGGAACTGATCGAGCGGCGTGGTGCTCGGGTTCACCTGTGTGCCACCGCACGGGCAGTTGCCGGGCGGAGGATTGTTCACGTCATGGTCGAAGTCGTGGAACGCGCCGATATAAGCCAGGTTGGCGAAGCCAAAATCATGATTGGCGCTAAGCCAATATTGGTGATCGCGCGCTTCCGTGGTGTAGATGGGATAGGACGTGCCATTGAAATTGAACTTGTTGGGCGAGGATAGAAAGAACGTCGGACCGCCCAAATTCTGGTGCCGTTCGTCGATCGCCCAGCCGGCGATCACTCTGGTATCCGCGTCCGGCTGCCACAGCAACTTCACACGTGCTTCCTGTTCGGAGCTTTGCCCGGCGTTGCCGTTAAAATAGCCGTCTTGCTGGAATTCGCGGCCGGCCACGCGCACCGCGAACTGATCGCCCAGCGGCACCGAAATCGCCGCGCTGGTTTGGATCTTGTTGGCGCTGCCGATTTCCTGGCTGAAATTGCCGGTGATCTTGCCGAGCACCGGATCGGCGGTGTGGAAAGCGACCACGCCACCCGTGGCCGAACGGCCATATAGCGTGCCCTGTGGGCCGGCGGCCACTTCGACGCGATCCAAATCGTAATCGGTACCGATGCCTTGATAGATGTCATCGACGTAAACCGCCGTGGTAGGTGGCGAACTGGTCAAGCCGCCGTTGCCTTGTTCGGTTTGGACGCCGCGGATGGTGATGTTGCCATTGGGGTTGTCATTGTTTGTGCTCGCGCCGCCGCCGGGGCCCGCGCCGCCGCCAACCACCAGGTTCGGAACGGATTCCAGGATCTGCGCCGTGGTGGTGCGGCCTTCGGCCACAACATCTGCGCCACGCACCACTGTCACGGTCGCGGCGGTTTTTTGCAGATTGGTGCTGCGCCGTTCGGCGGTGACCGTAACCTCCTGCAACTGAGTCGACTGCGTTGCGGTCGAGGTGGTTTGCGCGGCTGCCGGGTGCGCACTGAGTAGGGCCAGCAGCGACACCGACGCTCCCAATAGCGCAGGCGCCTTGCCCAAGGCATATCGAGATTGTAGCGAATTCATTTCTGAGTCCTCCCTAAGGACAGATTTGGACTTGTTAACCTTTTCAATCAGCCCTTCACGCAAGTGAGCTGTGCTTATCGCCGGCCCGCCTGGTCTGTTCACCGGCGAGGTCCGTCCGAATCGCAGCCACCCGATTTTCTCGTTTGCCGACCACTCCATGCCGCGTAATTAACTTCCTGTTACTTGTCAACCACGCCAACTGACAGCGGTGGTTACAGCTTGTTAATTGAATTTCTCTCTTGGTGATAACGTTCACGCCACAAACGCCGCGGGCGGCGGAGCGGCAATAAGGTCACGCAGCACTCCCATTGTTAGGCATGGAGTCGTTTCGCGTCATAAGAACCTAGCGTGCGCCGCAGCCGTGAAACATGGCGGCTGTCCAACGCGGCATGCTTTCGCGCGGGTTCACCGGCTCGCGCACTTATCGCTGGTACTCGCGGCAACTCCGGATTACCTGTGCCGCCACGGCCGCCCATTATCGCCCGAGGAGCTGGCGCAACATCACGATTGCATCGGCACCCGCTTCGGCGGCGAGAATTGCGGCTGGCGTTTCCCCACCGCGTCTATATGCCGTTGCGCGTCCGAGCGTTCCTCGACTTCCTTGTCGCCACCTTGAGCGATGAGGAAAGACCGATCGGCCGGCGCCGGCGCGCGGCATCGTTGACGGAAGTGGCAGCGTAAGGGAAGGAAGCATCTTTTTTGAAAAAAAGAAGCAAAAAACTTTTGCCACTTGGAGAGCGCCGACGCTGGCCGGCACGCTCCAAGTGACAAAGTTTTTTTGCTTCTTTTTGTTCACAAAAAGAAGACTTCTACTTCCTTCACTGCGCTGCTTCCTCGATCAGCTCATATTGCAACGTCGCCTGGAACGTATACGAATCCCCCACATTCATATCCGGCGTCGGCTGCGGCACCGTCCGATTGCGAAACACGCTGAGCCACGCGTCGTCGAGCCGATCCGATTGTGACGACGAGATCACTTCGACATCGAGCACCTTGCCATACTTATCGATCGTGACCGATATCGAGGAAATTCCCTCCTCGTGTTTCACCACCGCCGCTTGCGGGTAATAATCGCGTGCCTCGACCCATGCGCGTAGTTCGGCTTCCCAGTTGGGGTTGGCGTTCGGTGCATCGATCGCACTAAGCAGATTGCCCTCAGACGTCTGCCCCTGCGGCGCGGGGCCGGCCATCTCCGCCGAGTGGTCGTTGGGAGGCCCAAGGACGCCCTCGGTCGTAGGCGCCGGCGGCCCCAACGAGGGGTTGATCAGATTGGCGAACGGATTGGTCACCGAGCTTACCGGCGGCGCCGTCCGCGTAGCCTCGCGCACCGGCGAGCGGCGCGCCTGCCGCGCCGCCTTGGCTTGCTCCGACTTGGTCGGTTTTTGCTCCTGTGACTTGGCCGTCTCGGGCTCCGCCTGTTGTTGTTCCGGAACTGACGAGGCCGTGCTCGGTATGCTCGGCGGGGGGGCCGTCGGCGCGTTAGCCCCGCGGCTACCATGCCGGACCTCGGCCGGGGGCGCGTTCTTGAAAGTGCCGGAATTGGGCAGCGAAAGCTTACGGCTCGGGTTGGGCTGCCACACCAGCGCTACCTCGGCCGGCGGCGGGGGCTCCTGCAAGCGCGGCTCCAAACGCAACGCCAGCGCCAACGCCACCAGCGCGTGGAGCAAAGCCGAGGCGGTGACCGGCGCGATCAGATCGTCCCGAGCACGGCTCCGGACCAGCAGCCGGGCCCTGGAATCTGGCGACATGCCGGGTGGCAGCGGTTCCAGCCCGCCTAAACGCGGCGGTTCAGTCCGCCGAATGCGCGGCACCGCGCGCAGGCGCTTGCGGCCGTGCGACGATCGATGGACCGCCACGTCCTGCGACGGAGCACGCAGCGGTAAGAAGCTACCCTCGACGGGCGCGGGCGGAGGCCCAAGCAGCGGCTCAGCCCGCGGGCCCGTCGACGCGTCGGCCGTCCCACTCAAGATCGCTCGTGGCACTATGTCCGCGGCTGCGGAGGCGGACAGCGACAACGCAAGCGGATCATGCCGTATCTTCAAAGCCGAAAAAATCTCCTGGCCGCCCGCGCGGCCTCTAACCACCGCGCAGCTTTATACGATGTGGCGCAACCCTGCGAGAGCCCCCCGGCCCGCTTTCACATGACCTGCTGACATGACTTATACAATATTTACACTCGCCTGATCCCGCCAACTGCTATGAATTACTTTATGGAAACCCATCCCGCCCTTGCGCTGATAAGGTTCGGCCTCGGCCGTCGTGGCGATGAAGCTCTGCCCGCGGACCCCGAGGCCTGGTTGCTGGCTCAGCTCGACGGCTCCGGTTCTCCGAATTATCCCCCTGGCATAGCCGGGGTCGCAGACGGGCTGGCCGCGATGCGCCAACTTCGCGCGTTACGGAAAGTCTCCAAGACCAAGATCGATTTCAAAGACGATCCGGTAGCGCAACAGGTAAAGGCCGATGTCGCCGCCGAGTGCGCGCAATGGCTCAGCGCCGAGGATTCGTTTCGCGAACGGCTAGTCATATTCTGGTCCAATCATTTTACCGTCAGCCGCAGAACCGGTGGATGCGCTGCACTGATCGGTCCGTTCATCCGCGAGGCAATCCGACCCAACGTCAATGGCAACTTCGGCACGATGCTGCTGGCGGTGATGCGGCACCCGGCAATGTTGATTTATCTCAACAACGCGCAGTCGTTTGGCCCCGACAGCGACGCCGGGCTCCGCCGTCATCAAGGCCTGAACGAGAACCTTGGCCGCGAATGCCTGGAGCTGCACACGCTCAGCCCCGCCGCCGGCTACACCCAGACGGACGTGACGTCGATGGCCAGCATCCTCACCGGCTGGAGCGTGAAGCCGACCGATCCCAATGCCGGATTTCTATTCCGCCCGGTGGCACACGAACCAGGCCCCAAAATCCTGATGGGCCGCCAGTTCCCCGAAGGCGAGGAAGGCGGCATCGAGGCGCTGGCGTTCCTCGCGAACCATCCTGCGACCGCCAGGCACATCGCAACCAAGCTGGCACGCCATTTCGTCGCCGACGATCCCCCGCCGGCGCTGGTGGACGAAATTACCGATCGCTACATCGCCACCGGCGGCAATCTCCCCGAGTTGATGCGCGTCATTATCGGCAGCCCGGCCGCGTGGCAGGGTCTCACCAAGCTACGCACGCCAGTGGATTTCGTCTGCGCCGGCGGCCGTGCCGTGATTTTAAACGACAATCAAACAAGTCGCGTCGGATTTGTGCTGAACGGTCTCGGTCAGCCGGTCTGGAATGCACCGTCGCCCAAGGGCTGGTCGGACCTGGCGTCGGATTGGATCGACCCCGCGACGCTGCTACGCCGGGTGGAGTATGCCTATCAGCTCGGCGGCGTGGCGCGCGATCAGGACCCGGTCGAGCTCACCAATATCGCGCTGGGGCCCTATGCGGCGCCTCCCTTGAAGACCGCCGTAGCAAGCGCCGGGTCGCGGCAAGAAGCGATCGCGCTGCTGTTCTCTTCCCCGGCATTCTGGAGGCGATGATGCTGAAGCGGCCCTCGCTCCCTATCGCTCGGCGCTCACTGTTGCTTGGCATGCCCGCCCTGATGTTCGCCGGTGGAATTCGCACCGCGTTTGCCTATGCCCCGACCGACCAACGTTTCGTGGTGGTGTTACTGCGCGGTGCCATGGACGGGCTTTCCGTGGTGGCGCCCTATGGTTCGCCGCAACTGGCTGGCCTGCGTGGCGGCCTGCTGCTGCCGGAGCCCGGCCAGGACGGCGGGTTGCTCGACCTTGGCGGTCAATTCGGTTTGCATCCGTCGCTGGCGGGGCTGCACGGCATGTACACGGACGGTGATCTGCTGATTTGGCACGCCGTCGCGGGGCCTTATCGTTCGCGCAGTCATTTCGACGCCCAGGACATGATGGAGAGCGGCGCCGACCAGCGGCTCGACAGCGGCTGGCTGAACCGGGCCGCCAGCGCGATGCCGCCCCCTGCAAGCGACAGCGCCCGGCCATTGGTGGCAGGGCTTTCGATGCCGTTGCTGATGGAGGGCAGTGTAGCGGTGTCGTCCTACGCGCCGGACAAGCTCGCCGACAAAATGCCGGCCGCACTTTGGGGTCAGGTGGCGTTGCTCTCCGCGTCCGACCCAATAATCGGCCCCGCGGTCCAGGAAGGCTTGGCGAGCCGCATTTACGACGGCGGGGTGGTGTCCCAGATGCAGGGTCCGACCAGCGACCTGGCGCGCTTTTCCGGACCGGCCGGCCAACTTCTGGCAGCGCCCGACGGGCCTCGCATCGCCGCACTTGAGATCAGCGGCTGGGACACTCACCAAGCGCAAAAGCCGCGTCTGGCCCAAACGCTAAAGCTGCTCGACGACGGTATGGTGGCACTGAAATCGGGCCTCGGTTCAGCGTGGTCCAAAACCGCGGTGCTGGTAATTACCGAGTTCGGCCGCACCGCCCGCGAGAACGGCACCAACGGCACCGACCACGGCACCGCCTCGGCCTGCTTCGTTTTGGGAGGTGCGGTCGCCGGCGGTCGAGTAGGGGGCACCTGGCCCGGTTTGGCGGACAATCAATTATTCGAAAACCGCGATCTGGATCCGACAACGGACATGTGGTCGGTCGCCAAGGGCCTGCTCGGCGAGCACATGGGTGTGCGCTCGGTAGGTTTCAGAACGATCTTTCCGGGTAGTGCCGCCGACCCTTCGAGCGGCCTGATACGGAAGGCGTAGGCAAGCATCTTTTTTGAAAAAAAGAAGCAAAAAACTTTTAATACTTGGAGTTCCTCAGCCGCGCTTTGCGCACTCCAAGTAGCAAAAGTTTTTTGCTTCTTTTTTTCAAAAAAGATGCTTCTTCCTCACTTGAGAGCCAGCCTGAGCGAACCGCCGCTCTCAATGAGCGCCCGATCAGCGGCCTCGGCACTTAGACCGCGCAGCACCAACAACGCCGGCTTAACCTGACCCCCCGTCGCGGCCAACGCGGCCGCCGCAGCCGCGCCACTACACTCCCCCAACATACAAACCATCCGCAACGCCCGACGCCGCAACTTCTCGTTACGCGCTTGCATGTCCACCATCTGACCGCGATAAACCCGCCCCAGCCGCACCATCAACAACGTCGACAATAAGTTCAGCGCCACCTTCTGCGCCGTACCGGCCTTAAGCCGAGTGCTACCGGCGATCGGCTCCGGCCCAGTATCCAGCAACACCGGATACGCGGCCGCCTCCAACAGCGCCGAACCGGGACTATTGGCGATCGCGATGGTAAGCGCCCCCGCCGCCCGCGCCGACTCGACCGCCGCCAAAGTGTAAGGCGTCGCGCCACTCGCCGCGATGCCGATCATCACGTCGCCGGTCTCGATCCGATGCGCAGCAATCTCCGAGCGTGCCTGCTCCGCCCGGTCCTCCGCGTTTTCAACCGCGTTCAGCAACGCCGCCTCGCCGCCCGCCATCATCAACACCAATTGCTCGGCCGGCCAATTAAATGTCGGGTTCAGCTCCGCCCCATCCTGCACGCCGATGCGCCCGGAAGTCCCCGCCCCCACGTAAACCAGGCGCCCTCCGGCAGCCAATAACGGCACCGCCGCATCAGCCGCATGCTCGAGCGCCGCCAGCGCAGGACCCACCGCCCTCACCGCCGCGAGCTGCCCCTCCCACAACGCCTCAAGAATTCGCGCCGGCGACCACGCATCAAGCTCAACCAGCGCCGGATCGGTCGACTCGGTGACGGGGATCACAGATCCACGTCCTCAACAAAACGTGCGCGGCTCTGGATAAACTGAAAACGCAATTCCGGCCTCTTACCCATCAGGCTCTCAACCAGCTCGTTGGTGGCCGCGCGATTTTCAACCTTCGCCTCAACCCGCAGTAGAACGCGCTTCTTCGGGTCCATAGTGGTCTCCTTCAGCGCCGCCGGCGGCATCTCGCCCAAGCCTTTGAAGCGGCTGACGTCGATCTTGCTCCCCGCCTTAAAATGTCGCGCCTGCACCACTTCCCGGTCCGCATCGTCCATCGCGTAAACCGACTTCGCCCCCTGGGTCAGCCGGTAAAGCGGCGGCCTAGCCAGATAAATATGCCCATGCCGCACCAGCTCGGGCAGTTCGCGATAGAAAAACGTCATCAGCAGCGAGGCGATATGCGCGCCGTCGACATCGGCGTCGGTCATGATGATCACCCGCCCATACCGCAGCTTCGCCCGATCGAACCGATCTCCCACGCCGCAGCCCAGCGCCTCGATCAAGTCCTTCAGCTCCTGGTTCTGCCGCAGCTTCTCGGTGGACGCACTTGCGACATTAAGAATCTTCCCCCGCAGCGGCAGCACCGCCTGGGTCTCCCGATTGCGTGCCTGCTTGGCCGAGCCCCCAGCGCTATCACCTTCCACCAAGAAAATCTCGGTATCCGCCGCGTTCTCGCTAGAGCAATCCGAAAGCTTCCCCGGCAGCCGCAGCCGCCGTGTGGCGGTCTTCCGCGGCGTATCCTTCAAATCTCGCTTACGCAGCCGCTCTTCCGCCCTCTCGATCACAAAAGCGAGCAGATTATCAGCCTGGTTCGGATGCCCCGCGAGCCAATGATCAAACCGATCGCGCAGCGTGGCTTCGACCAGCCGCGTGGCATCGGCATTGGTAAGCTTCTCCTTGGTCTGCCCCTGAAACTGCGGATTGCGCAAAAACGCCGACAATTTGGCCGCGGTAGCCCCCAGCACATCCTCGGCGGTGATCTGCGCCGCGCGCTTATTGCTGCGCTGCTCACCCCACGACCGCAGCCCCTTCAGCAAAGCCGCGCGAAACCCAGCCTCATGCGTGCCACCCTGGGGTGTCGGCACGGTATTACAGTACGAATCCAGAAACGAATCCGCCTGTTCGAGCCAGGCCACCGCCCACTCGACCTTACCGCCGGTATCGCCATTCTGCTTCGGAAAATCCGCCTCACCGGCCCAGATCTCAGGCACCGCGCGCGCAGCGCTCCCAATGTCAGCCTCAAGCGAATCCCGCAGCCCGCCAGGAAAATGCAACTCGGCCTCAGCCGGCACGTCCCCCTGGATCAACCCAGGATCGCACGACCAGCGAATCCGCACCCCACGGAACAGATAAGCCTTCGACCGGCACATCCGGTACAGCCGCGCCGCAGAAAACGTAAGCGCGCCAAAGATCTGCGGATCCGGCACAAATCGGATCATGGTGCCGCGCCGGTTATTGATCGGCCCGACATTGATAAGCTTGCTAGTAGGCTTCCCCCGCGCATAGCTCTGGCGCCAAAGAATCTTCTCCCGCGCCACCTCCACCACCATCTTCGACGACAGCGCATTCACCACCGAACTACCCACCCCGTGCAGCCCGCCCGAGGTCTCGTAGGCTTTCCCGCCGAATTTCCCCCCTGAATGTAGTGTAGTAAGAATGACCTCCAACGCACTAAGATTCTTGAATTTCGGATGCGGGTCCACTGGAATGCCCCGCCCATTATCCTGTATCTGCAAGCTATTCCCAACGCCGAGTGTCACCTGGATCAAACTGGCATATCCAGCCACCGCCTCATCCATCGCGTTGTCGAGGATCTCCGACGGCAGATGATGCAGCGCTGCCTCATCCGTCCCGCCGATATACATGCCCGGCCGCCGCCGCACCGGCTCCAGCCCTTCCAGCACCTCGATATCCTTGGCCGAATAGGCCCCCGCCTCGGCCGCACCGGCTTTGGTCGAGGCAGGCGGCGCAAAGAGATCGTTCATGCTGTGTTCTCCTTATCCGGGCCCAACCTATCCGCCGCCGGGAGTCGGGGCAAGGGGCGCTTTGCATCTTGGCCGCAGGCACCCGCGCGCTATACTGACAATAAATCAGACCAAAAACGGGGAGGAAACATGACACGCAGTATCACATTTTGCCTATTTCTCGGCACCATTCTGGCATCGCCCGCGGCCCACGCCCAAACCGCATTGCCCGACTGGTCCGGTTCCTGGTCGCGCGCCGAAGGCGTGCAACATCCCGACCCCAAGGCGCTACTCCCCTACCTCACCCCCGCGAGCGCCAAGTTTTTCGCCGGCGAAATCGCCAACGCCAGCTTCCGGGTGCCGTGGTCGTCGTGCGATCCCGGCGCGGTGCCCGCGATGATGACCGAGGAGCCACTGCCGTTCGAGTTCCTGTTTTCGCCCGGCCGCGTCACCATGATCATGGCCGACGACCAAGTGCGCCGCATCTACACTGGTCCGGGCGCACAGCATTATTCGCAGAAAACCGGCGAAACCAGCTACTTCGGCGATAGTATCGGTCATTGGGAGGGCGATACGCTGGTGGTCGATACGATCGGACTCAACCCGGACAACCAAGTGGTGATCGGCTACGACAATAACGACAACCTCCACGTGGTCGAGCACATCCGCAAGATCAACGCCGATACCCTGGCGGATACACTGACGATTGCGGGATTCGAGGGTGAAAATCCGGGCAAACCGTTTGTGCGCACCCAGACCTATCGGCATAGCACCGACCCGGTGCGCGAGGATTTATGCGTGTCCAGCAAAAACCGCGACACGGGGACCAGCATCAATTTGACGCCGCCACCGTAAGGGAAGGAAGAATCTTCTTTTTTAAAAAAAAGAAGCAAAAATCTTTTGGACACTTAGGAGTCTTCAATGCGCAATCGCCTTCTAGCATTCGTGACACTTCTGTTGATGATCGCTCAACCCTACAAAGCGTGCGCGCAGGCCCTCGCCGACCCAAACCAACTGCTGAGATTTACCAGCTCCGCATTCTATGCGGGCATCGTCAACCGCGCGTTGGCAGTGATCCCTCCTACCGTTTTCCAAAGATGCCCCAGCCTCGTATCTAACGGATCGACCGTAACACAAATCATACCTGTGACATTTGGTGCGGACGGTTTCCCCAATTCGGGACTCTGGCACCAACGATTCCCGGTTAGCGGCTGCGGCAACGATACGACTTTGAATTTGTTTTTCTCTGTGACGCCGGCCGAAGTCGTTAATGCCGTGATAGGCGCTCCGGGTTCCACCCACGCCGATCTTGTGCTGGAAAGAGACGCGTTGACCTACGCCAAAATAGGTGCGTTGACCGGCGCGCTTTGCAAGAGCGCCGAAATCAAGGATACGAAATTTGAGAATTACGGCGTCCGTAACCCCCCAATTGCGGACCCAGGCCCGGGTAGTCATCTTCGCCCGTGGTGGGAGATATGGACGATGGTGGGTTGTGGCGATACCATCGAAGTACCGCTTGACTTTGTGCCGCAGCTCAGGGGAACCCAAATAATTCAACCCGGTGGCGTGACGGAGTATTGAGTTACGGCGACAGAGTTATAGCGAGCGTAGGTCGGAAAAGCGTGGCGCATTCCGACGCGAAGGAGAAGGGAAGAATCTTCTTTTTGTGAACAAAAAGAAGCAAAAAAACTTTGAAACGAAGCGCACTATAGGCGGTGGGCCTGCGATCCCTCGGTATGACGGTAAAATTTCACTTATCTTGTTGGCTGCGCTTCGAGTTTACAGCGTCGATTTGGGATGCCGCTTAAACGAAGAGATAAGTACACTGTCACCGTAACTCAAGTCCCGGAAATTCGGGACTTCCGGCACGGAACAAGGTTTTTCGTTAACCTGTAACCAGTCTTCGAATTCTTGGAGATAATCATGGAGAGAGATGTAGCAATTAGACTTGATGGGATGCTAATGGGGGTTCAAGGCAATCTAGACGGAATAGCCCATTACATCAAAAATAATCT
>Ga0302314_10006058_pt1 | contig 21968 bp, 24 predicted proteins | sample III_Palsa_N2_3_FD_200533 | JGI IMG/M metagenome (GOLD analysis project Ga0302314, IMG submission 200533) | Peat permafrost microbial communities from Stordalen Mire near Abisko, Sweden - III_Palsa_N2_3 | ecosystem: Environmental > Terrestrial > Soil > Palsa > Peat permafrost | place: Sweden...
TGGCCGCCTGTGGGCGACAGGATCGCCCCGACACAGAGGATGCGCGGTCCCGGAACCTTCCCCTCGGCGATCGCGTCCCGCAGCGCGTAGATGATCTCCGGCTTGCGCGCGCCGAGGTCTCGCACGGTGGTGAACCCGGCCTCCAGCGTCAGCCGCGCCCGATGAGCGCCGTCCAGCCCGACCTTGGGGTCTGAGTCCTCGACGAAGCGCAGCCTCTGACCGGGACCCAGCTGGGAGGTGAGGTGTACGTGGCAGTCGATCAGGCCGGGCAGGACGAACTTGTCCTTCAGGTCGATCACCGTCGCGCCCGGCGGCGGCTCGACATAGCCGGCCGCCACCGCGACCACCTTGCCGCCGGCGATGCGGAGGCTCTGCTGCGACTTCGGCGGCTGTCCGGGTTCGGCCAGCAGCCGCCCGGCATGGATCACGATCTCGTCCGAATTCGCCGTCATGCGCGCCGTCCTCGCAACCAGATCACAGACTGCCCCATTTTCCGCGCCGCCAGAAGATGCGAGGCGCGGCTCTGATCCGCGCATGACGTGGCTGCGTAGACGTGCTTACCCCGCTGGGTTTGCTCAAGGACCGATGTGAAGAAGCGATCTCTCAAAGCGCCGTTGCGAGTCGTGGCCGGCGTGGTCGCGGCGCTCGGCCTCGCCGGGGCCCTCGCCGGCTGCTCGGTGACCGGCCTGCTCAATGTGGCGACGTCAACGCCCAGCGTCGCCGTGACCCGCGATGTCGCTTACGCGCCGGGCGATCGGCACGCGCTCGATGTCTACGCGATGCCCGGCGGCGCCGGCCGCCCCGTGGTGGTGTTCATCTACGGCGGCAGCTGGGATAGCGGCTCGAAGAAGGACTACGCCTTCGTCGGCGAGGCGCTGGCCAAGCACGGCTACGTGGTGTTCGTGCCCGACTACCGCCTCTACCCCCAGGTCCGCTGGCCGGATTTTCTGCAGGACAACGCCCTGGCGGTGCGCTGGGCCAAGGATCACGCCGCCCAGTTCGGCGGCGATCCGTCGAAGCTGGTGCTGATGGGCCATTCGGCCGGCGCCTATGACGCGGTCGACCTCGGCGTCGACACGCGCTGGTTGAGCGCCGTCGGCCTCGATCCGGGCCGGGATGTCACCGCCTTGGTCGGCCTTTCGGGGCCTTACGACTTTCTGCCGCTTCACACGAAGGAACTGAGGACCATCTTCGGACCCGAGGCCAGCCGTCCGGACACCCAGCCGATCAACCACGTCACCGGCCGCGAGCCGCCCATGCTGCTGATCACCGGCGACAAGGACACCACGGTCGAGCCCGGCAACAGCGACCGCATGGCCGCCAAGGTCACCGCGGCCGGCGGCAAGGTGCAGGTGATCCACTACCCGAGCCTCGACCACGTCCGCACGGTCGGCGCGCTGGCCGATCCGCTGACCTTCCTGGCGCCGGTTCGGCGGGACGTGTTTCAGTTCATCGACGCTCAGACCGGCTTCGCGCCGGGCCGCTAGGACAACCGCAAAAATGAGCCGCGGCCAGCTCGCCCTGTCCCTCGCCGCGGCCGCGCTGCTGCTGCCCGGTTGCGGCAAACCATTGCCGCTGGCCAGCTTCGCGGAGTCGACGCCCAAGCTCACGCCGGGACAGTTCTTCCTCGGCGAAACGACCTCGACTGGCGTCGAGGAGACCGACGCCGGCGCGCCGGCGCGGCGTTTCACGGTGTCCGGCCAAGGCGCGACGCTCGCAAACGGCGCTCTGCGCCTCGATCAGACCATCAGCTTCGAAGGTTCGCCGCCCCGGATGCGCACCTGGATCATCACCCACCGGAGCGGGCCTGCCTACAGCGCCACCCTCACCGATGCGGACGGCCCGGTCAGCGCCGAGGCCGAGGGCGACCTCTTCCACCTGACCTACGCCATCAAGGGCGTGCCGATGGGCTCGATGGAGCAGTGGCTCTACCTGCAGCCGGGCGGCTGTACCGTGATGAACGAGGGCGTGGTGCGGGTGGCGGGTTTCGCGATCCGACGCATCTCGGAGCGCATCTCCAGGGTCGGCGGCGGCTGCTAAGCGCACGCTCTCGTTCCCCGCTTGCGTTCCGCCGCGTCGCGGCCGGAGAGTGCCGGCCAAACGGAGGAACCGCCATGTACTGCGAAGCGATCACCGAGTTCGGCAAGCCGCTGCAGCGGATCGAAGCCCCGACGCCGACGCCCACCGGAACCGAGGTGCTGGTGCGGGTCGAGCATTGCGGCGTCTGCCACTCCGACATCCACATCCACGAGGGCTTCATCGGCATGGGCGGCGGCGCCAAGCTGCCGCTCGGCCTGCCCCTGCCTCATACCCTCGGCCACGAAGTCGCCGGCGAGGTGATCGGCTTCGGACCGGACGCCACCGGCGTCGAGATCGGCCAGCACCGGGCGCTCTATTCCTGGATCGGCTGCGGCCACTGCGCCGCCTGCGTGCGCGGCGAGGAAAACTACTGCAACGCCCCGCGCAACCTCGGCTGCTCGGCCGGCACGCCGGGCGGTTACGCCAGCCACGTGATGGTCCCGCATCCGCGCTATCTGATCGACTACGGCGCGACCCCGCCGGCGCTGGCGGCGGCGTATATGTGCTCTGGCCTCACCGCCTATGGCGCGATGAAGAAAATCCCGGCGCTCGGGCCGAAGGACGAGGTGCTGGTCGTCGGCGCCGGCGGCGTCGGCATGATGGGCGTGCAGTTCGCCAAGCACCTGTTCGGCAAGGGCCCGCTGGTGGCCGACATCGACGAAGGCCGGCTGCAAGCCGCGATGGGAGCCGGCGCCAAGGCGGTCTACAACACCACCGATCCGGAGGCGCTGAAGCAGCTGATGGCCGACACCGAGGGCGGCGCCCTGGGCGTGGTCGATTTCGTCGGCTCGGAGTCCAGCTTCGCCTTCGCCACCCAGGCGGTGCGCCGCGGCGGCAAGGTGGTGGTGGTGGGCCTGTTCGGCGGCGGCATGTCGATGCCGATCGCGATGTTCCCGATCCGCGCCCTCACCATCGGCGGCTCCTACGTCGGCTCGCTGGCCGAGGCGGAGGCGATGATGGAACTGGTCCGCGCCGGCGAGATCGACGCCATCCCGGTGAGGGAAGTCCCGCTGTCGTCGGCCAACCAGGTGCTGGAAGACCTCAAGGCCGGCAAGATCATCGGCCGGGTGGTGCTGGTGCCTTAGGCGACCTGATGGACTGCGTCAGTCGCTTCCGGTCGGAACCTTGGGACAGGGACACGATGCTCTCGATCGCCGCTGCCGAAGCGGTTGCAAAACGCCACTACGTGCTCGCCGAGGCGCTGGCGAACTTGGACGATGACTGGATCGCGAGGATCAACGCCGACAACCGCGATTGAGGCGTAGATCAGCAACGCGATCTTCCCTCTTGCGCCAGCGCGTCCCTCCCGCGATTTAGCGGCCATGATTGCTGGCTCGGTGCTCGATCTCATCGGCGATACGCCGCTCATCCGCCTCAGGGCCGCCAGCGAGGCGACCGGGTGCGAGATTCTGGGCAAGGCGGAGTTTCTCAACCCCGGCCAGTCGGTGAAGGACCGCGCCGCGCTCTGGATCATCCGCGACGCCGAGAAACGCGGGGCGCTGAAACCCGGCGGCCGGATCGTCGAGGGCACGGCGGGCAACACCGGCATCGGCCTCGCCATGGTCGCCCGCGCCCTGGGCTATCGCGTCACCGTCGTGATCCCGCGCACCCAGAGCCAGGAAAAGAAGGACGCCATCCGGCTGATGGGCGCGGAGCTGGTCGAGGTCGACGCCGTCCCCTACTCGAACCCCGGCAACTATGCCCGCTATTCGGGGCGCCTGGCCGAGGAGCTGGCGGCGAAGGAGCCGGCTGGGGCGATCTGGGCCAACCAGTTCGACAATCTCGCCAACCGCCAGGCCCACGTCGACGCCACCGGCCCGGAGATCTGGGCCCAGACCCACGGACGCATCGACGGCTTCATCTGCGCGGTCGGCACTGGTGGCACGCTGGCCGGCGTCGCGGCGTTCCTGCGCAGCCAGAAGAGCGACATCGCCATCGGCTTGGCCGACCCCGCCGGCTCGGCGATCTACGATTACTACGCCCGCGGAGAACTGAAGGCCGAGGGGACTTCGATCAGCGAAGGCATCGGCCAGGGCCGCATCACCGCCAACCTCGAGGGCCTGGTGGTCGACTACCCCTACCGCGTCACCGACGAAGAAATGATGCGCGCGATCATCGAGATGGGCGACGAAGGGCTAGTCATGGGCGGCTCGACAGGCGTCAATGTCGCCGGCGCGGTGCGATTGGCCCGCGAGCTTGGCCCGGGGAAGACGATCGTGACCGTCCTTTGCGACTACGGCTCTCGCTACCAGAGCAAGCTGTTCAATCCCAGTTTCCTCAACGAACGCGGCCTGCCGGTTCCGCCGTGGGTCGATACGCGAGCGGTGGAAGCATGAGCGGGCCCCTCGTCTCCACCGACTGGCTGGCCGAACATCTCGGCGATCCGGACCTGGTCGTGCTCGACGGCAGCTGGCACATGCCGGCCGACGACCGCGACGCCAAGGCCGAGTATGGCGCGGCGCATATTCCGGGTGCGGTGTTCTTCGACATCGACGGGGTGTCCGACCACGGCAAACCGCTGCCCCACATGATGCCGACCCCGGCGGCATTCGCGACCGCCGTACGGCGGCTGGGCGTCGACGTGAATTCGGCCGTCGTTGTCTACGACACCGTCGGCGTGTTCTCGGCCCCGCGGGTGTGGTGGAGCCTCCGGGCGATGGGCCACGCCAAGGTGTTCGTGCTCGACGGCGGGCTGAAGAAGTGGGTCGATGAGGGCCACCCGGTCGAGGCCGGCTGGCGCGAGGCGGAGCACGGCGCGTTCAAGGCCCAGCCCCAGGCCGCGCTGATCGCCGATCTGGAAACCGTGCGCGCGGCGCTGGCGGGTGGCGAGATTCAGGTGGTCGATGCGCGCGCCGCCGTGCGTTTCCGCGGCGAGGCGCCGGAGCCGCGCGAGGGCCTGCGCGCCGGCCACATGCCGGGCGCCCGCAACGTGCCGTGGTCGAAGCTGATCGCCGCCGACGGCACGCTGGCGGCGCCGGCGCAGTTGATGGCGGCGTTCGAGGCCGGCGGCGTCGATCCGGCCGAGGCGATCGTCACCACCTGCGGCTCCGGCATCAGCGCCTCGATCCTGGCCCTGGCCCTGGCCCGGCTCGGGCGCGAGGACGTGGCGGTCTATGACGGCTCCTGGTCGGAATGGGGCGCCAGAGCCGACACCCCCGTCGCCGTTGGGCCGTGAGCCAGGTGGTGATCCGGTTCGGCCGCCCTGACGATCTCCCCTTCCTGGGCGCGATCGAACAGTCCGGCGCCGAAACCTTTACCGTCTTTGGCCAACCGCTCGTGGATGGCTCCCCGCCCGCGCCGGACGATCAGTGGGCCAAGGCGTTGCATGACGGCCTGCTCTGGGTCGCCGACGATCTTGCGAGCGGCCCGATCGGCTTCCTCGCCGCCGAACGCACCGACGACGGGCTCTACATCGAGGAAGTCGACGTACTGATGCCGCGCCAAAAGCAGGGGCACGGGCGGCGGCTGATGCATGCGGCGATCGACTGGGCGAAAGCCGAGGGTCTGCCCGCCGTCACCCTGACGACGTTCCGGCACATCCCGTTCAACGGCCCGTTCTACGCCTCGATGGGCTTCGCCGAGCAGTATCCGCCTTCGCCTCACCTGGCCGCGACCCTGGCCAACGAAGCGGCCGGCGGCTTCACCGACCGCTGCGCCATGCGGCTGGCGCTATGAGCGACAAGCCCAGCGAGACCACCCGCCTGATCCGCGCCGGCAGAGCGCCGGCCGATCTGCTGCGCACGGTGGGGCCGCCGGTGCAGAAGGGCTCGACCGTGCTCGTGCCCAACGCAGCCGCCCTCTACGACGAGCGCAAGCCCACCTACGGCCGCGCCGGCCTGGCCGCGCACGAGACCCTGATGTCGGCCCTGGCCGAGCTGGAAGGCGCGACCAGCGTCAAGCTGTTCCCCTCGGGCGTCTCGGCCCTGGCGGCGGCGATGCTGGCGGTGCTCACCGCCGGCGACGAGGTGCTGGCCGCCGACTGCGTCTACAAGCCCACCCGCCGCTTCTGCGACCGCGTGCTGCGCCGGTTCGGCGTGCAGGTGCGCTACTTCGCCTCCGACGCCGCCCCGGAGGCGGTGATGGCGATGGCGGGCCCGGCGACGCGGCTGATCGTGATGGAGACCCCGGGCTCGCTGACCTTCGAGATGCAGGACGCGCCCGCCATCGCCCGGCTGGCGAGGGAACGCGGCATCCTCACCCTCTTGGACAACACCTGGGCCGCTGGCTTCTTGTTCAAGCCGCTGGCGCACGGCGTCGATCTCAGCGTGCAGTCGCTGACCAAGTATGTCGGCGGCCACTCGGACGTGTTCATGGGCTCGGTGGCCGCCGCCTCGCCGGCGATGAAGCTGGCGCTGGAGCGGGCGATCGTCGACTTCGGCTGGTCGGTCGCCGCCGACGACGCCTATCAGATCCTGCGCGGCCTGCGCACGCTGCCGGTGCGAATGGCGCGTCACGGGCCCTCCAGCCTGGTGGTCGCCGCCTGGCTGGCCGAACAACCCGAGATCGCCCGGGTGTTGCACCCCGCCCTGCCCGGCGCGCCCGGCTACGAGCTGTGGAAGCGCGACTACGCCGGCGCAGCGGGGGTATTCGCCGTCGTGATGCGGCCCGGCTCGGAGCGCGCGGTCGAAGCCTTCCTCGATACCCTGACGCACTTTGGCCTCGGCTTCTCCTGGGGCGGGTTCGAGAGCCTGGCGCTGAACGGCGACCCCCAACTCAACGTCCGCGAGTTCAAGCGCGACTACGGCGGTCCGGTGGTCCGCCTCAACATCGGCCTCGAAGACCCCGCCGACCTGATCGCCGACCTGCGCAAGGGCCTGGACGCATTCGCCAAGGCCGATTGAGCTGAGCTGTACGGCGAGCTACCCTCTGCCTAGGGATCGGGGAACAGAAATGTCGTTGAAAGTCGTCGGATCGGGCCTGGGCCGCACCGGCACCAAGTCCATGCAGAGCGCGCTCAACATGCTGGGCGTCGGGCCTTGCCACCACATGGTCGAGGTGTTCGCCCACCCCGAGAGCATGCAGCTGTGGGTCGACGCCAGCGAGGGCCGGCCGGACTGGGACCTGATCTTCAAGGACTACCAGTCGATGGTCGACTATCCGGGCGCCGCCTACTGGCGCCAGATCGCCGACTATTTCCCCAACGCCAAGGTGCTGCACACGGTGCGCGACCCGGACCAATGGTTCGACTCCACCCAGGCCACGATCTTCGCCCCTGGCAGCGCGCCCCTGCAGTCCGGCGAAAGCACGCGCGAACGGTTCTTCAACAGCTTCGTCGGCCCGCTTCGTGCGCATCTCGCCGACCGCGCCTACATGACCGACCACTTCCGCCGCCACACCGAAGCGGTGAAGGCGGCGATCCCGCCCGAACGGCTGCTGGTGTTCGAGGTCGGCGAAGGCTGGGACCGGCTCTGCAAGTTCCTTGACGTGCCGGTTCCGACCGAACCCTACCCCTCGGAGAACTCCACCGCCGACTTCCAGGCGCGGGTGAAGGCGCAAGCGGCGGAGGCGGCGGCGCGGGCTTAGCAGCGGCGACGCGGTTCGGCGTTGGCCCGCCCGGCAGGACTCGAACCTGCAACCCCGCGCTTAGAAGGCGCGTGCTCTATCCGGTTGAGCTACGGGCGGCGGCGACGTTGCGCAGTAGGGGCTTCTAAGCGCTGCGGCAAGCCTACGACCGACAACTCTGGCGCCGCGCGCCACGACGCGTTAGGTTACATGTAACCGGAGTTGGAAGAGTCTCGTGGCGCCGACGTCGAAGCCCAAGTCATCGCAAACGAAGGTGAGCGAACACCGCCAGCGTCTGCGCGCCAAGGGTCTGCGGCCGATCCAGATCTGGGCGCCTGATGTGAGCGCGGCGGCATTCCGCGCCGAAGCGCGGCGTCAATCCCTCACCGTAGCGGCGAGCCCTCACGCCCGGGAGGACCAGGCGTTCATCGACGCGGTGTCGAATGAATGAGACGCGCGGAGATCTGGACGGTCGCCGGCGGCGCTGACCACGCCGGCAAACCCCGGCCCGCCGTCATCGTTCAGGACGATAGTTTCGACAAAACCGCCTCGGTCACGATCTGCGCCTTCACGACCGACCCGGTCGAGGCGCCTTTGTTCAGACTGGTAATCGAGCCGAGCCCGAGCAACGGCTTGCGAGCCGCATCGCGCCTGATGGTCGACAAGATCACCACGGTTCCGAAGTCGAAGCTCGGATCGATGGTCGGGCGACTGGACGACGGCGATGTCGCCCGCCTCAACCAAGCGATCTTCGTCTTCCTCGGCCTCGCCTCGCCTTCCAGGGTCGCGATGCGCCGCTGAAGCGCTTTAATGGGTCCAGGATTCCTTGCGGCCGAAGGCGAAGTTGTCGGCGTAGGCTTTGACGATCTTGCGGTGTTCCTTCGGGGCCAGCACTTCGAAGGCGATGCCGTGGCGCTGGGCGTAGGCGACCGCCTCCTCGCGCGTATCGAACGGGATCCGCACTTGGCCGTTCATGTCGGTCGACACGGTCCAGCCCATCAGCGGGTCTGACACGCGGGCGCTGGAGGGCTCGAACTCGAGCATCCATTCCTTGGTCTTGGCCTTGCCCGACTGCATGGCGGTCTTGGCCGGAATGAAGATGCGCGCCAGCATGTCGTCTCATTCGCTCCAGAGGTTCGATGGTCGGGGCGAGAGGATTCGAACCTCCGACCCTCTGCTCCCAAAGCAGATGCGCTACCAGGCTGCGCTACACCCCGTCATCGTCGTCCCCATTTGCCATGCGCCGCCCCGCGCCGCAATCGACGCCGCGTCTTGACATGCCTGGGGCTCAGCGCTGGCGCCGGCGCATCAGCTTGAACACGCCGGTGGCCCTGGCGAGGTTGCGGCCGCCGACGTGGGCGCGGCCCTCGACGAAGGCGAGATCGCTGGTGGCGCGGGTCAGGCTCGCCTCGCCCAGCACCCAATCGCCGGCGCGGCCCATGTCCAGGAAGTCGACCGACAGGTGCACGGTGATCGGCGTGCCGCCGCCGCCCCGCGCCGCCGCGCCGGCCAGTACGCCGTCCAGGAAGGCCGACAGCATGCCGCCGTGGATAAGGCCGATGCCGTTGCAGTGGCGCTTCAGGGCGAAGAACGCCTGCACCCCCTCCGCATTGTGGAAATAGGGGCCGTTATGGGTGGTGAAGGCGCCGCGGCCCGTGGCCGGGAGAAAGCCGTCCGGCGGCTCTGGCGAGAATTCGTCGGCGGCTAGGTGGTTATCCATGAGCGCCCCGTTTCACGAGTTTGATCTCGAACAGCTTCGGCCAGAGCTTGCCGGTGACGAACAGCCGATCATTGCCGGCGTCGTAGGCGATGCCGTTGGGGATCGCGTCCGGATTGCCGCCGATCTCGGCAGAGTCCATCAGGCCGGTCAGGTCGATCCAGCCGGTCACCTTGCCGGTCATTGGGTCGATGCGGGCGATGAAGTCGGTCAGCCAGACGTTGGCCAGGATCTCGCCCTTCACCCATTCCAGCTCGTTGAGGTTCTTCACCGGCTTTCCGTCGGCCGTGACGGTGAGCCGGCGCGTCTCCTTCAGCGTCACCGGGTCGAGGAAGCGCAGCTGCGGCGTGCCGTCGCTCATGATCAGCTGGCGGCCGTCCGTGGTCAGCGCCCAGCCTTCGCCAGGGTACGAAAACTGGCGCAGCAGTTTGAAGGTCGCGAGGTCGTCGACGAAGCCGACGTGGCTCTGCCAGGTAAGCTGGATCAACCGGCCCTTCCAGGCGACGATACCTTCGCCGAAATAGCGCGAACCCAGCGCCTGGCTCTGCAACACGCGGCCGGTGGCCAGGTCGACCTTGCGCACCGACGACTGCCCGTTGAGGCCGGTGCTCTCGTAGAGGTAGCCGTCCAGATAGAACAGGCCCTCGGTGAAGGCGTTCCTGTCGTGCGGATAGACGTGGATCACGGCGACGCCATCGACCGGCACGGCCGCCAGCGACGCCGGCGCGGCCAGCAACGCCGCCAGCAAGGCAAGCAGGCGCGGGAAAGCTGATCTCATCGGTGAAACTCCGCCAGGCCAGCGACGCCGGCCTGAGGCGGCGGACGATGCGGCCCTATAGCCGATCGACCTCGATCTCGGCCACCACCAAGCCCTTCGGGCCCTCGGCGAAACGCACCATCACGTCCGCGCCCGGCTGCAGATCCTCCAGGCCGCTGCGGCGCAGGGTCTCGATGTGCACGAAGATGTCGCCGGGCTCGCCGTCGCGGACCACGAAGCCGTAGCCCTTGGTGCGGTTGAACCACTTCACCTTGGCGCGCTCCAGCGGGCCGCGCGGCGCCGGCGGCCGACGCGGGGGGCGCGCGGTCTCGAACCGGCTGCCACCGCCGCCGCCTCGATCGCCGAAACCACCGCCACCGCCCCGATCACCGAAGCCACCGCCGCCGCCGCCGCCGCCGTTGCGATCGCCGAAGCCGCCGCGGCGCGGTCCATCATCGCGATCACGCCGGAATCCGCCGCCGGCGCCGCCTTGTCCATCCTCGAACGGACGGCGCGGGCGATCGGTCGCCGGCGCGGCCGACGTCTCGTCGAGATCGACGATGTCGGAGACCTGCCAGCCCTTCGGTCGCTTGACCACGTCGCAAACGATGACAGAGCCCTCGAGCGCGTTTTCCCGCCCCAGGTTTCGCAGCGAAGTCACGTGCAGCAGCACGTCCCTCGATCCCGTTTGGCTGGGATCGTCAGGCACGACGAACCCGTAGCCCTTGCCGGCGTCAAACCATTTTACGCGACCGCTGATCCGAACTGGGTCGTCGTACGGCTGCGCCTCCCCGAAACTTGTCTCTGACATCCGCCCCTCAACTTCACCCGCCCAGGATATCGTTTCAGGCGAGGTTCCCAACTATAACATTGTTCTCGGGAGAAGAGAGCCGTCAATATTTCAGCGGCGCATGACAAGGCGCGCGCGGTCTTAAGCCGCACGGCGCGCCTGGGATGGGTACTCGGAAGTGGTAGGCCCTAGGGGAGTCGAACCCCTCTTCCCAGATTGAAAATCTGATGTCCTAACCGATAGACGAAGGGCCCGGCCGGGGAAGAGCGGCGGATATATCCGCCGAGGCGGAGCTGTGCAAGCGGCCCGGCCGCACAGTTTCAGCTCATGCGCGGATCGGCGATGTCCTCGATCTCCAGTTCGACCGTGTTGCGGCCGTTCCAGTCGTCGGCCTTCAGCTTGCCAACCGCGTGGATCGCACCGCCGCCCGCCATCAGGCGCTGGCCGATCGGGGTGTCCGCGCAACGCCAGGCGATGGCGCGGATGCTGGCGCCGCCGCCGCCCACCAGGGTGCAACGCAAATGGCCGCCGCGCATCGGCATAACCCGCTCGATCCGCACGTCAGCAACCGCGAACAGGGGCTCCGGATTGCCCGGCCCGAACGGCTCCATCGCTCGGAACGCGTCGTAGAGCGGCCGGGCGGCGGCGCCGGGCGTCACCAGGGCGTCGATCTCCAGCGCATCGTCGGCCTCGGCCTGCACCATCTCGCCGGCCAGGCGCTCGCAGAGGAAGGCGCGGAACTCCGGCACCGACGAAGGCCGCAGCGTCAGGCCCGCGGCCATGGCGTGGCCGCCGCCCGCGAGCAACAGACCCTCGTCGAACGCCGCCTGGATCGCGCGGCCCAGGTTCACGCCCGGCTGCGAGCGCCCGGAGCCCTTGCCGATATCGCTGGCGCGGTCGAGACCGATCACCACCACGGGGCGGCGGTAGCGCTCGCGCAGCCGGCTGGCGACGATGCCGATCACGCCGGGGTGCCAGCCTTCTTCGGCGACCACGATGGCGGGCGCCGAAGGATCGAAATTCGCGCCGGCCTCGATATTGGCGATCGCCGCTTCCTGGATCAGCGCCTCGACATTCTTGCGCTCGGCGTTGAGGGCGTCGAGTTCCTGCGCCAGCGACAGCGCCAGGGCCGGATCGTCGGTGGAGAGCAGGCGCGCGCCAAGGTCGGCCCGGCCGATGCGACCGCCGGCGTTGATGCGGGGGCCCAGCACGAAGCCGGCGTGGAACACGCTGGCCGGCCCCTTGGCGCCGGCGACGTCCATCAGCGCCTTCAGGCCGGGATTGCCCCAGTTCGACATTACTTTCAGGCCCTGCGAAGCCAGGGCGCGGTTGAAGCCGACCAGCTGGGTCACGTCGCAGATCGCGCCCATCGCCGCCAGATCGAGCCATTGGCGCAGATCCGGCTCCGGCCGCTCGGCGAACCAGCCGCGCCGCCGCGCTTCGCGGGTCAATGCGGCCAGCAGCACGAAGGTGACGCCGGCCGCGGCCAGCACCCCCTGCCCCGATGTGCACCCCATCTGGTTCGGATTGACCAGCGCGCGGGCCGCGGGCGGCGTCTCCCGCATCAAATGGTGGTCGATCACCACCACCTCCAGGCCGATCTCGCCGGCGGCGGTCAGGGCGTCGTAGGCGGCCGCGCCGCAGTCGACCGTGACCACCAGGTCGTAGCCTTGCTCGCGCAAGCGGCGGAACGCGGCGGGGCTGGGGCCGTAGCCCTCGGTCAGGCGGTCCGGCACATAGATCGGCAGCTCGCGGCCCATCGCCCGCCACCAGCGCACCAGCTGCGCGGCGCTGGAGGCGCCGTCCACGTCGTAGTCGGCGAACACGATGGCCTGGCGACCGCCCTCGAACGCGTCCAGCAGCACCTGCACCGCCTCGTCCATGCCGAGGAAGCTGGACGGATCGGGAAACAGCGCCTTCAGCGTCGGCCGCAGGTAGTCCTCCGCCGTCTCAGCCGTGACGCCCCGCGACGCCAGCGCCCGCGCCAGCGGCTCGTCCAGGCCCATGCGCAGAGCGATCGCGCGAACGGTCCCTTCGTCCGCCGGCCTCGCCCGCCACCGGCGCCCGCCGATCGACCGTCCGACGCCGAGGAAGCCCTCTCCCCGTGTCGCTATGTCGTCCGGCAGGCGTTCGGCGAAGGCCATCGCTAGATCGGCCGCTGCATCCGCACTTCGCGGACGGTGTGGGTGGCCGAATTCATCACCAGGCTGTGCGTGCGCACGAAGCCGCCGGAGATCTTCACCCCGTCCAGCAGCGCGCCCTTGGTGACGCCGGTGGCGGCGAAGATCGCGTCGGCGCGCACCAGCTCGTGCAGGTCATACTTCTTGTCGAGCTCGGTGATGCCGAGCCGCTTGGCGCGGGCGCGCTCGTCGGCGTTGCGGAATACGAGGCGGCCCTGGAACTGGCCGCCGACGCACTTCAGCGCGGCGCAGGCCAGCACGCCTTCCGGCGCCCCGCCCTGACCGACGTAGAGGTCGACCCCGGTCTCGGGATCGGCCGTGTTCATGACGCCGGCCACGTCGCCGTCGGTGATCAGGTAGACGCGCACGCCGACGCCGCGCAGCGAGGCGATGATCTCGGCGTGGCGCGGGCGGTCGAGCACGCAAACGGTGACCTGCGAGGGATCGACGCCCTTGGCCTTGGCGATCGCCAGCGCGTTCTCGCCGGCGCTCTTGTCGAGATCGATCACGCCGGGCGGAAGGCCGGGGCCGCAGGCGATCTTGTCCATGTAGGTGTCTGGCGCATTCAGCATGGTGCCCGCAGGCGCCCAGGCCATCACCGCCAGCGCGTTGGCCATCGCCTTGGCGGTGAGGGTGGTGCCTTCCAGCGGATCGAGCGCGATATCGATCCGCGGACCGGTCCCCTTGCCCACCTTCTCGCCGATATAGAGCATCGGCGCCTCGTCGCGCTCGCCTTCGCCAATGACGATCAGACCGTCGATGGGCAGCTCGTTCAACGCCGTTCGCATGGCGTCGACGGCGGCTTGGTCGGCGGCCTTCTCGTCGCCGCGGCCGGCGAGCTCCCAGGCGGCGATGGCGGCCGCCTCGGTGACGCGGACCGCCTCCATGACCAGGCTGCGATCCAGCAGGTTTGAACTCATCTAGCGGCCTCCAGCCGTTTGGAATTGCATTGTCAGCGGATTCTCAGATGCGGGCGATGCGGATCATGCGAGGTCGCTCGATCATCGCCGCCAGGTCGCCCATACGGCGCGCCGCTTCGAGCAGCACCTCCTCGGGGGCGATATGGGTGGTTAGCACGATTGGCACGCCGCCGGCGTCCTCCACCGGCTTCTGCAGGAAGCTGTCGATCGACACGCCAGCCTCGGCCAAAGTCTCGGAAACGGCGGCGATCACACCGGGCTCGTCACGGACCGTCAGCCGGAAATAGGCGCGGCCGACCTGGCGCTTCGCATCGACTGGCGCGAACGGCTTTAACTTCAGCGCCGGCAACTGGAACACCGGGCGGCGCGCGCCGGTCATCACGTCGGCGATGTCGGCGGCCACGGCGGCCGCGGTGGGGCCGGCGCCAGCCCCGGCGCCTTGGATGAAGATGCGGCCGATCTTGCGGCCCTGGATGAAGAGCGCGTTCAGCGCGCCGCCGGCCTGGGCCAGCGGATGGCCGAGCGGCGCCAAGGCGGGATGGACACTGACCGAGACGCCTTCAGCCGACTTCACCGCACTGGCCACCAGCTTGATCCGGTAGCCGAGATCCTTGGCCAGGCGGATGTCGATCGGCTCGATCGCATCGATCCCCTCCACCTCGGCCGCGGCATAGGTCGGCGCGCAGCCGAACGCGAGAGCGGCCAGGATGGTGATCTTGTGGGCCGCGTCGAAGCCGCCGACATCCATGGTCGGGTCGGCCTCGGCGTAGCCAAGGCGCTGCGCCTCGGCGAGCACCTCGGCGAACGGCCGCCCGGTCGCCTCCATCTCGGTCAGTATGTAGTTGCAGGTGCCGTTGAGGATGCCGGCCACGGCCTCGACCTCGTCGCCGACCATGGCCTCGCGCAGCATCTTCACCGCTGGCGTGCCACCCATCACCGCCGCCTCGAACAGCAGCGGCGTGTCGTTGGCCTCGGCCAGGACGGCAAGCTCGGCCCCGTGCTCGGCGATCAGCGCCTTGTTGGCGGTGACGACCGGTTTGCCGGCCTTGAGCGCCGTCTCGACCGCCGCCTTGGCCGGGCCGTCGGAGCCGCCGATCAGTTCGACGAACAGGTCGTTCTCCGGCGAGGCGGCGAGCGCCACCGGATCGTCGAACCAGGGCAGGTTGGAGATGTCGTAGGGCCGGGGCCGGCTGCGCGAGCGGGCTGACACACCCGTCACGATCGCCTCGCGGCCCACCGGCGCGAAACCCGGCCGCTCGCCGATCAGATTGAGCAGGCCGGCGCCGACGGTGCCAAGGCCGGCGATGCCGATGCGCAGCGGTTTGCCGCTCACGACGCGGCCTCGCGGGCCGCGGTTTCCCGGGCCGCGCTCAGGTGCTGACCGGCCTGGTCGAGGAACTTCTTCACGTTGCGCGCCGCCTGGCGGATGCGGTGCTCGTTCTCAACCAGGCCGATGCGGACATAACCCTCGCCGTGCTCGCCGAACGCCACGCCGGGAGAGACGGCCACGCCGGCCTTCTCGATCAGCAGCTTGGCGAACAGCATCGAGCCGGCGTCCTTGAACTGCGGCGGCAGCGGCGCCCAGGCGAACATCGAGGCCGCTGGTTTTGGAATCTCCCAGCCGGCGCGCGCCATCGCCGTCACCAGCACGTCGCGCCGCGACTTGTAGGTGGCGCGGATCACGTCGACGCAATCCTGCGGCCCATTAAGCGCCGCGACCGCCGCCACCTGGATCGGCGTGAAGGCGCCGTAGTCGAGATAAGACTTCACCCGCGCCAGCGCCGCGCACATGCGCTCGTTGCCCACCACCATGCCGACGCGCCAACCGGCCATGGCGTAGGTCTTGGAGAGCGAGTTGACCTCCACGGCAATGTCCTTGGCCCCCTCGACCTGCAGGATCGACGGCGGCGGGTTGTCGTCGAAATAGATCTCCGAATAGGCGATGTCGGACAGCACCAGCAGGTCGTGCTTCTTCGCCAGCGCCACCGCGTCCTTGTAGAACTCGAGATCGACCCACTGCGCCGTCGGGTTCGACGGATAGCTCAGCACCAGCACCTTCGGCGGCGGCGAGCTATCGCGCACCCCACGGCTCACGCCGGCGAGATACGCTTCCGGCGAAAGCGCCGGCAATTGGCGGATCACCCCGCCGGCGATGATGAAGCCGTAGGCATGGATCGGATAGGCCGGGTCCGGGCAGATGATCACGTCGCCAGGGCCGGTGACCGCCTGGGCCAGGTTGGCGAAGCCTTCCTTCGAACCCAAGGTCGCGATCACCTCGCGGTCGGGGTCCAGCTTCACGCCGAAGCGGCGTCCGTAGTAGCCGGCCATGGCGCGGCGCAGGCCGGGGATGCCCTTGGACGCGGAGTAGCGGCCGGATTTCGGGTCGCGCGCCGTCTCGATCAGCTTCTGCACGATGTGCTTCGGCGTCGGCATGTCGGGGTTGCCCATGCCGAAGTCGATGATGTCTACGCCTTCGCCGCGCAGGCGGGCCTTCAGGCGGTTGACCTCCTCGAACACGTAAGGCGGCAGACGTTGGATGCGGGGAAATTCGGGGGTCATGATGCCGGTCTGGCGCTCTGGAGGCGCGGCGGTGGCATGGATAGACCCCGTCGCCGGGGTCCGCCAAGCCAGATTAAGGGAAAAGGGCGGCTGGGTCGGCCCCCGCCGGCTTCAGTGCGCCCGCGGGGGCGGCGTAGCTCGCCGGATCATTTCTCTTACGAACGCGTCGGTGTCGCCCTGGGCCGGTGTGGTCATCGGCTTGGGCGGGGCGGCTTCCGCGCGTTCGTGATCGGCCCAGCCTTCGGTGTCGCTGAGGATCCAGGGTCCGGCGTTGCCTTCGGCGGCGGTCTGCACGCCCACCGCCTTGATGTCCGCGATGGCCCCGCGCCAGGCCTGGAAAGCGCGAACATCGGTCGGCTTGGCCGGAATCGAGGCGAATTGCGGCCGGACGCTGACAGTCGCCGCGTCGGAAAGCGCGCTGGTCGTCACCGGCGAGGCGCTGCTCGCCGCTGGCGAGGCGGAGGGCTGCGGCGTGGGCTCGGCGAGGCTCCGACCGGCCCCGAATCCGGCCGCGGCAAGGGTCGCCAGAGCGACGCTGTAATATTTGGCCCGGAAACCATTCATATCGTCCGGTCTTATGACATGATGGGGTGGGACGGAAGAGCGCGCAAAAGCGCGCCACTCAATCGCACTGCAACCAAGGCGAGGAGATTTGGATGGCAAAATCCAGCACCGTCACCCCTGTTGCCGGCCCGAAGAAGCGTGCGACCAAGGCCAAGAAGGCCGGGGATAAGAGCGCCAAGGCCGCGCCCGCGTCGCGGGTCGAGGCCGCCAAGGCGGCGACCGCGCCGGAGGCGGCGCGCGCGGCCCCGCCGCCGCGTGCGGCCGGTATGAGCGGCGCGATCAACGTCGACTTCCTGTCGCCTGCGCAGCGCGAGTCGCTGGAGCAGCTGTCGCTCAACCTCGCCCGCGCCGCCATGACCGCCCAAGGCGCCATCGCCGAAGCGGCGCTGCGCCAGGCCGACCGGCCCGCGGCCCTGACCCCCGACCCGTTCCATGTCGCCCCGGCGCTGAGCGAGGTGATGGCGCGGCTCGCCGCCCAGCCGGACCGGCTGATGCGCGCCCAGGCCGATCTCTTCACCCGCTACATGGACCTGTGGAAGGTGTCCGCGCAGCGCGCCGGCGGCGAGGACACCCGGGAGATCGCCAGGCCGGAGCGCGGCGACAAGCGCTTCACCGATCCCGAGTGGAGCACCAATCCGGTCTTCGACGTGATCAAGCAATCGTACCTAATCACCTCGGAATGGCTGAACGAGCTGGTCGGCGGCGTAGACGGCGTCGAGCCGATCACCAAGCGCCGGGTGGAGTTCTTCACCAAGATGCTCACCGACGCGATCTCGCCCTCGAACTTCCTGCTGTCCAATCCGGCCGCCCTGCGCGAGGCGATGGAGAGCAACGGCGAGAGCATCGTCAAGGGCATGCAGAACTTCGCCGCCGACCTGTCGCGCGGCGGCGGCCAGCTGTCGATCAGCCAGACCGACTTCACCCAGTTCAAGGTCGGCGAGAACGTCGCCACCGCGCCCGGCAAGGTGATCTTCCAGAACGAGCTGATCCAGATCCTGCAATTCACGCCCACCACCAAGACGGTGTGCGAGATCCCGCTGCTGATCTTCCCGCCGTGGATCAACAAGTTCTACATCCTCGATCTTCGCCCTGAAAACTCGATGATCCGTTGGCTGACGAGTCAGGGGATCAACGTATTCGTCACGTCCTGGGTGAACCCCGACGGCGCCCTCGCCGACCGGACCTTCGAGGACTACCTCAAGGAGGGCATCTACGCGGCGACCGACGCGGTGCTGAAGCAGGCCGGCGTGAAGAAGGTGAACACCGTCGGCTATTGCATCGGCGGCACCCTGCTTTCCTGCGCCCTGGCGCATATGGCGGCGCGCGGCGACGAGCGGATCGAGTCCTCCACCTTCTTCGCCGCGCAGCAGGATTTCTCCGAGGCCGGCGACCTCCTGCTGTTCACCAACGAGGAGTGGCTGGGCGAGCTGGAGAAGAAGATGGACGCCGGCGGCGGCGTGCTCTCCGGCCAGACCATGGCCGACACCTTCAACGCCCTGCGCTCAAACGACCTGATCTGGAGCTTCTTCGTCAACAACTACCTGATGGGCAAGGAGCCGCGGCCGTTCGACCTCTTGTTCTGGAACGCCGACCAGACGCGGATGCCGCGGACGCTGCACCTGTCGTATCTGCGCAAGTTCTACGGCCAGAACGCCCTGGCGAAGGGCGAACTGGTGCTGGACAACGTGCGGCTGGACCTCGGCAAGGTGAAGACGCCGATCTACGTGCAGTCGTCGAAGGAGGACCACATCGCGCCTTACCGCTCGGTCTACAAAGGCGCGAAGCTGTTCGGCGGACCTGTGACCTTCATGATGGCGGGCTCCGGCCATATCGCCGGGGTGATCAACCACCCTGACGCCAAGAAGTACCAGCACTGGACCAACGACAAGCTGCCGCCGACGGTCGAAGAGTGGATGGCCGGCGCCGAAGAGCATCCAGGCTCCTGGTGGCCGGAATGGATGGTCTGGCTGAAGGCGCGCTCTGGCAGGCAGGTCCCCGCCCGCGATCCCACCAAGGGTCCGCTGAAGCCGCTCGAAGACGCGCCGGGGAGCTACGTGAAGGTTAAGTCGTAGGGGTCATCTCCCCACCGTTTCCCTCTGCCCGTCATCGCCGGGCGTCAGTCCCGGCGATGACGGAGGGAGGGACGGCGCGGAGATAGTTGGAGCGCGCTCGACTTCCCCTAAGCGGTCACGAACTTCAGCGCCACGCCGTTATTGCAATAGCGCAGGCCCGTTGGCTGTGGGCCGTCGTTGAAGACGTGGCCCTGGTGGCCGAGGCATTGAGCGCAGTGGTACTCGGTGCGCTCCTCGATCAGTTGATGGTCCGACTTCTTGGCCAGGGCGCCGGGAATCTCGGTGTAGAAGCTCGGCCATCCTGTGTGGCTGTCGAACTTCCATTCCGACTTGAACAGCGGCAGACCGCAGCCGAGGCAGACGAAGGTTCCGTGCCGGTGCTCGTCGTTGAGCGGGCTGGAATACGGCATCTCGGTGCCTTCCTGGCGCAGCACCTGGAACGACGGCGCCGGCATGCGCTTTTGCCAGTCGGCCTCGGTCAGCTTGCGCCACGGTGAGGCGGCGAAGCGATCCGGCGCGGCCTTGGCGGCGGGCGCGGCGCTGCAGGCGGCCAGCGCGGTGGCGGAGAGGAGCAGGGCTCTACGGTCGATCAGCATCGGGATTCCAGCGTGAGGCATGACATCCAATACGCTCACCCGCCTCGATACGTTACATCGCGCCGTTCGGATTATCCGCTGCGCCAGCGGTAGAGCACATCGGGCAGCTTTTCCTCGTTGTCGGCGCCGTCGGTCTCGGTGACCACGACGAAGCCGTGTCGTTCGTAGAAACGTCGCGCCCGCAGGTTCTGCTGGAAGGTCCAGAGGCTGAGCTCGGCCGAGGTTTCCCTCGCCTTGTCGAGCAGTTTGACGCCCAGGCCGCCGCCCTGAAGTTCGGGGCGGATGAACAGGTGCTCGATAAAATCCGGCCGGAAGGCGATGTAGCCGCTGGGCCCTTCCCCGTCCTCGGTTATCCAGACCTGGTTGGTGGCGTAGAGCCGCTCGCAGAACCACCAGGCGTCCTCTTCCGGCGTGTGCAGGGTCGGCAGGAACGGCAGCGAGACCTGCACCGTGCGCCGATGCAGCCGCGACAGCGCCGTCATGTCGTCCAGGCTCGCCCGACGCAGGATCAAAGGCCGGCGATCTCGGGCAAGCCCAGCGCGATATTGAGGTTCTGCACCGCCGCGCCGGCGGCGCCCTTGCCGAGATTGTCCAGCAGCGCGACCAACCGCACCTGCCGCTCGCCTGCCTTGCCGAACACGAACAGCCGCATGCGGTTGGTCCCGTTCAGTCCCTCGGGCCCCAGCGTGGCGACGCCGGCCGCCTCCTCAAGCGAGGCGACCTCGACGAACGGCTCGCCGGCGTAGGCGTCCGCCAGGCAGGCGTGGATGTCGCCGGGCGTCGGCGCGGCCGGCAGCCCCTCCAGCGCCAGCGGGACCTCCACCAGCATGCCCTTGCGATAGCGGCCAACAGCGGGGCTGAACACGGGCCGGTGGTCCAGGCCCGTGTAGGCCCTCATCTCCGGCACATGCTTATGGCCTAGCGCTAGGCCATAGACGCGGAACGGCACGTCGGTGTAGTTCGCGCCCGCCTCGTCCTCGAACTCGGCGATCATGCCCTTGCCGCCGCCGGAATAGCCCGAGACGCCGTGCACCGAGACCGCCGAATCTCGCGCCAGCAGGCCAGCGTCGACCAGGGGCCGCACCAGGGCGATGAAGCCGGTCGGCCAGCAGCCGGGATTGGAGATGCGGTGCGAGGCCGCCAGCGCGGCGCGCTGGTCCTTCGCCATCTCAGGAAAGCCGTAGTCCCACCCAGGCGCGGTCCGATGGGCGGTGGAGGCGTCGATCACCTTGACGCTGTTGCGCTCCACCAGCGCCACCGCTTCCTTCGCCGCGTCATCCGGCAGGCACAGGATCACCGCGTCGGCGCCGTTCAGCAGGTCGCGGCGCGCCTCAACGTCCTTACGCAAGGCGGGGTCGATCGAGACGACCTCCAGGTCGCGCCGGCCGGCGAGCCGCTCGCGGATTTCGAGGCCGGTGGTGCCGGCCTCGCCATCGATAAACACCTTGGGCGCCATTTTCGCCTCCACAATAGACCTCCCTCCCCTTCATGGGGAGGGCAGGACCGCGCAGCGGTCCGGGTGGGGGAGTCAGGGGAAAGGCGCGACTGGCGCGGAGGATCGCTGGGGTGTCCGACACTCCCACCCGTCCGCGCTTCGCGCGTCCACCCTCCCCACGCGGGGGAGGGAGATATCGCGGCTTTATCGCTTCGAGAACTGGAAGCTGCGTCGGGCCTTGGCCTTGCCGTACTTCTTGCGCTCGACCACGCGGCTGTCGCGGGTCAGGAAGCCGTGCGGCTTCAGCTGGGTGCGCAGCGAAGGTTCGTACATGGTCAGCGCCTTGGAGATGCCGTGACGCACGGCGCCGGCCTGACCGGAGAGGCCAGAGCCGACCACGGTGACGTCGACGTCGAACTCGCCGGTGCGGCCGGTCACTTCGAACGGCTGGGCCAGCATCATGCGCAGCACCGGGCGGGCGAAGTAGATTTCCTGGTCGCGGCCGTTGACGGTGATCTTGCCGGTGCCGGGCTTGATCCAGACGCGGGCGACGGCGTTCTTGCGCTTGCCGGTGGCGTACGAGCGGCCTTGGGCGTCGCGGACCGGTTCGCGGGAGGCGGCGCTCTCGGCGCCGGGTGTAGCCAGCGCCGCAAGGGCATCCATGCCCTGAGGCGCGGGGGCGTGAGTTTCGGACATCGCCTATTGGCTCCGGACGTTCTTGGGGTTGGCGGCCTTGAAGTCGATCACTTCCGGCTGCTGCGCCTCGTGCTTGTGCTCGGGCGAATTGTAGATGTGCA